>Ga0315284_10000308_pt1 | contig 66478 bp, 121 predicted proteins | sample YL17G09_16_MG_FD_203696 | JGI IMG/M metagenome (GOLD analysis project Ga0315284, IMG submission 203696) | Sediment microbial communities from Yellowstone Lake, YNP, Wyoming, USA - YL17G09_16 | ecosystem: Environmental > Aquatic > Freshwater > Lake > Sediment | place: USA: Wyoming | collected...
CAACCAACCAAGAGAGAATCACCAATAAGTGACAACCAAAAGTAGATTGTGTATATGTTTAAACATTTTTTATGTATCGACACGTGTCATTAACTGTAAAGTTGATGACATGTCATCAACTAAAAAGTTTCCGACATATTACAGGGTCGTGTATCTAAAGAATGCTTGTGATAAATAGATGGGCGTAAATGGCGTAAACATCGGGCATTAAACATTAAGTGTTAAGTGTTAATTGTTAAGAATAATTTTTGGTTAATGGTTAATGGTTAATGCTTAACCTCTTGGTTGGTTGTTTATTGAATCTGATGAGCCGATAATGGACTCGATACTCTCAGTTTCTTATGGAACTTTCTTGACATATATCTTTGCCTTTCATCATCCTCTCGAATGCGGTTTGGACTTTAATCCTTTGTTCACTAAATTTGGATGGCTCACCAATTTCTCCAATCACAGACTCTATATTATTGAGCTTGATAATCCGCATATAATGTGTTCTGATGGACACTTCTGTTACATGTATAGCATCTGCAATATCACGTTGTCTCCTTGGTTCTTTGCAGATGATGGAAGCAATATATAAACAGGATGCACTGAGGACTGCACGATTATGAAATCTGGTATAATTATAAAAGCAGAATTCACATATGGATTTTGCCATATTGATTACACTGTCTGATAATTTGAGTTCAGTCTTACCATTATTAAGACAATACATCACACCACCAATCCAGTCATCGTAGTTCCTAACCATACTGAATCCGTTGACCTGGAGCTTAGTAGTTTCACGTCTCAAATGTTTGGCTTTTTTACGCATCTACTTCGCCTGCTTCTTGTAGGTCTTGTATTCTGGGAGCTGGAGCCTGTTGATGGACTTGCGGTCTATGGACAGGATGTCGCATAGCTTTGTGTATGCCTTGCGGAGCGTCATAGGCGAGACATTGAAGTGGTAGCATATGTCAGTCTGGGTTATCTTCTTGCCACTCTTCTTGCGGAATGCTATGTAGACCACTGAGGCTATGATGCTCTGCTGAGAGATGCGTGACTCATTCATGGACTTGTCGCTCTGGACACGGTTGAATATCTCCTCAGCATAATCTATGACGCTGGCATCTTCCTCGCCAAGCTTCTTTACTGATGCCCTTATCTGAGCAAGGGCTTTCTGCTTTCCATCTTCAGTCTGAACCATTAAAATCCCTCTCATGACTTATATTGTATCGCTAACCTATTAAAGCTTTCAGAACAACTGCGGAACGACCCTCCAGAAAAACACATACAATCCAATGAGGATTCCTGTTGCAAGAAGGAATCCGAACCAGAACATGACTTTCTCACGCTTCGTGAGACCGAAAAGCGATATCACATTCTCGTTGCTGATTCGGCTGTAGATTTCAGCTTCCTTTTCATGCTCCTGCTTCATAGGCTCGTTACTTGCTTGCTGTTGCGAAGCACTTGCAAATGCAATCAAGCGTTGTTGAGTCATATTGAATCTCATAATCCTTAGCACATATGTTGTTAGGCGGGGTCTTCTCACATGCTTTACACCAGTTCCAGCAATCATTCTTGCACATATAATCATTCGGTTCGACAAGCTTGCCTGTGGCTACTGGAGTCCTGGTGACGCAACCGCTCACCAACACAACAATGAGCATGACGCTTGCGAGCATCATCAGTTTCTTTTTCATATGCATTGTTATCTCCTGTAACCTATTTATCGGTGAGCTTCTTCTGCTTGCTCAACAGCTTGAAGTCAACTTCATCGCCGACACTGAAGTCGAACTCATCATCGCTCTTGATGGTAGCCTGGATGTCTTCACCATGTTTAAGAGAGGCAATCCATCGCACTTCCTTTTCAGACTCTCCTTTGTCCAGCTCTGTCTTGACTATCGACTTGACTGTGAATTGCATATATATCCCTTCCTTATTTTAATCTCAACGCCTTTGACGCTTTTGGATAAATCCCTCCGAGCTATATCACGCAGACGCTTGACACGTTCCTTGTCCCTGACAAAGAAACGGCTCCTGATTACAAAATCATCACCGCCTATCTTAACAGACTTCAGCAGTTCAATGAGCCTATCAAGCGAGAGTTCTGTTGGCTTGATGCAGTTGAGAGCATCCATGAGGACTACCTGCGGCACAACGATGTTCGCCTTGCCTACATAACCAAGACGCAGTATTCTTTCGATGTCACTGCCTGAGTCGATGAAATACCTGACGATGATGTCTGGTGCAAGACCGATTACTTTTTCCATGAAATCACAATCATTTAAGCTTTATTCCGAGCTTTCCGAAGAACGCATGCTCCGATTCGAGGGTCTGCTTGATTGCTGATATCGAGAGCGATGGATTCTTCCGCTTGATGTATGCGACCATCAGCTCAGTGTCTATGCCGACCTTTTGCAACAGCTCCATAGACCTTGCGACTCTCCGAAGGCTTTCTTTCATCTCTTCAACAGGGTCGCCTTTCTCAAGGACTGATATCAGACCACGTTCCTTCAGTGAGTTTATCGTGTTCCAGACTGATTGGTTGTTGCCCTCATCAGTCGTCTCTATTATGTAACGCATCTAATCACCTTCAACCTTAATATGCATAGACCTCCTGGCATCCGAGATTGGATTGCCTGTGATGGTGAAAGTCCACAGCTTCTGCTCAGGGTTCGCCGATTTGAAGATGCAGTCGCAGTTCTTGAACCAGGAGAAGAGCTTCTCCGCTTCCAGAATGATATCATCACGCCTTGCTATCGGAAGCTGGCTGAACTTTACCACGATGATGTTGGCGACCTCTGTCACATCCAGAACATAGGAAGACAGCTTGAACATACACTGCCTCAGATATTTCTCAGGGTTCGGAGTCCTGTCCATCATGATAATTGGAATGAGACTTTAAATAGGTTATCGATACATTGATGTAATTACTGGTTGAGAGTGAATCTGTTTTTTAGGAACTGAAGGATGTCGCCGAGAAGCCTGTTGGTATCCTTCTGCTGTGCAATCACATCATCAAGGAGCCTATGTGTAGTCTCAATGCTGTTCTCCAGGTCACATCCAAGCCTTCCGAGCTTCTCATTCATCTGCTTGACATTCCAGCCTATGCCCCGAAGCTCATATTCTGGAGAACCATAGTTCGGCTTGACTGCGGGCTGGCTGGATGGCTGGTCAGCAGACTGCTCATTCTTATCATTATGATTCACTTCATGTTTCAGCTCCAGATAGGTCTTCGGCTGTTCTGGATTCTGTTTGAGCTTGTCAATCTTCATATCGATATGTTTGTAGGATAGATTTAAAAAGCTATTTTTTAACATAGAATCATGAAGTATGTCAACCCAAAAGGATGCAATGTGATGTATGTGCCTGATGACTGCTGTTTTTTGCGGTTCAGCCCTGCCGATTCAGACCATGCGATTGACGGATACACAACAACACGCAACGAAGGAATAATCATACACATGAACAAGAAGAATCACGTCATTGCGATTGAGCTGACTGGCTCGCTGAAGCCTTGCCAGCAGGCTTGAGCATCCACCTGAGTTCCAGAAGAAGGAAGAATATGCTCAATGGAATCAGGAATGTCAGCATGAATATCTCGATGTCTGCTTCTCCGAACATATTGATTGTCACCAGTGTGCTCTTTGTTGGATTGAGGTATGCTATAAGGAATGTCGTATAAAGAAGAAGGAGTGCTGTGATGGTATACATCTTTGTGTATGTGTGCATCAGCCATCTGAACCATTGCCATTTACTCATTCAAGAACACCATGCAACTTGAGGACTGTGATGACCTTGCGTGCCCATACACGGTCATGCTCCTTCATCTCTTCTGACAGCTCGCTGTAAGGTTGCCAAAGGAGTTCCCATGAGTCATGCTTCGTGAGGATGCGGTCACGAATCCTCATGGGACTCCTGTCCTGAAGGATATGCCCGCAGATTGACTTAGACCACAAACACCATTGCTGATGCTCAATCTCTGCAATCTTCTCTAATAGTAATTTATTGTCTATCATTGTAATACACCAAGAATGCATCTTTTCCTTTTTCCAATCAGAGGGACTTCGATATCACCATACTGGCATGAACAGCCATTATCAATCTTCAGATAGCAGTATTTACCGATGTCGGCTGTTTGATAATCGATTCCTTGGAGTATCATATCTGCGTCCATCTGGAAGACGCATTTACCACGCATGACCATACTGTCTATGTATCTTTTCATTGCGGGATTCATGAAATCACCTGAGCTGTGCAGTTAGGCTGACCATACATCCCACTGCAATGGATGGTGTCCATATAGATTATCCATATGATGACCACGATGATTATTATTCCGAGTATCATAAGAGCCAGATGCTTCAGCAACACCTTTCTCATGACAAATCCACCAGGAATTTACACTGCTTGCCTTTCTGATAACCCTTCTGCTTATGAAGGCAATGATGAAGACGGACATCCTCATCGGACAACATCTTCTGCTTTTCGCCGCAATAATATAATGGCATATTGATTCACTCATGCACGCCAAGCCTATCCAGGAGCTTGCCGAACAGACCCAGGAAGTGTGCTATCAGATATAAGACTGCAAGGATGAAAAGCGTTGCGACTGTATTGAACACGCTGGATATCAAGGTGTCAATCTGCCAGTTTATCATGAACATCACAAGGCTGTAGAACACTGCAAGCAACATGAGCATGAATATGGTCATGATGATTTTCTGCCACTGCTGGAGCGTCCTAAACCAGCGTATGAACTCTTCCAGCCTGCCAAGAACGTCCATATCAACCGCCCTTAATAACTTTCTTCTTATTACAGACAGTGCAACGTGCCTCGAAGCCATCCTTGCATGCATTGTGCACACGGACTCCAATACCATATCCGTCCTGGAAGTCATTCTTACAGTCGCACTTCATCACGATTGTCGGCATATCCACTCACCTGCCTTTCATCTATGTTGATAATCGAATTCCTGCTCCGAACCACCATCCAGATTATCCAATTGCTCACGGGTCTTAAAATCTTTGTCCCGCAGACCGAAATGAAATCTATTCCAGCACCATTCACAATGATAGAGCATATCTACAAGTTTCTTCCTGTCAAGATTCTGCATGTCCTCGACTAACATTCCAGATATCGCATTGTTGAATTCCCTTCCTGCTTTTTGACAACACGGACAGTCAGGCTCGATTGTGCTTGGCATATTTGTTCTCCTCAGCGATTTCTATGTCAATCTCCCTGGCACATTTCTTCACTAATTCATCAGTGATTCCGAACATGTTGAGTATGCGGACTCCTTCATTCGAGATATGGTAGACGCTCTTCCGCTTGTAGACAAGTCTGCCAGCCTGGAGAAGCCTCATATGGTATTGAGCATCATCCTTGCTGATTTCAACAACCTGGGAAATCTCATCTATTGTATGACCCATGACAATCATTTCCTTTTCTTGATATCCAGCCTTCCGTAATTGAACTTCACCTTCTTGCGTGCACGCTTAACCTCTTCCTCGTGAATGGAATCAGCCATGACCACAACACCTATTAGGCTCATCCAGTTCAGATTATGCTTCTTCTGGAGTGCTATCTCAAGAGACCTCGCCTCATGCTCAAGCTTCTCTATCTGCCTGTGCAAAAGCCAAATCTCGTCCCTCAGATAGCCAATCGTCTTGAGCACCTTGTATGTAGTGTCGTCCTTGAGCATATCCTTTATCTGCCCATCGGTGAGCACCTTGTCTTCCATCATCTAATCACCCATCTCCTGCCTATGGACTTTGCCGAAATGACAGTTCATGCAAAGAACCTTGACAGTGGATTCATTGAAAGAATTACTGCCTCTTCCATTCTCATGATGGATGGTCAGGCATCCAATGTCTGAGACACCACACATCTCGCAGGCTTTACGCTCAGAAAATATCTTCCTCTTGAACTCACGCCTTCTTCCCTGGCTATTCTTGCCATGACAATCGATGCAAATCATCGCTGGCTTCCTGCCACACACATTACACACCTCGGTCATCTTCTCTTCCTCCCATTTGTAAGCTTGAGGATTGCATTTTCATATTTTGATATCAGTTGCTTATCTATGAGAATCTCTGAATACATATTCTCCCGTTCAACGGCATTCTTAGCAAGCTTGTCCTTCATGAACACATTCGAAGTCTTAGTCATATAGAGCCAGATTGCCATGTAGATGAAGATAAGCGTGGAACCGATGAGACCGATGTGATACATCTGGACGATGTTCATTCCCCAAAAGCCATTCGTAAGGCTGAACTCGAAAGCGGATGCACCGAGCATCTTGTTTATCATGTTCTCATTGATGATTCCAGATACGCTGATATCTATGTTCCAGACGAATGACATATAGAAGACTAACGCAAGGATGAGCAACATGACCCAGAAGTAGTTCGAATTTCTGAACTCACGCTCTTCAGTCAATGCCATCATCTCACATGGATATCTTGATTCACTGGCTTTTAAACATATCGCTATAGCTATTCGAACATCCACCTGTTCGGAAGAATGCTTTCGCTGGCTGGAGCTATGAACCTGAATTCATGAATCCGAGCACGGAGAAGTTCCACGCTATAGAGTTCCCTCGCAAGCTTCTCGTTGGTATACTTCTTGTGAATTGCATGATGGCACTTCGAACACACAGGAACCTTTGCAGAATGCGGATTAAGTTGCCTTGGAATCAGATGATGCTTCGATGAAGCACGCTTACGAAGGCATATGGAGCATGGGACTACAATCCGTGATATCCCACTGGACATGTCTGGCTGACATTGACTTCTCTGGCTGACCAGAACCCGCCGATGCTTATACCCGTCAAACCAAGACTCATTGTGTCCATCACATTTCACCTGATAAGAAAAATTAGCGATATGGATATTTAAATGGAAGATTCAGCACAACATGACCGCCACTTCGCAGGTAAGAGTGGATTGACCACATGGGGATGGTCAAACTACACGCTCATGACAGCGATGCTGTTTTGCTACCTTCCGTCACACTTCTTACATATCTTGCTGAACCGCTTATCTGTCTTGTATGGATTATGGCATCTCCTACAATATCGAGTGTAAAGCTTTCTCCGTTTGAAGCCATAGCTTCGCTTATTTTCCATACTACATGAAAGCATTAATGTCATCATTCATCGTCTTGAAGTTCTCCTGTCCACATTTGGGACATGGCTTGCTGATGGCAAGACCACCGTTGTCAACGTCAATATCAAATGTCCCATCACAATCTTCAGTCAGGCATCTGACGAAGAGCTTGCCTGGACGGTCTGGCGAGTCATGAATCTCAGGCTCATCCTCGATAGAGACATGTAAAGGCTCCTGACCGCTCACTGGAACCATGATAGGACTCTCGACTACCTCATGCTTCTTCTCTATAACAATGTTCTCACATTTCGGACAGGAAGCCTTGCCGAAATGGATTATCATCTTAGTCCCACAGGTCTTGCAGAATGGCTTGTCTGGGACTCCTGCAACGGCAAGCTCGCCAGATGTTATCTGGAAGAAGCTTATCTTCCACTTGCATGCGGAGCAGAATATCCCGTCAGTCCCGCAGATGCCATCATCCTCAAGCTTGTTGTCGAGCCAGACCCAATGCTGACAGTCTCGGATAGAATCGATTACTTTCTGCCTTTGCGAGTCGAACTTCATGAGACATCCTGAGCAGACCCAGGAGCCTGCCGATTCATTATCATTGTTGTCGCATAGTGCACATATCATATATATCACCCATAAATCAACCAGCAGACCTCTGTTTGTTTGATGCCTTAATCATATCCTCACGCTGGAGCCTCATGATGATGTCCATAATCCTATCCTGCTCTTCCTTCGACTTCTGCATGAAATCCTTATGAGCGGATTCTGTATTATGGCTTGAACATTTAGGACATCCCGAATCCTTGGAAAAACTATCAATCCTGTAAAAGTTACCACAGTCTTTACACAAACGAGTCGTCCTTACATGGACACAAGCAACTTTTTCTTCCATCATCCATCACCATTGACATGTTGAACGCTATCCCATCCTTCTTTTATCAACTTTTTGCTCGCTGTTATAGACCAGACCATCTGCATAACTTTTATCTCCTTGACAACAAGGTTGTGCTTGCTGAACACATCTATTATGTCCTGCTCAAGTGTTATTGTCTTACCATTTTTTCCAAATATCATTTGTCAAGCTCCCTGATGGTCTCATCTTCGGTCTTACAGTCAAAGCAAAGGACAATATCATCATCATTGACACGACAGCCCTTGCAGACACACAGACCACAATCCTCGCATTCTTCAATGTCATCGGTCTCATTCATGCAACGCTCACAGACTGTATGCTCGCCCATTGAATCACTTCCCTGAATATATCTTGACATCCATCTGTTCAAGGTTCTTCCTGACAGCATCGAGCATCAGGAATGCCTCGTCCATGTTCGATGTAGTGTGAAGTATTATGGTGGATATGACAATCTTGTAGAAAATCTCATACTCCTCTGGAGGCGTAATCTTCTTGGCTCTTCTAAGGAACAGAACGACATCCTTGGTGTTTCTGAGGACAATCTCAGCAACGTCATCTATGGCTTTAGGAGCGTCCTTGCCAAGCTCACGTATCCTGTCAAGCTCGAATCTGTCCATATCCACCAATTGAAACGAAGGTTTATAAAGGCTATCGATACGATACCATATCACAGTTTCCCAAGCATCCATCTGACGCTGTTCCAGCCTTCCCTTTTCAGCTTGTTGCTTATGGCAAGCTCCCTGATGGCATATCTCGCCCCACAGTTCTTGCATTTGACTCCAATCAGGACGTTGTTGTCCATCTCGACCACGCCAACGAAGGCCGTGCCGTTGCAGTGAGGATTCTTGCACATCATTCCTTATCACCCTTGAGGAGTTCCTTTTCACATCTCTCCATACAAATAGGACAGAATGCCTCTGGAATATCCGATATAGGGCTTATTATTTCATGTCCACATAAGGAATCATCCTTGTGCATGACATAAGCCTTAAACCATCTTGGATTCTTTGCCCATTCTCCAAGTTTCTGTTTCATCCCTTACCACCCTTGAGGAGTTCCAGAACCTCTTTCCTGCTGATATGGTCATAACCAGCCAGCATACTAGTCGGGGCTAATCTCGTGACCGCCTTTATCAGGTCGGCATCCCTGTCTTGCTTTCCAAATGAATATGCTAATTTGATTGCTCTGTCTATCGCTCCACCATGTCTATGATTATTAAACCTTTTTTGAAGTTCTTTGTCGCTCCATATCTCGTTCCGAATCCTTTCTGAGTATGTCATGGTTGCTCCTTCTGCTTCTGAATATTGGGGCAATCCTCTGAGCCAAAATGTATCCAATTCTTTCCTCTAATGCTCATAAAAAACCCTTTACAAGACGGACAATTTCTAAAATGTGTCATTTCCCATCACCCTTAATCAGTTCCAGAACCTTCCTTCTTGCAAGCTCAAAACCATTCCGCAAGTCACTAGAATGATAAGGATTTTCAAGTTCCGTGACCGCCTTTATCAGTTCTGAACGCTCGGACTTGAGCCTGACGTTCTCCTCTACCATATCGGAACGGAACATATCGGATTTCTGCATCATGGACTTGAGCCTATTTATTTCCATAACGGACTTCGAGAACGCTTCCTCGACCTTATTCCTTATTCCATTGGCGAGTTCCTTGTCTTTCCTGAGACAAACAATCTCCTTCTTCTGAGCTTCATGGATGATTTTCATGCCTTTGGACATCTCAATCATCTTATTGTCCTTCTCAGCAAGTTTCTTCTGCAAGGAAACCTCATCATCGCCATAATACTTCAGAAGCCTTTTGATTTCATCGTCCTTCTTAGCAAGCCTTTCCTTATCTCCTTTCCATTGCTCATCCCTGCCTAATCTAAAGGCTTCTTCTAGCTCTTCTTTACGATTCGCTTCGGACTCGGCAAGGGCTTTCCTCAACTTATGAATATCCCTTTCATATTTACCATAATCAACTTTCTCATATTCAAATCTTTGGGGCTTTTCAATGTCTCCGAAATCCCCTATTTCCTCTGGAGTCATTTTTGCTAATTCCTTTGCTACCTTTCTCTTGATTTGCTTTTCCGTGGTCACTTTTAATTTCTCATTGGCGACATAATGGGCAAAGCAAGCGGGCTTATCACAATAGAGCTTCAATCTAGGCTTCTCCGCAAGAAGGGAATCTGGGAACATTGCTTCGGATTGCTTGCCCAGTCCTCTCGGTGTGTCAAGCGTCACAGGCTCTAACTGGAGCTTTTGTCCCAGAGTGTTATCCGAAACAATCCCTTTCCCTTTCCTTCCCGCTTTGGAATCCTTGAAAACGTCTTTCGCTTTGCCGACTCCCATGAGGTTGCCTTTGCCGTCCTTCACCCATCTTATCTCAGCTTTAGAATCCTTCATGGTTTCCTCCTTTCCAACCTGCTACAAATACCTTTACCAATGAAATAAAGAAACCATGCTATACCTATTGCAATTATGATTTGAGCTAAAATGTTCATCTCAAATCCCCTCCTTGGAAGGCTTCTTGAATACTTGCTTTGAGCCGCATTTCGAGCATATGATATATTCTGCATCTGCTCTTATTTCCCCGTTTAATTTTCTATAATTATTATTTCCATCATATAGGTAAAGACCACATGGTAAGTTCGCTTCTTTCGCATCAATCCCGATAGGAATCTTCACTCTTGATTCCTTTTTGCAGTTCCTACATCCAATCTTCAATTCATACCTTCCCATATATTTATTCCAAAACATCATAATCTCCCCTCCTTGGAAGGCTTCATCAAATGCTCCCTCAATATCTTCTCAATCTCAAGCGATATAGCTCCTTTCCTGTAACCATATTCCTGACCTAAGTGCTTTCTAAAAGCTTCTTCCGTTTCCTTTGACAAAACGACCTGTATTCTCATAATTCAGCCTCCAACCCCAACAATGCCCTGCATCCTGGGCATTTCTTATCTGGCTTGACATCTTTGCATCTTATAGGAACTCCGTTGACTTTCCATATGCTGACAATATTATCGCACTTCCCGACATGGCTTTGGATTTCGGTGCGGATGACTTCCCTTTCATTAAGTCGAGTTTCCAATTCCACACGATAATCAACCCAACTTTTAGAGGGATACTCGGCATCATCACATTCTTCTATATATCGCTTTACTTTCTCAATCTCCGCTTCCAGTTCGCTTATGCCCTTGAAAGCTACCGATGTAGCCTTCTTTCCAGAATCGGTTTTCATGCATTCACCTTATCCGCTACGTTCCCAAACCATATACCATTCTTGCAGAAGCATCCCCTGTCTAAATCATGGAACAAATCGCAAAAGCAATAATCCATTTTCGAATCAAAACCTCTGCAACGGTTCTCCGCAATCTCTTGCCATGATGCCACACAATCGACCTGATTACTAATCAACATCACTGAAAGCACTATCAAAATCCCCAGTCCTATAGCGATAATCTTGTGTCCATCGTTCACGATTTCACCTTCTTCTCAAGCTCACTGAAGAATCGCTCAAGCTCGCACTGAAGGCATCTTGCTGGATGACCATACACACGCTTAAGACGCTTCCAATCCTTCACAAGCTTCGTAGCTCGCCCATATGAAAGCTCTACCCTTCGATTATTGTTGGTCATGCATCACTCCCAAATGGTATTCTATTTGTCTTTTTCCATTCATCTTTGATAGCATTTGTAAATTCATCAGTTAAGGATACACTAATCTGATGCTTTTTAACAATCTCTTTATCGATAAGAGCATTCACATATTTGTTGACTGTAACCCAACTGATGCCAGTTTTCACACTCAATTCCCTCTGTGATAATACAATCCAACCTATAAGGGCTGAAACGATTTTCTTCTCGTATCTGTTCAACCCGATGTCATGAAGATTCATCTTCTCACAAGCTCCTTGCAGAACCATTTATAGGTATCAGTCCTGACACCAAGCCTATCAGAGATTTCCTTCGATAGCGTTCCTGTCCCAAAATATGCAAGAGCAAGCTCTGACTCCAGCTCGCATGTAGGCTTCTCAGTGAACTTGGCACATCTTTCGCAGTTGTTCATCTTCCAGTCACCATATTCCGAACCACAACTGAATGGACGGACAGGCTCAGGTATGCCGACCTGGAACATTGGGATAATCCTGCCACATTTAGTGCATGCCCTACCGAACCGTCTCCTCACAGGCTTCTCACATTTACAGTAAATCGGGTCAAGACTGCTCATATTCATTCACCAACGACCTTAAGCTCGACTGGATGACCACATACCTTGCATGGCATAGGCGACTTTACCTTTGGAGCATTAATCAGGATTTCATTGCCGATAGCCATGAAAGGCGTTCCAGCGAGTCAGTTTCCTACAGCATACACCACACCTGTTGCATCCGTTCATGAAAACATCCCCTTTTGAGGTTTCTTATCATCCATATAATGCAAAGCCAGCCAAGCTCCAAAGAAGCCAACCAGCAAAGGAACCACTGTCAAGAAGAAATAAGGGCTTGGATAAGCGATTGAACTGCATGGGATGTTCAGGCTTTGCCAGACAGCATAGCCCAATCCGCATAAAGCCATGATGCTTCCAATGATTACAGCCCATAACCTCATCTTCCCAACTCCTTCTTCAGATTCTGTAGCATAGGCTTCCAGTCGCTATGATTGCGAAGGAAATACGCTGGATGGAACAAGATGCAGAACCCATAGTGCTCCATGACAAGAATCTCGCCTGCGTGTGCAGTCATGGAACGGATTTTGCTACCGAACATGAACTCAGTGGCAAGCTTACCGAGAGTGACGACATATCTTGGCTTGACTGTAGCCAGATATTCCATCAGATGTATCTTGCATGCTTCGACCTCATCTGGAGCAGGGAACCTGTTATCAGGCGGTCTGCACCAGACGACATTGGTTATCGCATAATCATTTTCAGCAAGACCGAGGTAGGCAATCCATTCGTCCAGAAGCTTGCCTGCACGACCAACGAAAGGCTTGCCCTGGATGTCCTCATTCGCTCCAGGAGCCTCACCTATGAAGACGACATGTGCATAAGACGAGCCTCTTGGCAAGACGACATTAGTCCTTGTCATATGAAGCTTACATGCCTTGCATTCCGTGATATCAGGATTCATGTTTTGCCCCCATAGAAACATTCTTTGCAATAGTCATGACCCTTCGGGTTAGGATATGTTATCTCTGGAGTCTTCATCTCCTTCCCACAGCTATCACACTTGAACGTTTTCATTGCCACTCACATATCGTTTACAATCACAGAGCACCTCTGGAACACGGCTCTTTACTGCGAAGCAGAAAGACAGACCACCAGACTCCCTGTGAAATGAACGGTCATGTCCGCAGTTCGCACATACGCCTTTCACCATTACACATCACTTTTGACCTTCAAGACCTGAAGATGACCAGGAAAGCCTATCAAGGTCGCTGACAGCGAGAAGACCCTCGAAGTTCTCTGTCTGCCTAAGCTTCTTCATATCCTTGTCATATGTCATGCTCAGCTTGATATCCTTGGTGTAGACATTCATCAGGATGACTTCTTTGACGGATTTATCCCCAGACTCGAAACGCTTCTGAAGGACTCCTGGGCTGTATGTAGAAAGCCTTCTTTCCATGTCATCCTTGCTCATATCTCTGCATTGGAACACATCCTCATAGGCTTCATTCATGGTTATCAACCAGGATATCGACTTGCCTCTCAATGAATCAAAAACATTCAATATGCCTGTCCTGAAGTCTCCCATGAAGACAGTCGCCACAGATTTGCCGTCAAGCTCATAAATCATCTGAGGCTTGAGGTCTCCAGTTCGCTGTAGAATCATCTTGATGAACTGTTCATGGAATTCGACAAGCTCCCTGAGACACATAGACATGAAATCACTTCTTAATATTAAGGATTCTCCCAATCAGTATCCCTATGAAAAGCATGAACAGCCCAAACATCAAGGCATACCAGTTCTCATAAGTCAAACATATCAAAGTATCGCTCATGATTTCACCTACTGACTAAAGCACTGATTCCGAGAATCACAAGAATCCCTACAGCGATGATGATAAGGATTATCGCAATGACCCAGAGGATGAGCCACAGACCTGACCACAGCACTCCCCAGAAATAACCCAACGCTTCTGGGAATGTAAGCTGACCGACTATTATGGCTGATGCAAGGATTAAGCCGACTGCGATTATTATCGAAGCGATTATCTGACCTTTCATATCAACCACCAAACGATTTAGCGAATGACTGCAACAGCGAGATGACCACATTTATTCCCCATGCTAAAAGTTTCCAGAATCCGCTCATTACCTGCGGGAATGTCAACTGCCCAACAAGAATCGCAACAACTATAATTAAGCAGATTCCGATTATCACAGACCCGATTATCCCGATGCCTTTCATATCAATCATCTTTTCAAGCCACAATCATTTTTCTTGCTATCCCACATCTGACAGCCGATACCAGCACAATCGAATGTGTTGTGATACACAGATATCAACGGACATATCCTGCATCTTTCCCGTTTGAACATTCAACCATCCTCTTGTTGAAGCACTGGAGCCTTCCCTTCATACCCACTACGGAACATGTTGAGCAGGATTCCATACTTCTTGTAGACGACATTGCCATAGCTGTTTGCCTGTTTGTTCAAGGCGAGCATCTTCTCCTTGGCGGCACGAATCTCTTCCCATACTGAACGATGTTGCTCGAAGACATGACGCTCTATGGTGAAGCTCATCATGTTCTTATTGTCACGGCCTATATTCTCCTTGCAGATTGGGCACTTGATGTCTTGCAACATATCAATCACCATCTTCCAATTCTCCTCTGGATATAATCTCTTCATTAACAATACACGGCTTGAAAACAAGCGTTTCTCTGCCTCTAACATTGCAATCATCATTGTCGCACTTCCAAGTTGAGACAGTGACAGAAAGCATCTTTGAATGGCAACGATAGCAATGAGCATCAGCCTTTATGAGAGGCACATCATATCGAAAATCTTTGTTTTCTTCAAGTGCCTTATCAATATCAGTAACAGCGACTGCCAAAACTCCTTTTGTTAATCTCACATCAAATTCTTTCATTTTATCACCTTATGTCAATAGACTTCCACTGACCCTGACCAGCTATCGTGAACTTCTTCCCTGGATAGAGCCTCTGGAGACCTCCTATATTCTCCATGAGGTTCTTGAATAGATACCTGGCATCATTGCTTGTGACGACCTTGCCGTTCTTGGTCAAAAGACCGATGAGAGATTCAGGGGAGATGCCAACATAGGTCTGCACGATGTTATCAAGGGTCTCCTTAGTAATGATAGGAACATGATAGGACTCCACCGCAATGGCAGGAGCCTTAAGACTGACTGACGGACTGGATATGCCTGATGACTGACGGACTGGCTGGACTGGCTGTGCGACCTTGGTGAAGACCCAGGACGCATTGACCTTCTTGCCAGTCAGGTAGCCCTTCTCGACCAACATCCTCAGATATTTAGGGAGAGATGCTTGCAACGAGATGTATTTCGAATGAGAAGGCTCGACAGACATCCTGAGATTTGTCAGGACTGCACGCATGACATCCTTGATGCCGAATGTCTCAGGCATCCTCTCCTGGACAATCTTGAGCACATACGGAAGCGAGATTCCCCAATGGAAATAGCGGACACGCTCCGTAGGCTCAGGCTTGGAATATGAACTGCCATGACTCTTCATGGCAAGATTCTTTGCATTGTTCACATGCGTAGAAAAAGTCCCACTGTAATTTCCAGCAGGAAGGCTCATCAGCTTGCAGTATTCTGAATAGATGTCACCTGTAGAGGACTTGAGCAACGAAGGCTTCTCCTTCAGGATGCTTGCGATATCCTTCGACATGTTGCCATGACGACCCTTTGAAGAAGCCCTCTTCCTTATAGGAGATTTCTTATATGAAAAGAGTGATTTCTTAATCACCCTCTTCACATTCCTCTCGAATAGTGCATCACTGTTGATGCGACCATACCTTTCCTTGTATGCATCCATGACTGCACCGATATCTGCTGTCTTGAGTGTAGGATTCTTCACGAACAGCTCCGCAAGGAAAATCCTCTGCTGTTTCGTCCCTATCTTTTTGCCTGGATTATTGACAGGAATGACAACCTTAATCTTTCCGTTTTTACGCTTAGAAGCAGATTCTACTTTACCGACAGTGGCTGAAGGAACGGTAACAAGACCCAATAGCTCCCTCATTTCTTCGACACTGCCTTCCACTTCGATTCCTTTTATTTTTGCCTTCATAAAATCACTTTAGAGATAATTAGAAGATTGATTTATAAACGTATCGCTACCTATTTTTTAGGTAATATACAGGGACATTCTTATGACCATGCTTCTCAACCCTCATTTCGACTGCACTCCAGTTATTGAAGAGCTTACGCAATGCCTGACCGCAGTTCTGCTTCGGGATGCCAAGGGCAATACCCGCTTCCTCTGGAGTTATGTGACCGAACTCCTTGATGAGCATCATCAGCCTGTCTATCAGCCGTCCAACTGGCGGCTCCATGTTCCGCAAGCCCTGTGTCGACTCGCCTTTCTTCGGGACACGCTTCAATGACAGATATCTATGAGGCGGTCTAATCATGACACGATAAGTCCGTCCTTCTATCTTGACCAGTTCGCTGACTTTCAGCTCTTTCATATAGCACACACTCCATATCGTGGCTTATGCTCATAACAGTATCCGCATCCCCTGGAGCACATACACTGATTGAACGTAGTCTTCGGGTCTGCATGCCTTACCACAATCTTCCACTGGCAGTCGCACATGCGATGCGTGTTTATTTTCTTAACTTCGATTTTCATGCTAATCATCCTCACCTTCATCGTCAGAATCCTCATCATCATCTTCACTGACGAGAGCATCTGCGAAGTCCTGAAGCTTCTTCTTCAAGTCCTTCTCACGTGCAATGACGGCGTTATACTTGTCCATGTCGATGAACTGTCGTATCGCAATCTCGACCAGATTGGCAAGAACATCAGGACGCAATGCATCAAGCTCCCAACTATGCTTCCCATGAACAGCCATATACTTCTTTGAGCGTGGGTCAGACTGCTTGGCTGGATTTGGTGGCGGATTATATTGCGAGACCTGTGCATGTGTGAGACCGACATGGACGATTTGAAGCATGTCTATATCGAACTCATTGTCGCCTTTCGTTAGGAACTCTTCAGTCCTTTCAGTGACATCACGAATCATATCAAGACCAGAAGCATCATGGTCTCCAAGGTAGAGAAGGACGACCCTCTTTCCGTCAACTATCTTCTCAGCCAAACGCTTAGCAAGATTATACATCGGCGATGCACTCGCATACCCTTTGTTATATCCGAAATAGATATGATACTTGTCAGCGATAGGCTTGAAGATAGACTCAAGAGCCTGCTTCTCGGTGTAAAGCTCGACATAGCAGTCCTGGTCTTTCCATCTCGGAAGCCTGAAAGAATAGACTGCTGAGTTGACAAGCGATTTGATGTCCTTCCACTGAGCATGACGCTCAGGGACACGACCTCTATCTTCGATTGCATCCCAGTCGACAAGACCTGCATATCTTATATCAGTGAGGAACTTACAGACACGCTTGTAGACGTGTTCAGCATTAGGGATGAGACCTTCAGCCACAAGCTGATAGAACAACTGCCTGTTGGTAAGCTTGATGCCCTGTTTCATGTAATTGGACACAATCCGAGTGACATGACCAAGCAAGACCTGATTACCGATAGTCCAGACCTGCTTCATGCCTGAGCCGTCAACGTATCCTGTATTGATATCCCTTCTTGGATTCCAGTCCCTGAATTTTTCCTTGCTCATGATTTCACATCGACTTTTGAAACGGGCTTGCCGCAGACAAAACAGTGGACAACAAGGCTGTCCTTCCGCCTGACTCCCTGCCTACCTTTGCATTTAGGACAATCTATCGGGATGTTCTGCACATCGCCTCTGAAATCTATGACAGGCTTCAGTGTTAGGAACTTGTTGGAGCAGTTCTCCGAGCAGAAATACATCCTCTGGTCGAACCTATCGAGAGTTGCGAAAGCGAAGTTCCTGTTGAACTTCATCCCGCATCCTGCACAATTTACCAGCAATGGTCTTGTAGTCCTGCTCATGATTTCACCTCGACAACGAAAGGATTGATTGGCTTCAAACCGAAGGCTCTCCGCTTCTGCCTCTCAAGCACTTTACATTTGCCATGACCATCGTTATGCGGACAGCATCTCCGTGAACAGCTTCTCGCTTTAGATTTCAACATGAATCTTTCCATATCAATCACCTGATAGGCTGAGAGGCTATGAACCCTCGACAGCCTCATTCTCGAAATGCATCGAATACTCACAGCTCAGCATGTGCTGGTTGCCTTTCTTCGTGATGTCTATCGCCGTAGCCTTTGACGCATCTATCTTGGAGACATCATCCTTCCACTGACCGAAACGCATATCAGCAGTGTAAGGACTGCCCCACTTGTTGAGTTGCTTCGCTTGCAATTTGTTTCCTATTTTCAAGACGCTGACTCCAACCCAGGCGGAATAATCCGCCTGGTCGCCTGGATGCTCGCTCTTCTTGGTGTGATGGAAGCCGATTATCTTGAGACCATACACTGCAAAATAGACAGAGTATGTCGAATCGACCTTGGCGAACAGAGTCACACCATTTGGGAGCCTCTTGCCAATCATCTTCAGGTCGCTCCATCTGATGTTGTTCTTCATCAGGTAGCCAGCGAATGAGTCGTCACTCTCGAACTTGCCAGCCTTGACAGCGAACTCGCCTGAGACTTCCAGCTCTATGTGACGCTCACCCCATTCGAGCTTGTTGGCTATCTCATGGTTCTTCTCGGAGACAGCACCGAGTTCTGCAATTCGCTTATCGAATGGCTTGGAAATCTCGTTCAGCTTCCTCTTCAGCTCAGCGATGGCAGACTCCTTCTGCTTATAGACATAGCTCCTTGCTCGGTCTGCCTCACGCTCAGCCTTGAGAGCCTCGTTCCTATTGGCGATGAGAACACGCTTCCTGACTTCGATTGCTTCCTGAAGGTTCATGCTCCCGCCTCCTGAGCATTGATGGAAGGCGTTTCAACGCCTCCCATCTTTGCAAGCTCAAGCTTGTCGGCATCCGCAATCATCCTGCGGATGGAATCCTCTTTCTCTCGCAGAAGACCGTGAGCCGTCTGCTCAAGAGACAGGATGACAGGCTGACCCATCTTGTCTGCGTTGTGGCTGGACACATATGTGATTGCGTTCACGAAGTTCCACATGTTGCCCTTATCAACGCTGAGCCTCTGCTGTATAAGCCTGGTTGCTCGCTGGCTGAGGTTCTTCCTGTAGGCAACAAACTTCAGAAGTCGCATGGCTTCAGTGTCAGACAACTTCACTTGGAGAGCCTGTTCGATGAGCTTCTCGATTCCAAATGCCTCATCAATAGACTCTTTCAGCGTCTGATGGACTGACTCCATGATGTCAGCCTTCTGACCCTTATGAGTCGTAGCCTGCTTCCAGATTCCCTTGCTGGAAGTCATGCCGTTTGTGCAGACCAGCCTTAGCCAATAAGGATAGAAACAAATGCTGGATGTGCCCTTGATGGAGTTCACCACACGCAGACCTGCCTGGATGACTTCTCCAACCTTGTTCACTGCACGCTTCTCGAAGACATATGTCTTCCAGACCCTGCGTGGTGTCCTGAACTCCGAGGTCTCGACCACATTGATTGCCATGCGGTTAAGCTCGTTCTCCACAATCCTGTAAAGTTCAGAATACTTCACTTCCGTGAACTTCTCTGTCACGACAGCGTAGCAGTTCCAGTAGCCATTGGACTTCACAAGTCGCATGAGAACTGGCTCAGCTCTGCCGTTCAAGGCTGTGTTCAGAACCTGGTTCCGCTCATTGTAGTCATAGATGCCTCGAATCTCGCTGATTTTCAGTCCAAGCCTTGAGACGAACTGATTCTTCGAGACCACATCGAACAGGTAGATTCTCTTGCCGTCATTATGCTCAATCTGTATGTATTCGACAAGCTTGCCTGTCCGTCCATACCCGCTTTTGCGATACCTGAAGAACTGTGCATTCTTCAAATCCACAGACGGGCTGACCTTCAGGTCAACAAACTCTGACGGATGACTTGTGGGATTCCCCTCAAGCTGTCCATCATGTTCAACTGGTATTTCCATATTTCCACTTCCTTTATCCATAGCTCACGAAGAGCTTCTGGCTTTAAACACGATACCTTAAGGTATCGCTATGTAATATGTTTAAACATAGGGTTTATAAAGCTTTCGGTATGTCGATGCATACTGATTATGCCTGTTTTGAAGCCAAAAAACAGCTTAAATACAAATATGATACAATCGATACATGGATGTCATATATGCCTATCAAAAAATCACACTTTTGCTAACCTTGGTTATGATGATTTCTGGATGCGTTGCACCACAACCAATAACAAATAACACGCTAACGATGAATGCTACAAACAGGACTGGAAGCCCAGAGCTGTATCCTAATCCTCAATTGACTCCTGGAGACATCCTGGAGAACAACACTACAGTCATATGCCTGGTAGGATATACATCAACCGTAAGGAATGTCCCACTATCTGTCAGAAAAAGAGTATTCGCAGAATACAATATGACATACCCTCAGCCATTCGGAACCTATGAGGTAGACCACCTCATACCATTGGAGCTTGGTGGGAGCAATGATATGAAGAATCTCTGGTTCGAACCAGACCCATCGTTCCATCTCAAGGATAGAACTGAGAACTGGCTCCATGACCAAGTTTGCGAGCATGGAATGAACATCAGCGATGCACAGAAAGCAATCGTTGACGACTGGTATGCGGTCTACCTGAAGATAGTAAATGATACTAACTGATAGTATCTGATACTATCGAAGGAATCCACGCTTGCCCTTAGCCGTCCCCGCCATCGTGACCATAGCATCTCCAAGTTCGCCGACCTTCTGCTGTAAATTCTTGAGATGCCTGCGTGCACGTGTGCCATCCTTCAGGTCTCCACGAAGCTCATCCATGCAGTCGAGCAACTCGTTCCACAGCTCAGTCAAGTCCGCCTGACTCTGATGTTTTTCTTCAGCCATGATAACAACTCCTCAATTACCAGCCAACTACTAATCTCTACTAATTTGGTAGTATATAGGAAGGTCTGACAAAAAATCAGAAGCCTTCAATCTACTTCAGTGCAAGTGCAAGCGAGACTATCAGTCCAACCGTTCCGAGTGCTCCGAGTATCAGCCCAACCTTGACCCAGTTGCCCATGTTCCTGACATCTTTCTTCAGCTCATCATATGCGTTCTTCAGTATTGCGACAGGTGATGGGTCGTTCCCATACCTTGATGGAGCCTCTGGTGCATATCCAGGAGCCTGTTCCTTGTATCTGGATGTCGGACTTGCTATCTCCCCCTTCGGTGCATTGAGCGGTTTCTGGAAAGCCTTCCACTTCTTGTTGAAAGCGACCATCTCGCCCTGCGGATTGACGTGTGCTCCGAGCTTCTTCTTATAGACCTCAATCCTCTCACCGAAGACACGCTGAGAATGCTCAGATGCAAGACCAGTCAACGGCTTGTTGACAGCAATCTTCATCTCGCCTTCCATCTCATGGTCTTCTATACCAGCGAACTGACCATATTCAACCGTGGCTACAAGCTGACCTTGTTCATCTTTTCCAACCATATTAAGTCCCTCCAAATTTCCTATTTTTTGAATCTAAACTTGATGAATTCTGCAATAATGGCAGGCATGCTCTTGTTTTTAGATGAAGACAGATTCTGCAACTGCTTCAATATTCCAGAACTCTCAAGGAATATGATAATCCCGAATCCTACAATCCCCAGAAGCTTCCTGCTGATTCCATATCTTTTTGATATGACTTCCAACTGACTATCCATATCCTCATCAATCGGAATGAATTGCTTGCCTATGCGATTAAGGAGAGTTTCCCAGTCATCATCCATGCGACCAAGCTTCTTGAGCATATCCCTCGTTTCAGTAGAAAGCTGGATAGAAGTAATCTGTTGCTTATAATGTTTCTTCTTAGGTTGTTCATTTTCTGTCATCGTCTCACAACAATTAACAATTGTTCAAGCTTGCTTATAAATGAGCTGGATTCTGAAACAAAAACAGAAAAATGATTTTGAAAACAGCACACACTGACGCTACAAATTATCAAAACAAGCACTTATCGACCCGAAATCACAACTGTGATTTATATCACATCAATCTAATTACTTGTCAGTGATGAAATCGGAATCGAAAAGATTTTGATTGAGCTTAAGGCAATTGGAGGAACAACTATGCAAATGTATCAACTGAAGAAGAAGAGCCTTCCAGCAGACGTGCTCGTGCTAAAGGAGATTGCCAGAAGAGTGCTGTCAGCAAGGCAGTATGGATATCTCCTCAAACACTGGCTTATAGTAAGGAAGTTCAAATCCGAATGGGACTACCGTGGACTGTATTACTATAGCGACTGGAAGCATATCGGATTCGGAGCGAAATCCATCCATCTCGATGGAAGATTCCCGCTCCTGGACAGACAGCAAATCGGGACTTGGCTACACGAGCTTGGGCATATGGTGTTCGCCCACACGAAGAACCACAGGAAACGCTCAAAGAACGGTGGAAGGCATATGCACCATAACAAGGTCTATAGGAACATAGAGAAGAGGCTGGACAGCAACTTTGAAACAAAAGTGAAACAAAAACTGCCAGAGATTGTTTCACTTTACCATGACAAGCAAAGCAATCGATTGAACAGGCTCACAGAACGCAAAGAAGCTATCGCCAGAACGAGAGATGAAACAAAACTACCGAGCCACAAGCTCGCCCAGACCCAGATAGCGATAGCTCGTTGGGAAGGCAAGCTTAGACGCTGTGAGACCCACCTGAAGAAGCTTAAAAGGCGGGAGAAGCTCTACACAAGACTTGTTAAGAAGAAAAATGGTCAGGCGGAAATCGGCAAAACCGCCTGACCTTCTTGTTTATAGAGGTATTCGAATGGCGAAGCATTTATTATTAAGCTCCAGTGTTTATGAATGGAACAATCGATACATAGGATTATAGACGGAAAGGTTTTCAGGCTAACTGGAACATGCAATCCCAAAGACGGTTGTCAGGCTTATTGTTGCAAAGTCTCACAAATGAAGGTCAAGAACATCATGCAGGATGAGAGGGAATACTTCCTGTTGCACAGATGCCAGATACTTGAGAAAGGAGATACGGCTCATGTGCTGATGCCAACTCCGTGCACAAAGCTCGGAGCTGACCTGCTTTGCACATCATATGACAGCAGACCGATGATTTGCAGGAAATACGCAAGGACTCCTGGAGAGCTATTCTATTCGCCTGCCTGCACATTATTCTGGAAGGAAGTAACTGGAAGGGAAGCCCAGGTAGCCATGATGAAAGCTAAGAAGGGAGACCCGACCATTCTGGCATGAAAATAGGCTTTTAAGCCTGTATGTCAATGTATCGATATGGTCAGTTCAAAAGACATCCTTGAAAGGATTTACGAAGCGATGCGGAAGGATTCGAAGGACAACAATGATGAGAAAATACATGTCTCCAGCCTCTGCTATGACTGCATGCGGAAGGTCTACTACCAGATGAACAGGAAAGACCAATACTTCGACCTGAAGACAATGATTACTTTCTGGATGGGACGCTCAATCCACAACATGCCTATCCTGAAGGAGAGCGAGATACCGCTCTCATGGAAAGGGATTGTCGGGACTGCCGATGAATACGACCCAGAAGAAGGCATACTTCTTGAGAAGAAGACATGCACAAAGATTCCACTGAACCCAAACCAGCATCATGTCAAGCAGACTGAATACTATGCATTCATGCTCAATGAATCGAAGAAGCCTGTTAAGCAGGCTTTCGTTGTCTATATAGACCTGGCGAACAGGGAGATTCAGCCATTCGAGGTCAAGCTCCGCCACATGGAAGACATACGAGTCGAGATGCTCAGGAAGAAAGAGCAGATTGAATTCGCAATGAGGAACAGCGTCCCACCTGAAAGAAGCATAGGCTGGCTTTGCAACTATTGTGTATTTGCGAACATCTGCTTTGCGAATGTGAAGTGATAATATGGGAAAAATTGTCAGGATGCTTGCTCGGAACAAATGGAGATACATGCGTGGAGTTGGCTATTCAGGGTCTGCCCTGAGCATATTCAATACTGTCATGCTCATAAGGCTTTCTTTCGGTCTAAACCTTGGATTATTCTATATAGTCCTTGTTGGAATCGGGATAGCACTCGCAATCGTGCTTGTGACATGGCTCATAGGATATCTTGATGTGAAGTCCAAGATGGTCGCATACGAGCAGGAATATGTCACAGGGGAGCTTAACCCATTCTTCATGGAGATGAACAGGAAGCTGGACTTACTTCTGGAGGAACTGAATGCAAAACACAAGCCATGATAATATCAGGGAAGATGAGACTGAAGCGATGTTCATCAACTGGATGAAGGTGATGATTGTGTTCTTCGCATTCCTCGGATGCCTTATAATCCTCATGATTGTAAAAGAATATTATCCTTTTGGTGGTGTCGGATGATTCTGGACAAATTATTAGGAAGGAAATGCAAGTTCATCAAGACATGCAAGTGGTATGCTGAAACCAGCCCTACATGCAATAAAGATGGCGGACAGTGGGGAGCATGGAACAAGATGGCAAGTTGCTGGATACGGAACCAGGAAGAATCAAAAAGGAAAAAGCATCCCGACCATAGGATGCTTGAGGACTTCGGGCTTGGTTGACATGTCGATGAAAGAGATTTTAAAACACCTGGAAGAGAATGACCTTGAAGCCATAGATACAGAAGAAGGCATAATCGGAGCATACATGAAAGAACGACTGATTTCCATTATCATCCCGACCTACAGGCGGAAGGATATGTTGCTTGAAAACCTTCAGCACCTGGAACCCATATGGAAGGATGTTGAGATAGTCATCATCGATGACTGCTCACCTGACGGGACGGAGAAAGCAGTCAAAGGATTTGTAAAAGGAAAGCCAATCAACCTGAAATATGTGAGGAACGAGACCAACCAGGGAACAGTAAAGTCGCTTAATATAGGAATCAGAGAAGCCTCGAACAACTTCATACTGATGATTGCTGATGACAACCAGATACTACAGCCGAAGAATTCCATAAAGATTCTGAAAGAGAGCGACAAAAAGTTCATAGCCACACGCCTGAAGATGGAGACAGCACCTGGAATCATATCACAGCTAAAAGGCATCATATACAAGATACCAGCACAGATTTTCGCAGGTGAGCCTTATAATTACAATGGAATGAACAAGAAGAACGTGAAGTGGTGCAACAACGCATTCTTCTTTGACAGGCGGATAGATGTTCGGTTCAATGAGAAGGATTATGTGAAGAACTTCTTCAGGTCGGAAAGCGAGTTCGAGGTCGAAGCAAGGAAGAAAGGGATTGACATAAGCTACCACCCAGAGATTGTGATTTTCGACAGGTATGCACAGCACGGCGGCCTGCGTGTCCTGGACAAAGCGAAACTGCTCAGGTTCTGCATGTATAACCACATAACATTCCTGAGAAGAAACTTCAGGCTTTCGCAGTATTACAAGATACCATTCTACTTCATGCTCAAGACGCTGACGCATCCTCACCTTACAGGTCAGATTATCATGACGTTTGACAGGTCTTTCAAGAGAGAAGGGATAGATTAGCGGGACATGATGAATTCGAGCACTCCATGAATCAGGATGATTGCAAAGTTGGTAGCTGATTCCGCTTATATCTGAAACATACAAGTCTATATGTTTTTCCTACAAGCTGACTTCCCTTGATTTCTGCCTGAAGACAGGATAGTTTACCTTGATACGACCACCATTATCCTTGCCATGATTCAGCCTGTATCTTCGCCTCTCCTTGGTTATCATCATGGTAATAGAGACTCCATTGCCGAATATCTTCACAAGCTCATCCTTAGACAGAAAACGCTCTGACGAGATTGCTCTCTCATCTGACTCATATCCTATTATCGATTTCATTCTACTCCTCCACTATCGGTCTAACGTTAGACCCTGATAGTGGAAGGAGTTTCCCTCTCATGCATGCAAGATATTTGCAGGAACATCTTTAAATCTTTGGCGGATGCCCATGACAGCCATTACACGGCTTGATATCACGCTCACAGAAAAGAAGGAGATGACCTTCATCATCCTTCGTGTAGGCGAGAAATTCACACGGCATATGCTCCATCCTTCGCTCAAGCTCACCTTTCGAGTTCTGATATCGTCTCAAGTGCCTCACAACTCACACCCCATGATGTAAAGCCTTTACCATCGATTATCGACTTATAGAAATCAACTGGATTCTCATGCTTTCCATATAGATGAGAATCCTTGTAACGTGCATTGTCAAGCCTATTGCCTATGGCAATGACATGGGAAACGTAATCATGTGCAAGCTTGCTGAGTTCGCCTGAAGGATTAGTTACCATCAGGACGATAGCCCTCGGATTGACCTCTGCTATCTTATGCAGAATCGGCTCCACGATAGACTTATTCTTAGAGAGCATCTCATCCCTGGACTCAAACCCCTTTGAGTTCACTCCAGCACAAATCACATAGATGCGTGCATGTATGACATCGCTTGACATCTTGACCTGCATATGCGAATCCATGATACGGAGCATGGATTTGAACTCAAGATATTCAGAAGAAAGCCTCTTGTAATCGATGTCAGTCATGTAAATCATGCTCAGATTCCCCATCCGAGTGAGTATCAGCCCGTTCACGATAGCTGAGCCGACATTCCCTATCCCAAAGACCTGGATAGCATGCATTTATAAACCTTTGCTTTACAACCACTTGCAAGTGGTATTTTCTGACTATGTTTCACTCGTTTACCCTGGCTTCCTGTCCATCTTTATGCCCCAAAAGAGCCTTTTCCTGTTCTTTCCTATAAGACCGCTTCTCAAGGGCATTGATGAACTTGTTGAACTGCCATGCAATGAATATGATGAACGCAATCAAGCCACCCATGAGCATGAATCCTGCAACCTGGACAACAAGCTCTTCCATTAAATACACTTGGTCACGAACAGATATAAGCATTTAAGCTTGTTGCATTCAAAGTAGCGATACCTGTCGGAGTTTTGATAGGCGGACTCGCACTCGCAGGATATATCAGAAGGATTGAAAAAGGAAAGGCTCTTTCCCTACAGAAGCGATAGCTTTTTAAATGTAACTATCTTAGAATAGTGCAGGACGGCTATCTAATCGAATTCTCACAATAGCCGTTCCCCAATTGCCTTCTACTTTTTACTTTGACAGCCGAAGCACTATTTGTCAAGAAGGGATGGAAGCTCTGGAATCTTCCCCTGGAATGAAGGGATGTCCATAACACCTGTATCTCCACGCATCGGGATGCTCACGTCATATTTCTTGGCAATCTTTATCACAATCTGTGCAAGCTCGAAATATGAATCCTTGGCATACTTGATGATGCGTCCCAAGTCCATCTCAACTGTCTTATTATTATTGTCCTTGTATTCTATTGGACGACCAAGACCACGTGAAAGATTCGTGAGAATGATAAGCTCTGTCATCGCAATGGGAAGGTTGAGCTTGGCATGAGTATTCTCCCTCAGATACTCAAGCCTATGCAATATATCCTCATCTGGATGGTCTTCTGTCGCCACAAGGCAGTATGCGATTGAAAGGCTTGTCGTATAAAATTTGGGGAACCAATGGAAACCATCAGCTCATTCCCTGAGCATGATTCGACAGATAGATGGAAACTCCAGCTATCTTATATCTTGAAGAAGAGGTCTATTATCCCGATGCTGACTTTCATCAGCAAAGATAAGATATTGCATTAATTTCATGCAACCACTTCCTCTGCATGCTCAACGATTATACGACTGCCTTCATCTCGAATCTGCATTCCTGCCTTATTTGCGAATCCAATTAGATTCTGCATAGAGTCATCCCTCCTCTGATACAATTCAATCTTATCATTCATCACATTTAAAATCGCTGGATTGTGACTTTAACAGGGTCGCCTTCCTTGAGCCTAAGCTTCCTCGCCATGACACCTGTCGCTGAAAAGCTAAGCTCGGCCTGCACTGAACCGAATCTTATCACCACATTTGCATCATCACTATGTCGCACTTTCCCTTTTATCGTGTAACTTCTTATTACCATTTTCTGACCTCCGATTTTTTACTTACCCACAACCAAAGAGCCTGGTAGCTTAAGTTTGGCATTCTGGAAGTAAGGGCAACGTATGAAGCTGTCGCATACTTCCGCAGTCCAGAAGGTTTTGACCAGCTCTCACCTTATAAGTTTCGCATCACAGCCAAAAGAAGACCACTTATCTTCGATGGGTGGATGAATTTTGGCGATTCCTCTTCCGTTGCTCATGCTCAACCCTATTGATATAATCGGATATTGTCTGTGCTGTTACTGTTCCAGCAGTCCCGACATAATAACTTGGTGACCAAATATGACCATTCCAATATTCCTTCTCAATTTCTGGATGGCTCTTGAATAACCTCAATCCACTTACGCCTTTCAGAATCTTGATGATTCCCATAGGGCTTTCAACAGGTGGAGCAGAAACGAATAGATGAATGTGGTCTGGCATGATTTTCAATTCAAGGACTTTCCATCCTTTTGCTTCAGAAATCGTGTGGATTTGTTCCTCTACGAAAGTCTTGATATTGCCGACTAATATCGGTTTCCTGTATTTCGGACACCAGACTATGTGATAGTTGATGTTGTAAACGGCTGAACTTGTCTTTTCCATGCTTCTATATAGACCATAAGGTATATAAAGGCATATACCATAAGGTATTATGTGGAAACCAAACGGTCATATCGCTTCCGATTGTATCCAAATAGGGAAGCGGAGCAGAAGATGAGCAGAACGCTTGAGATATGCAGGCGAACCTATAATGAACTGCTTTCAATCAGGCAGACTACATATGAAGTCACCAGAGAGGGATTGAGCAAATTCGACATGAACAATTGTATAAGATATGGTATTGATGCTGACATTTCGCAAGTCCATTCACAAGTTCTCCAAAATATCAATGATAGGATAGACAAGGCTTACGCTAACTTCTTCCGAAGGCTCAAGGAAAAGCGTTCTGGAAAGAACATCAAGGTCGGCTATCCGAGATTCAAGAAGAGATACAAGTCATTCACATATCCCCAAAGCGGATTCAATCTGGAAAATAACACGCTGTTTTTGTCAAAAATCGGTAAACTTCAAATTCGCATAGGCAAGAAGCAGAACAGACCAAAAGGAAAGGTCATGATAAAGACCTTGACAATCAAGCGTGAACCGACAGGCAAATGGTTTGTCGTGTTCAGTTGCATAGAGAAAGCGGTCAAGAAGCATAGGGTAAACGACAAGAAGATAGGCATAGATGTGGGTTTGGAATACTTTGCCATGCTTTCCGATGGCAGGAAGATAGACAATCCACGATTCATGGTCACAAGCGAGAGGCGATTAAGGAAACTGCAAAGACGGCTATCTCGCAGGAAATTACACGGAAAGAATTACGATAAAGCAAAACAGGAAGTCGCATTGCTCCATGAGCATATAGCGAACCAGCGATACGACTTCCAACACCAGTTTTCACATAGGATAATAGAGAGATATGGGATAATCGCAATAGAGAAACTAAACATCAAAGGAATGATAAGGCATCCATATCTCGCAAAGCATATCAGCGATGCATCTTGGGGAAGTTTCGTAAAGATGCTCGGTTACAAGGCTTCAAGTGCTGGTAATCGGGTAATCGAAGTAGACCCAAAAGGAACTTCGCAGATATGTTCAATATGCGGAAACAAAGTCCCGAAGACATTGGCTCAACGATGGCATAGATGCCCACATTGCGGGGCAGTAATCCAAAGGGACTTGAACTCAGCCAATGCTATAATTACCCTTGGAACAAGGGGAAAATACGCCTGTGGAGATAGGAGTTCTGTTCTGGTTGCACAAAAGCGACTTGAGCATAGCCTGTCTGCGAAGCAGGAAGCCACTCAACTTGTTGGGTGGTAGTTCACGGTTATTATGGAGCTTTGTATTCAGGGTCTGCCTTCAGCCTCTTATTCAGTTCATCGAACTCCTCATTCCCATATAGGTTCAAGCAAGTCCCGCAGACCTTGAACCTTCCGACCTCGCCGATTACAAGCACAAGCTTGCCATCGGTCTCTTCCTGACACCATTCACATCTGACCATCAGTTCCTCACCATATGCCAGCCTTCTGACTTGAGCTTATCCTCGTCAATGTCGCCTTCATAGACGACTTCGAACTCAACCTTCTCTTTTTCAAGAAGATATATCAACATCATCTGCTTGAATCCCCATTCACCAATTATCCAAACCTGGTCTGCAATATTAACAACCTTCGACAAATCCTTCACAGAAAAGTCTGACACCTCTTGGTCTATGATATCGGTATCAAAATCCTTCACACTCTCGATGAGCTTCTCGATACGCTCCTTGAAAGTTTCCCTGTCATTCGCATCAGAAACCATGCTCCCGATGAACAGCAATACCTTCCAATCTGGAATCTTTACCCAATAGCACACGCTCATTCAGACACACCCTATCTTATGAACCAGAACATCTCTGGACTTAGAGTGTAAAGTGCAAAACCAAATATTATGAACAGAACGATTATTATCACAGCTATCAGTATCGCACCCTTCGCATCCTCAATCCCTCTCATATCAAACCTCCATCAATTCCTAAACCTGATTGTCCGCTCAGGCCGTCCTTGGACTCCCATCAACTGGTTTGTCCGATTGAACAGCTCATCCAAATCCCGCTCTATATCCATAATCCTCGCATGCACATTGGAGAACGCATCCTGTATCTGCTCAAATGACTTATCAAGCTCTATGAAAGGATTCTGAACCATCCTCTGCTGTTCTGGTGCAGGTTGTGGATTGTCATAAACAGGTTGAGAAAGAGGCGGCTGTGCATACTGCTGTTGCGGCTGTGCTGGCGGATATGATTGCGGCGGATAAGGCTGTTGCGGATAAGCTGGCGGCTGATATGGTTGAGTATGTGCTGGATATCCCAACTGCTGGTCTGCCATATGTGATGGAATCTGAGGCGGTGCAAACCTTACTCTCTCAAACCCGTCAGGATTATACGGATTCTGTTCCTTCTTCTTTCCTCGACCAAACATATCATCAACTCCTTGCTTTGAATTGCCCCTTCTGAACATCTTCCTGAGTATCCATCGTATCGGCTTCATAACCATCCAAACTGTAAAGACGAAAAGCCTGAATGCAGATTTCAGACCCATCGCAATCATATCACCTGTGGTCTTCGGCTCCTTATCCATCCCTTCGCCGAGATACTCGAACCATCTCCAGGCTTCGCTCTGTTGTTTCTTCTTTGTTGTCATTATGAATATCAAATAACTGGAATAAATACACTTGTGTTGGAATAGCCTTTGATTATGGCATCAACGCTCCACCAATCACCAAGTGCACTCACATATTTGCTGATGCGGACTTTCGTCCCTATGTTGCATCTGAAATACTGGTTAACCTGGTCGGAACACATCCCGACAGTGATGTTAGCAATCGGATTCACGATGCTCTCATTCATGCCAAGATAGCTGGCATGCTGAACCATGACAGATATCCCTGAACCGCTTATCTCAACAATCTCACCTTCTCCCTGGGCGACACCAGTCGTCTGAATCAGAGGCATGACTATGAACACAAGGACAAGAAGGACAGCGAATACTGCCATTATGACATACCTGAGAACCCTCATCACATCATCGCTCATCAGATATGTATTGACCATCTACTTCCCCCTCGGAATCTTTATCATGGCAATAGCACCTCGATTTGGAAGGACAAAATGCATATCCTTCGTGTTGACGATTATCACACCATTGCCAGTGTCAAACGTCCCAAGCGTTCCCTCGACAATCTCTGGAATGCTTGGAGCCTTGTCATCCTTACGCATATAGACCTTGACGACCTTGCCAAGATGCTTCTCCATGAACTGATATGTATTCCGAATGTTCGATATCTTCTCACTCTTATCTCCGTTCATTTGGACTCCTCCTCATGTTTCTTCGGGTCGTAGTCTGGCTCGACTGCCATCTTGTAAAGCCTATCCATCTTGCCCTCAACAGCCTTGAGCCTGTTCTCAAGATTCTGAGGCGGCTTCTGCTTAAGACCATCTATGGCATTCATGAAGCCATACCGAAGAATGAATACGATGCCTACAGCATCAAGAAGAGTGAAAGGTATATCGCTTGGTCTGTTAAGGAACCAGATATTGACAATGGCAGTCATGCCAACAAACCCACGATAATATATATAGAGATAAACGCCATATACGACTATGATGCAAAAAGTAAGATAGTAATACATCACCTTCTTGATGTCGCCACTCACATACGCCTGCTTAGTGGCTTTCCAGAAAGATGTGAGTTCTTCAAATACCATTGCCCAATCACCCTGATATTGCCTTATCGATATCTTCTTGTCCCGCAGGTTTAAATATCCGTGCTGTCCCTCTGCGGAGAACTTTCATGATGTTCGGTCTTGGAATCAAATCACGTGTAGACACTTGTGGAACCGTGTAATCCTCATAGAATATCTTGCATCTGACATCAGGGTCTGTAAGCCTATATGGTTTGAGAAACTCATCACGCTTCCTTCCCATATCCCTGATTATACTCTCCAAAAATGCCTTCGGCATCCGTTCCCTGCTGAACTGAATCTCGATTATGACCTTCGCTGTTACAGACATAAAATCTACCTGCGATACATCAGATTCCCATCGACAAATCCCTCGAATGATATGCTGACATCCTTATCAAGCTCACGCAATGGCTTCATGAAGCTTTCAGCCTGCGGAAGACTCTTCCCGAACACATTTATCAGCTCCTTGATGATAGAAGCTTTGCTGACCGACTCACCCTTGCTCTTCATCTTCCCTATGGTCATATCAAGCTCTGGACTGAACCTTATATTCAATGATATCTTCGTCTCTCCCATCAAAATCCCCTCCATTGACTATCGACCCTTTTCAACAACATCATCATAAAACTTGTTGAATATGTCGTAAAGCTCACGGTTCCTGGTCTTGAGTATCCGAATCATGGTGGCAAGCTGGAATTCATCTATCTTGCATGCTGGACATATAGGGATACTGGTTTTTGATATCACTTTCATCTCAAAGTGAAACAAATTCATCACCTTCAAGCTTATCCGCCTTCTGTTCCTCCACCACCAACAGACTCCCCTCTCGTTTTAAGGCTGTATCTGACATGAGGATTGATGTTTATAGCCTCACGCTGGACACGTGCAAAGTCTTCCGTCTGCTGATATAGGGTATCAAGCATGGCAACCTCCCTGGCACGTGCAAACGCTATCAAGTCCATGTTCACGATGTTGCCGTGCTCATCAGATACAAGAGGATAATAAAAGTAATTAGCCTTGTCGAAGCCTTCACCCTTGACAACGATGACATCCGAACCTTCTATGAGATTGTCCTTCGGGATGATATATTCACGAAGCTCACGCTTGCCCTGGTCATTCCTGGTCTCGATGATATGTTTCTCATTCAGGTTCACCCTGAGAACGAACTTGTTCTTCCAGAGGAGCCACTTGCGACCATTCGATATAAGAAAATTCTTGTAGCCATCAGCCGTGATGCACTCACCCTCATACCAGCCGACAGACTTGACCCCGAACTTGCCTATAATCTGGATGATGTCATGATGAGCGAAGAAATGCCCAAACTTTAGGACGGCTGAACCTACGACAGCAACTGTGAATATAGAGCTTGAAAGCGTGAAAGCGGAAACATCATCAGTTACCAATGCTATGACAAGCATGAGCGTCCCGATGAAAGCACCGACACCGAAGATTATAACCCAGAACAGCCTTTCACGGACACGCTTCCTGTTCCTCTGGAGACCACACAGTCGGACAACTTCCTTGAAGTAGCGAAGGAAGATATTATTCTTCTCCTTAACACCATTGAGCCATCGCCATATGAAAATCACAACAATAGCGATACCCGCAAGAACCACGAACCATATCCAGTTGGCTCCCATGAACGCCATCATGTCATTTATCATGCCGAAGTTGCCTGTGCTTGCAGGAGTCTGAGTCCGTTGTATGACCTCAACAGCACCAGCAGAAGTAGACAAGAACAAGAAAGCCAAAACTGAAACGATTGTTGCGGTAATCCTGGACATATAAGATATTTTGTCAATCGATATATTTAAACCTTTGATGTTCTGAAAAATAAAAGAAATAGGCGGATAGCACATCTGGAACAATGTTCCAAAGGCTATCCATCTTCCGCAACAAACATTTTTCGAATCTTCTCGAATCTTCCCAGATAAGTGTGATTAAGCCGAAGCTTAATCTCCGCCTATCCTCTGGCTCGCTCCGCCCACTGCTCTCTTTATGACAGATGCAACACCATAGAAGATTGCAAGGATTCCGCCCACTATTCCCAGAGCAAGCACGATGTTCACGACTGGATTCTGTATTGCAGTAAGGAATGTTCCAAGTCCTGAGCCAGCCTCTGAAAGTGTCTCATTAATCCCCATGTGTATCAGCTCCTACCCACGTCCCAGGAAGGTCTCCCTTCCCTGTGGCTTAATGTTTCAATCTCATCGGTCAGAGCCAAGAAGCCCTGCCCTCAATGACTATTAATTGGTCGCCAGTCCCTTTTATGCTTTTCGTTTCTGGCAGAATGTCAGGTCAAATTGTTCCACTTTACTTAATTCCCCTTGATGCCCCGCCAACAGCTCTCTTGATTGCACCGCTAAGCCCATATAGAACAGCCAGTATCCCACCCACGATGCCAAGACCAAGCACAATGTTGACGACTGGGTTGGTTATTGCAGTTAGGAAACTACCAAGACCATATCCAGATTCAACCAATGGACTATCAACTGAATCCCAAAACGGGTCAAGCTCAGACTTACCCATCAACACAGCCCATTCACCGCCTGAACCATATGGAACCGTTATGTAAATCTTGAACTCCATCGTCTTGTATTTATCTATGTCCCAGTTCTTATCAGATTTTATCGCAACTTTGGTCGGGTCTTTCTTGTCATCGAACAGGAACTTCTCCCAATCCTTCCAATTCTTATCCTTGTCCTCATAGAACTTCCTATATTGAATCTTGGTGATATTTGGGTTCTCACCGAACTGAGCCTTCATGGAGTCGAACCAGAACTCAATCGGAAGCTTTATCTTGTATGCATGAGGATTCGTTATGTTACAGTATGCAACAAAGTTATTCCCATAAATCCTGTAAAGATGCTGGTCGCATGTGATGGTGAAGTAAGGATTCGCAATGTAATATGTCACTACTTTTGAGCCTATCTGCCCACCTGTGCTGTTCCCATAGACAGCTATCGTGTTCATGCCATCACGTGACGTGATGTTCCTAACCGAGCCATCCCAATATGTGAAGTTCCCGCCGTTCAGCGAATACCACCAGCTTGACATGTTCATGCTCGATGAAACAGTCAAGTTCACTACCCTGCCAAGAACACTCACATCATATGTATACTCCCCAATCGGATATGTGATTGTTATATTAGGCGTTGAAGGTGCAGGCGGTGAAACAGTAAACGATGATGTCGCTGTCCCCCTGTTACCACATACATTGTCAGCATACACCGTTACATTATGAGAGCCTACTGCCACAGACAGCGATATGTTCGGAGCAAACGACTCCATCTCTCCGCCGTCAAGCGAGTAGAACCATGAAGACACATTGTCGCCCTGGTCTGATGCAACCAAAAGGTCTACTGATGTCAGGTTATATGTCGCACCATTAGCAGGCGAGACGATAGTGACCATTGGAGCATAGCACTGATATGTGAGCGGAAGCCAGTCAATATTGCTACCATCGAGACCGAATGCACTATCACATATCCCATCAAAGTTTGCATCAGTGCAAGTCGGAGAGAAGTCAGACCAAAAGTTCCCGCCGAGATATGAACTGCCGACTATGTTTGTCCCAAGGGTCTTGCTCGTATTCCAGGCATGAACACCGTCAAAGAACACATTCTCAGCGTTATCAAAAAAGTTATTGTTTATCTTGAATGAGTAAAAATAATTAGGAGCATTCCCCTGTATAGAAAGACCTCTAAAGCTCGCACCTACTATCGAAGTGTCGTTAATAACACCTGTCATCTGCGAATCTCCAGAACCTGTCATGGCTATATCGATGCCCACATAGCTACCATTTATATGAGACTTTGTTACAGTAAGCTTGTCACCACGACAGTATGAGATACCATAATCAGCACTAACAACCGCATCCTCTATCCAAGTGTTTTCGAAATCATTTATGCAGTCAAAATAGAATGCCATTGAATCAGGCAAAGTAAGCGATATGTCTATGTTACGGAATGTTGTATTAGAATTGGAATCTGACCATATGCCAACATCAGCATCCGTTCCAGATATATCAATGTTTTGAATAATGTTATTATATCCATATCCATAATCATTGCCACTAACTATTTTAATTCCAACAGACGGAGAATTATGCATTGTTATACCGTCAATCAGCGAGTCATTCATCCATGCGAACAAGAAGGCATAATCAGCGTTCACATAACCACCGACAGTCACATTCCTCACAACCACACCAGTCATACCGTCCTGCATATATATTATGTTTGACTCAGAGTCGCCGACATACGCATTCTCGACAACCATGTTGTCGCAACCACTATCACAGAAAAGGAATCCACCGCCACTGACATATGTGAAGTTGAAATTCCTGAAAATGTTGTCACTGCATCCGCCCATGATGGCAATACCGCCTATGTTGTATCTACCATCGATGGTCTCAGTCGAATATATATTGTCAAAAACATTGCCAGAAGCACCAGAATCAAGATAGACAGCACCCATAGATGTTGAACCTTCAACACGACAATTTGAGATAAGGTTTGAATCCGTGAAAACGCTAATAACATCACTGCGTCCAGAATCAACTGCAAACAGGACACCGCCTTCGCAGTCTATGACATTCTCATTAGCATCATTCTCAAGATAAACAGGAAAGTCGTAATTGACAACGGATAGATTGTGGAACTCATTGCGGACAGCACTCGAACCTGTGAGATAAACACCATTCGTCCTTGAAAGCTCATCGCCATACATGTAGATGTCATTGAACACATTATCAGCAGACATCAACTGGATACCGTTATACCAGCTTCCAGAATTCGTAAGAAGGATATCGATATTATTGAAAACATTGCCATCAGAACCTGAATGAAGGTCAATCCCTTCCTTGGCGGTTATATTACAGTCCTGAATAGTTACATTATCTGTATCAATCAAATTAAAAGCATAACCACCTGCCGTGATATCATTACCATCACAGTCAAAAACAAAACCACTCAACCCGTCCATAGTGAAACCTGACTCACTGATAGAATCATTCATATAGATAACATCACCTACCTCGGCATTATCGATAGCATCCTGACAGCTTGAATATGAATCGCACTCATAAGTCGTTGCACTGACCATACCTGCCATCAGAAGGAAGGCAAAGATGCTTCCTATGAGCCAAATCTTGTTCATATATTTCATTTCTCCCAGACCCTTTATTAAGCCATATGTTTCTGGCAAAATGTCAGCCAGCTACACCACCATTCATACGATTAATCACACCTTGACCAATGGAATAGACTATCGCAAGAATCACGCCGATGATTCCCATAGCCAACAGGAAATCAACAAGCGGATTTGTGATGTATGTGAAAAATCCAGCAAGGCTATATCCATAATATGGCAACCGAGCCAACCCCTGCCTTTCACCAAACCCCAGTCCTATCATAAAGATTTCAGAGTATCCTACGCTACACTGACTATGATTATCACAACTTTCAACCTTTATCTTGAAATCTCCAGACAAGTCCGACTGCCAACTATATGAAAAATAAGGATAGTTATTATCTACAATCTGCTCAACAAAGCTGTTGTCAGTCGAATCAACCAATGTTATGTTGTAAGATTCTACAGCATAACTGTTAGGAGAGATAGACTCAGTATATTCTATATCCACGAAATCCCCGTTAGTGTATGACCCAGGCACAGGACTGTAAACATCTGGAGCAATCGGAGGGAGACCATAAAGCTGAACCAAATCATATCTGAAACTTGAGTTACCGCAACTCCCAACACCATCACATGAATAGATATAATACCAGAGCATGTCGCTGTCGCTATATTGATGAAGATGAGCATCCACAGTCCAGTCTCGGTCTGTCCATGCCCCGCCTGCGTCAGTAGTGGTCTGCACAGAACTGCTATTTATATTTATATGGTAAGCATGCCAGTCGCTTGTGTTCCCTCGAAGCAGGAAGTATGAAAGCGGAGTCACGGTCACATTCCCTACCTTGCCTGTCGTCAGGTTAACCGCAAACGGAACGACATGATGACTTGAATAAGCACCATGAGTATGATTGAAAAGAACATTCCCATTGATGTTATAAAAGCTGGCACATGAATCAGACAATGCAGGGTCTCCGCTTGAATAAGAAGAATTACAATAGAAAATTCCAAGGGCAGTTCCAGTTCCGCTATCATTTGCCATAACCTCAAACAAGGAATACTGTTTGCTCATTGACACATTGAAGAAACGAATCTTGACATAACTATCATGACCAGATACCGTGTAAGAAGAATGCGATGTAGATTCCATAACAGTCTCGTTGACATTGTAGGTTGCAGGATAGACTTGATTGTCAAAGACCCTGAAAGTCCACAAGTCTGAAGAATTGCTCATGGAAGCACCCTGGTTAAATCCACAATAGCTCGTCCCATTTACGAAATACCAGCAGTCAGAAGTCGAGTTTGTTTTGAAATAAAATTTCACACTGTTTGAATTCAAACTACTTTTGTCGGTCAAATTATATGTGGCATTCACACTGTTGCCGAACACATTGAAATTATTAACGTCATTAGGACTTTGGGAAACAAACGCCATCGAAGGCTTTAAACTATCAACACTTCTTGGAGAATAATCGGTGTTATTCCCATCAAGAGAATAACTGCTGTCACATATCCCATTAGCATTCAAATCAGGGCAGGCTTCTGAGTAACCAGTCCCAGTCGGACTCGACCATGAATCTAAGCTAAAGTAGTTCCCATTCGTAAGCTGGTTCGAACCAAAGTTTGCAGTGTTATTGAATGTAGTGTTGGTGACATTGTTAGCCATAGCAGGTGTCCCATATCCTTCAAAATAAATACCAACGCTGTTATTTGTTATCCGAGAATCTTTTATGATATTATACTGCCCATACATCGTGTAGAATCCAATATTGTTAGAGCTGACAGAAACATTTGTATAATTGCAATACCTTCCCCCGAAGCGGATACCATATTGAGCAGAATTCGAGATGATGTTGATATATGAATTGTAGTATGCACCATTTCCATTGGAAATCCCACCATACCAGTTCGTGTTTGTCGTCACATTCGTAATCGTATTGTAATTACCACTGCTAATCCAAAGGAAATAATTATTCCGTGTAGTCCCATTGCCGACCACATTCGATATGAAGTTATAGTTAGAGCTTCCAGTAGTGAACACACCAGCATCCAAGTTGGATATAGAAACCACACCATCAACAGTGTTGTTCGAAGACGATGAAAGATATACCCCAATATCATTATATTTTGCAGTGAAGTTGAAAAGATTGTTATTATTAGAATTCTCAATCCAGATGGCATAATCATTATAGTTCAGCGACATATTTGAAAAATTATTGTAATTCGAGGAATACTCATAGACCCCAAACGAGAATTCCCCAGAAAAATCAGTGATGTTACAGTTACGAACAGTATTATTGTTAGTCCCAGAAGGCATGCTTATCCCATAGAAATTATTTCCAGCACGATTGCCATCAATAGTGTTCCCCAAACAATCAAAAATTATGTTATCCTTTCCAGCAAAATTTACGCATGTTCCAGCCTGATTAACTACTGAAATATTAAGCTGGACTATATCTCCAGTCGATGCACTTGCAATCTTCGTGTTGCAATCTGAACAGTTCGTGCAATTAACCGTAGCACCACGCACCATTCCTGCAAATAAGAAAACCGCCAATATCCCTATCAAGAAAGCCAGCTTCTTCATATAAATGATTTCTCCACTACCCTTTATTAACTAACACGTTTCTGGCAAAATGACAGGCTTATTCAGTGACAATCCACCAGCCAGTCCATACCATAAGGATGGTTGCAAGGAGCTTAGCAACGAAGTCTGGATAGAATATCAGCACACCGATACAAAGGACAAAAACTATGAGCCATAAAGGGAACTCTGGCATGCTGACCATCCCATGACATATTACAACTCCGCTATCTTGTTGAAGAACTCCTCAACGACATTCTTATGTGCATAGATGAACATGAACAGTTTGTAGTAAATATAGATGAAGAATCCCTGCAAGCCTATGAAAACCATACCAAGGACGCTTATCGTGACCCATGTCGCTATGAAGACGACCAAATTATAGATTCCTGTTAGGAAGGACTCAATGCCTGAAAGGATTGGAATGTTACCCCATCCAAAAAGCCCACCCGAATAATTCCCGCCAGAAAAGAATGAGAAGCCAAGCATTGCAAATATCAGAAGGATTCCTATCAGTCCAGCCATCAACAATGGTGCAATACCCTTCATCTGCTTAGGCTTCCTCTTCAATCTACCCTTCCGCCTGCGGCTTCCTGACCTCATACCCTTCTCTCCACCACTTTATAGCCAAGTATCTTGTAGATAGCATATCTGATGGCAAGGAATACGAACATAGGTATCCCGAACACTGCGAATATTACCAGACCCATTGAATAGACATACCATGATATAGTCCATATGTCGCCCATCCATCCAAAGAATGATGACATGCTATCCGCAATGGTTATCGATGAGGACTCGACACCACTACAGTCATAATTCTCAAGTATCGATATGAGAGGGATGGTCTCGACATCTATGTAATCATAAGCTGAATTATTATCGAATAAGATGCTATCTACAGACACAATACAGGAGGATATATCACCGTAGATGAGATGAGAATTATAAGGTATCGCAACATTCTTCTCATAGAAGTCGAATGACAGCGTAAGCTCACCTGCTGAGTTCCATTCACTGTAGAAATCAGTAGGGAACAAGGTAGGGCTTGTCTCACCATTACACTGGACACTTATCGACAGGTTATCATACGGCGGAACATCAAGCTCATTGTGACGGAAAAACAGATACCAGGTCTTGCCATACTGATGGAATCCAACCACATCCAGCTTAAGAGGCTCAGTATCATTTATGAATACCCGATAATACGAGCCAGTCTCGAACATGAAGATACTTGTCAACAAGCCGACTGCATGAACTGATGAAACCATCACGACCATGCATACTGCAAACACCAGACCCAACATCCTCGTTCTCATGCATTCCTCTCCAACATTTTATGACCAGTTATTTTATAGACAAACCACTTCATCATAAGGAAAATCATTATCGGCAGGACAAACACTACGAATATGACAGCACCAATCTGGAACATAAGGAATAGAGTGAAGAACACATTCACATTAGTGCCTATGACTGTGTTGATTCCAGCCATCTCCTTGGCGATTACAGCCTGGGCAGAATCAGTCTCACACTGCCTCTGGATGGTAGTGAACTGATTGCTTACCCTGGCAATCATCTCAATTATGATATATGAGTAAGCACCATTGCCATCATAAGTGACATCAGCGACTGAATTCACACTACATCGGGCATAGTTGACAGACCTGATAGTCCCATTGTAAGTCCTGTTCACCTCAGCATAATCGCTTCTAAGGAAGCTTATCTGACCATTCTCAGTCCAGCTCGGATAGTCCCTTGTATAGATGCATGTATCAAGGTAGTCGCCAGCACAGGCGAAGCAGACCTTCATATTGTCATAAGGATACACATCAGCAGGGTTCTTCCTGACTATGAAATAGTAATCAGTCGAGACACCAGTGAATACCTGCAACCCGACATGCTGATACCAGCTCGAAGTGTAGTAGGAATCAAGCTGGACTTGCCTACGGAAAGAAGTCCTGAATGTGTCAGAATCAGACTCTGGAATCGCCATAACGGATGGGATAAGCATGACAGCTAACATGACCGCCAAGACTATCGCTTTCTTCATGATATTATATTGCATCCTCATCCTTAAAACCTCTTACGGCAAGATTCCCGAATACGCAACTACCAAGTTTATGATTGCAGGCAGAAGCACCATGATTGCAAGTGCTGACTTGACCGAGCCTGTTGCATATAACGTGAATATAAATGCGACAAAGCCTATGACAGCATAGATGATTATGAAGAACCATGAGCTGAGGAATCCAAAGAATGCCCCACCGACATAAAGCTCTGCTGGATTGAAATACAAGTCAAGGTTCTCATTCTCAGCACCGTTGAAATAATACTCACCCATGTTCTGAAGGAACTGCTTCCTGACAACATTGAAATTGCAGAACTCACAGTCCTGGACATAGCCATTCCCAATATCCTGCTTCCAGTTGACATTCTCACCGACTATCCAGAAGGTGTAATTACCTGGCATATACAGCGTGACGCATGCAGACCCATTCTGATACTTGTCATGCCACATACAAGCTTGTGGTGAAGTGGACTGAGGCGGACAATGATACTTCTCACCAGCCTCGAAGATGGTATGAAGGGTCTCGTCAAATGGAGTATATTCAGCGAACACCCATGAGAACTCATTCTTATACTGTGAGCCAGCCGTCATGTTCACATTAGTCCAAAGCCTGATGCAGACATCATATGTCACTGCTGTAACTATTATCGAGCCGTTCCTGCTAAGGGTCTCGTTTCCATTCGATGCATAAACAATGAAATCATATGTCCCCGCAGATGACGGAACCCAATCATAGAAATATGCACCAGTTGTCGCATTATATACCATTGATACGTTGCTTCCGCCTTCTATCGAGATATCAATATCTCCAAATGGATAGTTGACACCGCCTTCCTGCACGATAGCCTGAATCAAAGTTCCCTGACTGATTGTAGACATAGGCGGATAGTATATGCTAAGAGTGAGATTCCCAGTGAAATTATACGTCACATTGGATGTAGTTGTGAACCACACAGAATCATATCCACTATTGTTCACAAAATCAGTCCCGTAGACCTCCACATGATGAGAGCCATACGAAAGAGCATTGAGAGTTATGTTAGGACTGAAGCTGGTATTAGAGCCAGAGTCAAGGCTATAAACCCATGAACTGATAAGTTCATCGGCGACAACCTCAAGCCAGACTACAGAAACATTATATGACACATTCAGAGGGCTGACTATCTGGACAATCGGAGCAACAGTATCCACATTGAAATAAATCACACCGCTTGTTCCACCATTCCCAGAAGTGTCATTGCATATGACAGTTATATTATGGAAACCCTGCGATAGACCACTCAAGGTGATGTTCGGTGTGAAGTATGTCGGAGTGACATTACCATCCATGAAATACCAACATGCACTGAAAAGCTCATTCACACTGACCTGAAGAGGAACGGATGTATTCACATAATAAGTCCCATTGACAGGCGAATAGACCGTTATAACAGGAGCATTAGCATCTACAGTGAACCAAACCGAATCACTACCTGTATGGTTAGCGAAATCAGTCGCATAAACCACAACATGATGAAGCGAATCCGAAAGGAAGTCCAATGTAATATTGGGGCTGAAGCTGATGTTCACACCAGAATCAAGGCTATAGACCCACAAACTTATCAGCTCATCAACTGAAACATTGAGGGCAACACTGTTCATCACATAAGTCTGATTCTGCGGAATGGTCATGACCACAGTCGGAACTATCGTATCAACTGTGAAATATCTCAGACCGCTTGTCACGATGTTTCCAGCAGTGTCATTCGCATAGACAGATATATTATGAAGTCCCTGTGACAGACCACTCAAGGTTGTGTTAGGCGTAAAGTATGTCGGAGTCGAAGAGCCATCCTTGAAATACCACCAAGCACTGATAGTCTCATTGGCACTGACCTGTAGCGGAACAGATGTGCTTGCATAATAAGTCACATTGACAGGCGAATAGACTATGATGCCTGGAGCACTTATATCAACAGTGAAAGAGACCTGATTGCTACCAAGATTGCCATAAGTGTCATTCGCATAGACGACCACCGTATGAGAACCACCAGAAAGACCAGATAATGTAGTGTTAGGCGTGAAAGTCACGTTAGGAGCTGAATCAAGACTGTATCTCCATGTATTCACAGCCTCATTAGCAGAGACGCTCATAGCCACACTGCTTGAATTGTATGATATATTCTGAGGACTCATTATCGTGACTGTAGGCGGAGTCGTGTCATAATTGCAAGATATTGTGATTCCTGGATTCGTGGAATTGTAATTCCCAAGGATGTCGACTGCCTGGATGAAAGTCCAGTCCACGAAAAGGTTCTGGCTCATGCATGACCAGTCATAATAATAGACATCCCCATTCTTTGTGAAATTATAGGTCACACCCTCTACAGTCCCGTTCACATAGCCGACATCAAGGTTGTCAGTGACGTTGCACTGAAACCTGGCAACCTCATTGTTGACAAGGCTTGAATCGTTCACTTGGCAACTGCTGAACTGTGGAGACTGAGAATCATTTACCTCCTTGCGAAGATACATCTCAGAGATGTTGCTACTGTCGTAGGTGTAGAACCTCAACTGCGTATAATTCAAACCTGCAACCTGAGTCTCATACTGGATGAGGCTCGAAACGTTTATGTTGAACCATCCTGTTCCAGAGAGGCTATCCGTGACATATTTGCTCGTGTTTATAGAGTTATTGTTGTAATATGCATAGACACGACCAATTGTAGTCCCAGAGGTCGTCTTCTTCACACGCAAGAACCACTGATATGAGGCATCATAAGTCTGGTTCCACCGCCCTGTAATAGCCTGACCTCCTGGAGAACTTCCATTCTCAACATGAATATAATCAGCACGCATCTTAACGCTACCAGTCTGACCATCATCATGGAGCCACACAGAGGACAAACCACCTGAAGGAACTCCTGATAGAGTTACGTTATGCCATTCATAATATCCAGTCCCTGCTGGATTCACAAATGAACCATAATACAGGCTCGTGTTTACAGGGTCGCTTATATAAACGGTCTTCCCCTGTGATGTTGTATCAGGAGACAATACATAAAATCTGATTATGCTACCAGTGTAAAGCCTACCGCTTCCTGTAGTATTTATCGTGGCATGTTTCCCATTGAGGAAGTCAATATTCGAGGTCGCAACACTGGAATCTATTGTAAGAATCTCATCAGTCCTGTTAGACCCGCTATCAATGAAAAAGTTTATATTGACTGCACCACTGCCAGCAGAATATGTGCTGTTGAAGACAAGATACTGAGTCGAATCATTGCTGTCAGAGACACCGCTTGTGATATTTAAGAGCTGACCGAACTGCGAATCGCTGTAGCTCTCAACAGTCCCATTTATCAGATGCTCCGCAGGGATTGGAGAATAGTCCACCTGATAAAGAGGGTCAAGGACAAGCGAATCAAAGCCACTGCCGACAAAGGCGACCTGCCTGATTACATCCTTAGTCGCAACCTTCTCTTTGCTCACAACAAGAGACTGTTTTATGCTGTCCACCATAGCAGGCATGCTCACAAGTGAAGCAACAGCCTTTGTATCCTTAGTAGCTACGGTATTTACGACAAACATACCATTCATGTAACCGCTTACCCAATTATCCTGCTCATATGTAACTTCGAACTTATTGTTCTCGATAAAATAGTTAACCCTGACAGAACCATCTCCAGAAATGAATGTCACACCATTGCTTTCCTTATTGAATTCACCTTTCATTCCCAAGTCAACCATCAAAAATTCCTTGAACTCAAAAGGATTGTCAGCATTAACATCATGGTAACTACTGATGAAAAGCTCGAAAGGAACCCTGCTATATTCATCATGAAAGACCGCACTCGAATAATCCTCGGCAATCGAAACCGTGAAGCATTTCGAATAAAAGTTGAAAAATCCATCCCTATGGCTGATGAAGATGTTCCCTTGACATGGGTCAACACTGACAAGCTCCGCACTGACAGCATGGGCGAATGCAACAGCTAAGGTTATCAGAAATACAAGCCCAATCACAAATGTTCCTTTCCTCATACATACCATGCACTCTTTCCCTTACCTTATTGCCTGCTGTGCTCCCTTGAATGCAAGTGCCAATATCGTTATCACGATTATCATTATGAACAGTGCCAGACCTATCATGAACATCGGCGAATATGTATCACCGATGAAGCCCATCAGACCAGACTGCATGCATGAAAGCATGCCAACGACTGTGGACTGGTCACAACTGACCAACGGAGGAGCCTCAGCACAATAATCCTCACCTTCGGCAACGGTTACGCATCCATGCGAGCATTCCTTGGTATGGATTATGCAAAGATTACTGATACCGCACAGACCTTCGCTTAGGAATCCAACGCTGGCACAACTATCGATGCAATCAGTATCAAAGAAGCATTCTGTCGATGAAGTCTGCTCATAGCAACCCTTATCAGCGTCACAAAGCGTGCAAGAGCTTATGTCATAACTGCACTGACCTGCGATGCAACCAGTAAGCTCAGAGAAGAATGTCCCCTGACAGAACGATGAAGTGCAGTCAGCAGATGAAACGCATGAATAGCTTGATGATTCAGGAAGCGTGAATGAAAGCGAATAAAAGTTAGTGGTATTCACAATGGTAAGCGTCTTGGTCTCATAGTATGTCCCCTGAGTCAGATTGAATGTTGCAACAAAGCTCGCACTATTGTTAATGAGCCTGAATGTCGCAGGGAACTGAGTAGCAGTGTCAATGGAAAGCGGAACGCCATTGCTCATCACATATATAGTAGCACCAGAAGCCTTGACGCTAACAAGATTCTTCTCGACTGGCACACCGTCAAACGTATAGACCCTGACATCAACATCAGCACCCTTTGTGAGATATAAAGTCAATGCATCAGAATTCTTGTAAGTGAAATATGCTATGCCATTAAGCAATGTCTCATCAACAAACTTGAAATTGTAATAGTTCGAAGTCCTGAACCCTGTAGCAGACAACTGAAGCCAATATGAACGTGCAGTCCCAGACACTTGCATATTCTCTGTGCATGAACCAGAATCAGTCGAATGCACAAAGAATGGATTCATCACAGGCTGGACAGTGACTGAAGCATGACCCTCAGAATCTGTCGTGAAAGTCCCTACGCCGCTCATCACGACTGAAGCACCAGCTATCGCACTGCCAGTCTGCTGGTCTCTAATCGTCACATTGACATTATATGAAGATGGTAGGTAATTGGCACGGACAAACATGCTGTTGCATCCGCCTATCTTATCAAACGTGATGTTCCCAAGAGTCGGAAGGAACCCTGTCGCAAGAAGCTGAAGATTCATAGCTGTCTCACATGTCGTCCTCAAAGTGACATCACTTCCAACACCTGTCGATGAATACCCGCTTGGGCATGTCAGTGTAGCACTGGTCATGACTGGATTGTCAGGCTGTTGCGTAACTGGATTAACATACCTTGCAAAGACATACACAGGCATTATCGGCTCCCTGTATACAAAAATACCCGAATCACTTGCAGAAACCCTCTCGAAAACATAAACCCTATAATTGGAAGTGACAGTCCTATCAGTCCTTGGTATGGATTCAGCATTTTCCAGATTCCAGGCATAATAAAGGACAGGTGTTGTATATGAGATAAAATCACCTGTTAACGTCTTATATTGACCAGCACTAACGCTACCCTGTGCCCTTGTATAAACGAGGTCTATCCCTTCTCTCCAGTATTGCAGACCTGCATAGTTAGAGTCAGTTGGGAAATATGTATTTATATTTGAAGATTTAGTGAACTGAACAACTGTATTCGGACTCGCACTGCCTGTGCTATATACTCTGTAGACAAGACTATATTCAGTCAATCCATCAATAAAACCACCAGTTGACAAATCAAGACCACCGCAAAAGTTTGTGGGATTAGTGCACGCAAAGTTATTTGTAATGCCAGAAACCGATATATATGAACCATTATAAAGCCAGTATTTTGCAAGGTTTGTATCATAACCAGAAAGCCCAGGAGATACACCACCCCATCCAGCACACAGAACATAGACCTGTGGAGCGGATGTCTCTTTGCCAGCTATCCCGAATATGCTTCTTGTATTGCCATATTGCTCACAGTCTTGTGAAAGGGAAGCCTTTATCCCAAGACCGCCAGATGAAGACCAGTTATAGATTTTAGGATTGACTGTGTTATCATTGGCGATGATATAATATTTGTCATCAGTAGGATTGTATTTCACATCATAAGGCAGATTCGCATAAGCAAAATTGGAATCGGTTATCTCAGTCCCAAGAACACCACTATTCGGAACTATAAATGATGATGTTATCGTCTGGAATCCATTCACTGAATAGAGACCGACAATGGCAGGGAACACAGACCAATAAGCACCTGTATCATAGACAAGCATAAGGCAATGTTGCATGTCAGCCTGACAGTCGACCTTCGGAGAATATGACCTATATCCCAAGAACGCCAGCCAGGATGATGTCCCATACACCTTAACGCCATTGACATATTCAGTGGCTGGAGTATATGAAGGAGCCTCCCAAGTATCACCAACGAATATCCCAGATGAATTTTCAAACATGACAACATCATGACCAGTGAAAGACTTCCTGTCCTCACGCTGAATTGTATTGCCGAAAGTGTAATAAATCTGAGCTGTTCCCCAGGTCGACATGTCAGTGGTGCTTGCAGTAGCGACATATGTCACATTCCTGAAGTATATCTTATTGTTAGCGTAGTCCCATAGACCATCATAAGTCGAGGGAAATCCATTTAAATCAGTTTGAGCTGAAAAATGAGTCGAATACCGAATCGTTATATCCAGAGTTCCAATGATTTCAGTGGTGCTTGTAAATCCAGATTTCCATGCGATGAACCCAGTGATGTCGTCTATGTTCGTATCCGACACACCATAACCAGACAGACCGAGCCACGTTCCCACTACAATCTTTGTTGTAAGATTACAATCATTCTTCACGAGGTTTATATTGAAATTGCTGTTGCCAACGAAAGTCTGACCAACGACCATATATGTCGAATTGTAGAAACCAAGAATGAAATAATCATCATCAGAAATCGTGCAGACAGTCGCAAGTGTCTGCGTGCTCGAATTGAACGAATAGAGCGTCCTTCGATACTCAAGATTATAGAATGAATCATTGATAAACTGGACATCATATACAAACGGATAATTATCCCTGATTGGATGACCAGGGACTGGAGTCCATCCAGCAAGAACCATAGTGGTATTGATAGTCCTGAACTTATCAAACGTCAACGAAAGCTCAATCCTATCCAGAACATCATTATAAACCAGCATGACGCATTCAGAATCAGACTTGCAGTCAAACTTCGGAGAATCATATCCGCTCCCAGATAGAAGCATAAAGTTAGAAGTAGAGTTATATTCATTCGCATAAGCAATCTGTCCCGTAAAGCCTAAGCACATACAGATACCAAAGACTAATAGCAGTGCAGACAGTTTCAGCGACATAATAATCTATTAACCGAAGACTCCTTATCAGCCTTTCGTTTCTGGCAGATTGTCAGCATGCCCTGAAGCATTTTCAGGCTCATCAGCCACGACCCTGACCCTCAGCTTCCTTGAGCCAGGATTGTAAGCACCAAGGTCTTGCTTAAGCCTTATCAGGTCTTCTGAATCGACAGCATGCTCCTTCATAACAACTCCCTCTCTACCAGAATCTTCTTCCTCGGATTCCTCCCCTATCATTTCAACCCTATCTTCCTCATCATCTTGAATCTCCTTACACTTAGCGACAGGTTCAACACTGGAATGGACACATTCTGATTTTTGGGCATCAACAGAGAACTCCTCGCCGTTGCCTTCATCATCTTCCTCAGCAACATCATCTCCCATGTCTTCGCCATCATCCTGTTTCTTAATAATCTTGCCAGACAGAGCCGCCTGCAAATCATCGAAGCTGATTCCCATCCTGGCAATCTCGACAACCTCGTCTATCTCAGCCTCAGTCAGATTCCTGAACATCTGACGGGCAATGATACGCTGACGTTTCTTATTAGGAGCAGTCTGAAAGACAGGCAACTCACCAAGCTTCACGCCTTCCTTGTAACGCATCTCATGGTGATATCCCATCTGCCCATGCTGTTCACGGTCAATCCATGAGTCCTTCTTAATCTCATACCTCTCCTCATGCAAAGAATCAAAATCAGGTCGCTTCAATTCAGCGTTCTTAAGACGATATGGAGACCACAACTCTTTAGGAATCTTCTGATAAACAGGGTCTTGGAACTTAGGAACAAGGCAAATACCCACAGGCTGTTGAATCCCAAACATAGACTTGCGGACATCGTAAACAATAAGTCTGGCTAACTTATGTATGATATCACGTCCATAAGTTTCAAAACCGTAATCCGAGTTGCGAGATATGAAATCAGAAGGATACACCCAGATGGTATGGATGCACTTCTTAGCGATGATGTTCTGGACATCCATTATCGACATCTCCTCTCGGAACGAGCCAGCACCAAACTTAGCTTCCTTCTGTTCATCAATCAAGAAGCACTCATTGAACGAAGCATCCTTGACACGCTGGATATACTCAGACTCATTAGCACACACATTCTTCTCAGGGTCGAATGGAACACCAGTCAAGCCAGAAATATAGATTCCCCATGAATTCCCAGTAGTGGACTTTCCTGAACGGGTAGCACCTTTTATAGCGATGTTTATGTTCTCACGCATCTGAACCTTGTATCCGAAAAAATTATAGACAGTCCCAGTGATATTGATTGCAAGCATCTGTGCAAACTTTGGATTCTCCATCATCTGCATCTTGATTTTATGCTCCATCTTCCCTGCAAGCTTCCTCAACAGAAGCACGCTATAGGGTCGGTCTTGAAGTTGAGCTGGCTCAAATTCACTTGCATAAAACCACCTTCCTGTTGATTCGATATTCATCCATGTCGCTATATTGAAAGTCATGCAATAAAAGCTTTGATTATGAGGAACAGGTGAAACAATCCCGTTTCTGAGCCTGAATATGTCCGAGACACCTTCGGTCTTTAAGCGGAAAGTATCACCTGCCCCACACCTTTACGTTAGGGGTAAAGGGTTGTTTTGCCTGGAACATAATTAGCCAAGCAGATTTATAAAAAGAACGGTGGAAGCGAGATTCTCCGACAGAAGGCGACACTTCGCCTTCCAACACTGGAATCCGCTCCCAACCGCAACGCAATTTGGCAACTCAAGGCAACCGATTGGATATGAACCGATAGGAGGACGGCTCATTCCACCACAGGCAGTCCACTCGTAAGCATCAACAACTCTTTTGCCACTCCTCAAGCTCTTTGATGAATTCCTTGAAGTCCATCAATTCAGTTCGCCCTTTCCTTCTCCTGAATATATCCATGCCAATTCTGGAACTAAGCCTTGTCGCTCCAGATATGCATCCCGTGAGGATTGCTCAAATCGAGAGGCTCCTCTGGATGGACGCTTATAATCCTTCTGATGTTGCTCCTTCTCATAGGATAGATATTCCCTGTGTCAACATCCTGAACATGAAAATGATTAAAGTTTATAACATCGTCAGCCTTTGCGAGCATGACAAGCCCTGCACCATGCGAAGGCTCTGACCAGACCTCGACTTTAATAAGGACATCCTTCTTGGGATGGTCTGCAAGTGCCTTGCGAGCCTTGACCACGATAGCCTCAACATGCTCATCAGAGAACTCGCTTGAACCACCACCAGAAGACTTCTCGAACTCATCAAACGAGTCCTGAAGCATATCCTTCCCCATGTTCAAAGCATCAGTAGCAGTTACAGTCTCCGATTTTGGACTAACCTTCTCCTTAGTTAGCCTATCCTTTTTCCTTCCTGCACGCTTCCTATTCAGTCTTGACCTTTTCATTACCATCCCTTCTTCTTCTCAGCCTGGATGACCACAGGCGTAGGAGCCATCGGAGCATCTCTTGGTCGAGGCGGACTCAATCCAAGCCACCTGTGGACTTTCATAAGCTCAGCCAAGCTCATGTCATTCAAGACCTCCTTCGTCTCCTGCCCCCATGAACCATATGACTCAGCTATGGTATCAAGATGGTATTCACCGCCGAAATGCAGGATATCTGTGACAAGCTCACGCTTGAGGCTTACCAAATCAAGCCTTCTCCTTCTCATCGATTTCCTGACGCTCCCATCAGACCTCGGCAGACGAATCCTTCTTTCGACCATATTAAGCACCCAATGTCTTCTTCCTATCCTTATCACGTGCAATCTGCTCCTGTAGCATGTCAGCACGACCTTCATTGATTACACTATAGCAATCCCCAGTCCCTCTCTTCAGCCTTGACCTTTTCATAGTTGACCACCTTACTTCTTCTTCAGAGTCCTGAAATCTATCTTTTGAACAGTGTCAGCGTCCTGTGTTACATTAGCCTTTTCAGAGTCAACGAAATCCCACATCTTCTTGATGTCACCATGACTTGACCTTGACAGCCTTGACCTTTTCATATCAACACCTTCCTTTCTCCATCCTTGCCAAACGAGTATAATAATCTGGAATCTCCGCAAGATGAGCTTTGGAAATTGCCTTTGCAATATTCGGACAGCTCACATGCTCCATCTCGACCTTAGCACCCATACGCAATTGCTTCGGGTCGAACTTGCTATCTGGGTCAGTGCCATGCTTAAGCCTGACCAATGGACAGAACTTCCCACCCCGCTTCATCCTTGACCTTCTCATGGAATCACTTCCTCTTTAGGAACGGCTTCTTCACCGAAGCAGTGCAAACAGCGTAAGGATTGTATCCTGGCGACTTCGCACCAACTTCCTTCACGCATCTCTCGAACTTCTTCGTATGAATGTGCACCATGCGTCCTTTCCTTCGAACCATATCATCACTTCTTCCTTTTCTTGAAACTTTTTATTGTCGCTTCCCATCTTGGGTCACGAATCATGACAGCACCATGCTTCACCAGGAGACTTGTCGCTTCCTCACGATTGACTTCAGACAATTCCTTCTCTATCAAAGGAACTTTCCTATCTCCCATCCGAATCATACGATGCCTTCGAGCCATAATTATTTCCTCTTCCTGTCAGCAGGCTCAAGACGAATCATGTTGGACTCCTGATGAACCTCAATATCAGGCAGGTCATAAGCCTTCTGCTCAGCCTCTTCCTCATTCTTGGCGAGCACAACCGCTTTCTTTCGCTCAGTCCATTCAACCACGAACTTCTTCAGACGTTGCTTATGCATCCCATGACCCTTTTTCAACCTTGACCTTTTCATATCAATCCCTCCTCAAGAATTCCTTCTTAGCCCTCTCATGGTCACGCATCTCTTCATTAAGCTCTGCACGACCCTCATCTATAACGTCCCAGACGCTTTCCTCATAAGCCTCATCCTTGTCCTTAGTCAACTCGGCATTACCTCTCGTAAGCTCAGCATGACCCTCATCAAGGATGTCGTGAAGCCCTTCCTCATGCTCACTCACATCAACAGATTCAGACTTCCCAGGCTTGCGGACTTCGACCTTGCTGATGCCCTTGCCGCACACAACAACACATTCCTTCCCTTCAGGAACTTCAACATTACGAGCAACAGGCTTCTCGATAACGACCTCTCGCTCCACAAGCTCAGGCTTTGCGGCAACAACAAACTTAGGCTTAAGCTCTTCATCTTCTGCTGAATATCCAGGATAATAACTCCGCTCTTCTTCAAGCTCCTTCTTCTCAGCCTCTTTCTGCTTGACTCTTTCAGCCTCTAAAAATTTCTTTTTGTCTTCAGGCTTCATGCCTATTGTCGCAATTCCTTCAGAAAACTCCCTGGCTTTCTCACCAGAGATGACTTTCATATACTCCTGGAATCCCTTGCCCACAAGACCTGCGACTATCTTCTCTCCATGAACCAATTTACGTATAAAGGATTCCTTGGGCTTAGCATCTTTCTTAGCAACAGGCGGAAGCTTGCCTGTAGACCATTCAGACATAGTAGACTGCCTTCGAGCCAGCTCATTAAGAGCCTCAGCCTTCAGAAGAGCGAGAGTAGGATTATCGATGACAGCCTTATCCTTCATCTTTGCATAGTTCTTGACTGTCTTAGTATCCTCAGCACGAAGCTCAGAGACAACAGCATCCCTAACCTTGTCAAGCCTGTTGACCTTCTTAGAAGTCTCCTTCCGACTGAGCCTCGTCTTCCTTTTCATATTAAATGACTTCTTTTCAATCCCTTATTAAGCATGATGTTTCTGGCAAAATGACAGGCTATCCGAACATCTGCCTGAACCTACTTGCAATCACACGCTCCGAAGGAGCCGAAGCATCACGCTTGGATATCTTCATTTCACCATACGCAAAAGCCTGTTTCTCCATAGGTCTCTGCCTATATATCCCCTTATGAGCCATCATCTCCGTTTTATGTGCACCGTGAGTCACTACTTGACCAGCATGCCTCAACTCATGAAACACAGCCTCAGCCTCTCTTTTGCGTGTCTTAACACGCCATACATTCTCAGGCTTCCTCTTGAGAGGACGACCACGCAAGCTGACTCCAATAATAGAACCCTTAGGGTCATAATCAACACCACCTGTCCCACCAATCATAAAAGTTTTTACCTTAGAAGGAGCAATACCCAACGCCTTCTGACGGTTAGTCAAAAAAATATCACCTGAGAAAATAATCTGCTCAAGATGAGAATGATGCTCAATCTCGCCGATAATCTCTGGATAATGTTTTATTATCGAAAGGAAACGTGTCCTTTCAACTGGAGCATATTCCTTCAATCTTGAATCTGAAATATGAAGCTTGGATGCAATAGGAGCACCACTCCGTTGAATAAAAATAGGAAGCTTCTTAAGCCTGTCCCATGTGACCTGGTTAGGCTCTATGCCATGTCTCTTAGGATTCAAAGGCTGGCAGTCAGAGATGTTCGGAACGCCGTCATGGTCATAATCGCCATAAGGATTCTGCTTCACAAGACGCTCAACCTTTCTCCTGCGAGCAGACCTCGATAGCCTTAACCTTTTCATAGAATTCACTTCTTCTTCGGCTTGCTGATACGCCTGAAGTAATGGACAAGCGACTCCTCATTCTGAGGGAGCCGATGACCTGAGCCTTTCTCATAACGCTCCAGGAACTTGTCAAGAACCTTGTCCTCATAGCTCATCACACGGATAAGCTCATCAGCGAACTTGCCACCCAGGAAGTTCTTATAGAAATGATAGACAGGCTTAGTCTTGCTCTCAACAAATCCAGCAACAGCTTCAACCTTCTCAGGAAAACCGATTATAGGAGCATCATGCCCCCAACCCTTGAGGATGGCATTCCTGCGGTCAACCTCACGCTTAGCCTCATCCTTGAGAATGCGTGCAAGCGGGTCGACCCTTGTGACCTCATCAGGAATCTGGGAATACTGAAGGATATGCTTATTCGAAGCCTTCTTCAAGCCGTCAGCAAAACCAGCACGGATATAAGGCTCATTCGATACAGCATGCAACCTGACCTTATGGACAGAATTCCCTTTCCTGGACAATCGTGACCGCTTCATATTACCTCACTCACATCAAGACCACTCTTCTTGAGAAGGGCGATAGCCTGCTTAGGCAATTCAAAAACACCATCATAATCATAAACCTTCTTGCCCTTGGTGAATATCCCAATCTCGACCACTTCATCAAGGTCAGATATCTCCCACTCTATGAATAGATTCTCCTTGCCTTCCCTTAAGGTCATCTTGCTCTTATGCACACCAAGCTGTTCAGCGACAGGACTTATGCTACGCTCCTTGACTATCGGCGATGTGAATTCCATCACACCAAGGACACCTGGCTCCTTCTGCATAACCATCCTGGTTGGACGTGCCTTGCTTCCCTTCCGCTTCAATCGTGACCGCTTCATATCTTCACCAGATTAGATTTCCCTTTCTTGCTATAGACGACAAGATATTCATTGCCTGTATCCTTGTCCCTGAAGACCTCATTGCCAAGGATATGCCTGACCAATTCAAGCTTCCTCTGACTCATTAAACGATGCCTTCGCATGATTACACCTTCAGCTTAGCGGCGGCAGAGCCTATGTTGCCCATCTCGCCCATCGCACTGGCTCCCGCACTGAGACCGACACCAAGGCCTATCGCTGGCATGATGCCTGTGAATGTCCTGCCGATACCCTTGCCGATGCCATAATCGGAATCACGCTTCATACGTCTCTTCTTAGATGACTTCTTCATCCTATGCCTTTTCATGGTTTCACCATCTCGATATTTACCATATCCTCTTCTGTCCAAATCTCATCCTGCTTGAGCTTCCTACCAAACTCCCTGGCAAGACCATCCATGAACACACGGTCTTGCTCAAGCATCCTCTCTGGATTGGAGACCTTATCCAAATCCCTTGAAGAGAACAGCATGATATTATCATCCTTGATAAGCTTGCCTGTCTTGTCGACCCATATACCTCGAACAATAGGAAGCATAGTGACACCGCCGAACCTCTTCGACATCTTCTTCGAAGCCTCATCGACTATAGTCTGCTCAGCGACTGGAAGTATAATCTTGAAGTCACGCTCTTCAGGCTTGAGCCTATTCATCTTCTTGCTTCCGTGACCACGACCCAACCTTGAACGTTTCATGTCATCCATCCCACAAGCTGTAATTCAGATTCTTTACGCTCCGAGGTCGCACATTGGCATCGATGAAATCATCAAAGTCCACTTTTATGCAACCAGGGACATTGCCCTTCCCAATCACTGTGCCTTCGGCTTTAGTCTTCCTGTCAAACACTCTATCACCAAGGCGGAAGTCCCCATAACCGCTCCGAAGCAATATGAACCTCAGCCTCCGCTTGTTTGAGCGGGCAGACATCCTGCCGAGCCTTTGATGTTTCATTGAGCATCATGCTTATGTTTATATTTTCCGTAGTCAAACGGCTTCCATCCACTTTCAAGCTGTCTCATCGTGTTTACATCGCCAGAGAACAGCCAAGGCTTCTTCAGACGAAGCTTGTCAAGCCTCTGCTTCCGAGTGAGCCTTGAACGCTTCATATCAATCAACCTTCTTTCCCTTGCGTGCAGATTCCAATATCGATTTCGCAACCGACTGGATAGACACAGGATGACCATAACCTGTCGGATACACTATTCCATAAGCCACCACAGCATTAGGCAAACCAGAAGTCCTCAACAGATACAAGATAACCTTCTCATCCTCTTCCGTGCTTGTATTTGATTTAGCTATCTTCTCAAGCCTATCTGCATACGTCTCCCCAGTGCCGACACGACTCAGCCTTTCCTTCTTTACACTGCCGCTTCCCTTATGCAACCTTGACCTTTTCATATCAATCAACCCAAGTATTCACATGACCCTTAACACCCATCTTCTCAAGCATCTTCATCGCAAGGCTGTAGATAGGCTCCTGATAGCCCAGAGCCTGCTGTTCAGTGGCAGTCCTCTGAGGATAGCATTCAAGAGAAAGCCATACCTCTTTGCCATATGTCGAAATCCTTCCGAAGCCGTCAATCGTATAATCATTGCTTCCCCTGCTCGTGCCATGCTCCTTGAAGAAAGCGACAAGAGGCGACTTCTTGTCAACCTCGATATGGGCGGAACCGCAAGGGAACCAGTTCCCACCGACAGCACCACTGACCTCTTCACCAGCCTTCTGAAGCTTAGAGGACATCTCCCTGACATTCTCCATGTTCAGCTCATGCCTGTCAAAATCAACAGCAATCTCCTTCCCGCCGACATTCTCCTTTATGGCTCCAGTAGGAACATTCTTAGACTTCGCCTGAAGGCTAGCAGGAATATTCATATATGCAAGAAGCTTGTATGCAAGACCGTAGACCTCACGCTTGCCCTTTGCGAACTGAATCTCAATATCATATCCACTCTCATCAGAACGAGTCGCAGTAACACCATTAAGCTCATATCCATTGCCTTTCTTCTCACCATTCTTCTTCAAATGCTGAATAATAGGAGAATTCCCTTCAACATGAAGAACCGCCTCATCAGACACCTGCTTGACAGTGGAAGCCTTCTCCCTGAGGATGTCAACCATGTTGTCGAATCCCTTCTCAGAGAAAGGCTTGTGATAAGCGGTAGTCATAGAAAAGATAGGATTGGTCTCAGAAGATTTGGTTACCACAGGCGGCTGACCGATGGTCTGCTCGAACTGCTGAACCTTTGTCAGCCTATCCCTTTTCTTAGAACTTGCACCACGCTTGAGCCTCTGCCTCTTCTTCATATAAATGATTTCTTTTAGAGCCTTTATTAAGCATGCTGTTTCTGGCAGAATGTCAGACCCAATTACCAGCTCATCATAACTTTTTTACTGGGTCTCTTGATGTAGCCCCTGACCATCATCTCATCTTCGCTGAAATGGCTACCTGGCTTATTCCCAAGAGTCCGTGAAAGCTTTCCTGTGTCACCAGAACTCCTTCCAACCACCTGCATATATCTGCTCTTCTTCAACCTTTTCCTTTTCATCTGCTCAAATTCCCCTCAAGCTCATGTAATGCCTGACCGCTCATATCAACAGACGGACTTGCCCAATATATAATCTCGAACTTGCCGTCCTTCAGCTCCCCATGAAAGACAACATCGCCAGAAGGATGATGATAAACCCCATGATACCTGTCGCCAGAGATATGAGACATCTCAGATGTCCCCTGAAAATTTCCTTTATCATAGATGCTGTTCACAGTCTCCTTGTCCAGCCTGCTCCTCATCACAGCACTAATAGCCTTCTTGAGCCTTGACCTTTTCATATGAACTCCGTCATATCGACCATATCATCTTTCTTCTTCTCTGCGTTCCCTTTGACGACACCATTGACACCCTTCGCCATGCCGCCGTAGAAGCTTGCCATCCCGCCGACAACGCCATCCTTGCTGACAACCTGTCCAGCCCCTCCTGATGACGGTTGCTGTAAGCCGCTACCTTCGTTACCAGCAATCGGCAACCTCCCTCGCTCCACAGGAGCCTGTTGCTCGATTCCAGCCCTCTTCATCCTATGTCCACCAAGTGGCATAATAATCACCCTCCAGTCTTTTATTCGTCTATCTTATCCCTTTTCTGCCGATAGACTCCCTCAAGCCTCTTCCATTCATGGAAGACCTTGTTTGCGTCAGCCTCATTGTTGAATGTAATATCTATGTTGCCATTCTTATATCTCTTCATAGTGAAGAGGTCTGTCTTAACAGTCCCGTCTGGAGAATAATACTGCTGTTTCTGCTGTTCAGTGAACATATCATGCACACGCTGATAATCCCTCAGATGCTCGCCCTTCAGAACCATATAAGAGAAATTATATACCGAATCCACAGGGAGAGTCACGAACACTGTGCTGTAGCTCCTTCCCTTTATCTTATCCCCAGAAACGCTTCCGAAATCACTCCATGACTTCGCACCATAATATTCACGGACACGCCTATACTCATCTATGGAACCGAAGTCTTTGACAATCTCACCCTTTATCCTGTCATACTCACGCTGAATCGGGAAATTCTCATTGCTCTCACGGTAATGCTTACCAAGGTAAAGATTATCGACAACATTGAATCTCTGATATATCGCCTTGTTCTGCAACTCACGGATATCCCATGACTGGAGAATCCCGCCCTGAAAATCCATAATCTCCTTAACCTTGTTGGAATCAGGACTACCGCTAACATGGACATGCTTCAGCCTGTCCCTCTTAACACTTCCAATTCCCCTATGCAACCTTGACCTTTTCATCTAATCACCAAAATAACCCTGTCTTTGCAGTTCATCCAATAAACGTATTTTTTGAACATAAGTCATTTTAAAATATTTTGCCATTGCTTTTCTTCCCAATCTTTTTTCTATTGCAATTTCTCTTGGAACATACTGCATTTTCCATAAACCAGATAATTCTTTAGGAAGGTCTTTAGGTATAGATACTGCAACATGCTTCAGCCTTTCCTTCTTGGCACTTCCGCTTCCACGATTCAACCTTGACCTTTTCATTTTCTCTTCCTTATCCTGACAACCATAGCAGGATTCTTCTCAGCGAACATGACCATCTCTGGCTCGACACGCTTGTCAACTGTCATAGCAGTCTCAACATCGAATGTGCCATCCTTGTGAGCCTTGACTATATCACCACTGACATTATAATAATCATCTTCAGTAACCACATTATAGGTAACAGTATCTCCCACCTTGAACTTCCGATTCGGGTCATACCATGACGACCTCGCAAGCCTGTCCTTCCTCATGATAAGCTTTCCACGATGCAATCTTAACCTTTTCATTCTCTCATCCCCTTTTCATATCCCTTCCTCTCGTAGAACATCATAGGCTGGAGCAAAGTGACATATCCTGGTTGTCCTTTCATCCGAACATACATAACCTTCTGTCCCTTTTTTAGCCTTGACCTCTTCATATCAATCAACTACCCCGCTCAGCGTATGCTTTCAATTTAAGCATTGGATAACCTCTCTCCAACCAGAGATAAGTCACATGAACAACCTGCATTCTGCTTGCACTCTGCAACCAATTCTTAAAATCAGTGATATTGCCATTCTCATATGTATCAAGAGCTTCTTCGACATTCATTCTTGCAGACCTAAGTCTAACAGGACGTGCTCTACCACTTCCCTTATGCAACCTTGACCTTTTCATATCAACCGTCCTGCCTCCTTCTTGCTCCCATATTCATGAACCAGAAGACCTTACTTATCCCTGTCTTCGACTTCTTCTTCCTGAAACTCAGCTTAGGCAACATAGCTATCCCTTGATATGGACAAACTCACTTTTCTTGCGGTCATATGCAAGCACACCGATGAGCTTGTCCTCTCCCCACAGCCTGAACTTAGCCTGCGGATTCAGCATGAGCTGTTCCCTGATGTCACGGTTCTGAGTGAAGTAATCCCACATCTTTCCAATTTCGCCAGACTTTATCACCTGCCAGTGAATCCCATCAGGAGCGAACTCTACCCTGGGCTGATTAAATCTCTTATGTGTCACCTTCGCTTTCCTTGACAATCTTGAACGCTTCATATCAACCCCACTGAGTTATCTCAGCCTTCTTGGTCTCTGGATTATAGCGAATCCATCCATGAGAATGCATCTGATTCCCATTTGAATCAAGAACCCTGAAGAACACCTGCTCAGTTCCGATAGTCGATTCCCTTCTGAAAGTCCCGTCAGGATTCTGAACAAGAGTCACACCACCAGACTGACCAGCATGCGACTTGATTGCATTGATTAGCTTCTCATCATTCATCAAAGCCGTCTCAGGAATGAACAAAGCATTATCACCACGAACATCCTTGCCGAATGTGAAAGGCTCTACCTTCATCCTGGATGGACGAGCCTTGCTTCCCGTCCTGTTTAGGCGTGAACGCTTCATACATTCCCTCCGAACTTATGCTTCGAAAGAGCAACAGAAGAAACACTGACATCACTATATGCCTGACCACCGTTCTTCCTATTAAGAACTTTGAACACTTTGTTCAAATCCTTAGTTCTTAGATTAACAGTTGGCTTATCAAATGATTCATGCTCACCAACAACACGTAGAGAATTAGGAAGTTCGAAAATGAGAAAACCATTTATACCGAACAACTTACCAGCCTTATGATATTTAGAAGCCATATGGTTAGTCCTCTTATCCATGAAACTATCATCATACTCTTCAACCTGGAAAGACTTCCAGCTCGAACCTTCAAACCTCTTAAGCCTCTCCTTAGATGCACCAAGTCGCTTCCTGGATAGCCTCGACCTTTTCATAATCAGTAAATCTCCCCTTCCTTCTTAGCCTGCTCATAAGGAATCTCTTTGACTCCGAGAGCCTTCTGACCATGACTCACGCTCTCGATTGCATGCTTCTTCGCTTCAGCAGGACTCTTTGCAAAAACATTTATCTCAGAAATCTTTTTGCCTACAACTTTGCCTTCCTCATATTCATTCCGCTCAACCTTGACAGCGTATGTCTTAGTATTAGTTATCTTCACAAGGACATCCTCCGAAACCTTCTCTTTGGAAAATCCAGGAGTGACCCAGTTCCTGAATGCGGTCTCCTTATCAGCAAACAAAGCCTCATTCGCAATCATATATCTCTTAGGCTGTCTTGAATCCATCTGAACGAACTGAGCAAGATTCTTGACAACCCAAAGATTCTTCCCTTCATGTTGAAGGGTGGACTCACCAATCTCAACCGCATTGCCAGTCATAGGACTCTCATAAAAATAATAATTACCACCAGCCTTCTTCTTGAGAACGAACTCCTTATCAGGCATCATCTCAAAAGGCTTAGGGACAAGCTTAACTGGGACAATGGTCATCCTCTGCTGTCGTGCCTTGCTTCCCTTCCGGCTCATCCGATGACGCTTCATTTCATTCCCATCCCTTTAGGATAGACCTCTACAGTCAAATCCAAAAGCTCACCATTTGATATGTGACCATACGCAGTCCCGCCAGCAACGATATCATTGTGACCCTTGAAGACCTCAAAGTCGCACTGCACAAAATCAGGAGTCATCTCGACAAGACCAGTAGCTGGAACGATGACCTTCATATCCTTGCCAAGAAGCTTCTCACGCTTGAGGACATAAGCGACATTCTCCTGGACAATCTCATTAGCAGTCCCAAGCTCTATCTCCTCGAATATATCGGAAAGCTCATACTCATTCTTGGTCAAAGGCTTCAGCCTTGATGGACGTGCCTTGCTTCCTTTCCTGGACAAACGTGACCTTCTCATAGCAATCAATATTTAGGAATCTGCTTCTTGCATCTGCCACACGTCATAACATATTCCCTGGTTCCCCATCTATCTCTCTTAAGCACACGTGTAACATCATGCTTGCAAGCCTTCTTCATTCTTGACTTTTTCATAACAATCCCTTCTTCCTGACAATCTCCATAGCCTTCATCATGTTCTTAGTCGTTCCATAATTGCCAGCAGTATCCGAACTCAACAGTTGAGAATCCTTATCCGCAGATGTCGGGTCTCGCTCAACATCACAACCGAATGAATGGAACATACCCTTCTCAGCACTACAATCATGGCAAGGGCGAGTTGATGCACCCCACTCTGAAACCTCATCACCATAACGTATCCTTTGGACAGGCTTCCCTGTCTTCTTATTCTCTATGAACGGATAGAACTGAGCCTCGTTCAGTTTCTTATACCATCCATGAGCAGAATTTGTAATCTTGTCATGCTCAACAGTCGCAAGCATAAGCTTGCCACCAGCCCAACTCATTATACCTTTCATCGGATGAGTCGCAGAGACAAGTCTCTCTCTTTTATGTGTCGCACCCTTTTTACCAAGCCTTGACCTTTTCATATCAAATCATTTCTTCTTATTATAAACCAATACCGCACTATTAGCTCCTGATACCGTATTAGTTAAAGAGTATCCAATATTCTCCAACCGAGCCTTCATCTTTTCAGCAGATTTTATACTCTTCATGTTATTCCAATCAACCCTTACAAGCCTTGACCTTTTCATATCACTCAACCGCAATTATGCGATTCCTTATCTTTGAGAAATCCCCACGATGCACGAACTTGAACGCAGTATTCCAGTGCTCACGCATCCTGATATCTGGAACAGCAACCTTGAGGTCTTTCACCTCATCCGAGAAAATATAGACCTGTATAACCTCATCAGCAGGAATCATACCTTCCTTCAACTGATAAACCAGAGAATTATCAAACCGTTCCCTGCTCTCATCATCCTCATAATCGACTTCCTCTCCATGATTCTTGAGTGCCATGTCATAAGCCTTACTGCTTATGTCAACGCTAAGATAGACAGGCTCGCCATCGACTGCAACAGGAACCGAGACCTCATAGAAACCGCCTTTACGGGATTTTATGAAACCCTTTTTGATGGCATCAATCTCAACCTTCTTCCAATCCTTATAGACAGAAGTAGTCACAAGCCTCTTCTTCTTATGTGCAGAACCTTTTTTCAGCCTTGACCTTTTCATATTCAATAACCTTCACGTTTCATCTCTTTCTTTGACCAACCCTTCATCTCCTGCAAAGTATTCTTGCAGACAGAGCATGGCTTCCTGAGCTTGACATTGCTCAGCAACTCATCAACATATTCGATGTTGACAGGAATCTTCTTCATCTTCCCTTTCCGACTGAGCCTTGACCTTCTCATCCCTTCACCTTCAGCTCATTCTTTATCTGTTCAAAGGTCTTCCGACCAGAAAGGATGTCACCAGCATACTTCACGAACTTGGTATCTGTCGGAGTAGCTTTCGAAGGGTCTGTCCCAGTGAGAGCAGTGAACCTGAACTTCTCAGGGTCACGATATTTCACTGCAAGAAGGCTTACAAATCCCTTGACCTTCGAAGCATCTTCCTTCTTCACGAAGAAGTCATAACCGCCTGAGAAAACATTCGATGAACGGCTGAAGACACGTGCATACTTTATGCCATTCTCCTTCAGGGTTGCACGAAGCTCATCATCGAACATCTTCAAGTCAGCCTCATCCTCGGAATAGCTGAGAGCGACATCCGAATGGACATTCTCCCAGTTCTTGGACGTAGGCTCATAGTATCCACGCCATGCATCAGTCGAAACCCACTTGACATCGAAATCACCTTCAGTGGTGTCAGTGTATTCACTGATTATATGAGGCTCCTCGTCCTCGTCATACATAACAGTAGCAGAAGGCTCACTTTCGTCATCTTCCACAACAGCAGACATCTGCCTGTCGGAACTCTTGATAGCTTCAGGAAGAGCCATGCCAGACTTCATATTCTCCTTAACGGTCTCAACGAACTCATCAATCCATTTGCCCTCGTTCTTCGTAGGCATAGTGCCTTCATAATCGCTACGGACAAACTTCTCAACCTCAGACCTTATATTCGCATCACCAGAGACAACCTTAGTCAGCCTCTGTTTCTTCGATGAGCTTGACCCACGCTTCAGCCTTGACCTTTTCATATCTTCTTAAGCTCCCTAATCTGTTTATTGTAAAATGAAATCTTCTCCTTGTGGTAGTCACGCTTATGCCTGAGAACGGAAAGGACATTCTGCTTCTTCTTCGCCTCTCCCTCGTAAACATTTACCTCATGAAAACCAGAAGTAGGCGGTATCTTCTTCTCCCACTCAACCTGAACCATCATCGGTAGTCGCTGAACCTTCTTCCTTCCAGACCTGTGCAACCGTGACCTCTTCATTCCCCATCAACCTTATCCCAGTTTATCTTGCCACCCTTCGAGATGACACCAGACTCAATCAGGTCATGAGCTGGTCTTCCGTAAATAGAACCTTGCAAGCTCCACGCCTGACCAGTCCTTATCAGATAGCTGAAAAGCCTGAGATAGTTCTCCTTTGAGATGCTCCCGCCTTCATAATCCATAATATAATCAACAAGATTTCCCTGATTGATTTCTCGAACCCTACCTTCAGACTTCCTCAAAGAAGAAGAAACACCAAGCTCCTTCTCCTTATCCTTTGTGAACATGATATCCTCATGAGGCTGAGTCCCAACAGAACGCTCATACACCTGACCAGTGAGCCTATCCTCAACAGAGACAGTATTAGCCTCAACACCCCGAACCTTGGATTCAAGCGGTATAGAATCAGCGTAAGCCTTAGCCTCTTCATATGTGCTAAATGTCTTCAAGGTCTTGCCCTGGACAGCAGGTGAAAACTTTGAATCACTCGCCCAATCAAGGGTGCGATTCTTCTTATCCTCTATATAATAATCACTTGAAACAGAAACCCAATACTTGTTCGGAGTCTTACCATCGCCAATCTGGACAGTAGGAATCTTCAACATCCTCTGCTTCCGTGCAGAACCGCTTCCACGCTTCATCCTTGAACGCTTCATCTCAAATCACCGAACTTAGGATTCCTCTTGACGACCACAAGCTTGAACCCTCCAACAACATTCTTCCCAGTCGCAGGTCGCACATCAACAAGAGCCATATCCTTGCCAATATGCTGGTCATCCTTACGTGTGAAATAATCACTCCTATCAGCAGAAAACCTGTCACCAGTAGACAAATCAAGAAGCCCCCTCTGATGAGTCGGCAACCTTTTCCTTTCAGCCTTGCTGAATTTTCCGAACCGTTTCATCCTGCTTCGTCTCATTCCGACACGTCCTTCAGCTTAATCTTATGCTTGCCCTTGTCAAGCTTCCCAAGCAGGTTATCGAACTCTTCCTTGCTGGTAACAGTGCCAAGCCGTTTCCTGCCTGACAGAACCGCAAAGCTTCTCTGTTTC
>Ga0315284_10000309_pt1 | contig 66352 bp, 48 predicted proteins | sample YL17G09_16_MG_FD_203696 | JGI IMG/M metagenome (GOLD analysis project Ga0315284, IMG submission 203696) | Sediment microbial communities from Yellowstone Lake, YNP, Wyoming, USA - YL17G09_16 | ecosystem: Environmental > Aquatic > Freshwater > Lake > Sediment | place: USA: Wyoming | collected...
TTTTGAAGAGTGGCTCAAGCCCTTTCATGATCTCGGAGCGGCGACCGTAACCATCCGCAACACCGGCGGCACCGACCATCTATCCTTTGACGCCGTCGGTTTGCCGGGATTCCAATTTATTCAGGACGAACTGGATTACGACACGCGGACCCATCATTCCAATATGGATGTCTACGATCACATCTCGAAAGGCGATCTCATCCAGGCGGCGACGATCATGGCCTCGTTTGTCTATAACGCCGCGATGCGCAACGAGAAGCTGCCCAGAAAATATTTCGATCCGAACGAACAAAGACCGCCGAGATCGATGTATTGACAAGCGGGCCATCCGGGGACAGGGAAATCCCTCCCCGATGACGAATTGCGGAGTCCGAAAACAGCCGGAAATGATCTTGAATATTTTCCGAATGTCGGCGTTTCTCAGCGCGCTCCTCTGCCTGATGATGCCGGCAGCCGGCGCCTCTGGCCCGGTATCCTCGCCGGGGACGATCGATCCCCAAAAGGATACGCTCAGCCTCTTGAAAAAAATCTATGATGAGGTGAAAGAGATGGGCCCCTACCCCGGCGAGAGCTTCATCCTCCATGAATTCTTTGCCGGCGGGCCCGACGACGACGACACGAACAAGGACCAGCATGTGGTCGTCCTGATCCAGGTCGTCGGCGGCGTCGAAAAAATGAGAATCCAGGTGACCTATATGGAGCGGACCAAGCAGGACCGGACGATCAAATATGCCAAAGAGGTGAAGAACATCTCTTGCCTGGTCGCCGCGGACAGGATCAAGATTCAAAGCTCTGATTACTCCGAAAAAGAAATGAGCAAGCTGGCTCCGGACATCCTCCAGGCCGTCCTGAACAAGAAAAAACTGCTCAAAGACAAATAACGGAAGAAACGAAACCCGACGGGTGGCGGGGTTCGGGGGCCCCCCGGACACTCTTGGAGGAGAACCCTTTCAAAGGGTTCCCCTCCAACGGGCGGCGGGAATGCCCGCCCGCCCTGCCACCCCTCCAAGGAGCATCCTCCCATGAATTCATCGCCTGATGCTCCATGGAAAGGAGGCAGAGAGCGAAGCGATCGTTGGAGGGAAACCCTGAATAAGGGTTTCCCTCCAAGAGTATCCGACAGGACTCGTCGGCCATTCCTATCGGATTTACAGATGAGAGTTGACGGGAAATCCCTATTTAGTGTCTACTAGGATTGCTTTGCCGGAAGAAAAGACGACTCCCATCGAGGCCCAGGAGGGCGAGATCTGGGCCTTCGGCGGCGGCAAGGGCGGCACGGGCAAGACCTTCATCACAAGCTGCTTGGGAACCTGCCTGGCCAAACGCGGCCGCCGAGTCGTCCTTGTCGATATGGATATCGGAGGCGCCAACCTCCATTCCTTCATCGGGATCAGCCGGCCGCAAAAGTCGCTGACAGATTTTTTTGAGAGCGGGGTGTCCCTCTCCGACTTGGCCGTGCGGACCGAGGTGGAGAACATGGCCTTGATCACCGGGGACATCTATTCGATCACCTCCGACACGATCAAATTCACCCAAAAAATGAAGCTCTTCCGGCAGCTCGTGAAGCTCAACGCCCAGAACATCCTCGTCGACCTGGGCGCCGGCAGCCACCTCAACACGCTCGACACCTTTCTCATCGCCGACAGAATGATCGTGGTCCTGGTCCCCGAAATCATCGCCATCGAAAACATGTACCATTTCGTCAAGAATGCCCTCTTCCGGAAAGTCAAAAAATCGCTCAAGGAATACGGGTTTCGAGAAATCGCCCAGCACATCTGGGACGGCCGCCAGAGCTACGGGATCAAGAACCTCAAGGAGTTCATGGATTATCTGAAAGAGAGCTTTCCTTATCTGGGGACGATCCTGGACGAGGAGCTGGCCGGCTTCAAGATCACTCTCATCCTCAATATGGTCAGGGCCGAGCAAGACATCCTCCTCGGCGCATCCATCAAGAGCGTCCTGATGAAATACCTCGGCGTTCCCGTCCGGTTCTCAGGCTTCATCGCCTATGATGATGCCGTCTGGAAGTCGGTGCGGGAGCGGAAGCCGTTCATGCTCAACTATCTTTCTTCGAGCTGCGGCAAGGCCATAGAAGTCCTTGCCGACAACCTGATGGAGGGAAAAGAGGTGGAGATCACCGGAGGATTCTGATGCCGCAGGAAGATCTGAAGAAATATTTCGACATCCTGGAATTGGGCCCCTCGGCCACTCTTCGAGACGTCTATAACGCCTATGTGCGGCTGAAAAATCTATTTTCCGGCGACTCCATCGTCCTGGAAGCGCTGGCCGAAGAGTTTCCCGAGAAAAGAAGAAAAAAAGTCCTCCGCCAGGTCGAAGACGCCTACGCCAAGCTCCAAGCCGCCCTCAAAAACGAGCCGCCAAAAACCAGTTCCATGATGACGGACGAGCCTCCGGCTGAAAAACCTCCTTCAGAGAAGGCCGTCGAGTTCACGTCCTTCAGCGGCCCGGTGCTCAGAGAGATCCGCGAGAGACTGGGGATCAGGCTGGACGACCTCTCCAAGCTGCTCAAGCTGCGGGTGGAGCTGCTCAAAAATATCGAGGCTGAGAAATTCGACGCGCTTCCGGAAGCCACATATCTCAAGGGCCAGGTCAAAAGCCTGGCCGGCTGCCTTTTCTTGAACCCCGACAGGGTCGCCGCGGACTACCTCAAGCGCTTCCGGGAAAAGAAGCAAAAATAAAGGGAGGGGGACACACTCTCCCCTCTTGAAAACGGGGATCGTGTGTCCCCTCGATCGTCAATATTTCTTCTGAGTCTGTCCCCTGGTATCTACGATCCGCCCTTCGGAAGAATAATCCAGGATGTTCAGTTTGTCCATGTAATCGCGGACGAGGTTGTACTCGAAGAGCCCGGTCTCTATGGCCCCAGAGGGCTCCAGGCCGTTGGCCTCCAGGAAATTGAGGAGCTGCTCGTTCAAAGCCACCCAGTACAGGCCGCCCGGATTGATGGGCTGGCCGTTGACTTTGACCGAGAAAGGATCGAGCCGGCTGATCTCGCCGATCGACTCGGCCGGCGGCTGGGAGGAATCATACTTGAACTCAAGACCGGACACCTGGAGCGATAGCTCATCGGTGTATTCGACATACGTGACCGAATATTCCAATCCCGCCAGGATCTGAGCTCCGTACAGGCGGACGCTTTTGATCTTGAATCCGAGTCCGGAGACCGGATCATAACCGTAGGGAACCACGCGCATGACATCGTTGCCGACGACTCTGCCCTTGTTGATTTTATAGGCCATGTAACCGTTGGCCTCCATGGCGATATCAGCCGCGAATCCCCGCGCTTTGACGCCTTTTTTCAAAGCGTCCGCGACGAGGTTTCCCAGGGGCGTGTCGCGGTTCGGGCTGCCGGGCGCCCATTTTTTCTCCAGGTCTTTTGTAGCCCAGGCTACTCCCTTGAGATAAACCGGCCCGAAGCGGGGGTCCAGCATAATTCCGGCACTCAGGAAGGCCAGCTTTGGAAGAAGGGTCAGATCTCTTCTGACCTTTTCGTTGATGGAGTGAAGAGTATATTTTTCGAGCTTCACCTTGCCACCCTTGATCTTCAGTTTGAGTTCGCCTAAATACAGGCCGAATTCACCCGCCTGGACGATGATCTTCCCGCCCTGCACCTGGGGCTGATCGAAAACGTCATGAGAATGTCCGCCGACGATGACATCGATCTCCGGCACCTGAGAAAGGCCTTGGATATCCGAAGGGGTTCCCAAATGCGAAAGACAAATCACGAGCGCACAGCCTTCGGCATTCTTCAAGCGATAGGCCTTCTCACCGGCAGCCTGAAAAGGGTCGAGCAAGAGGCCGGCCACATCGGGTGAGTAGTTCTGGGGATCCTTGTTGACAACGCCGAAAATGCCGATTTTCAAGCTCCCCACCTGCTTCACCATAAAGGGCTTGACGAAATTCTGGAGGGCCGGATGGGCGGACAGGTCGATGTTGGCACAAAGGACAGGCAGAGTGATCGGCGAGTCTCCCGCCAGCTGCCCGCTGAGAACGCCCAGCAGGGCATCCAGCCCGAGGTCAAATTCGTGGTTGCCCAGACACATGGCATCGTAGAGTCCCTGCATGATCTCGAGCTCTGGATACCCGAGGTATTTGTTGAATTCGAAGGACCCGACAAACACATCTCCCGCGTTGAGAGCCAGGACATTCTGATTTTTGGCCTTGATTTCCTTGATGAGCGTGGACATGCGCGCGATCCCCCCATAGTTCTCCCATGGCCCGAACGCAAAAAGGGCGGAGTGGGTGTCGTTGGTGTGAAGGATGGTCAGGGTCGTCTGGGCCGAGCCGAAAAGGGAAAAGGAAAAACAGAAGGCCGCCAGCAAAAAAATTTTAAAAAGTTTTGGAACCATAAAAACCTCCTTTTAATGATTTGTGATTCAGCCGATTCACGCCTAAAGAATAAGCGCGGCAGGGATTAAAGTTGTCAAAATGATGTCAAGATTTTGCAAAGATTTTGTGAAGATTGAAGGCAAAGACCGGAAATTCAGGGACGGTTTTCTTTTTCCGGAAAGAGAACCGTCCCCTTTTTTCCCTTGTTATTTCAGCTCTCGGCCGTCCCAGCAGAACGTGCAGATCTTGTCTTTGGGCAGGCCGATCGCCTCCACCAAGTCATCCAGCAGCTGGTACTTGAGGCTGCTCAGGTTAAGCCGCTTCCGGATCTTTTCTTCCATAGATCGATATTTTTCGGATTCTGGGTGCGTGTATTCCGAGAGGTCTCGAACGCTTTCCCCCTCGACCTCCCGGATGGCCCGCCGCGCCGCCAGCTCCATCTCCGAGCGAGAGACCGAGAAATTCAGGAACTTGCATCCATAGACCAAGGGAGGACAGGCCGGTCTCATGTGGACTTCCCGGGCGCCGCAATCATAGAGCCTCTTGATCGTATCCTGAAGCTGGGTGCCGCGGACGATGGAGTCTTCGCAGAAGAGGAACCGTTTGTCCTGGATCAGCTCGCGGATGGGAACGAGCTTCATCCTGGCCACGAGATCCCGGACGGCCTGGTTCTGGGGCATGAAACTGCGGGCCCAGGTGGGCGTGTATTTGACAAAAGGCCTTCTGAAAGGAATCCCAGACTCGGCCGCATATCCCAGGCCATGGCCGACCCCCGAATCCGGGATTCCGGCCACGAAATCGATGTCGATCGGGTTGCGTCTGGCCAGGGCGGCGCCGCAGCGGTTCCTCACCCATTCGACATTGATCCCCTGGTAACTGGAAGCCGGATAGCCGTAATAAACCCAGAGAAAGCCGCAGATCTGGAGCCTCGATTCGGGCGCCTTTCTCTGCTCATATCCTTCCGGCGTTATAAAAACGATCTCGCCCGGCCCTAAATATTTATCCACTTCGAAGCCCAAGTTGGGAAAAGAGCATGTTTCCAGGGTCACGGCGACGCTTCCCTCTTTTTTGCCCATGACCACCGGCGTCCGTCCGTATTTATCGCGGGCGGCATAGATCCCTTTATCCGTCAAAATGAGAAGCGAGCAGGAGCCCTCGATGGAGTTCTGGAGATGTTCGATGCCGTCCTCAAAGCTCATTTCCTCGTTGATCAGGGCGGCGGCCAGCTCGGTCGGGTTGATCTCCCCGCTCGACAGCTCGGCAAAATGAAGGCGCCTCTTTCGAAAAGCCTCCCGGGCCAGCCCTTCGGTATTTTTGATCGCGCCGACGGTGACGATGGCGTAATTTCCCAGGTGAGACCGGATGAGGACCGGCTGGTCGTCGTAATCGCTGATGACGCCGATGCCGGCCCAGGAGTGGAGGTCGGCAAGATCGGGATCGAACTTGGTCCGGAACTGCGAATTCTCGATGTTGTGGATGACGCGGAAGATGCCGTCGTCGCGGACGACCGCCAGCCCTCCCCTTCTTGTGCCCAGGTGCGAGTGATAATCGGTCCCGTAAAAAAGGTCGGCGATACAGTCATCAAAGGAAGCGATGCCAAAAAATCCACCCATGTCATCCTCGATAAAATTTTATCAGAAAACCAGGATTATTCTCTATCGGGGAGCGCTCCGCTGTCAAGCCGCTGCTGGAGACGTCACCCGAATTTTTTAATACAAACGCAATAAATAAAGTGACAATGTCTGGGCGGCGCTTAGGCCGCCCTCAAGCCCCCGTAGCGGAGGGGGGCCCCGGACACTCTTGGAGGAGGACCCTTTTCTAGGGTCCCCCTCCAACGGGCGGCGGGAATACCCGCCAGCCCTGCCACCCCTCCAAGGAGCATCCTCCCATGGATTCCTGATGCTCCAGGGAAGGATGGCAGGGAGCGAAGCGATCGTTGGAAGGAAACCCTAAATAAGGGTTTCCTTCCAAGAGTGTCCGACGGGACTGGTTCCCCCCGGGGCCCGGGGGCTGCGGGCGGCCTAAGCGCCGCCCGAACGGGGATGTCATCTTAATTATTGCGTTGATATTAGTTCACTCCTAAGGCCGACAAATTTGGCCACCGCAGGATGAGCCAGGCCAGGGCGACCTTGTTTTCTTTCTCCGGAAAAAGAGAGACCTGGACATAATTATTGGTGTTGAGATAGGTCCGGGCGGCTTCCTGAATGAAGGCAGGGTTGATGAGCTTGAGCGCTTCTTCAAAATCGAAAAGGCTCTTCGGGTCCTCGCCGAGTTGATATTTGCGGTAGAGCTGAGTCAACAGCCAATTGTTCTGCTTCAATCCGGTCTCAAACTCGCGAAAGAGCGCCTGCCGCGCGTCATTGGCCTCTTTATCCGTCGGACCATTGGCCTTCAGGCTTTCAATTTCCTTGAGGAGGGCTTTGACGAGCTCGTCCGTCCGCTGCGGATTACAGCCAAAATTGATCATGAAGCCGTATTCTTCACGCGGGATCTTCTCGTAGGTTGCGTTCACGGTGACGCCGTAAGTGCCGCTCAGTTCTTCCCGCAAGAGATTTCGCAGCCTGGTGTCCAGCACGAGCGACATGGCCCGGATGGCCGTGCGATGAGGACGATCGTATTGGAATGGCCCGGTGAATACGATGGCCGTCTGGCTTTTAGGCTCGATTCCCTTTCTGACGGTCTTCTGGACAACTCCCTTGGGCGGCTCGATTCCGACATCCTTCCAGGTTTCTTTTCGGCGCAAGGAAGGCAAGGATCCGAGATAACGCTCCACCAAGGGCTTGAAGTTTTCCAGGTCGATGTTGCCGATGAAAATGAAGGTGAAGTCGCCGGCGTCGGCGAAGCGGTCCTTATAAAATGCAAAAGACTTCTCCAGATTCATCTCGTCGATGATCTCCGGCGTCATAGGCCGCTCCCGGTAGTGATTCTGACTCAGGGTCGTCTGGAGCGCCTCCATGAACGCGTAGTCAGGGCTCGCTTTTATATTCGCCAACATGGCCTTCATCTGGGCCGTGAAAACACCGAAGATTGTGGCGTCGGAACGCGGCTCGGTGAAGGTCAAATAGATGAGTTGAAACATGGTTTCCAGATCCTTGGGTGATGCGCTTCCCATAAGCCCTTCTTCAAAATCGCTAATGTAGGGACTGACCTTGGCCACCTTGCCGGAGAGCACCTTTCTCAGCTCGATGGCGTTGAATTTGCCCAAGCCCCCGGAAGCCACGACCTGGCCGGCCGTGCTGGCCGGGATAAAGTCTTTATCGCCGGCCAGCGATGTACCTCCCGGACTCATCGCTCTGAAGACAATTTCGTCCTGCTTGAAGTTCGTCGGCTTGAAGACGACCTTGACACCGTTGGAGAGCTCCCATTCCGTGATTCCGACGTCTTCCCTGGTCTTGGTGCCGACGACTTTCCCAGGCTCCGGAACTTTATCCAGGAGCGGCTGATCGCCGGCCGTATCGACATAGGGCTTGATGTCCTTGCCGGTGACGGCCTTCATCGCGGCTGCAAGCTTTTGCCCGTCGGGTATTTGGAGTCCCGGCTTTTCGGGCGCGCTGACCATGACGACGCGGTTCCGCTCGGTCACCCATTCCCGGCCGAGTTTGTTTGTTTCCTCGAGCGTAATCTCCGGCAGAAAACGTTTGGTGAGCTCGAATTCGACCTCGGCGCCCGGGCTGGGTTCTGCCTGGAGAAAATGACGCGTGTACTCGGCGACAAACGCCTTTGACTCGCGCTTTTCACGTTCGGCGTACGCTCTCTCCATCGACCTCAGCGCATCCTTCTTTTGCCGCTCGAGTTCGGTGGGGGTAAAGCCGAATCGCGTGACCCGCTCGGATTCCGTAAACAGGGCCTCCAGCCCGCGCTCGATTCCCTCGTCTTTGACCAAGGCGCTGAGCATATACGCTTCTTTGGAGCGAACAAACAGCCCAAGGCCGGAATTGGCATTCAGGAAGGGCGCATCGGGCTTCTGGGTCAACTCGGAGAAGCGGCGGTTGAGCATCCCACTGTAAAGCTCCTCGACGAGGCCCTGGCGGTAGGCCCCGCCCGTGCTCTGGTCGCGGAGCGGCAGTTTATTATAGACGGCCACGGAGGAGTTCGTGGCCTCCTTGTCCGTAGCGATGGCATATAAGGTCTGGTCATGGTCGGGAACGTCGAAGACGGGACGGAGACGCGGTGTTCGGACGGCGGGAAGGCTGCCAAAATGCTCCTGGATGAGTTTTTCGACGACGGACCGGTCAAAATCTCCGACGGCGATAACGGCCATCAGGTCCGGCCGGTACCAATCCCGGTAAAATCTCTTGAGCGTGTCGTATTTAAAGCTCTCGATGATTTTCCTCTCGCCAATCGGCAGGCGGTTGGCATAGCGGGAGCTCTGGAGCAGGATGGGCAACTGCTTGTCTCGTATCCTGGCAGAGGCCCCTCGGCCCAGCCGCCACTCTTCGATTATGACGCCCCGCTCCTTGTCAATTTCGGCAGGATCAAACGTGAGCTCTTGCGCCCAGTCCTCAAGAATCTGGAATGCCGTTTTCATCACGTCGGGCTTGTCTGTCGGAATCGTGAGGATATAGACCGTCTCATCGAAACTCGTGAAGGCATTCAGGCTGGGCCCGAACCTCATCCCGATGGACTCCATGAACTTGACGAGCTCCTGTTTGGCGAAGTGTTTGGAGCCGTTAAAGGCCATGTGCTCCACGAAATGGGCGAGGCCCTGCTGGTCGTCGTCTTCCAGCACCGAGCCGGCATTGACGACGAGCTGGAGCTCCGCCCGGTTTTCCGGTTTTTTATTGACGCGGAGATAATAGCGGAGCCCGTTGTCGAATTTGCCGAGCGCGACTTGGGGGTCGAGAGGAAGCTTCTGAGTCAGCGATGCAAGCTCCGGAGCGTTTGCGGGCTGCTTCTCTTGCGCCCCGGCCAGGCTTAAGCCGGCCGCGAGGATCGTAAGACATAAGGCTGATAGAACTCTGAGACGATGTTTCATCCGAATTCCTCCTCGCTCATGGATAAGGTCCATGGCCACAAATCTTCAAATCCTACGAATATCCGATTCCGGGCAGCTCATATCCCCCATTTCGTCCGGATATATCATTTTTATCAGAAGAATAGCAATTTGAGCGAGATTCGTCAAATGAAGATCTTCTTCATTAAGAATCAGCGGTTGATGGGCTAGACCTCGGCGATGGCCAGAATGCATGAAGATGCCTTCTTCAAAGGCCAGGAATCCACCCCCGGGGCTATCTCGCTGCCGGTTCCGCATGGACCAGGACGTAGTCGACGCCGGGAATCCCATTTTTCAAGCGTTCTTCGATCCGGCTGGAGAGATTATGGACCTGGATAATGGACAGGTCTTTTTCGAAATGGCAGTGAAGCGAGACCGAGAATTTGTCGCCTTTCCGGCGGACCAGGACATTATGGCAGCGGGCTTGCCCGGCAATTTCGTCGGTGATTTTTTTAACCTTCTCCACGAGCACGCCCTCATGGGACGTGACGTCTTGTCCATCCCCCATGCCCGTGCCGCGGGATTCGATGTGGGTGTTCACCTGGGTGATCTCGGGCATATCCTCCCGCAGGTCTTTTTCGATATGGCTGGCCATATCGTGGGCCTGCTGAAGCGACAGATGGTCGTCCACTTCCAGATGAAGGTCCACATAGACTCGGCCCCTGTTCTCGTGCATGCTGATGTTATGGACGGGCATCTGGCTTCGATAGGCCACGGCCCGAATTCGTTTGGCCATGGTCTCGCGCTCCATTTCCCTCGGGTCCGTATGGACGACGACATCGGCGCCGGGGGCGATCTCCTGCACCCGGGATTCGACCGATTCGGCGATGGTGTGGGTGCGCTCGAAGGACAGGTTGCGGTCGACCTCGACGGTCATGTCGACGAAGAAGCTGGCGCCCGAGCGCCTCATCCGGACCTGGCCGACATTCAGCACGCCTTCGACTTGCGCCGCAGTCTCGGAAATCTTCTGAGGCAGTCCGTCGGGGGCCTTGTCCAAAAGGACATCCACGGTCCGTTTGCCAAGCTTGAAGCTAACAAAAATGACGATAAAGGCCACGCCAAGGGCCGCCAAGGCATCGGCCTTCTGAAGGATGTGCCCATATTGAGGAAGGACATTTTGCCCCAGCCAGACGAGCACGAGTCCACCGATGACGACGCTGGAACTCCAGACATCCGTCGAAAAATGAAGGGCGTCGGCCTCGAGCGCCTGGCTGTGATGCTTACGGGCAGCATGGAAAAGCATCCTGGACCGGCTGACATCGACGGCGATGGACACGGCCATGACCAGGAACGCCCAGAGACTCGGATTGATTTCCCTGGGATTAAAGAAGACGCGCCGAACGGCCTCGAAGATAATCCAGGCGCAGGTGATGAAAAGAAGCATCGTCTCGATCAGGGCGGAAAAGTTTTCAATCTTGCCGTGGCCGTAGGGATGTTCGTGGTCGGCCGGCTTGTCCGAAACACGGACGGCCAGGAAGGTGACAAAGGCGGCCACCAGGTCCAGCCCGGAATGGGCGGCTTCGGCCAATACCCCCAAACTGCCCGTGATCAATCCGACAACCAGTTTCATGGAGGTGAGGAAGAGGGCGGCGATGACAGAATTGCCGGCCGCAGCCTTTTTTTCTTTTTCAGCGGATATGATCGCCGACGATGCCGGGGATGACATGAAACATACTCCGAAGAGCCTCTATTCTAACACAGCCCGAGAACGGCCTCAACAACACGAAATTGCCAATAGATACGTTCGACGGGTGGCATAGTTTGGGGGCCCCCCGCCGCCCCGAGCGTTTAATGCTGCTGACTTTCTGCTTAAGAATCAACACGAGAGATCGCGAGCGGCGCCGGGGGTGAACCGCGACAGGACCCGCAGCTCATGGCTATGGTCTCGCATTCAATGAAGATCTCAAGAATTGTCAAGTTTTCCGAGTTTAAGATGTAGCGCTCGCCCATCCGGCCCTTTTCCATGGCCGCGACGAGGCCTTCGGCGCAATCCCGGATCGAGATGACGCCGTTCCCTCCCGGAGGGGCGATTTTCAGCAAGCCCGAGGCTATGTTCCGGAAGACATCGCCGGGGCCGTAGAACGTGCTGGAGCCCTTCATCCCGCGCAGAACGGACGCATAATCCGTGATATCCCCTTCGACGCGGGAAAGCTTCAGGCCGCTGAGCAAGGGATGGTCGCTCGCGGGGCGGGCCAGGATCGTCACGTCGAGGCCGCGCTCAACCAAAAGCCGGGTCAAATGGCTTCCTAAAAAGCCCGTCGCTCCCGTGATAAAAATCTTATCCTGGGGATTCAAGACCATGATGGATCTAGAACACCTCCCCTACTCGTTTTCAAATTTGTCCCATAATAAATTCCATCTAAAATATATTTCCGATGTAAACGTCTTCCTCTTCGGCCCCACCCGATTGATTTTGGCCTGTTCAATCTTGGGAATACAGATGGCAGCGCCACGGGGATTCGAACCCCGGTCTGATGGCTGAGAACCACCTGTCCTGGGCCTCTAGACGATGGCGCCGTGGTGGCTAAAATAGCAGATATGTCCCATGAGTGTCAATACAAAGCTGCCGGGTTCATGACCTTCGATCAGTTTCAAATTTGAGGCGGACGGTAGAGCCTGTCCCTGTCAAACGAAACAAAATTGGACGATGACGCCGGCCGCTCGAAGGCTCGGGGAATCGTTCCCAGAAGGTGATCGTCGGAAGGGAAAAAATGGATTGACACAGGGTGACTCTTGGATAAAATGCAGGAGGAGTCAACCGATGAAATTCAAGGCCGTGATTTTTGACCTGGACGGCACGCTGCTCGATACGATCGAGGACCTGACCGAATCGATGAACTCGGCTTTATCTATGATGGGATACCCCGGCCGGACGATTGAGGAATGCAAGCAGCTTGTCGGCGACGGAACCGATGTTTTTGTCCAGAGAGTGCTGCCTGCCCAGGCCCGCGGCAACCCGGAAATCGCCGACCGCCTAAAAAAACTCATGCGGTCCGAATATCACCGCCGGGGAGAGCTCACCACTCGACCCTACGGCGGCATTCCCGAGCTCCTGGATTCCTTGACCGAGCGCAACATCTCCTTGGCCATCCTTTCCAACAAACCCCATGACTCGACCCTCAGGGTCACAAAGAAATTATTATCCCGGTGGTCTTTTCAGGCTATTCTGGGCGCCAGGGATGGCGTCCCGATCAAACCCGACCCGGCGGCCGCCCTCGAGATCGCCCACATTTTGAATCTTCCTCCCGCGGCAATACTCTATGTGGGCGACACCAATACGGATATGTGGACAGCCGATGCGGCCGGGATGTATGCCGTCGGCGCTCTTTGGGGTTTCCGAACGGCCGAGGAGCTGATCAACAGCGGAGCGAAAATTCTTATCTCAAAACCACAGGAACTTATCAGCCTTCTCGCCTAATAACGAGGCAACTTCTCAAACCAGCTGATCGCGAAGCATGAGGAGATCGCCGCGCTTCGCTCGCGATGACAGGTTAGTCCCTCTGGAAGGCCCCGAAATTCGATCCCGCCTTATGTCCAATTGACGCAGAAAGAGCTATCTAAAAGCCGCTTATTTGCGATGTTCCCGAACAGCGAACACGGGACAGGGGGCCGTCCTGATCACCTTCTCCGCCACCGAACCGACGATGAAATGATGCCAACCCGACAGGCCGTGGGTGGCGATGACAATCAGATCGCTCTTTTCCTCTTCGGCGATCCGGACGATTTCCTTGGCCGCGTTTCCATGGCCGATGATCGCCTGCACCTTGGGGCCGTCGGGAAAGTACTGTTGGATGATGCTCTGGAGTTTCTCCTCGGAGTCTTTGTGAAGAATCCGTTCGTATTCGGGTATGGAGAAAGAGATATTGGGATCGGTAGGCTGATGGGGCAGCACGGGAAGAACATAGGCCACGGCCAGCTCGGCCTTGAAAAGCGCGGCCAGCTCCTTAGCGTACTCGAGTCCTTTATAAGAAGGCTCGCTAAAATCCGTCGAACAGAGGATTTTTTTAATGGTCAACATATCATTTTCCTTTTTTCAGTCTCTATTTAAGACAACGACGGAAGAACATTAGCATAGGCAAAAAACAAAAGTCAATGAAACCGGGTAATGGTCTCCGTTAGTGTGATTTCAAAGAGGCGTGGGAATCGCCCCTGAGGCCCCCCTAGAGGAGGGGGGCCCCGTCCGCTTTTGGACGGGGGGAACCGACGGGACTGGTTCCCCAGGGGGCCGGGGGCGATTCCCACGCCTCTTTGAAATCACATATTTGAAGACGCTTGTTGAAACCGACGATCTGGCGGATGTCGACTAATTCTTCGCCGCCAGCCTCATTTTGGCGACGGTCTCGCCGCCGTTCAGCCGCCAGAGCATAGGCTGCGGCCGGTCCAGACCTTCCGTATATTCGGGTGTATTTTCCCACTTGTAGTTGAGGACCAGGCTGTAATCCGAGAAATGCTGCCAGCGGCGCCGCGGCAAATGCGTCACCATATGGAGATGATTGGCCGGCATGCCGATCTTGGCGGTGCTCGAAGGAATGTGCTCGAAGGTCAAGAAGGTGTGCGGCCAGGAATAATCGGAGGCGTGACACACCCGTTCCGTCAAGGCCGCCGGAAGCTCCTGGCTCTCCGCCTCGTCCTGGACCATGGTGAACATGCCGGAAAGGTCGGAATAGGCCAGGCGTCCCGCCATCCCTTTAATTCCTTTGGGCGAGACAAACCCGACCGAATATCCGAGGCCGGGGAAATAATAGGCGACGGCCTTGAACAAATAGGGTTTCCTGGCATAATCCAGAGAGGCGCTCCCGGAGTTGTTGCCGTCGATGAATCCCCGCTGCATCCAAGGCTCATTCTCAAACCTCTTCAGGTCGAGCTTGAGCGCTTTCGCGCTCTTTTCGATCTCCCAGGGTTCATAGACCTTGCGGAAATCCATGAACAGCGTCGGCTCGCCTCCCGACAGATAGCAGTGGGCGATCATGGTCAAGAGGCCCTGGATATCATTCTCGGTGGCAAACGGAATGACCGTCTTTTTTCCGGTGTGATCTTCGCTCGAATTGAAGAGAGCTTCGGCGATATCGGCCGTGGCCAGCGGCACGCCGCGCCGGTCTGATCCCCAGCTGAGCTGGCCTGTCCAGCCTCCCGCGACGGCGTTGATGTCCCGCATGTAATTCCTGACGATCAGGTACAGGGCCAGCCCTTCGTCTAATTTCATGGTATCCTCGGCGGTGAGGGCGGGGGGCTTGACGGCCCCGGTGTAGATGGGCATCTTGCGCCGGGCGATTTCTTCCGTGTTGTTGAAGATACGGTTCTTGAACTTGACGTTGAAGACCCAGTCCCGGAGGGCCTTGAGCTCTTCCGGGTCATAGCCGCTTTTTTGACGAAGCATATCGGCGAAAATCTTCATCGATTCACGCGTCGATTCCAGGCCGAAAAAGCGCCGGGCGGCATGGACATGGTTCAGAGCCGTCTCCATCTGCATCGAATCCGTATCGACGGCAATGTATCGTTTCCCGCGGAGGGCGGCCGCGGCCAAAACGGCATAGGCCAAATCGGCAATTTCTTCTTTGGTCCGCCCGTCAAACTCCGGATTCATGCCGGTCTCGGGCATATTTCCGATGACCATAGGGCACAGACGGCCGGTCTGGGCATAGGCGCCGACAAGCGCATCGATGCCGACGACGCCCGGCTTCGGCGCGTTGTTCCCTCCGACGCAGGCGATAGGCAGGCTGGCCGGAAAATGGGCCGTCAGAGCCATGGCGGATTTGCCGGGGAAAAACCAGGTGTCGGGGACGATGAACAGGCCATCGACCCCGGCTTCTTTCAATTCGAGCGCGGCGGAATCCGCCGTCTTTTCATTATCAACGAGATGCGAACAATAGAAGAAGTTGGGATGGGCGCCGCCGGGCAGATGAAGCTTTTCGCCGAGCCACCGGGCGGTCATCGTCCCGATATTATAGGCCCTCTGCCTGGATTCTTTATCGATCCGGGGATCGCAAGGGACAAAGACACCCAGGGTCGTTACGCCCTGCCGTCTCTTTTCTACGAAAGGCATGTTTCCTCTCTTTCACGGGGACACCGATATTGGCTGCTTATTCCCGCAAAGAAATCATCGGAAGTCATTTTACTAATACAAACGCGATAAATAAAGTGACAATGTATGGGCGGCGGTTAGGCCGTCCTCAAGCCCCCGTAGCGGAGGGGGCCCCGGACACTCTTGGAGGAAGACCCTTTCACAGGGTCCCCCTCCAACGGGCGGCGGGAATACCCGCCCGCCCTGCCACCCCTCCAAGGAGCATCCTCCCATGAATTCATCGCCAGATGCTCCATGGAAAGGAGGCAGAGAGCGAAGCGATCGTTGGAGGGAAACCCGGAATAAGGGTTTCCCTCCAAGAGTATCCGACGGGACTGGTTCCCCGGGGCCCGGGGGCTACGGGCGGCCTAAGCGCCGCCCGAACGGGGATGCCATTTTAATTATTGCGTCGATATTAGATATATTCGATCGTGGCCGGCGGTTTCGGCGTCAGCTCATAGGCAACGCGGGTCACTTGCGGCATCTCTTTGACGATCCTCTTGGCGATCCTTTCCAGGACCGCCCAAGGAACTCTCGTCGCTTTTGCGGTCAGGGCGTTCTTGCTTTCCACCGACCGGATGATGATGATGTCGCCGAATTTCCGCGTTCCCTTCTCAACGCCGGTCCCCTGGTCATTGAGAAGAACGGCAAAAGCCTGGAACGGCCTGAGCCGGGCGATCTCTTCCTCGACGATTTGGGTCGCTTTTCGGACGACGGCGACCCTGGGCGGGGTCACTTCACCCACGACCCGCGTGGCCAGACCGGGTCCCGGGAACGGCATCCGGAGGTAAATCTCCTCGGGTAAACCGAGGGCCTTGGCCACGATCCTCACTTCATCCTTATACAAGTCTTTGAGCGGCTCGATGACCTTGAACCCGTATCCTTTCTCTGGATCGATGCCGATCTGCTCCAGGATATTGTGCTGGGTCTTGACGCCGCCTTTCGTTTCGAGGATGTCGGCTTTGATCGTGCCCTGGACGAGGAACCCGGCCCGGCTCTTGAAAACTTCGCGCCCAAAAACCGAATAGAACTTGTGGCGAAAAGCCTTCCGTTTCTCTTCGGGATCGGTCTTGCCCTTCAGGGCGGAAAAAAATTCCCGCTGGGCGTTGACGACGTCGACTTTGATTCCCAGTTCTCGGAAGATCAGGCGCACCTGCTCCGGTTCCCCCTCCCGCATAAGCCCGTCGTCGATGAAAATGCACTTGAGGTTGGAGCCGATGGCCCGGGCGGCCAGGACCGTGCAGGCGGAGCTGTCCACGCCGCCCGAAAGAGCGGAAATGGTCTTCTGGCCGCCGACGGTCTTTTGAATTTCCTCGATTTTTCGTTCGATAAATGCTTTAACGTTCACTCCCTCTCCCCTTTCATGAGAATTTTCGGATCACCCTGCGTCTATCATCGGTAAAGGTGAAAGACCATCCCAAAAATACCCTCCCCAACCACCTTCAAAGGCGATTGACCGGGCAAAATTCATGCGCCATCATGGAGTCGATTGAAGGACGCAGGGAATGATATAAAAAATGGGAGGGCCTCATCCAAGGCGTATATTGGTTGATAAAGGGAGATAGAGGCGCGAGTTTCTTCTCCCGGCCCTCCTCTAAAAGCGTCGGAAGTATCCAATAACCCTCGACTCACACAATATCTAGCGTTCCTGTCAAGGAAAATACGATATATAGGCCTATTTGTCAAGGATTTTTTCAAAAAAATCGTTTAAATCCTCGATATTTTCTTGGGAAATGCGGGCCGATTCTTTTGGCCGTTTTCCCCTGGAAAAGAAAACCCTCAATGAGCGATCTAGTCCTTGAACCTGTGAACCGCCTCTGACAAGACAGAAACAGCCTTCCCCGTTTTTGAAGCATGGACAGTAGCGCTGAACTTCGCAGTGGCTTTTTTGACATCCGGTTTCATCTGTGCTATTTGTTTTCCAGAAAGGTCCGATTTCATGCGGCCGGCCCGTCATCTTCGAAAAAGCAAGCCTTGCCTCGTCCTTTGTCTCCTCCTGTTTTTTTCTCTGCCCCCCTTGCCTGCCGCCGGCTTTGGTGAAGAAAAGCCCGCGCCCGACCGCCTCCTGGGGTCGCTCGAAAAATCCCTGATCATTCCCGGCTGGGGCCAGTTGGCTGAAAAAAGATATGTCGAGGGCATCGTCTTCCTCTCGGCTGAAATTTTTTGCCTGGTCAAGATCATGGCCAATGATCGTCGGGCCAACGAGAACTATGGCCTTTACAAACAAGCATCGTCCATGGAAGACGCCGTCCGTTACCGGCAGCTCACCGAGAGATATGACACCCGGAGGAACCAATTCATGCTGGCCGCAGCCGCGGTCTGGGCCGTGAATCTCGTCGATATCTACCTCATCGCGATCAACAGGGCAAAAAAGGAACGAGCTCTCGAGCTCAAGGTTGAACGTGGCGAAAACAAAACGATTTCATTGGCTATTGCTTATCGCTTTTAGCGGCCTTGCGGCGTCTTGCCAGGACAGGCTTTTCCACAATCCATTCGATCCCCAGGCCGGCGAAGCCATCTTCGAAGTCGTCAACACCATTTTCACTCCGGCGTCGATCCCCAAAGGCCTGACATGGGACGGCACGACGATCTGGAATATCGACGGCTCGACGGACGTTCTTTACGGCCTCAATCCATCCAACGGGGCCCTGGTCCGGACCCTGAAATCCCCTTTGGCCAATACGACGGGGATCGCCTACGACGGACAGGACCTCTGGGTCTGCAGCGAATCGGACGCCAATATTTTCAAGATCAGCATATTCAACGGAGATATCCTGAAACGGCTCAACCTCCAGAAAGGGGCCTTCACGGCGATGGAATTCGGCCAGGGCCTGCTCTGGCTCGCGGACAGACAGTCCAACAAGATCCTCAAGGTGGATCCTGAGACCGCGGAAATCTTTTCCTCCTTTGCCAATCCGGGAACCCGGGCCAGCGGCCTGGCCTTTGACGGGGCCCATTTCTGGGTTTCCGATGCCCAGACCTTGACCATCTTTGAGCTGGATGAAGGGGGAAAAACCCTGAGGAAATACCTCTCCCCCGGCCAGTCGCCTCAAGGCCTGGCTTTCGACGGGCGCTTTTTATGGAACGCGGACGGCAGCCAAAAAATCTTTCAAATGAGATTCCAGAAGTGAAAAAAACCCGGAAAGTCCGGCGCCTGGTCTGGCTGGGGCTCTGCCTGGCCGCCGCCTCGGCTGCCGCCGCGGATGACCAAGCGCTTCTTCGCATCAGCGGGAGCTACATCGCTTACAGCTACGACTTCAACCAGCTCTTCGGAGAAAACGTCCATTTCCGATGGGCCGGCTATGACGTGTCCGGCCGCTCTCTGAAAATCGACTTCGCCTCTCGGGCATGCCTGGTTTTCGGCAAGGTCATTCTCGGCAAAAGCCAGGAAGTCCTCGAAGCCGACGAGCTTTTGATCGACCCGGATAAAAACATCGGCGCCCTCGTCGCCTACGGCGAGTCCATCCGTGTCCGCGAGATCGGCGAATGGCCGGACACATCGTCAGCGGCAAAGGCTTCTTTTCTCTTGAAACGGCAGGCCCTGACGGAATGGACGCTGGCCAAGATCCAGAAATCCTTGATTTACTACACCGCCACGGCCGTGGACATCCTGCCCGACTATGACGTTTGGGGCTTCGATGTCACGCTTTTCGTCGAAGGGCTGGAATCGGTTGGCTTTAAGAAATTCAAGCTGACGGGCGGCGGGCAGCGGACAAACGGTTTCTCTTTGGACAAGGTTTGGTTCACCCGGGCCCAGGGCCTTTTTGGAAAAGCCAGCTATTCCTCCGAGCAGGGAAAGAAGATCCAGATCCTCAGCCAGCTCTATTACGAGGAGCATTCCATCCTGAAGAACTATGCGGGACTGAAGCGACAACTGGATTTCCAGACTTCGACGACCTGGATGGCCGACGACAGGGTCGGCCTCGGCGCCGCGGGCAACTACAATTCGACGAGCCTTTGGAACGCCCGTTTCTGGCTCGACCGGAGATCGAAGGATGCTAAAAACAATGTTTTGCTCGATTTCGCCTATAACAAGCCTCTGGAGAGCCGGGGCGAAGCCTGGGTCGGGCTTCAATCCAGCTTGAACTCGGAGCGATGGGGGTCGTTGGCCTTCCTCGGAAAATATGAACTCCACAACCAGGCCTTGGCCAACCTGTCCTACACAAAAACGCTCCTCAAGACAATCCAGGTTTTCCTCGTCTCTTCCTATTCCCAAATCACCATCGGGAGGACCGGGGGGATGTCCAAGATCTTCACGGGCAACCTCAGCCTGTCCTACAATGCCCACCTTTTTAACGCGGCGACCGATTATTACCTGAACTACGACCTGTTCGGAAACCAGCGCCTGTCCAGGCCCCAGCTCCGCCTGGGCCTCAACTCTTTCTCGTTTTACGAAGGCCTCCTGACGGCCTCGATGAACAACATCTTCATCCACAACACCGTGAAAAGCGATCTCTCCAACGCCCAGAGCTACAGCAACAACACGGCCCTCAACCTCTCGGCCAGGCCCCTTTTTCTGCAGAAAGACTTGCTTTTAAGCTTCAATCTGGCACTCGAACAGTTCCTCGAAAAAGAAGGCCGGAATTTCACGTCCGGCGGCCTCATCCTCAACGCCGGCAAACAACTCGGCCGGGGGATTTCCCTCGAAGGATTTTACAGTGTCCAGTCCCGGAGAAAGACGAAGACCTGGCTGATCGAAGGCACGACGAGCCAGGACCTGAGCGCCATGCTCAGGATCAATCCCGGGCCAAATCTCAAAGGCTGGCTTTCGCTTTCTTATGACCCTAAAAACGGAGAATGGCGGCAGTCATTTGCCGACGTGTCCGTCGGGATCATCAACAACTGGAAATTCCAGTCGCTCCTGAACTACGACTTTTTCCGGAAGAGGCTGAACAACATCGAGTTCTATCTCATCCGCGAAGCCGGCCGCTTCGAGCTGCGCTTCATCTGGCGGAGCATCTCCAAGCAATTCCTGGTCGAGCTCGTTCCGTTGATGTAAGAAGCGGGAGAAAAAGCCTAGAGCCGGATGAATCTTTTGACGTACCCTTGGACCTCACGGACGCCCAGGAGCAGGCAGATTCCATAGAAAACGGCCAGGGCGGCCGACCCGCTCAGGATGACGTTCAACAGCTTGATCAGGAGCCTGACGACGACAGACGCGCCCAGGCTGCCCAGGCTTCCGGCCAAAATCTTGTAGAAAAGCCCTCCGGCCAGGCCTCCTAGGAGTCCGCCTACGATGAGCTTGAGAGCGAAGGCGGCGAGAGGACGGCTGTCGAATGTTCCGATTTTCCTGGGCAGAAGGAGATAGAGGATGAGGACATTGGCCACGGCCGAGATCGTAGCCGATAGCGGAAAGGCGCTGGTACCGAGCGGATGCATCAAGGTCAGATTGAGAACGATATTGATCCCGACCGAGGCGAAGCTGGCCATCATCGGCAGCTTGGGGTCCTTGGTGGCGTAAAAAACACCGGCGACGTTCCGCAGGACGGAGATGAACGGAACGCCCAAGATATATAAAATAAGAATCTTAGCCACCGACACGGTGTCCTCCGCCGTGAATTTTCCGTGCTCAAAAATGAGACTGGTCAGCGGAGACGAAAGAAAAGCGATGACGGCCGAAGTGGGGATGGTCAGGAAGAGGACCATCTTCAAGGAATCCAAAAGCGTCGTCCGCAACTCGTCCAGTTTTCCTTCGCTGGCGAGCCTGGAAAAGGCCGGAAGGGCGACCGTGCCCACGGCGATGCCGAACAATCCCAACGGCAGATGCATGATCCGGTAGGCATAGTTCAGCCAGGTCAGGCTCCGCTCTTCCAGCAGCGAGATGAGCTGGGTGTTGACAAAGACGTTGATCCGCGATCCCGACAGCCCGATGGCGACGGGGATGAACAGGGCGATGACTCTCCGGAACTCGGGATCCTTGAAATTCAAAACCCGCTTATACCGGAATCCTTTTTTCACCAGGCGCGGCGCCTGGACCAGGAGCTGCATCAGCCCGCCGACGGTGACGCCCACGGCCATGGCCAAGATGGGATCGCGACCTCTCTTTGTGTAATAGGCGAAAAGGGCGATGGGCGTCAGGATCGAAAAAAGATTAAAAAACGCGGGCGCCAGAGACGGGATAAAAAATTCGCCTTCCGTGTTCAAGACGCTCATCGCCCAGGCGGCCAGGGCGATGAACAGCAAAAACGGAAACATGACGGCCGTAAGCTTCCCCGTGAGGCTGATCTTCCCGGGGATATCGCCGAAGCCGAAGGCGATGAACTTGGCCAGGGTGGGAGAAAAAAAGATTCCGGCCGCGGTGACGATGCCTACGACCAGCAGCAGCGTGTTCAGGATATTCGAAGCGAGGAGGTTTTCCGCGTCTCTTCCTTTCTGTTTCTGCGTCGTCAGGATAGGGACGAAGGCGGAAGAAAGGGCATTTTCGGCAAACAGGTCGCGGAGCAGATTGGGAATGCGGAAGGCCGCGTTAAAAGCATCCGTGGAAAGGCTCGAGCCGTAAAGGTGGGCGAAAACCTGTTCGCGGACGAGCCCCATGACCCGGCTTATGGCCGTGCCGATTGTGAAAGCCCGGACTCCTTTTGCGATATCCGCCATGTTCTCTGCTCGTTCGATTCTGGCTTATAGCATAGGCCTGGGTAGATGTCAAAAAGTGACAATTATTGTCACTTAAACATGGAAAAATTACAATTTTTTGTTTACATTTTGACGAAATTGTGTATTCTAGGAAGCGGAGGAACGCCATGAAAAAATTCTTGCTCTGCGGGTCTCTCTTTCTGTTGGCTTCGGTTTTGGTCAATTCCCAGCAGATTTCCCTTAAGATGACCGGAGGGATGTATTTTAACTTCGGGAATGACTACAACAAAGGCATCGAAGGCTTTAATAATTACCTCAAGGATGGGTATACCAACGTCTCGGGTGAATTCGAGAAGTTCTCATCGGCCCTGAATTTCCAGGGAGAGGTCATCTTTCATTTTAATCCGAACATGGCCATCGGCCTTGGCGGCGGGTATTTGCAGTGGAGCAAAAACAACACTGTCACCTACGCTGATCTTGGATATGAGGGCGAGATCATGTATAAGCCGACATTATCGGTTATCTCCATCTTTGCGAATTTCCACTATATGACGGCCATTGCTCCGAAATTGAACCTCGACCTCTATGCCGGCCCCGGCCTTTATCTGACAAAGTTCGACTGGGAAGACTCGGATAGCTGGGCGCTCTGGGATGTCATGCACACATTCAAATCCGAGGCAACGACGTTCGGTTTCCAGGCGGGTTTGGGTCTCAGTTTTGAGCTGGCCCCGAATATCAGCCTGGTCGTCGACGGCTTTTATCGCTATGCCACGATCACGGAAGTCAAGGGAGATTGGTACCAAAAGGGATGGATATTTATATGGACCGATGACACGACCTACGCGAACTCTTATATGTGGTATTACGAAGACAACTCGACCGGGACACGCTACTCTCGGATCAATTTGGGTCCTGTTCAGCCGAGCGGCAGCGGCATCTCGGGCTCCAGGAAGGCCGAGATCAGCCTTTCCGGCATCACCGGTATCGCCGGCCTGAAATTCAGCTTCTAAAGTTCGAGCGAATTCCCAACGTATCCCCTTCCTTCCCCCAACTTGGGAAGGAGGGGGATTTTTGCGAAAATCCCTTCCAAGGGTATTTCACCCGTCCGGAACAATAATCATATTTTTGGGGGCTTGAGCTTCAGCGTCTCAATGGCATGGTGGCCGACGCGAAGTTTGAGGCCGGATTTCAAGGAGGGAATGGCTTTTCCCTCCTCCTCGATCATATTGACCAGCTCGGCCTTTTCCATCGGAACAAAGCTGATCAGTTGGACCTCCGAGTCCAATCCCTCCGTGTCATAGATGCGGACGATCACCGAATTATCGTCTTCGCACTTTTTGATCGTGCTGATGAGGACGTTGCCGGCGGAAACGGAGAAGAAGCTTTTTTGCTCGGGAAGCATGGCCGTATTCTTTTGTTCGGGATTGACGACCGCGACAAGCGGATGATTGGCTTGGATGCCCCGGCGGTATCCTCTTTGCCAGCCCGGGGCATGGGAGAACAGCGAGAACCTGAAGGTGTGGTCGCCCTCCTGGAGATACCAGTTGCCTTCGCCGTGGCAGCTCCGCCGCGATGCCAGCAGGACGGCCTGGAGAACCGGATAGCCCGTCGGATCCGTGGTCGGGTCCTGATAATCGTTGACGGCGACACTCGTGCTCATCGTCACGCCGAATCGAGCGCCCCCGGCGCTGAGGAAATTTTGGACTTCCCTCGGCCGGATCTGCGAACACGGCTCATCATAAACCAAGCCGCCGTAGGCCGGGCCGCCGGTCCCCTGGACTTCGCTTTTGCCGACCTCGACAATGCCCATAGGGACATCATAAGCCACTTGTCCTCCGGGAGCCGCCACCGGCAGCGCCACGCGGAATTCGCGATAGGGCGAGCCGTCCCATCCGAGAATCGCCACCTCACAGTCGATCCTCTTGATCTCGTTATAGACGATGATTTCGACTTGGATCGTGCCGCAGGAGAGAGGCTGGTTCATCCGAAAGACCGTTTTGACCGGCCCCGATTCCCTGGGCTCGAAGACCCATGGAGTTTTATGGGCGCTGAGCTTGTCGAAGCCTTCCATGGTCGGCTGCTGGACGCGGCCGAACTCTCCAGCCCCGCTGCCCACGGACTGCATGGTGAAGACCTCGAAGCCCAGGAATTTCTGTGTGTCGAGGATTTCGCTCCGCAGCTCTTTGTCAAAGACGCTCTTGAGCCCGCCGGGCGCAAGCTCGATCTTATAGAATTCATTCTCATAGAAGCCGGCAGGCCGTTGTCCGGGCGGCTGGGGAGGCTTGGCCGCCTTGTCCTCAACCAAATACCACGTTTTGTAGCCGATGGGAGGAACGTCCCGGGCTATGAATTCAACCCGGACGGCCTCGGGATCTTGATCCGCGAGCGGCGGTAAAACTTGATGGAGTACAACCTTCCCCTGTCCATCTTGAATGGAAAAGCCGGCGCGGGGCTTCCGGGTCGTGAAGGTCGCGGGATCCGTGCGCGGCCAAGATAAAGGGTTGAAAACGATGATCGGGAATCCCCTGCCCGGGGCCGTTTTGATGCGGGAGGAAATGGCCTCGAGAGCGACGGTCAGCATCTCTAGGCCCATGTCGCGAGCCAGTTCGTATTTCTTCCGAAACAGCCTGTCCGTAATTTGGCCTTCTTTTCCCCCCCAACCGTGGTCGGGATAGATCGCCGCCAGCCATGCCTGTTCCATGGCCGGCCCGGGATAATTCTTGAAGCTGCCTTCAAGGAGCGCGCGGACCGTGCTGAAGATCTCGGCAGCCGGGAGAAGCGCCGCCGCTTCGCGCTGCGCGGAGATCGCCCAGTGATGGGTGGGGCCGTCGATATAAAGCCACAGGTTCGGGCGTTCGCCCATGACCCGGTCGAAGGACGGATTGTTTTTGGAGATCGCCTCGAAAAATTGCCGGGCCGAGGAATATTGCATCTGAGAAGCCTGACGTCCGCCGGCCGATTTGGCCGCGCCGTTCCAGAGGTTGATCAAGCCGCCGAAATCCGCGGGCTTGGAAAAATCCACGGAATTGAGCAGCGGGAATTCCGGAGGAATCCGGCGAGTCCGATAATAATCACCCCATTGGCCGAGCTTGTCGGCAATGGCCCGGCGGCCCTCGGAGGGCTTGGCGTTCAGCATGGATGCAGAATTGCCATAATGCCCGGGCGAATAGGCCAGCACGGACGAGCCGTCCGGGCTCAGCCACCGGTAGAATCCTTCATGATAGCGGCTGATGACCATATAAGGAATGCCGGCTTTGCTCAAGATCTGCTGCATCTGGAGCGCCCGGCCGGGGACATCCGGGTTGAAATAGACGGCGGCATCGCAGCCGGGGAAATTTTTCTTGATCCACTTCCGGCCGAAATATGTCTGGCGGACGAGCTGCTCGCCCGAGAGCAACGATTCATACGGCTGGTTGAAGGTCGCGCCCCACTCCATCCGGCCGTCCTTGGTAAAGCGGAGAATGTCGGCCTTCCGGTCAGGATGCCGCTCGATATATTCCATCAGGTTCAGCATGTTCTCCATGACGAAGCAGTATTCGGGATTTTTAGCCATTGATTCGAGCGCGGGCGTGATGCATTGCTTGTCCCTGTATTCGATGCATTTCTGAGGGCTGTCCATCCAGGCGATGTCCTGGTGGCTGGAGGAGATGATGCGGAGCCGGCCGCCGTCGTCGAAATAGGTTTTCTGTCCGGCAGCCGGACCGCTCGGTTTGTCCGTCTGGCCGGCCCCAAGGATTGTCAGAAAAATCAAAACAAAAATAAAGGCCGCAGATTTTTTTTGCATACCGTCCTCGCCAATTTTATTTATCCATGATCGAAAGGTCGGGCGAAAGCAGCCGCCTGATGTTCGGGTCATTCATATTTTCGGGAGTGGCCAGGAAAACGCCCGTGTCGATCACCTTCTCATACGGCTCCCCTTTGAGATAGGCCACGGCCGTGCGGACGCTTTGATATCCCATCCGGAAAGGGTCTTGAAGGACAAGCCCGTGAATCTCCTTTTTGGCCAGCGCCTCGATGAGCTTTTTGGAAGAGTCGAACCCGACATGGATGACTTTGCCGGCCAGGCCGTGGTCCTGGAGCGCCCTCAGGCATCCGAAGGTCGAGGATTCGTTGGGCGTAAAGATCGCCTCGACATCGTTGAACCTGGCCAGGAGGTTTTCACTCGTCTGGTAGGCGGTTTCCGTGCCGACGCCTGCGTATTGATTGTCCGAAAGAATTTGAATGCCGGGGAACTTGGAGCGGATGGTCTTTAAAAATCCCTCTTCGCGCTTGGTCGTGCCCTCGACGCCTTCTTTCAAACGGATGAGGATCAGACTTCCTCTGCTTTTCATCAACGAACCGATATGGTCGGCAGCCAAAACCCCGCCCTGATAATTATCGGTAGCAATGAAGGCCACATGATGGCCGCCCTGGAGCGCCGAGTTGAAGATGACGGTGGGGACGCCGAGCTTTTTGGCCTCGACTACGGGCCGGACAAGGGCCCGGTCATCCATGGGCGTCAAGACCAGCGCGTCGACGCCGGCGTCGGTCAGGGTTTCCACGATCTGGATCTGCTCGTTCCGGTCGTCTTCCTTCAGCGGCCCTTTCCAGATGATCTCCACACCGAGCTCCCGGGCGGCCGTCAGAGCGCCGGCATGAATCGCTTTCCAGAATTCGTGGGTCGTCCCCATGGGAATGACGGCCAGGGTCAGATGTCCTTTTTTCTGGACAGCGGACTTGCCCGTCCCCTTGCAGCCGGGAGAGAAGAAGACCGTCGCCGCGGCCGACAAGGCGATCAAAACCGCCGCCGCTAATCGAAGCTGTTCTTTGCGCGAGGTAGAATGAGATTTCATAAGCGCGTCCTAACGATATCTTCTCCGAGAGCCGTGACGATCGCCTATTCATTACCACAGAAAAATGAGCAAGACAAGCTTGGGTCAAGAAAAAACGCCTTCTCTCAGCCGGCCGGAGTTGCGGAATAATCCCCTGAAAGGGAGCAAGCCCGTTATTGCCATTAGGAGCCACTACTGGTGATAGCCGAATAATATAAATGAGGATAGATAAATGGCGTCGATGCCCGATGGGTGGCTCGGTTCGGGGGCCCCCCGGACACTCTTGGAGGAGGACCCTTTTATAGGGTCCCCCTCCAACGAGCGGCGGGAATACCCGCCCGCCCTGCCACCCCTCCAAGGAGCATCCTCCCATGGATTCATCGCCTAATCCTCCTTGGAAGGATGGAAGGAAACCCTAAATAAGGGTCTCCTTCCAAGAGTGTCCGACAGGACCCGTCGGGCTATCCTAGCGGAAATTCTGGAAGCAGTTCTCCTCTTAAGCCGACTCTGCTATAATGGGCGCTATGGAAGTCATCATCCAGTCTGATTTGCGGCAGGCAAGCCTCCTGGGAGCCAGGATCATCGCCCGGCTTGTCCAGGGCAAGCCTGACGCGGTCCTAGGATTTGCCACGGGAAAAACACCGCTCCTGCTCTATCAGTTTCTGGTCCAAATGCACCGAGAGCACGGACTGGATTTTAGCCGGATTACCGCCTTCAACCTCGATGAATATATCGGCCTGGATCCATCGCATCCGGCGTCCTTCCACAGCTATATGTGGAAAAATCTATTCAGCCACGTCACTATCCGCGAAGAAAGGGTGAACATCCCGAACGGCATGGCCCCCGACATCCCGGCCGCCTGCCGCGAATTCGAGGAGGCGATCAAATCTTCGGGCGGCATCGACATCCAGATCCTCGGGATCGGCCGGGACGGCCATATCGGGTTCAACGAACCCTCTTCCTCCCTGACCTCGAGGACTCGGATCAAGACCCTGACGGCCGTGACGCGTAAGGATCAGGAAGAAGACTTCGGCGGAGAGGAGAAGGTTCCCTTCCACGTCATCACCATGGGCTTGGGAACGATCATGGAGTCCCGGACCTGCCTGCTCCTGGCCTTCGGCAAGGCAAAAGCCCGGCCCATCGCCCAGACGATCGAGGGGCCGATCACGGCCATGGTCCCGGCCTCGATCCTCCAGCTCCACCAGCGAGCCATCGTCCTCCTTGACGAAGAGGCCGCCTCCGAGCTCAAAAAAACCGATTACTACCGGTGGGTCTACGACCACAAGCCCGACTGGCAGAAGTATTAATTTCCGGGGTTAATTAATTTCCGGGTTTTTCTGGGCCAGGTCGTTCAGTTCGCCGACAGCTTTTATTTTGACGGCGGGAACCTCAAATTCCCTCGATTCTCCTTCCTTGAGGATCTGGAGCGTCTTGAATTTCATCTCTCCAAAAGCGTTTAGTATCAATGACTTGAAGGCCAGCTCTCCTTTGAGGACCTTGATCCCCGCCGCCATCTTTTCGCCCGAGCCTTTGAGCCGGACCGTTCCGTAAGCATAGCCGTTCGACCAGAAGAAATTTCCTTCGTTCGCGGCAAAGGCAAAGGTTCGATCGACGGCCGAATAGCGAAACCCTGTCAATGCCAGCGGCGCCGCCCAGCTGATCATGGCCCGGCCGTAATGATGTCCGCATTCCGCCTCGTCATAGGGATTCCGTTTCAATCCGTCATAGCGGCTGCGAACGGCGGCGATCGAGCGGAGCCCGTTTTCGATCTGGCCTTCATAGAGCATGCCGATGGCCGCCGTGTACTCAAATCCGGTCATGACTTCGGTAAAGTAAGGAAAGGGATTGGCCGGACGGCCGTCGGGATAGCTGGCCATCAGCAGGGCCGCTTCATCGCCCAGGGCGAACGTGCGCATGCAGTTAAAATGGTCTTGGAGGGAAGCGCGAAAGTTATATTTCATGATGCTGTCAAGGGTGGTCTTCACGTTTTCGGGCTTGACCAGATAGCCGAGGTTTGTGACATGGGCCAGCAGCTGCCCGACGAGCTGGTCGACAAGGCAGCCGTTGCCGAGTTGGTAATCAGGATTGGCAAAATCGGTTGACCCCATGCCGACCAAAAGGCTCGGCGCAATATTGGATTTATCCCTCGGAGGCACGATCTTGTGGATGTAGTAGCGGCCGTTGAAAAGATTGGCGTCGATCCATCGGCTTCCTTTTTCAAAAAGGGTTCGGCAGGTCTCGGCAAAGGCCTTGTCCCGGACGTAAACCGCCATTCTTTCCGCCGCCCGCAGGGCCCCCAAATACCATAGGCCCATCTGCGGGTTCGGCCCGAAATACTCTACATCCATGGTGTTGTGCTGGCAGCCTTCCATGACGCCGTCCTTGTCGGCGTCCCAACCTCCCTTGATCCAGCAGAACTCGAGGGCTTTCTTGACGCGGGGCCAGAGGGACTTGAGCAAGGCCTCGTCTCCGGAGAGCTGCCAATCGCGATAGACCTTGATGATACAGCCCATCTGCCCGTCGGCCGCGGCCTTGTCGAAGTGACTCTCATCGAGGGGGAGCTTCACCCGGAAGCTCATCAGCCCCGAATCATCGGTCTGCTGCCTGAACTCCACCTCGCGCAGAGACTTGGCCAGCGTCCCGTACAGGAAGGCAATCGCCTGCTCGTAGTTCCAGACGTGGGTGCAGCTGCCGAAGCAGCATCCCTCCTTGTCGCCGCATCCTTCCCAGGCAAAAAAGCGGCCATCCTCGGTCTGAAAGCAGGTCTGGGAGCGCAGCGTGCTGAGGTTGAAAAGGGCGGATTCTTTGACGACCTCGGGCAGGTCGCTCTGGCAAAAAGCCCTGACGAAATCCAGCGTCTCAGCCTCGAGACGGCCGAGATGAGGGACGGTTTTTTCCGCGGCATCCCAGGCATCTCCATAGCGGGTGGTGTAAAAGTTGCCGAGTCTCTTCGCCGACCAGGCGAAGCGGTTGGGAAAGTGCCAGGTTATGTAAAACGTAAAATCGCGTTTCTGTCGCGGCGGGATCTTGGCCTGGACGGCTAACGATCCCCGGGGCATATCTTCGCCGGACGAATGATCGTTCAGCCTGCCGTCGTCGCTGAGGTCGTCCCAAAAATCGAGGAGCGATGTCCCCCATCCTCTGGCCAGCCAGGCCGTCCTGAATGTCACGTCCTCGCCTGCCGGAACGGTCAAGGCTACTGTCCCCCACTGTTCGGCCTCTTTCGGAACGCCGTCCGAGGACATGAAAATTCCCTGGACGGCACCGCCTTTGCGAAACCGATTCTTGTTCTTTGAGGCCAGCGATTTTGTCCCGTCGTTGCCGATAAAGTTCTGGATCGCGCCGGACACCGAGACGGCCATTTCGACCTCCGCGTTGTTCGTAACCTCATAACTGAGAACGGCGATAGGAATCGCGCTGGCCTCAACATCGGCCGGCACCAAGGGATTGAACGCTTTGATCTTGACAGTTACCGGGAGGTCCGGATCCCAAAGATTGACCCGGCCGAATGGATAGCCTGCGTCAAAGGAGCAATTACGAAAGACCGGGAGGCCGGGATTCGTCGCATCCTTCACCCCGAAAGGCCCGCTGGACTGGAATGGCTCGACCGGACCCTGCAGGGCCCGGGTCCAGGTTTTTCCATCGGCCGTCTTCAGCCAGATGGCAAAAAAGGGCGAGCCGGGATGATATCCCTTTGCCGGCCGGTTCATGATTTCCCAATCCCGCAGATCGCCCCTTCCGCCAAGAGAAACCGTCCCCGTCCCGATCCCTCCCAGCGGGAGGGCAATCTGGGCCAGATGCGCCTGGTCGTAGTGCTTGAGGAACGGCCATTCCTCGGCTCCAATTCCGGCAGAGACGAGAGAGGCAGAGGCGAAAATGATCAAGAATCCGATTTTTATGATCTCATCTTTCATACCGTCCCTCCCTTCGGGATTTTAGATAAAACGAATCCGTTAGCGGAAATTCCGGGCGACCTGGATCATGGCCCGAATATTTTCTTTTGGCGTGTCGGCCGGAATGGCGCATCCCGCATTGAGCACAAAGCGGGACGCATCGGAGAATATCTCGATGAGCTCTCGTGTCTTTTTCTCGACATGATCCCGGTTTCCCAAGGCCAGCACATTCACCGGATCCAGATTGCCGAAAAATGTGCATCGGTCTTTCATCAAATCGTGGGCCAACCGGGCGTCCGTCTTATAATCCAGTTCCAGGCCGTCGGCGCCTGTGGAAATCATGTCCTTGAGAATTAAGCTGGTGTTCCCGCAGATGTGGAGGACATACGGCAGGCCCAGGCGGCCGGCGGCATCCACCAGGGCTTTTTCAGAGGGAAGCGCGAACCGGCGGTACATGCCTGGAGAGATGAGATCCGGCCCCGCCGGGCTGTCTCCATTGGAAACCATATGAGCGCCGGCTTCGCCCATCAGCCGGATGAACTGCTGGGAGACATCCAGGCAAACGTCGAGAAGTTTGAAGATGAGAGGCCCGTTGCGTTCCTCGAGCAAATCCATCATCCACTGGGCGGGTGAGCGCATCATGCCGGCCAGGGAAAATGGCGCCTGGTCGCAGTTGCCGCGAACCATGATGTCGTTGCCGAAATGGCGTCGCAACAGCCGGACGGCTTCGAGCCAGATGGAGACGCCTCGATAGCTCTGAATGTCCACCGGCTCCAAAACTTCGACCATGTCCAGGCGATCGAGCCTTCCCGAACGGCACCTCGCCGGCTCATCGTCCGGGAAATCGATAGGGACGCCGGCCGCGCCGGCCAAGGTGACGGTATCGATATCGACCAGGACTCCGTCCACGTCATAGGCTTCGGCGGCCCGGATGAAACTCTCGGCGATCAACTGCGGACTCTGGCGAAACTGCCGCATGGTGATCCCGCGCTCCCGTGCCGCCATCATGAAATTGTGAAGCATGATAGGGATCTTATCCGGCATCCGCCCGTCCATGGCCGCGGCGATTCGTTCATAGCCCGTCATCGTTCAGTCCCCGGATCGAAGATGCTTTGATCAATGAACCGGCCAGAGGCGGATTAGAACGACGCCGTGACGGGCGACAGCGGCTTGGAATTCGGTCTCGAACATGCCGACATCGCTCTGCCGCCATAGGTCGCGAACCCGCTGTTTGCCGCTGATCCCAAGATCCGACCATTGGACCGTGACCGCGGAGACGGCGTTGCCGCGATTGAACAATCCGACGGCCAGCGATCCGTCCTCCATGGCTTTCGCCCAGACTTCCAGGTCACCGTCCTTGGTGATTCGTTTTCCCGGCTGTCCCAAAGGATCCTGGTCGACTTCGATCACCTCATCATTGGTCAGAAGACTCAGCGTGAAATCATCCAGCCTCGTGATATCGCCGCTGAAGATCAGCGGGGCGGCCAGCAGGCACCAGAGCGACACGTGGGTGTACTGCTCGTTCGGGGTCAGCGGCGAGGGAACGGTCTGCCCTTTCCAGTTGCTCAAATAGCCGAGGAGCAGATAGTCGGGATCGTTCCAGGCTCCTGGACCGCCGTGTTTTTGGAGCTCATTCTTGGCATAGATATCAAACCCGTCGCGGAACAGCGCCATCGGGATTCCCTCAAAGGACCCACCCAAGTCGCCGGCCGTCCGCCAACTGTTGCCGCCGACCTCTCTCCCCCATTCCCAGACATTGCCCATCCCGTATTGGCAGAGGTTGAGCACGATGTCCCGCTTCTGTTTTTTGAGAATTTCGCTGATTAAGCGATAGGGCTTCTGGAGCTCTTCCCGGCTCTTGTCCTTGGCGATGCTGCCGTACGAGCACCAATCGTACTTGAGGAAATCGAAGCCCCACTCGACAAAGCGGGCGACATCGAGCTCCTCGTGCTGGTAAGCGGCGACATGCCCGGCGCAGGTCGTCGGTCCGGGCGATGTGTAGATGCCGGCCTTGAGCCCCTTGGCATGGATAAAATCTGTCATGGCTTTCATGTCAGGAAAGCGTTTGTTAGAGTTGATTTTTCCTTTCCCATCACGCGCCTCACCCTGGAGCGCAGGGTCGTTCGAGCCGGGCTTGACCGACCAGCAGTCGTCGATATTCACATACATGTAACCGTGGTTGATCATGCCGCTTGAGACCATGGCTTCGGCGGCATTGCGCATGATCGTGTCCGTCACATGGTTCTCCCAGACATACCAGCTGTTCCAGCCCATGTGAGGCGTGAGAGCGAGCGTTTCGCCACAGACGATCTTGAACGTCCGCTCGGCCCGGCCGAACTTGTTGGAAGCCTTGAAGGTCACGACATAATCGCCGGGCGCATCCAGCTGACCCGAAATCCGGCCCGTGGCGGGATCGACGATCAAACCCGCCGGCAGGCCGTCGACCGCGAAGGTCATCGGCCGATCTCCGGTGGCGGGAATCGTGAACAGGAACGGCGAGCCGGGCCTGACGCCGAAGATCTTCGCACCGTTAATGCGCGGCTCGGGCCCCGGCTTCGGCGTCAGAACGATCGCTTCTTCTTTGGAGTTTGGGAAAGCCTGGGGGGACGCCGCGATCGCGGCCAGAAAAATCAAGGCTAAAATGATTTTCTTGTCCATCGTTCTGCCATCCATCTTCATTCACTCCTTTTATAGAATATATAGTTCTCTTCTATCGCGAGTGGGTCATAAAAATGGTCATTGACTTCATCGATCCCCACCGATTATTCAACCGGTACTCTCAAGCGGTCCTGTTTATTCGAAGACCGAGGGAGCGCGTCCAAGGGCCATTCCACAGGACGCCCCGTCCTCTTGTCGACGGGCATCTGGGCATCAACGGATTTAAGGTATCGGGTGAGAAGCTCCGCCATCTCCGCGACCTTTGCCTGATTTTTATCGGCGAGGTTGCTCGATTCACCGATGTCCTCTGCCAAGTTAAAGAGCTCAAACCGCCGGTCGGCATGATAATAGATCAGTTTCCAATCGCCTTTCCGCACCGTGCTGGAGGGGCCGATCCCGGGTCCAGTAGGCCCCCAGTTATTCGGATAATGCCAGAATAGAGCGCGCTCTTTTGGAAAAGTCCCTCGGCCGCGGAGCAAAGGCATAAAGCTCGTCCCGTCGACGGGCTGGACGGTTTTGGATTCCCCAACACCGGCCATCTCCAAGAGCGTCGGGAAGAAATCTTCGATCATGACGGGCGTCTCGCAGACTGTCCCGGGTTTGACGACCCCCGGCCATTTCACGATCATCGGCTCCCGAATGCCTCCCTCATGGGCCGAACCCTTGCCGCTGCTGAGCGGCTTATTGTGGGTATGAGGAGTCCCGCCTCGCCCCGTGGCGCTCAGGCCGCCGTTGTCGGACATGAACAGGACGACCGTGTTGCCGGCGGCTCCCTTTTTCTCCAGGAATCCCATAATGTCGTCGAGGCTTTTATCGACGCCCTCCACCATGGCCGCATACTTGGCCTCGATCGGGTCCAATCCCCCATCGATGTATTTTTGGAGAAACCGGTTGTCCTCTTCAATCGGTGTGTGGACGGCGTAATGGGACATGTAAAGAAAAAAAGGCCGGCCTTCGCCCAGAGCCGTATCGACGGCCTTGAGCGCTTCCCGGGTCAGCGCTTCGGTCAAAAAGATGTCCTGGCCGTGGTAGGGATCGAGATCGGGTACATCCCAGACGCGGTCGCCGCCGCGCCAGACCGCGCTGAACTCATGAAGGCCGAGATAGCTTCCCGGCCCCCCTCCGGCGTGGCCGGCGATATTAACATCGAACCCGATATTTTTCGGGTCGGCGGCCGGCGTGTCGATCGCGCCCAAATGCGCCTTTCCGCAGTGGATCGTCCGGTATCCAGCCTTATGGAGCAACGCCGGGAGCGGAGTCGCATGAACAGTCCGCTCGATGCCAGGAACCGGACTCATCCCGTTCATGTTCCACTCGGGAAAACGGAGGGTCTCGTGGGCCGCGTCCGTGCTCGTGTTTTTCCGGAGCGTCCAGTTCGTGACCCGGTGGCGGGCGGCGTTCATACCCGTCATGAGGCTGACACGCGTCGGAGAGCAGACGGCGCAGGAATAGGCTTGGCTGAACTTCAGCCCCTGCCGTGCCAGCCGTTCCATGGCCGGTGTCTTGTAGCGGTCGTTAAAGAGGGTCCGCCGGATATAAAAAGGCTCTGAGGTGTCCTGCCAACCGAGATCGTCGACCATGAATAGCACGATGTTCGGTTTTGGCAGGGCTGCCGCACTGAGGATGGCGTGAAAAGATTTGAACACGGCAGCGCCGGCCAAACCGAGGCCCGACGCCTCGAGGAATGTGCGCCGGGTCATGACCTTCAATACATACACTCCTTGGCGGCCTCGGCAAAGGCGATGAGGTTTTCGACCGGCGTCTCGAAAAAATGGTCGGACGCCGAGCAGATATAGCCGCCATCCCGGCCGGTCGTTTCAAACAGCTTGAACACGGCCTGCCGGATCTCCGCTTTCGTCCCTACTGTCAGCGTGTTGTGCTGGTCCACTCCGCCGATCATGGCCAGCCGGGTGCCTATCTTTTTCTTAAATTCCCACGGCTCCTGGTTGCCGCCGATGCTGGGCGGGGCCAGGGTTTCGGAGACATGGCAATGGTTCTCGACGATCAGGTCCTCGATTCCCAGGGTCCCTCCGCAAGTATGGTAGGTGATTTTGAAGCCGAGGTCATGCAGGGCCTCATGCATGATCCGGTCGTAGGGAAGGCAGAATTCCCTGTGCAATTTCGGTGAAATGAGCGTCGAAGAGGCCGACCCCCCGCCCGTTTCGATCAGGTCGAATTTCGCCCCCTTCATCGACTCGATGAACTGCATCTTCTTATCCAGGAGAATCCGAAGGAGTTCATGCACCCAGGCGGGCTTGTCGAAGGTGGCCATGATGAGAGCATTGATATCATAAAGACAGGCAGCATGCTGCCAGCAGCCAGCCTGGTCGCCCCAGACGAAACCGCGGAGGATGCCGTTGTCCCCGACCTCGTCATAAGCCCTGGTGACCAGCTTTTTATCCAGGCGTGGCACGGGCATGTATTTCTTGATCAGGTCGATATCGCTGTCGTGTTTGATAAGGTACTCCGTGATCCAGGTCGTCTTCTGGTCGCCTTCGGTCTTATAGGTGAGGACGCCTTCAGGCATCGCGATGGTGTGATGGACGATGCGATGGTCGGGATCGTCGCTCACTATTTTTGCGGCGTCGTTCCAGGCGGAAGTATTGAGCTTGGTGAAATCAGCATCCGCGACCCAGAACTGGGCCATGGATTCGAAATATTGGATCTGAGCGTCCAGCCCGGTTTTTCGGAAGGCCTCGAGCTCGCTCATCCCGTTCATGTGCGTATCCAGGTGATATTTCTGCCACTGGTGGATCGAGACGGGAAGCCGGTCCGGCTTTTCCTTGTCTATGGCCAGCATCATCCGCTCCCTGGAGGTCACGGCCTGACTCCTTGGCCCGAGATATCAAGCGACATGGGTTTCCTTACTTCGGCCCGCACCATGAATTTTTATTGAAATTCCCCGGCACGTCAATAGGAATTATGCAGAAGCGTTTTTATTACTCGGAGATATATCATGTTGATAAACTTTTTTTATTCCCATGAAGCCCCTTGCTCCTTAGGGAATCAAGCGGGGACTCATACGGTCGGCCCAGTCACGGACGTGCTCCCCTTCATCAACGTTCTCATGGAATTGGAGAGGTTCACGAAAAATAGGCTGGCATTGCGCTGGAGATAAAATACGCGTACAATGATATTTATCGCCAGAGTGAGCCTTGAGAATTAAGGAGGGGAATATGGAAAGCATCATCTTCATCGTCGTCGGGATCATCGTCGTCATCTTTTTCAGCGGGATCCGGATCGTCCGGCCGACGCACCGGGGACTGATCGAGCGCCTGGGCAAATACGAGAGGTTTGGCCGTCCCGGCTTCAACTGGATCATCCCGATCATCGACAGGTTGTTCCAGGTCAATATCACCGAGGTCATGGTGGATGCCCAACCCCAGGAAATCATCACCAACGACAATTTAAACGCCCGGGTCGACGCCCAGGTCTATTTCAAGGTCAAGGACGACGAGGACAACGTCAAGAATTCCCAGTATAACGTCAATAATTACCAGTGGCAGATCGTCAACCTGGCCCGAACGACGCTCAGGAATATCATCGGCACCATGACCTTGAAATCCGCCAACAGCGAACGCGGCAAGATCAACTTCGAGCTTCAAAAGACGTTGCGGGAGGAAACAAAGAGCTGGGGCATCGACATCGTCAGGACCGAGCTCAAAGAGATCGACCCGCCGAAGGACGTCCAGGAGACGATGAACAAGGTCGTCAAGGCGGAGAACGAGAAGATCGCGGCGATCGACTTTGCCACGGCGACGGAGACGGTGGCAGACGGCGCCCGGCGAGCGGAGATCAAGAAAGCCGACGGCGGCAAGCAGGCCAGGATCCTCGAGGCCGAAGGAGAGGCCCAGGCCATCAAGCTGGTCAACGAGGCCGCCAATCAATACTTCATCGGCAACGCCCAGCTGTTACGAAGGCTGGAAACGGTGGAAAAGGCCTTGGCCAATAACGCCAAGATCGTCATCCCGTCCAACACGGAATTGATCAACGTGATCGGAGAGCTGGCCGGCGGAATCATTCCTATCCCTAAGAAATAATCATTGAATCGGGGTCAAACCTACTCATTACGCATTCCGCAAGATTTCTCCCGAGAAGGTGCGTAACGAGTAGGTTTGACCCCGCTACACTACGAAATCGCGCTCAAGACATCTTCGAGAAACTCCGTCCTGCCCCAGCCGTAATCCCAACTCATGCCTAGACGGACGACGACGAGCTTGCAAGAGGGGAAGATCGCGATCATTTGCCCTTGGTAGCCATCGGCCATGAGCATGTCCTGCGGCAGCTTAGGATAAGGGCGCTTCGTCGGATCGTTGGGAACTCCCTTGTTCAGCCAGAACTGGGCGCCGTAATCGCCCGCTTTCGACGTCGGGGTCGGGGTTGCCGTGTAAGCGACCCAGCCCTCGGGAAGAATCCTTTCGCCCTGCCAGACACCGTCCTGAAGATAGAGCAGGCCGAACCGGGCGTAATCGCGGGCGCAGACATAAATGCCGGAGCCGGCCGTGAACGTCCCCGAGGCGTCGGTTTCGATGACGACGCTCCGCATGCCGATCTTGTTGAACAGCTCCCGGCGCGGAAAGGCCCAGTATTCTTCCTCTTTCTCTATGGCTTGGCGGATAATCCTGTTGATGATCATCGTCGTGCCCGTCGAATATTCCCATTTCGTATCGGGCGGGACGGCGAGAGGCTTCGCCGCGGCGAAAGCGGCCATGTCCGGCTTGGTGAAGAGCATCAAATTAACGTCGGAGACCGGATGTTCGGCATAAGCTTCATACCATTCCTGGCCGCCGCTCATCCGAAGCAGCATGTCGGTCGTGATGGCGTGACGGGGATCATCCGGAGACCGCCACTCGGGAACGGGCGCGGGATCTTTGATGTTCAGCTTGCCCTGCCCGGCCAGAATGCCGGCCAGGGCGTTGGTGATGCTCTTGGCAACGGACCAGCTGATCAGGCGAGTGTCCTTGGTAATCCCGTCGGCATACCGCTCGGCCAGGATGCGGCCGTCATAGACGACGACGGCGGCCCGTGTCCGCTTGAGATGCTTGGGGTCCGGTTCGGCAAAAATCTTGTCTAGAGCGGCAGCGACTTTGGTCTGATCGACATTCATTGGAAGCGGGTCGGCAGACAGGAGATCGCCCATCGGCCAGGGAACCGTTTCGGGATTGGCCGGTTCCGGCGATGGGATGTTCACCTTCCTACCGCGGATCGTTTCCTCCGGGACGTTCTGAATGAGGATCGCGCCCAATTGATCGTGATAGATGGCTTTCTTCTTGAACAGGCCAAGTCCCCACAGGGAAACGGTCACGCTCTTTTCGTTGTAGTCGATCTTTGGCTTAAACAATTTGAACAAAGGGTGAAAGGCGACGTCCTCGCTCAAAACCGAAGCTTCATCGCGGCCGGAGACAAAGATGCCCGAGCAAAGAAGCTCGGCCTTGGCCCCGCAGCCGATGGGCAACTGTTGGATGTACTCCCGGTTCCTGTAGCCGAAATAGACGGCAACGGCGAGAACAAGGATAACAATCCCCAGCCAGATTCTTTTTTTTGAGAAAAATTTCATGGCTAATTTCCTCCTTTGATTTTCCCTTCTGTTTTTTCCCATGGATCTCTTCCATTTCGTATAAGGAAAAATCCTCTGGGAAACGATCCGGAAGCGGCCTCGCTCCCTATCCGGGTTTTTCACGCCGTTCCCGAGCCCTCCATGGTCGCTTCAGTCGTCTCCGGATCATTTCCTTTTTCTACCCACGCGAAATGGACGAGAACCATCTAAAATCTTAGGCAAAGACGATATAGAGAATGACCATCACCACAAACAGGACCGCGGAGACGATCCGGAAATCCAGCGCCCCGGCCGTGAATCTTCCGTGGACAGCTTCCAGGGGGCTTGTCCAAACCAATTTTGCGCTTTCCGCAGTGTGGACCTGGGGCTTTATGAGAGAGACGATGACAAGAATCGCGGAGCAGATGACAAAGAGATAGAACGTGGCCATCATCGGAGGCATGTTCCATCCCGTTTTATCTTTGAACCAGTCAAGAAAAAAAACGACCAGGCCGAGGCCTGAGCCCAAGGACAGGGTCGCGGTGGCCCCCGCGGCCGAGGCTTTTTTCCAGAAAACACCCCAGAGGAACACGGCCGTAATCGGGGGCGAGATGTAGCAGATCACGGCGACGATTCCCTGGAAAATGCTTTGGAAATGGGAGACCAGCGGCGACCAAAGGATGGCCGCGATCATGGCGATCAAGGTCACGACCCGGCCGATGGTGGTCAATTTTCGTTCCGGCGTTTCCGGCCTCCAGCGCTTGTAGATGTCCAGCGTAAAAAGGGTGGCGATGGAGTTCAGGGCGCCCGAGACCGTGCTCATGAGCGCCGCCAGCAGCGCCGCCGCGACAAGGCCCTTGAGGCCGACCGGAAGAAGGTTGTTGATCATGACCGAGTAGATGTCCGCGGAATTGGCCGGAGCCGGCAATTTTCCCTGGCGGACGAGGCCCAGAGCGATCAGGCCGGGAAGGACAAAAAGAAACACGGGAAGGATCTTGATGAATCCGGCGAACAGCGGGCCGAGCCGGGCCTGTCTCTCATCTTTGGCCCCGAGCACGCGCTGGACGATAGTCTGGTCGGCGCACCAATACCAAAGTCCGATGATCGGATAGCCCAGGAAGACCGAGTACCAGGGCAAAGTCGGCGTTTCCGAAGCCGTCCGCAAAATAGTCAGTTTGACCGGCTCCACCGAAGCCGCCAGACCTCCCCAGCCGCCCACGGCGACAAAACCGATCACCAGGACGCAGGCCGAGCCAAGGATCAGGATAATGGTTTGAACGGACTCTGTCATCACCACGGCCAGGAGTCCGCCGATGATGGTGTAGGCGCCCGTCAGCAGGGCGATGATGATGATGCTGGTGTTGACGTCGATCCCGAACATTCCTTTTAAAACCAAGGCCCCGGTGTAAAGAGAAAACCCGATATGAATGAAAACCGCCGAGATGATCGAAAGGACGGCCAGCCAGTCGCGGCAGGCCCGGTTATAGCGTTTTTCCAAAAAGTCCGGGAGGGTCGCTACTCTCGACCGGATGTAGAACGGGGCGAAAAAGAGGGAGAGGACGATCAGAAGGAACGTCGCCATCCATTCAAAATTCCCGTAGGCCAGCCCGTTGACATAGCCCTCCTGAGCCAGGCTGACGAGGTGGATCGTCGAGATATTCGTGGAAAAAAGAGCCAGGCCGATCACCGGCCAGCGCAGAGAGCTGCCCGCCAGGAAATATTCCGAGCTTGAGGACTGCCGCTTTTTCCGTTGGGCCCAAGCCCAAAGGCCGAGCCCGACGATGCCGACCAGATAGACCGCGATCACCAGAAAATCGGGCCAGGCCATGTTCAGAAGAGTTTTGGTCTCCATCCGCCTCTCCCTGCGCCCGATTCAATCCGAGTGGAACACTTCTTCCATCACGCTCCAGAACTCCTTCGGCCCGCGCCTGGGGATGGGAATCTGGCAGGGGTCGGTTTCTTTCCACCATTTCTGGGTCGTCGGGTCGGCCGCCATTTTTGCCATGTCGGCCTGGAAGTCATTCCCGGTGTATTCAAAATAAGAAAAAAGATAGAACCGGCCCTCCTCGATCTCCCTCAAATAAATGGAGTAATTGCGGATGTTGCACTCCTTGATCTTTTCGAGGACGCCGGGCCAGGCCGCGGCATGCAGCTTTTTGTATGCTTCAATTTTTTCCGGCTTGATGCCGATGACCATGCCGTAGCGCTGGACCTTGGGCTGGCCGAACAATCCGCAAAACGCGGCAACGAAAACCAGGGCGGCGATGACACAGCCCAAACATCGAGCCGGCTTTGTGTTCATCATCAATCTCTCCTCCTATGGCGATAGACTTCCAGCTTCCCAAAGTTCTCAAAAAATCTCTTGACCCGAATTCAATTCGGAAATCCACCGGTCGCTCTCGAATTTTAGGAAGGGATTTCGCGGGCCGGCCCTCATTCATTTCTCCTTCGGAACATCTTGTTTGGCGGGCAGGACATTGGCCATCTTAATCGCCACCGGCCAATCCGGCCCCCAGGTGATTTGGATGGCATCCCCTGCCGCTTTCTCGCCGCCAGTCTTCTTTGAGGGTTTCCGGATGAGCTGGACGGTCTGCTTCCTGTAAACGGTGATATGGAGCCCCTGGGCATCTTCTTTCCATTCGCATTCCCCGGCCTGGCTCAGCACGGAGATTTTCGTCTTCGGGGTCGTCTTCACGGATTTTAGAGTCAAGAGCCTTCCCGACGGCGCGGGCGGCTTCGGCCCTCCGAAGCCGTACTCAAGGTCGGCCATGGCATAGACGGTGCCGTCGCTCCGGCGTTGCGTCAGCCAGACATCGCCTTCATTGGTTACGACCCAAGGCCGGGTGCCGCGGACGGCCTCGCCGTAAAGCATCATCCACAGGCCGAGGTCGCGCAGCCGGTCGACATCGGGATCGGCGATCCGGCCCTCGGGCCGCGGCCCGATGTTGAGGAGCATGTTCCCTCCCCGGGCCCGGATGGTGATCAGATTCTCGATGATCTCTTTGGAGGTGCGGATATCCGGGTTCGGCTGGTAGGCCCATTGGATGCTCGTCGTCAGGCAGCTCTCCCAGGCATGGTCGGCCGGCTTGCCGGGGATCTCTTGTTCGGGCGTCGGGATCTCGCCCCGGCCGATGAAAATATCCTGCTTCACCCGCCAGGCGTGCTTTTTGAGCGGCTCGCACTTGCCGTCGAACCACAGCATGAAGATATCGCCATACCGCGTCAGGAGCTCTTCGACCTGGCCGCGCTCATAGTCGACGAAGCTTTTCTTCAGCGGCCCGAACAGCTCGGGGCTTGCGAAATTCGCTTCGTAGAGATGGCTGAAGCGATGACCGGTTTCAAATTGGTAGCGGAAATCGCCCGGCGAATAGTAGATCCCGACGAGCAGTCCTTCCTTGCGGAAGGCCTCGACCAGCATGGCCAGGATGTCTTTGCCGTAGGGCGTCTTGGTGATTTTGAAATCGCTGTAGGCCGTGTCGAACATGCAAAAACCGTCGTGGTGCTTGGCCGTGAAGACGACGTATTCGATGCCGGCCAGCTTGGCCGATCGCGCCCATTCGGCCGGCTTGAAATCGACGGGGTTGAAGGTATCGGCCAAGTCATAATATTTCTTGATGTAATCGTCCGAAGCATTGTAGAGGGGCCAGGAGATTTCCGTTCCCATCTGGGAATTCGGGCCCCAGTGGATGAATAATCCGAGCCCGGCATCCCGGAAGACCTCGGTTTTCTGGGGGTCGTTCGACAGCCTGACCTTGTCTTCCGGCAAGAGCGTCGCGACGGCTTTCTCCGGCGGGCTTTCTTTTTGCGCCGTCTTGGCGCAGCCCGCATAACAGAGTACCAGGCTGAGCCCGAGACCGCCTAGGACAAGATATCCAAAGCGGGTCTTGAAACTAGTGAATCTCATAGCCTCCTCCTTTCTTGCCTAAATACTAACACAAACGCAATAAATAAAGTGACAGAGTAGGGGTGGCGCTTAGGCCGCCCTCAAGCCCCCGTAGCGGAGGGGGGACCCGGACACTCTTGGAGGAGGACCCTTTCATAGGTTCCCCCTCCAACGGGCGGCGGGAATACCCGCCGGCCCTGCCACCCCTCCAAGGAGCATCCTCCCATGAATTCGTCGCCAAATGCTCCTTGGAAGGAAGGCAGGGAGCGAAGCGACTGTTGGAAGGAAACCCTAAATAAGGGTTTCCTTCCAAGAGTGTCCCCCCGGGGCGCGGGGGCTGCGGGCGGCCTAAGCGCCACCCGAACGCGCATGTCACTTGAAATATTGCGTTGACGTTAATATCCGCCGAACTCACGGACGGTATCGTATAAAGCCAAGACGTTTTCCACCGGCGTCTCGAGCAACAGGTAATCATGGCTGGGGGAAACAATATAGCTTCCTCCGGGCTTCATGATATCGAGGACTTCGCGGACTTTCGTCCTGACCAGCCCGGGCGTTCCCTTGATCAAAATGTGGTGGGTATCGATGCAGCCGCAGAAGACGATCCGTCCGCCGAAAGCCTTTTTCAATTTGCCCGGCTCCATATCGCGCGCGTCCGGCTGGAGCGACTGAAGGGCATCCAAGCCGATGTCGATCATGGATGGGATGAGCGGGAAAAAGCCTCCGCAGCAGTGGAGCATGACCTTGAGGCCGAAATCGTGGCCCAGATCGACCAGTCGCTTTAAATGAGGCAGGAAGTAGCGCCGAAAAAGCCTCTCGCCGACGACCGGACCGTTCTGGGTGCCGAAATCGTTCCCGATGAAGAAGATATCGATGGCGCCGGAGGCCGCTCTGAAGATCCGCAGGCTGACATGGAAATAATAGTCCACGATGCGGCCGAGAAGGGCATCGACCAGAGCCGGGTTTTCAAGCATGGCCGTCATGAATTTTTCCATGCCGAGGAGGTCGATGGCGTCATGAAAAAAGGGGGACCAGTCGCCGCCCAGGACGGCGCACCTGCCGTTCCAGGAAAGCGCCTCAGACCGAATGTGAGAGACATCCATCCAGCCCGGGTCGGGCCAGGGATATTTATCGAGGTCGGCCGGCGTCTGAGCGTCCTTCAATGGATGAACCAGGGGCTGGCCATAGCCGTAGCCGTGGCGCTCGACCTCGAAGGGTGTCCGGCTCGTCGCATCGGAAAAGGTAAATTTCGAATCCGGCGAGCGGTCCGAGGGTCCCGCAAATTTCGCCGTGACCCGGCGGAAGTCGTCGCCGATATAAAGAGACAGGTCTTCATCCGTCGGCAGGCGGAGCAAAAGCCTGGCCAGGGTTCTGAATTCGGGCGAGGCGCCGAGCCAGGCCGGGACGCGGTCGGGCTGGCGATGGGCGAAGGCCGTGAACACCCGCTCCCGAGATGTCATGGCTGAATCATACGGAAGAACGGGAGAAAATTCAATCGGCGAGACGACGGTATGAATATCTCCGTTTGTGTGATTTCAAAGAGGTGTCGGTATCACCCCCCGGCCCCTGGGGAACCAGTCCCGTCGGTTACTCTTGGAGGGAAACCCTTATTCAGCGTTTCCCTCCAACGATCGCTTCGCTCTCTGCCTCCTTTCCAAGGAGCATTTGGCGATGAATTCATGGGAGGATGCTCCTTGGAGGGGTGGCAGGGCGGGCGGGTATTCCCGCCGCCCGTTGGAGGGGGACCCTGCAAAAGGGTCCTCCTCCAAGAGTGTCCGGGGCCCCCCTCCACTATGGGGCCTCAGGGGTGATACCGACACCTCTTTGAAATCACATGTTGGGAGATGCTTCCTACGACGGTTCTAATCGTCTAGCCTGCGATCCGCGGAAGCCCAAGGAATTTTCCACCGGCGTGTCCGCGGCTCCTCGGGGCTTCGCTCGGAAACCTGGAGCAGAGGAACCAGAGAGGAACCGAGAACGATGATCGAGGCGGCGCTCAAGATCGTCGCCAGGATAAAACCATAGGCCAGGTTCATGCAGAATCCGGCTAAAAGCAGGACTCCAAAGCCCAGCGTGGGCAAGGCTTGAAGAAAAAAACTCCCGCTTTTGTATTTCCCTCGGGCTACTCCCGTCATTCGCTCAAACGGAGGAATGAGCAGGCCAAAACAGAACCACATGATAAAATTTCCCAGAGGAATCCCGCCCAGGGCCGGATCGGACGATCCGTCGGGCCGCCAATTCCAGAATCGGGCGATATGAGAAAAATGCCATTCCACGGAAAAACCAAGGCACGACATCACCCAGCCGCTGAGGAGACTTTTGGATAGAAATTCCATCGATTTGCTAGAAAGGGGCTTTCGCTTTGCCTGGAAGCGCTCGAAGAGGAAGTGGGTGATGGAGCCGTCTAAATAGCCGAAAATCAACCAGGCCGTGGGAACAATGAGAGGCACCCCGCCGGGGCCGAACGATAAAAAGTGAAGCGCATTGTATTGATAGAAGGCGCCCAAAAACCCTGTTTCGAGAGCCAGGTACTCGAAGGCCCAAGCGGCTCCCCAAACGAGCAAAGAAAAACGAATCAATCGGGCAGGATTCCGCCCTTCCACGTTTTTCATGTAGCGCCACGCACAGATCAACAGAATGCCGGCTTGGCAAAAGACGATGGCCTGGGAAAGGAAGCTGTCAAAGCGGCCGTAGAGGACGTAGAAGAGCGCGGCTCCTAAAAACTCGACAGACAAGGAAATTCTCCAGAAGAGGCCCATCTCATACCCTCGCCCGTGAAGCAGCCTTTTTTTGAAGAACCGCATACAGAATAATGCCGGCGGCGATACCGAGCAGGCCGAAGAGCTGGGGGACAGACAGGCTGAGGTAGGCCGAGCTGCCCTGAAATACATATCCCCTGCCGGGATCTCCCCTGTAAAACTCGACAAAGAACCGGGCCAGCGAATTGATGACGATGTCGAAACAAATGATTTGTCCGTCGAATTTTTTCCTATTGAGCATCACCGCTAAAAAGATGAAGCTTAGGAAATTCAGCCCTGATTCATAGAGCTGGGTGGGGTGGCGGGGAGAATCCAGCAGAGGAAAAGCGACGGCCCACGGCGCCGGAGACGGCCTCCCGTAACAGCAACCGCCGAGAAAACAGCCGATCCTGGCGATGGAAAATCCCAAGGCCGTTCCCGCGGCGACGATATCGGCGACTTTCCAGAGCGGGAAACGGAACCTGGGAAGATACCAGAGGGAAAAAATAATGCCGGCGATCACCGCCCCGTAAAAGCTTTTGCCCTGGAAGAAAGGAGTCCCGAACAATTCCCCTGGATTCCGAATATAAAAGGAGGGATTTGAAAAAAAATCGCTGAGATACAGATAGAGCCTGGAGCCGATGATACAAGTGCCGACGCCGAACAAGAGATAGGCCGCTAATTCTTTGGTGGGAAGCTTTTGCTTTCTGCCAAGGAGGAGGACGACGATGATGCTGACGACATAGGCCGCGGTGATGAAAAATATCGAACTCCGAATCGTCAAAGAGCCGACATGAAATAGGATTGGCTGCATATGAAAAAGTTAAAAACCTCCGCTCATATCAAGGCCATAATTAAAATGACATCCCGGTTCGGGAGGCGCTTCGGCCGCCCTCAAGCCCCCGTAGCGGAGGGGGGACCCGTCGGCTTTTCCGACGGGGGGAACCGACGGGACTGGTTCCCCAAGACCCGGGGGGCTAAGGGCGGCCGAAGCGCCTCCTATACATTGTCACTTTATTTATTACGTTCATATTAGTAATCCAAATCCTCCTTCATGGATAGGTAATCGTCGTGGTCTTGGATTCATCGATGGTGATCATCATATTGCGAAAGTCGGCCCAACTGTGGTCGCTCGCATTAGAGACTCTTATGATACAGAGATAGATTCCAGTCCGGATATCATTGACTTGGAGCGTCTGACCCGGCACCGCCTCAAAATAACGATTATATAACTTATGCTCCTCATAGGACACGGCCTCCAAATTCACTTCCAGTTTTTTGTCAGAGGCTTTGTTTTGGACCACCAGGTTTCCGTATTTATGCGTGGCGCATATTTTATCCTCATTCGCATCTTGGCCGATAAAAAAGACGGCGCAGAAAGCGACCGCCAGGAAAAGCCGGATGTCCTGTGGCTTGAGACGAAAGAAATTTTTCATAAGGTGGCCTCCCCGGTTCCGAGCAAAGGACTTATCAAATGACGGCATGATTTACGATGTTTTGGGTCTAATAAAATATCAAAAGTGGTTTATACTTTAAGAAAATCGGCAGGTCAAGCAAATGTTGTTATCCCCAAACTGCCGATAAGATGGGGGATTTACGGTTCCCTCTTCAAGTTGACTTCTCGGCAAAAAAAGAAATAATATTCTTACTGATATTCGGTATATGATGTATCTGCATTTTATTCAAATCAACGTCATCAGGGAGGCACCATGAGATTTTCCAAGCGTTCCTGTCTATTTTTGGCCATGGTCGCATCACTGGCGCTCGTCATTATCGCGGCCGGGCAAACCAAGGCGCCGGCCAAGGCCGCGCTAAAAAAAGTGGAGAACACCGATCCGGCGCTGCGCATGAAGTGGGTCGACCAGCACCTGGCCATGAAGGCCCAGACGCCTTTTAAAGATATGAAATGGCGCTTCATCGGCCCGGACATCATCGGCGGCCGGTGCGTGGACATCGCCGTGCCCAAAGGCAGCCGGAATATCTTCTACATCGCCTCTGCCGTCGGCGGCTTGTGGAAGACGGAGAATACGGGCATCACCTGGGAATGCCTGACAGACGAGCTTGCCACGATGTCGTCGGGAGATATCGATATCTCCGAGTCCAACCCGAATATTCTCTACTATGGGACAGGCGAGGCCAATATCTTCCGGGCTTCATTGGCCGGGACAGGAGTCTATAAATCCACGGACGCGGGTAAGACCTGGGCCCATGTCGGCCTGGCCGGGACATACACCATCGGCCGGATCCGGATCCATCCCTCGAATCCCGACATCGTCTATGTCGCGGCCTCGGGCCACGAGTGGACCTACAGCCCGGACCGCGGTGTCTACAAGACGGTCGACGGCGGCAAGACCTGGCAGAAGGTCCTCTACATCAACGAAAAGATCGGGGCCATCGACTTAGTCATGGATCCTAGTAAGCCGGACGTCCTCATCGCTTCGATGTGTCACCGTATCCGGCTGCGCTGGAGCGATCCGGTACCCGAGCCGGAGGACGGGCTGTTCAAGACGACCGACGGCGGCAAGACCTGGAAGCCCGCCAACAGCGGCCTGCCCGACACGAAGTTCACCGGCCGTATCGGCCTTGACCTGTGCTTGAGCAAGCCCAACATCGTGTACGCTTTCGTGGACAACCACACGCCGGCTCGGATGCCGAAGGAAGGGGAGCTGGATTCCTACCTCCGCCAGAGAACGTATCCCGATATCGCCGGTGCCGAGGTCTATCGCTCCGATGACCAGGGCGAGACATGGAAGAAGATGAGCCCGGCCGATCCTTCGATGGAACGCTTCGGCGGCACCTACGGCTGGGTGTTCGGCCAGATCCGCGTCGATCCCAGCAATGAGAATACGATCTACCTCATGGGAGTCGGGCTGGCCAAATCCACGGACGGAGGCAAGTCCTTTGCCAGAGTGAGCTATGAAGGCCTCCACGGCGACCACCACGGCATCTGGATCGACCCGAACGATTCGAACTATGTGATCAACGTCAACGACGGCGGGGCCAACGTCTCCTACGATGGCGGCAAAGCCTGGCGGGATTTCCACAAGGGTATTTCCTCCATCCAGTTCTACAACGTCATGTACGATATGCAGAAGCCGTTTGCCGTGTACGGCTCGATCCAGGACCAGGGCACGATGCGCGGACTCGGCGTGCGCCCGCCGCAGCCGGCGACCGGCCGCCGCTTCCGCGAACAGGGCGTGCGCTGGGAAACGGCGCCCGGCGGCGAAGGGACGATCATCGCCATAGACCCGACCAATCCCAATCTGATCTATTCCTCCCAGTTTTATGGGATGCTCCGGCGTTCGGAATACAAGAACGGCCAGTGGGAAAGCAAGGACATCTCTCCCAAGCCCGGGCCCGGGGAGCCTTTCTACCGGGGCCAGTGGCTGGCGCCGACGATCCTGTCGCCGCATGATCCCAATGTCGTTTACCACGGCTTCCAGTATGTTTTCCGCTCGAAGAACAAAGGCGACACCTGGGAAAAAATCAGTCCCGACTTGACCTATAATGACCCCAAGAATCAGGGCAAGCTTCCCTATGCGATCAACTACGCGGCGTTGACGGCCATCGACGAATCCCCGTTCAAGGCCGGCCTGCTCTACGCCGGAAGCGACGACGGCCGCGTCCACGTGTCGACGGACGGCGGGGCGAAATGGACCGAGATCACGGCCGGGCTGCCTTTTAACAAGCACGTCTGGGGCATCGTCGCCTCGAAATACGACGCGGCGACGGTCTACATCTCGCTCATCGGCCGGCAAGACGACGACTTCGCGCCCTACCTGTTCAAGTCCACCGATTACGGCAAAACCTGGATGAATATCGGGATGAGCCTCCCGGGCTCGACGAACGCCGTCCGCGAGGACCCCAAAAAGGGCAATGTCCTCTACTGCGGCACGGACCTAGGCCCCTATGTGACGACCGACGGCGGTAAGACCTGGAATTATTTGGGCAGCGGCATGCCGAACGTCGCCGTCTGGGACATCCAGATCCATCCGCGGGACAATATGATCGTCGCCGCGACCAACGGCCGCGGCATGTGGGTCATCGACAGCGCCGAGCCGGTGCAGAAATAAAAAAGGGAAGGCTAAACCTTCGCTGATGGTCGCTGCGAGCGTCACGGACTCCTATATTCACCCACGCGAAATGGAAGAGATCCAGAAATGTTGAATGTTGAGGTTTGACCCCCTTGATTTTTTTTCGCGTATTTACCAGAAAACAATAAAAAACGCGAGCACGGCGGCAATCACGGCGCCGCCGAGCCAGAGGACGGCTTTCGATGGCCGCAAGTCAAAATCTCTCTGAACGGGCATGACCTTGGGCGTCGCCAGCGGCCTGGTTAAGGTGATGACTCCCATGACGATGAGCGTTACGATAAAAGTGATGGCCATGCGGTTGAGATAGGCGATCTCGGAGAACTGCCAGTGAAGCAGGCCGTAGATAGGTGCGCAGATAACCAGCGCCGTGACCCCGGCGGCCGCCGGCGCCCTCTTGAAGACAAACCCGAAGACAAAGGCGGCCAGGATGCCGGGGGAAATATAGCCCTGAAATTCCTGGATGTATTTGAAGACGCCGCCGAATTTTGGATTGGCAAGCTGGGGCGCGATCAAACAGCCGATCAGGAAAAACAAGACCGTCATGACGCGGCCGATGAGGAGCAGGGATTTTTGAGTGGCCTCTTTTTTCCAATATCTTTTATAAAGATCCATGGTGAAGATCGTGGAGGCCGAGTTCAGCATCGAGGCGAGAGAACTGATGACGGCGCCCGCTAGAGCGGCCAGGATGAAACCTCTCAAGCCTCCTGGAACCAGGTTTCGGATGAGCAACGGATAGGCCTGGTCGGCGGACGAGATCTCGCCGCCGTAAAGCTGGACGGCCATGATGCCCGGGAAGACAATGGCAAAAGGCACGATCAGCCAGAGGGCGGCGGCAAAAATGATCCCGAGCTGGCCCTGGCGGAGGCTTTTGGCGGCCAGCGTTCTCTGGACGATGAACTGGTTCAGGCCGCAATAATAGAAATTGGGGATCCAGAGGCCGAGGAGGAGAACGGTCCAAGGGATCTGCGGATGATCGGCGGGAAGCACCATGTGAAGCCGGCCGGCGCTCGCCTTCAGGAACGGCGCGATTCCGCCGATCGCGGCAAAGCCCAAGACCATGGTCAGGATTCCGCCGACAAGCAGACCGGATCCTTGAAGGAGGTCGGCCCAGGCTACGGCCTTCAGCCCGCCCCAAGTCGTATAAAGAACAGCGATGACGCCGATCAGCCAGATGGCCTGGGTGAGGTCAATGCCAAAAATCGCATGAAGAGTCAGCCCGCCCGAATACAGAACGGCCGTCGAAGTGACGGTGACGTAAATCACCAAGGTATAAAAGGCCATGATGCCGCGCGCGGCCGGATGATACCGGTATTCGAGATACTCGGGCATCGTATAAACGCCCGCTTTGAGAAATCGCGGCAGGAAGAATATGGCGACAAAGATGATCGTCACAGCCCCCAGGAGCTGAAAGCCCGACACGGCCAGCCCAACGGTTCCCGCCCCCTGTCCGGCCATCCCCACAAACTGCTCCGTCGAGATATTGGCCGCCACGATGGAGAAGCCGATGAGGTACCACTTCAGCTCTCGGCCGGCCAGGAAAAAATCGACGCTGTTTCTCTCCCGGCGGCTTTTGAGCATGCTGAGAAGGATGACGGCCGCGATAAAAGCCAGGAACACGCTGATATCGAATCCCGTGAGCTTCATGGTTCACCTATTTCAACCGCGCCATATTCTTCGACGAGCCGGCCGACGCGCTTCACGCGATATTCGAGCCCATCCGGGGGGACCTGGTCGGCGACGCCGAGCACGTAGCGCGGCTCCCGGCGCATGACCCGGAGGACCCCGATCACATGCCGGTCAAATTCGGCATCCGTGACCTTGTCCGTGAAATAAACCCCGGGCAGGCCGCCCCACAAAACGGTCTTGGAAGTCCCGCTCCAGGCGGCCCACTCCCTCACCTCCAAATCTCCGACGGGCGCCGGAGTCATGGCCTCGATGAACGTAAATCCCGCCGAGCACACCTCGCCCAGCAGGCCCCTGAGCGTTCCGTCGAGATGGATGCAGGAATATTTCCCGGCCCGTCCGATCTCTTGAGTCCAACTCTCGTGATAAGCGCGCATATATTTTTCATAAAAGCGGCGGCCGACGACTTCGGAAGAAAGGTTCTCGGGGATCATGAGAACATCGGCCGGGCTGTCGACGGCGAAGACGGCGGCTCGATCGTGCGAACGTCTCAGGGCGACGATCGTCTCATCGAGCTCGTCGGCCGCATCGGCGGACATCTCGGTCACAGCCATGATCCCCGCATCGAGAGCGACCATCTGCATGAACGGGCTCTTCGGCAGGTAGCCCAGCACGATTCCCATCTCGCCGACCTGGCGGCGCCGCTTCTCGGCAAAATCGTAGTCCGGCTCGTAGCGGATATTCTGGTGGAGATATCGATAGGCCGCAAGGTCCGAAGCGGATTTCACCAAATGTTCGGCGGGAGCTTCTGCGAAAGAGTCAGGCAGCCACCGCCAGCGCTCTCGCAGGGTTCCGCGGGGGGTCTCGATCTGGCGGAACCGGTCATACCCGTTCCGCCATTCTTTGACATCGCAATTTTCGATGATGGTCTTGAACGGAAAATATCCCTGCAGATAAAATCCCACTCCGAGCTCCCGGTGCCATTGAATATAGGAATCGCTTGTCTTGAAGTCGGCCGGCTTCAATCCCCGGCTGATGAACGAAGTGGCCCAATAATCGAGGTCCCCGAACCAGGGAACGGCATCCGGCCGCCGGCCGCTTAATACCATGAGCACTCGTTCCCGCGGCGTCATCGTCCCGTCCGCTTCATCCTGGCAACAGAAACCGGATCCCGATAAACACGGTTATTTTCCCGGCCCGGAATATCTCGGAAGCCTGATGCTTACGGCCTTGCGGAAACCGGTGATCGTGACATTGAAGTCACGATCGATCTCGACCAGAGCGTAGCTGTTGTTGCCGGCTCCGCTCCCCTCCACGGCGGCCTTCAGGGTATAAAAGGAAATATGGTTCATGATGTTCAGCTGCCCCTCGTGCCGGTGCCCCTGGATCACGGCCAGGACCTTGGCCGAATCCTCCAGCGCCCGCCGGACCTCGGCCGCGTTCTTGACATAATAGGCGCCTTCGCCGTCCAGCTGATGATGGATGAAGATCATCGCCGGCTTGGACGAAGAGGCCAATTCCCGCTTCAGCCAGTTGAGCTCGACAGCCGGGATGTTGGCGTCTTCCCAGTCAAAATTGCCGTGGTCATAAGAAGTGCCGTCCGAGCGGAAATTGGCGTCCAGGACGATGAAGCGGACGCCTTTGACGCCGAAGGAATAATAGCTTCCGTCCGGCGGGATCCCTGTACTTCTGCCGATTTTAAGAAACTGTGGTTTTGAGATACTGTCCGCGTCATGGTTGCCGAGGACGTGGTAGCGGGGAGCGTCATACTTCTCGAAAACGTCCTCGATCCGCCTCAGGTAGGACAGCGTTTTGCCCTCCGCCGGGTTGACCTTGTCCTGGTCCTTGAAATCGCCGAGCTCCACCAAGAAATCGGCCTTTTGGTCATTCATCACTCGGATACATTCTTCGAGCTTGACCAGAGATTCCCGGTAGGAGCGAGCGCCGCTGGGATCGATATCGGCATAGTGCAGGTCGGTGATGATGCCGAACCGCAGGCGCGCCGGTTTTTCACGGGGCGGAGAAAGCCGCGGCGGGACGCAGGTCGCGAGCAGGACGACGGCCAGACCTGCGGCGAGAATCGCAGAGGCATCCAGAAAACGCCGGCGGGTCATGGCGGTGTTTATTTGTAACACAGGAAAAACGGGCGGTCAATGCCGGCGCCCGGCCCGTTCCTTCACCATCGATAGCCGGTCGTGATGAAAAAAGTGTCTCGTCGCGGGCCGTTGGCATCCTCGATTCTCGAAAAATGGAGCTCTACCCTTATTTTGTCCCAGAGATACCAGACCAGACCCGATAGAAAGATCCAGGAGTCATGGACCAACAAGTCTTGAACCGTAACGATATCGAAGGGCCGAGAACCCCGGCCATAGCCTAGATAGATGAAATTTTGGCCGGCAAAATATCGTCTCAACTGGGCAAACCAGGACAGGGCGCGGGTTTCTTCGCCCGGCTTATAATACCAACGCCAGACGGCATAATAATTGCCGAAGTAAGTGGCGAACGAGCCCATGAAGAGAGACAGCGACTCGGTGGGAAAATTCATCCGCCGATACCCGAAGGAGAGCTCGGCTGAAGTGAGAAGACCTTGATAGAGCTCGAAGAGATAGGACGACCGGGGATAATGAAGGGCTTGAGAGGAATACCCGAAATCGAAATAGCCGTAGGCTTTCGACCCAAGCTTGGGATAGAATTCCAGACCAACCTGCGAATCGCCTTCCTGGAATCGCCGGGTGTGATTGTATTTCAAGAGGAGAGGGCCGATTTTTCTGGGCAGCTCGAATTGAAAAACAAGCTGCTGGCTGAGGTAATCCTTCCTACCGTCGTTGAAACTCTCGATCATGGTTTGATACCGGAGTTCATAGCGTTTGGGAAGTCGGGCGCTGGCCGCGTTTAAAACATTTCGGAAATCCGCGTTCGCCGGATCAAGGCTCGCGGCCATCTGGAAATTTTCCCTCGCTTTCTGGTAATCCCCCTGCCCTTGATAAAACCGCCCCAGCTTGAAATAGGCCTCAGCAGCTTCCGGATAAAGCTGAATGATTTTCTGATAGGTGTTGAGCGCGTCGTTCCAACGTCCTTCGAAGGCCGCAAGATCGGCCAGGCCCATCAACGCCTCGGCATCGTCGGGTTTCAACCTCAGCACGCGGGCAAAGCCTTCCTCGGCGCCCCGGTTGTCTTTCTTCCAGAATTTCAGCCGGGCTCCAAGCAGAAGGACATCGGTATTATCGGGATGCTTTGCCAAAATCTTGTCCACGGTCCGCTGCACGTTTTCCCAATCGCCGGAATACGAGTAGGCCCGGGCTAGGAGAAAATTGAGTTCATAATCGTCCGGGGCGGATGTGAGCTGTTCCAAGCATATCTTTATGGCTTCGGAAAAGCTTTGGGAACTAAGGGCGGCCGAGGCCTTTTTTAATGCAGCATCCCGATCCAGCCGTTCCTGGCCTCTCGCCCCGATGGTCATGACGCAGAAACACAGCCACAGAATAAAACAAAAGCGCTTTTTCAGGGGCATGGGATCTCCTCTGAAAATCCTTTCTTATCCATGGCCCCCCATTCTTTTTTCCCATGAAGATAGTCGAAAAAAGCTTTGCATCTCACGAAGGCCAGATATTGGCGGTAGAAGATATTTTCCAGAATGCAGTAAACGGCCATCAGGAGAACATCGGATGTCCTGGGAAACCGTCTTAGAGAAAACTCTTCCAACAGGAGCGCCGATACAGACAAGAGTGTCCCCAAGGCAATTGATAGAAGGAAGAAAATAAAAGCAAAGGGATAATTGACCAACCCAAGGAACAGGCAAAGGGCGAAGATCATATAGCCTGCCAGTTCAATTAAAGGGCCCAGAAGCTCAAAAAATAAGTAAAAGGGCATGGCGAACAGGCCGGTGACTCCGTAGTGTGGATTAAAGATCATTCTCCGGTTATAAATGAACGCTTCAATCAGGCCTCGGTGCCACCTATTTCTCTGCCTCCCCAAGGCTTTTAGTGTTTCCGGGACCTCGGTCCAGCAAATGGGATCGGGGAGAAAATGAATGGCATAGGGTGTCTTGTGATCCTGAAGGTATTTGCGCAAGCGAACAACCAAATCCAGATCTTCGCCAATCGATGCCGAACGATAGCCTCCGCACTTTAAGACAATATCTTTTCGGAACACCCCGAAGGCACCCGAGATGATCAAGATGCTTTTGATGAGGCTCATGCCGATTCGTCCTCCCAAAAAGGCGCGAAAATATTCCAGAGTCTGGAAGCGGGCGAGAATATTCCGCGGCAGACGGATTCTCGTGACCTGACCGGACTTGACGCTGCAGCCGTTGACCAAGCGAATGATCCCGCCCACCCCAACGGTCCGTTCGGGATCCTCAAGAAATGGGCGGACGACCCTTAGCAGGCTGTCGCGGTCGATGAGGCAGTCGCTGTCGATCGCACAGAACAAGGGATAATGGGCAATGTTGAGCCCGGCATTCATGGCATCGGCCTTCTTCCCGTTGAGCTTGTCCACAACAATCAGTTTGGTGTTCGTCGGGCAAATATAAATGCAGCGGATGGGCTTGTGGTCGGCGACCTTCCGGAAGACCCATTGCGTTTTTTTGAGGCCGAACGCTTCGATGAGCTTCTTCAACGTGGAATCCATCGACCCATCATTGACCACGATGACCTCGTATTGAGGGTATTCCAGAGACAGCAAGTTCCGGACGCTTTCGACGATGCTGTTTTCTTCATTGTAGGCGGGAGCGATAATGGAGATGGGCTTGGCCAGGGGAGACAAAAATATCTCTTCCATCCGGACATATTCCGTTCGATGCCGGTAGCGGGAAATCCCGAAAAAACTCAGGATGATAAAAAAAAGATAAAATCCATTGAGGAGGAGAAAATAAATCAGCACCAAGTAGGAAAAAATGTGAAAGAGGACACTCAAAAGGCCGATCATGTATTCATCTGCTCGCAAGAAAGATAAAGATCATGAAGGGCCATGGCGGCCATGGCCGCGGCATAGGCATCGCGGGTTTGTTGGGAGATCTCTTCCAGCCTCTTGACTCCCACCTCGCCCAGGCTCATGAGCCCGCTCCGAGCATTGAAACGAACATGCCAATTCTTGGAAAAAAAGGCCTCGGCGAGAATATCCAGGGCTTCCGGGCTTTTGAGTCTGCCCAAACCTTTGACGGCCTGGGCTTGGACCTCCCAGGCTGTATCGGAGGCCAAGCGGATCAAAACCGGGACGGAATCCGGGATCGACAGGCCTCCCAACGCCCGGGCGACCTTGATCCGAACCTCCTTTTCCGGATGATCGGCGAACGAGAGAATATCCAGGTACAGGGAGCGAAGAGGAATGGCGCCCACCAGCTCGATCAGGAGGGCAATTTTTTCTTGTGAAATGGGTTTTTTAAGAGCCTCGTGGATATTGACTTCGGCCTTGGCGCCCAGGCTGAGAATGATGTTTATATAGGAATGGATGTTCGGGCACAAATCGGATTCGAAAGCCTGAAAAACAAGGCCCAGCGTTTCCGGGGTGGGAAGCCGTGAAATCGCCTGAACAGCCGCCAGCCTGACAATGGGCTTATCCTCCAGAAGCTTGAGCATAGAACCCATTTTGAGAGGATCGATGAAGAAGCCGAGCAAACGCGTGGCTCTCAGCCGCCTTATCGTTCGTCTTGACCTGAGGTCTCTCAAGGACTTTTTCTCAAGCGCGATTCGGAATATGATTTTCAGCTGCTCTCTCTCCGGTCCGCTAAGAAGCTTGGCGTAATCGAGCAGAAGCTTGGTCAACACATCGGGAAATCGCTTGTATTCTTCGGCCAACCGGACGGCGGATTCCGGGCCGGAAGTCGAGAGGGCGTTCAAGAGTCCCTCTTCGATCCGGACATACCTCAGGTTGAACCGTTTGTCATTGACCTGCTGATAGATCCTTCTGAGAACGATGTAAAAAAGAATGAGCAGAGCGAAGAAAATCAAAACGTAGACGCTGGCGCGGATGATAATGACGAAGTGGCTCATCGGCTCGACCTAAAGAGCTGGCTGATTTTCACCAGGATCACCTGAGGAGAGAAGGGCTTGAGGATGTAATCGATCGCCCCGGCCTGGAGGGCTTTGACGATATCGGATTCCCGAGCCAGCGAACTGATGACAAAAACGGGAGGAGGCGGGCCGGGCTCGTTTTCTTTCAGGCGGGAAAGAAATTGAAAGCCGTCGGCTCCAGGAAGCATGATATCCAGCAGGATCAAGTCCGGTTTTTCCCGGCCGATTGATTGAAATCCTTCCTCCGCGCTCGCGGCCGTCAAGACCGTGTAATTCTCTTTTTCCAAAAAATGATTCAACAGCTTCCGGCTGATCGGGTCGTCCTCAACAATGAGGATCTTTTTCTTGCCGTCGACCGGGACGGCCACGGCACCCGGCTGAGGAGGGCTGGAGGCGACGGCTAATAGATCCGGCAAATTATTCATACTTTTGAGAAGATGTTTGATCGTCTGCAGGCATTCTATTTCCTGTTTGATCCGGTCTTTTTTGCCTCCCTCAAGCAGCATGCCACCGAGCTCAACCATTTCGGTCGTGGCAGCATCAGGCTTTTTCTGGGATCTGCTCGCGGCATCCCCCGATATACCTTTTTCCAGGGCAATAACGCGTTGATAGAGCGCCTGGACGTTTGCAAACTCGTCAAGCAAGGTTTCAACCAATTTCTCCAGTTGGACTCTGAGCTCGGAGGTCGTGCGGAGGCGATCCTGTATCGCCTTTATCAGGCTGGCGAGCGTTTTTTCCGCATCCTCCTTTTCAAGGACGAGGATCAAAGGAGAATGATCTTCTTTAGTTTTGTCCTTCTCCGAGGCTTTCCGAGAAACGGACTTCAGGTCCGTTTTCTGGACAACAGCCTCTTTTTCCGGAGACTTCTTCCTTCTTGGCATGGAACAATACCTCTGGATACGACCTTTTCAATGATACGTCCACAGCCGAGAAAATGAATCGCCGGATTGGATGATTCTAGGGGTGAATTTCTCCGTTTTTTATCACCTTGAAAGATTAGGGGGAATCCCCGGGAAATCCAGGGGAAAATCGCGTTTTGAAAGCCTATCTGAAAGCCGGCTTTTTCAGGATCTCAGGATCCTTTCGATTTCCTTGGTGGCATTGGACAGGATTTCCCGGACCTGGCGGAGCTTTTCAGACCCGGCGCGGCGGGCCGTCCGGCCGATGAGACCGCCCAGATCGCCGAATGTCTGCCATATCTCTCTCAAGTCCTCGTGGACCTCCTGGCGCCAGCCTCCCCACCAGTCGTGCATATGGTCCTTCATGCCTTCCGTTTCTTTCTCCCTCTCGGCGAGAAAACGGCGTCCCTCATCGGTGATCGTGTAGATCTTTTTTCCATCTTGCTGGACCGACGTCACGTAGCCCGTTTCCTCGAGCCACTGGAGTGTCGGATAGACGGCCCCCGGGCTCGGAGTGTAAAAGCCGTGAAAACGGTCCTCCAACTCACGGATGATCTCGTACCCATGGCTCGGCTTATCTTTTAAAAGGTCCAGAATCAGGTATTTAAAATCACCTTTATGAAACATGCGTTCTCCCCTCGGCCAAAATCCATATCTGTGTCTGTAAAACATGTCGACCTCCAATCAAATAACTAAATATATGATATAACTAGATATATCTTGATATACAAGATAAGCCGCATATTCTTAATTTTCAAGTTTTTTCAATACTACAAACACTTGGATTACTTGCCTGCCTTTTTTAGAAAAAAAGACTAGACAGATCTTCCCTATTGGTGAAAAACGATGTGTTATTAAGGAGAGCGATAAATATCTTGCATTGGTTCTTGGGCAAAAATAGTGGTGCACGCAATCAATTTATCGCTCCCGGTAATATCTTATTGGATTCGGGAGATTGATTTTTTTGCCCGCAACGATTTTTCAGGGGCGAGACAATCCACCGGCGAAATCTCTTGGCGAAAGTGCCCGAATCGGGCTAAAATCACAGGCATCTTGAAAAAAGGAAAGGCGGACTCATGCGAAGCGACAAATCCGTTTGTTTTTTGATCATCGGACTCGTGCTTTTGAGCGCGGCGGGCGTTTGGAGCGGAGAAGCCTCTCAGGCGGCCGAAAAGGAAACCGATCCTCTGGTCTTGAAGAAGCTCGATTGGTTCCAGAACATGAAATTCGGACTGATGATGCACTGGGGCCCGTACAGCCAATGGGGTGTCGTGGAATCCTGGAGCATCTGCTCGGAGGACGAGCCCTGGTGCCGCCGAAGCTCGAACAATTATGTGGAATACAAGAAAGCCTACGAAGAGCTCGAAAAGACTTTCAACCCGCTCAAGTTCGACCCGGAGAAATGGGCCCGGGCCGCCAAGTACGCGGGTATGCGTTATGTCGTTCATACCACCAAACACCACGACGGTTTCTGTATGTTCGACACGGCCCAGACGGACTATAAGATCACATCACCAGAATGTCCATTCTCCAAAAACCCAAAAGCCAACATCGTCAAGGAGATCTTCGACGCCTTCCGGAAAGAGGGCTTTGGGATCGGCGCCTATTTTTCCAAGCCGGACTGGCATTCGCCGGATTACTGGGCGCCGGAATGGGCGACACCGGACCGCAACGTCAACTACGACACGGAGCGCTACCCGAAGCGCTGGCAGAAATTCAGCGATTTCACCTACAACCAGATCGAAGAGCTGATGACGGGCTACGGCCGTGTGGATATCCTCTGGCTCGACGGCGGCTGGGTCAGGCCGTATCCCCCACTGGATAAAAGCCTGAAAGGGCTGCTGAAAATGCCCTTCAATCAGGACATCGACATGCCGCGGATCGCGGCCATGGCCAGGAAGAATCAGCCCGGATTGATCGTCGTCGACCGCACGGTCGCCGGCCGATACGAAAACTACCGCACCCCCGAGCAGGAAGTGCCGGAGAAGCCTCTAGACTATGTCTGGGAGACCTGCATGACCATGGGCAACTCCTGGTCGTATGTGCCGAACGACAAGTATAAATCGGCGAACAGGCTGATCCACCTGTTGGTGGATATCGTCTCCAAAGGCGGGAATTTTCTTTTGAACATCGGGCCGAACGCCGAAGGCGAGCTCCCTCCGGAGTCCCTGCAGAGACTTCAGGAAATCGGGGATTGGATGAAGGTGAACGGCGAAGCTATCTACGAGACGCGTCCCGTCGCCCCCTACAAGGAAGCCAAGGTCTGCCTGACGTCCAAGCCGGATGGATCGATCTACGCCATCTACCTGGCCGATGAGGACGAGAAGAGCCCGCCTTCGACGATCCTCCTCTATTCCCACGCGCCGGATAAAAATGCCAAGATCCGGATGCTGGGGGTCAAAGGATTTTTAAAATGGGAGACCGTCGGAAAAGGGGTTTTGATCCATGTTCCCGGCGCGGCCGTTCAAAATCCTCCCTGCCGGCATGCCTGGACGTTTAAAATAACGTGATCTCTTCCATTTCTTGTCAGGCCAATGGTCGGGGTACCAATCCGGAAACAACCTCGCTCCCCATCCGGGTTTTTCACGCCGTTCCCGCGCCCTCCATGGTCGCTTCGGCTGTCTCCGGATCGTTACCCTTTTCGATCCTGGCGAAATGGAAGAGAACCCACTAACAAATTTTAGAAATGCTTCCCGAATTGAACGGAGCGGACATGAAGGAAAAACAAAAGAGGCAAGAAAAGGTTTTTTGGAAAAATAAACGTGGGCTTTTTTCTTTTTTAACAGGAGGATTATTGATGATGCTCATTTCTTCCTTCAGCGCACAGGGATACGCGGCGGAGAGAACCTGGCTCAAAGGCTACCACAAAACCATCGCTGGCGAGACCATCGGCTATCACTCGCCCTATCCGGATGCGACGTCCGCCCTTCTGGTCCGGGCCACGGACGGGACGATGTCCATCGAATGGGAGACCGAACCCGTCCCCGCCGATTTCAAAGAGCCGTTTGCCACTTTCATCTGGATGGCGGGCGTGGCCAGCCAGAAAGGCGCCCACAAGTTCTTTCTGACCGTGAACGGAGAGCCCTTGTTCACGTTCAACGCGGCCAAGGACAGTTCGGAAAAATCCTGGGAATTCCCCGGCAAGGAAGAGGCTTCGCTTTCTTTCGAAGCGACGATGGTCGACCAGTTCCAAGAGCTGTTCGGGTTCATGTTCCTCAAGCTCCCGAAATCATTGTTGACACCCGGCCAACCGGTCCGGATCAAAGTGGTCGGAGAAGACGGAAAGAGCCGTGACTGGTTTATGGTGTTCCAGTATGACCTGGAATCCAGGCTCGACGTGGTCGGCGAGCAGGCGCTCGTCCGGAAAGACGGGAAGCTCTTTCAACACGTCAGGGTCGACATCAGCCATATCGCCCCTCCCGCAGACGCCGTGATCTCGACCGACACCGGACGAAAAATGCAGGCCCGGCTCAAGATGGGATACAACGCCGTTTATGTTCCGATCGAAGCCGTGGCCCAAGAAAAAGACCTCGCCCTGTCCGTGAGAATCGAAGGACGGCCCGTCCAAAATGAAACGGTCTGGCTCAAGCCCGTCCAGAAGCGCGAACTCTATCTTCTCCCCCATTCCCATGTCGATATCGGCTATTCGGACCTTCAAGTCATCGTCGAAAAGAACCACTGGAAATATTTTGAGCAGGCTATCGAGCTCGCCCAAAAGACGGCGGACTACCCGCCCGGGGCAAGGTTCAAATGGAATGTCGAGGTCCTCTGGGCCGCCCAAACCTATTTGGGCCAGGCAATCCCCGAAAAGCGAGAAGCGTTCATCGATGCCGTTAAAAAGGGATGGATCGGGCTCCAGGCGCTCTTGGCCAACGAGCTGACGGGCCTCTGTCATCCGGAAGAGCTGTTCCACCTCACGGAATTTGCCCGTGATCTCGCCAAACAATACGGGCTCTCCGTCAACTCGGCCATGATCACGGACATCCCGAGCTACACGTGGAGCCTCGTCCCGGCTTTGGCTCAGAGCGGAGTCAAATATTTTTCCAGCGGGCCGAATTACATGCCCAATTTGCCCGACGGCGGAGACCGGATCGGGAGGGCCCTTAAAGTTTGGGGGGATCGTCCTTTTTACTGGGTCTCTCCGTCCGGCGCGGAAAAAGTCCTGTTCTGGATGACCGGCCGGGGCTATTCCTGGTTCCACGGCTTGAACATGGGCAACCTCAGCCTGGAAAAAAGGCGCCCGATCTTTGATTATCTCCGGGAGCTCGAGGATTCGGGCTATCCCTATTCCATGGTCCAGGTGCGCTATACGGTCGGAGGAGACAACGGACCGCCGGACCCCGACCTCTGCGACTTCGTGAAAACATGGAACGAGGAGTATGAATCGCCGAAATTCGTGATCGCGACGTCCCAGGAGATGTTTGAGGAATTCGAGCGCCGCTATGCCGATAAAATTCCCGCCGTCAGGGGCGATTTCACGCCTTATTGGGAAGACGGCGCGGCCTCGACCGCGCTGGAGACGGCGATGACCAGAGCGAGCGCCGCCCGGCTCGTTCAGGCGGAGGCGCTGTGGGCCATGATCGACCCGGACAATTTTCCGGCTGCGGAATTTTCCGAAGCCTGGCGCCAGGTCGTCCTTTTCGATGAGCATACCTGGGGCGCGGCGGACAGCGTCAGCGAGCCCGACGGTGAAAACGCAAAAACGCAGTGGGCTTATAAACAGGCCTTTTCCCGAGAGGCAGAAAAGAAGTCCCTGGCCTTGTTGGAAGCCGCCCTGAAAAAGCCGATGCCGGCCGCCCCTCCAAAAAGCGTTCGGCAGGTCATCGATATTTACAACACCACTTCCTGGCCAAGGACGGATGTCGTCTTGATTCCGAAAAACCTCAGCGGATCCGGAGACTTGGTGAAGGATGAAAGCGGCAAGCCTGTTCCCTCCCAGCGTCTCTCGAGCGGAGAGCTGGCCGTCTTCGTCGGCGATGTGCCGCCGTTCGGCGCCAAACGATACTCCATCGAGAAGGGAAAACCTCTGGAGAGGGGCTCGGCCCGGGCGGAAGCATCCCGTTTGGAAAACGGCTTGATTTCCGTCTCCGTCAACCCCAAAACGGGGGCCCTGTCCGGATTCAAATGGAAAACGTATAAAGGCATTGAATTCGTCGACGGATCCAAAGGCTCCGGGCTGAACGAATATCTTTATGTCCGTGGAAAAGATCCGAAAAAAGCTCGGGGGGCAAGCCGGATCAGGATCTCGGTCAAAGAGGCCGGCCCTCTCGTGGCCTCGCTGTTCATTGAATCCGATGCCCCCGGAAGCAAGAATATGAGAACGGAATTGAGGATTTTCGAAAGCCTGGACCGCCTGGACATCATCAATCTTTTGGATAAAGCCAAGGTCCGCGAAAAAGAGAGTGTTCATTTCGCTTTCCCGTTCAAAATCCCGGCCGGCGCCCTCCGGTTGGACCTGGGATGGGGGACCATCCAGCCGGAATCCGACCAGATTCCCGGATCCTGCAAGGACTATTTCTGCATCCAGAATTCCGTAGACATCTCCAACCGGGATTACGGACTGACCTGGGTCAGCCTGGACGCACCGCTTATCGAAATCGGGCAAATGACGGATGAATCGGCCGTCGAGAAAAGCGTCCGTGCCTGGAGGACGGAACTCGAGCCGTCGCAGACGATCTACTCCTATGCCATGAATAACTACTGGCATACCAACTATAAGTCCGACCAGGAAGGCGTCGTCACATTCCGGTACTCTGTCCGTCCCCACCGGGGATTTGAGGCTGCCGAGATCAAAAAGTTCGGCCTAGAGAAGAGCCAGCCGCTGATCGTTGCGCCCTCCGCCGAAAGCCAAAAGCGGCCCGCGGCGTCCTTGCTCGAAGTCGAGCCGTCCGGCGTGATCGTCGCTTCGCTCAAGCCCGGCGCCGACAAAAAATGCTGGATCGCGAAACTGTACAATGCCTCCGGCCGTCCGGAGAACCTCAAGCTTCGGGGGTCGATCTACCGGGAAGGCTCGGTATATTTGAGCAATCCCTCAGAGGACCGACTGGAAAAAGCCCGGGATGGTCTCGTCCTTCTTCCGTTCGAGATAGTGACTCTGAGGATTGCAAGATAAACCAAAAAGATCCGTCGGAAAGCTGCACGGCTTCCGTCGACCGTTTTTTTCGTTCTTGACCTCGATCCGCAACCCAAAATATTCTTTTATCGCTGAAGGAGCGCACCGATTCCGTGCTTAAGGGGACGGGATGCAGCGCAGCTCAATAACCAAATTCTTTGGCCGCGGCTTCGCGGCCCCCTTCCCTTGTTTTCGGTTCAACTTGACATTCGTATTCTATTAGAAATTACTTCGCGTCAGCGGAATTCAGACCAAAGTTGTTTTCTCCTTAGCTATGGTTTTCAAGCAACAAAATCAAGCTCGAAGAGGTCCTTTTAGTATAGGGGGCCAACACACGTCCCATTTGTAGGATCTTGCCAGCCACATTGCCGGTTAAATGCGCTGCACGTGAAATAGCAGTAGATTTGTCCTTCAGATTCCCAGCACTCACCGAGAGAAAAAGTTGCTACGCACTGTATGGTACAAAAATTATTAGCCAGATAACATGGAATAGGCCAAGCTAATACCTCTTGATAAATCAAGCATACTCCGACGCCTATCAAAGAGATGAGCAGTAAGACAGGAATTAGCTTTTTCATAAACCCTCCTCACTTTTTTAATTTTTTCTTTTTTAATTCTTCGCAAGATTTGCATTCAGTTCCATATTTCAGAATATACTCCGGATACTTTTTTGAATCAAAAAAAAAGTAATACGATCCATCGCGAAAAATAACGGACGCAAATGCATCTGCATAACAATGCTTCTCAGCGCTGTTAAGGGTCTTAAATACTTCGTTTACCATCAATCGTCTCTCCAACAACACCGGATCTTCAATCTGAAAATCTATCTTCCTCATGGATAGCTTATTGTTTGAGATAAGATTCTTTTCTTCGGATTCAAATCCGCACCCCACAACATAGAAACGTCCATCTTTAAGTCTTATTATTGCACTCTCGAAATGTTCGATGCTCTTTTTAGCTTTATCATCAAGACCTTGATAAATTGCCATTGCTTCCAAAGCGAATCCTCTGGAAATAGGTTTTTTGTGTAATAAAAAATGAATTCCTACAAGAGAACCCGCCAAAATGAACCAAATAAATACCGCAAAAACCGCAAAATTCTTTTTTTTCATTCACCCAATATTAATATATAATTGAATATGGCAAATGTCAAAGTTTTTTTATTTGACTTTCGCATCCATCTTTGCTAGCCTTTAGGCAAATTGTTGCAAACGGAAAAAAGGGCCGCAAGAAAGAGGAAATTCTTTCCGATTTTTCGAGTTATAATTGTCCTCAACAAATGATAAAAAATTGTTTTGATGTCCGACGCTCCTTCTGAGGTTGCATGGCATAGAATTTGCCGAAGCTCACGATGGAATCTATGAAAGTGAGGTGGGCATGAAAAACTCAAGCAAAAGGATTCACGTCATCACGGCCTTTGCGGTCATAGTCTTCTGCTTAATTCCACTCCTCGAGGCCAAGGTCGTGCTCAGCGGCCGCGTTTATCGTTCAGATGGGACAGGTCTCGAAAATATCAGGATCGTCATCGACAGCTATTCCACTCCGGATGAAATCCTCGCCCTTAAACAGCTCATGATATCGGGTGATGTGGACGGCTTCTACAGGGCGTTTCGTGCTTTGGACAAAGCCCAGATGCAGTTTCCTGCAACCTCAGCCCTGAATGCCCATTTCAACGTGGCGGTCGAACAGCCGACAGAAAAGGGAATTCGGATTCTTTTGATCACCGAAAGCCGGAATGTGAAAGCGGGTCAAAATATCTTCCTCTTCCTCGTCGCCGTATTGGATCTGGATAAGGATTATAAAGGCGAGGGCAGAATCCATTATGTCTCCAGGATCAAATTCCCACCGCAGGGAGGCATCGATCTTGACACCTATATGACGGTTCCGAATGAGATCTCTAATCTCCATCGGGTGAAATAGATTAAACGCAAACGAGGGAGCCATCGTTGCTTCCTCGGCAGATGCGTTTATATTGGGTTGAACAAAAGGCAGTGAGGATCATGCCGATAAAACTCAAACATCGTCTTGGTGGGACCTCCAAAAAATGTTTCTTGCTGATTTCCTGGGGCGCTTGTCTCTTATCGCTTTCCCCCTATGCCTGGAATCAGGAAACCACC
>Ga0315284_10000310_pt1 | contig 66300 bp, 50 predicted proteins | sample YL17G09_16_MG_FD_203696 | JGI IMG/M metagenome (GOLD analysis project Ga0315284, IMG submission 203696) | Sediment microbial communities from Yellowstone Lake, YNP, Wyoming, USA - YL17G09_16 | ecosystem: Environmental > Aquatic > Freshwater > Lake > Sediment | place: USA: Wyoming | collected...
GCTTTTAGATAAACTAGCCGCACTAACACTAACTTTGGGAAAGATTTTGAATGCTCGCATATACGAGCCATTATATGAACCCTTCATTACATATTAAACTGTACGGAATGTATCGGGTCCTAGACAGAAAGCTTGCTCCTTTTCTTTGAATTTTGATATATAATGTCTCCTATTATGATTTTGAAACTAACAAAAAATACTGACCCTATCTGGAATCAAAAATTTAAAAATATTAAAAGCGTAACACCAGAAATAAAAAGGTTGATATCAGACATGGAAGAAACTATTGATATTACTTCAGCAGTTGGTCTTGCCGCCCCACAAGTTGGAATACCTCTACGGCTTTTTGTTATCCGCTATAGAAAGCTTAAAGAAGCTTTTATCAATCCAAAAATAATTTCCAAAAGTAAAGAGTTTCATGAATACGAGGAAGGCTGCCTTTCCGTCCCTTGCTCCCGCGGAGCGTTAAATCGAGCCAACACGGTCGAAATAGAATATCTAGATCTAAAAGGTCGGAAGAAACGGGCAAAACTTTCTGGTTATTATGCCCGTATTTCCCAGCATGAATATGACCATTTATCTTCTACTTTTTATATAAATCGAATATCCGATAAAAATAAACTTTATACTTATAAACCAATTAAAATAGTATTCTTTGGCACATCAGAATATGGAGCGCTAATATTAAAGAGTTTAATTGGACAAAAAATCGTCGGTGAATATGAGATATCTTTAGTTGTTACCCCACCAGATAAACCGGCCGGTAGAGGTAAAGAACTAAAACCTTCAGCAGTAAAAAACCTTGCAAATCAATTTAATTTGGCAGTTGATACCCCAAATTCATTAAAAAACAACCCCGGCTTCGTTAGTAAATTGAAAAAAATGAAACCGGATTTTCTGGTGCTGGCTTCCTACGGAAAAATAATACCTAAAGTTATCCTTGAAATACCTACAAAATATCCATTAAATATCCACCCCTCGCTTCTCCCCAAGTATCGCGGGGCTTCACCAATTTCAGCCGCAATTCAAAATGGCGATACCTATACTGGGGGTACTGTAATGGTTATGAACGAGAAAATGGATGAAGGAGACCTCTTAGCAATTTCTCGATTAAAAATAGGCTCTAAAGACACTAGAGAAGCTCTCGAGGGTAAGTTAGCTCGCTTAGGCGCTAATATGATTAACCAAGTTCTCCATCTAACCACCATAAATCAATTAAAACCACGATCCCAAAACCACAACGCAGCCACGTACACAAAACCTTTAGAAAAAGAGGATGGGTTAATCAACTGGGAAAAGCCGCCAGAAAATATTGAAAGAATGATCCGTGCGTACTACCCGTGGCCTGGTGTTTGGACAAGATACAACGGAAAAATTCTAAAGCTTCTGCCAAATAAAATGGTACAGGTTGAAGGTAAAGAACCAGTGAAATTAGAGGAGTTTAAACAAGGACATAAAGACTTTACTTTAAACTGGTAACGCGGCTTCCTGTCCTACTGATTGCTTTGCTAATATCTTTTTATTAGCCTCTGCTGGTTTAATCTGCTTCTTAACTATCCTTAAACATTTCGTACAAAGCTTCATACGGCGCTTTTCGCTATCCCTCTTTACTGAAATAGTATGAAGATTTGGCAGCCATCTTTTTTTAGTGCGAATATGGCTGTGGGATACATTCATGCCCACTTGTACTCCCTTACCACAACGATCACATTTACGCATAATTTTCTTAAAATACATCACGCCAGGCAAGTTTTACTTAGCGAAACGGGACATATAATTCCTCCTTAACTCGAGGTTAGTATTATATCTCGCTAGAGAAAAAGACGCAAGATGTAAGCCTGCGGATTATATCCTGCGGGAAACAATACGCAGGATGTAATCCTGCGGATTATAACAACAATATGATATACTAACAACAGGATGTTTAGCTTCGATGCTTCCAACCCATTCGTAATTTTTATCACCATTCTTTCTTTACTCGCCATAATCGGATTAGTTATTTCTGTCCACGAAGCCGCCCATGCTTTTGTAGCCAATAAGCTTGGTGACCCAACCGCTCGTCTAGCCGGACGGATGAGTTTAAATCCAGCCGCTCATATTGATCCCATCGGTACAGTTTTAATCCCGCTTGTCTTGTTTATTCTTAATGCACCGGTTTTTGCTTGGGCAAAGCCAACACCTGTAAATCTATTAAATTTCCACCGCCCTATGAGAGATTCTGCCCTAGTCGCTCTTGCTGGACCACTATCTAATTTTCTTTTAGCTATTCTTTTTGGAATATTATTCAGGTTTTTAGGCGGTACACTTTTAATTGTTATTATTCAGCTAAATCTAGTTCTAGCCCTTTTTAATTTAATACCAGTCCCACCGTTAGATGGATATAAAGTACTTTTGGGTATTTTGCCAAAAGAAACGGGTTTGCGCCTTATGGTTTTAGAATCTTACGGCCCTATTTTTTTAATCGTTTTTCTGCTCCTTTTTTTCCGAGTGTTTTCACCAATCTTAATTAATCTTTTACAAAACCTCACCTCATTAATTACCGGTCTATAACTGGTTAAAAAGCAAAAGACCCCACGCGGGGTCTTTTCCTTATAAGCTAAATTATTCCTCCCTGCCTGGAAAGGAGGTTTGTTGGCGCTCCTCCCACAATCATAGGTGGGAACCCTGTCCTAAGCACCACGGTGCGAAGGAACTCCGGGTCAACCCGTTGTAGAAGTAAAATGAGGAAGTTATAAGCCTTCCAAACCTGTTTTCCTTTTCTGCAGGGCTAGATTTATTAAAGCACAAACCGCGATATTTATCAAGTTTCAAATAAGGGCTTGCTTTTTTGTTTAATAATTTTATCAGCAGTTGAAGCTAATTGGTATATTTGATATAATTCGAGCGATAATCGTGTATCAGGCTAACCTTAGTGTATAATTTGATAGCCTTGCCAATTTAGTTTATATTAGTTAAATCAGTATTACACCGGCCGAGGTAGCTCAGTGGTAGAGCACGTTCTTGGTAAGAACGGGGTCGTGGGTTCAAGTCCCATCCTCGGCTCCAGGATTATTTGCCGAGATGGCAGAGTGGTCAAATGCACCTGTCTGTAAAATAGAATCTTACATATGTTCGCAATTTAACAATTGCTCAAATATTCTCAGATTCTGCGCCCCGATTAATCGGGGCTAAGACGCTTTTTGTGCCAGGGTACCGAAGTGGCCAACCGGGCCTGTCTGTAAAACAGGTGGCTTTATGCCTTCGGGGGTTCGAATCCTCCCCCTGGCACCATAAGTGCACAGTAGGTTCGTAGCCCACGACCTGCCTGCCGGCAGGCAGGAGTGGTCGCAACACGCTTAAGCGGGTTCATCCTACTCTCGGCACCATCTCGCTATGCTCGATGTAAACATCGTTGGTATTAGACAAAATAGTTCATACTGAGCGATAAGCGAAGTGCCGACTTAGCTCAGCGGTAGAGCAACTGTTTTGTAAACAGTAGGCCGTCGGTTCGAATCCGACAGTCGGCTCCATATTATTATTAATGTTTAATTATGGCAAAGAAAGGTCCAAGAATTTTGATAACGCTTGAATGTACAGAATGCAAGCGCCAAAATTATACAACTGAAAAAAATCGTCAAAATACCCCAGGAAAGCTGGAATTAAAAAAGTTTTGCCAGGGTTGTCGAAAAAAGACTCTTCACAAAGAAGTGAAATAAAATTTTCGTCTTTGCAAATTTTAATTTTGAGCTTTGAACTTTGAATTTATCCATAGGGGTGTCGGTTAATGGTAAACCACGGGTCTCCAAAACCCGGACTGGGAGTTCGATTCTCCCCACCCCTGCCAAATATAAAAAAGCTAGTCTAGTACTAGTCTTTTTTAGCGTTATTGTAAAGAATTGGATTAAACAATCAAATATTGTATAATCAAATTATAAATAGTTCTAGCGGGTAAAATTAGGAAAGTCATATGACTGAAGAATTATCGGAAGTACTCAAGAAAGAAGCAAAAAAGCCTATTGGAAAAGGCAGGAAATTTCTTAAAATAATCGGTCTTGGTTGTGCCGGTTTGATCGGAATTTTAATTCTATTTGTGGCGGTTGGTCTTACCCTCACAAAATTAGACCCAATTTACACTGATGCTTATGGCACGGTTTGGCAAAAATACAAAGGCGACACATCAACGCCCGCTTTTACGGTTTTTGCCGAGCAGGACGGGACAAGTGAAAGTGGAACAACCAATGTAAAACTCGACATTTCTAGCGAGTGCGATCCGGCAGGGAGTGGCACCCAATATCTTCACGGAGATTTTACGAAAGGGGTGGAGAGGCCGAACCATTGTGTTATTGAAAATCATATGCCCACGATCCGAGTATGGGAAACCGACCCCGTTTTAGATTATTATCTACTTCTTTCGGATGGCTCTATTATAAGTTTGAACGGAAGTGTTGCCAATAAAATTCAGGTCAATGTCAATGATGATGGCATTAATATTATCCAGTCGGAGGGCATAGCTTACTATCATATTCAAAAACAATCGGAGGGTAAGAAGTTTACAATTCAGCTTGGTCCGGAAACTTTCACGGCCGTCGGGACAGATCTAGCGTTTCAAGCAAGTAAAGGCGCCACATTTTATGATAGAAATTATCTGGCGGCCGTGATAGATGGTTCTGTTCATGTTACCCGCAGAGTTATTCCAAACTTAATTAGCCGTGTTATACATCCGGATGGTACCATTAACAACCAAAGCAATCAAAGAGAGAGGGACCAAGAACTTATCGACAAAGGGTATAGAATCACTTATTCTTCTCGAATCACTGCCAAAATAGCCCCGACTTTTACACCGATAGCAATGGGGAGCACCGATTCAGTGCTGACGAATCAATTTGTTCAGAAACAGATGATTATTATTGTTGCGATTTTTGTAAACGATGCGACTTTTGACAAGATAAAGTCAGGAATGCAACAAGCGATGGCTAATACCTTAAGTACCAACCAGGCGGTGGTTGACAAAGCGGATGTATCAAGAGAAGAGATGAGGAATAATCCCACACCAGTAACCAGTCAAAACAGCAATCTTTATGGTGGCGGATGGGATGGTAGCTCAGACAGTTCTTCGAGCAGCTCGGGTACTGATAGATGCGCGCAAATTCCTTCCGCAATAAATCTCTCGTTGCTTGATTACTGTGATCCCACTCACAGAGGTCTATCTGGCGATAAAAGCGATTGGATTTTTTGTGGGTATTCAGACGGCAATGCCGGTTACCTGCCTCCAGAGTGTGTCCCACCTGGAATTCCAACTAAGTGGTGGTAATAATCCTTAGTTTGCGATATCTTCATATTATTTTGTTCTAAATGCTTCCTCTAGCCCCTGCCATTATTTAAGTAACTTTTCGATAGTTTCCCAATTTTTGGAATCTTCTCCTCCCAAACGCCAGATACCTATTCCGGCGACTTTATATTTTTTAACTAACTCAACTTTCCTCTCAATCGTTTCGTAATCAGCAAAATAAACCGTGTGGGGTACTCTCCTATCAATATAGTTAAAATACTTCTCCCCTTCCGCAGAAACAGCTATTTGCGGATTAAACCTTCCAATCAAACCCAAAACCTCGCTGTAAGTTAGAATTTTTCCTTGCTTACCTACCCAATCATAACCGTAAAAGTTGATTCCTAAATATATTTTATCCAATTTTATAGTTTTTATCGCGTAAGAAAGGATTTCTTCCATCCACGGAATCGGAGCAATATCCCCCGCTTCAGAAGTACTCCAGTGATAATCATAAGTCATTATTAATATTTGGTCGCACGCTTCCCCTAAAACTTTCCAGTCTTGCACGGCCGGACCATCCCAATTGCCAAGATCAGAAGATTTGGCATGAACTGCGGTAGTCAGGATTTTGTGCTTGGCGTGAATTTGCGAAGCTAACCTTGTCATAAAGTTTGAATAAGCAGCACGGAGTGAAGTTCCGCTTAAACATTCGTAATCAATATCAATACCATCAAAATTATTTTCCTCAACCACATTTAAAATGTTCGCGATGTGTTTGTTTATTAGCTCTTCGCTTTTTATTACTTGTTCGGTTTCATAGGGCTCACAATCATTTGCGATACTTGGGATAATTTTGATGTTATTTTCTTTCGCGAACTTAATTAATTCTTTAGCTTCAGCCCCAGAAAAATTTTTTATACTGGCATCTGCTTTAACTTTATACCAAACCGGTTTAATCGAACTTATTTTATTTTTATTATGTTGAACCGAAATAAAACCTTCGTCTTGATCCCACGAAACAAGAAATCCAGATACCTTCTTCGCTAAAATGAACTTATTTTCGATCTTATTTGTCGGTTTTTGCTTTTGAGATTTTAAAGAGGATTTATCTTGAAAAAAAAGGCCTAATCCAATAACTCCTAATCCAAGTCCTATCCCAAATAAAAATACTAAGAGATAAAACCACCGTTTATTCATTTTTAATCCTCGCACCTTTATCGTCTTATTATTTTTGGTACTGAAACACCAAATTTACCTAGAGTATTCCAAATACCGGCTAATAAAGTAACAACGATAAAAATAAAAGTCACTGTGATTAAAAAGCCAAACGTTGGTATAACCAAACCAACATATTCAATCACGGCAAATCCAACAATGTAGGGAAGCACACAATCCCGCAGGAAATTGGCAAGCTCGTGGAAGTCGAAAGTCCCCTTCACTAAATGGCCAAGTATTGCCAACGTAACTTCAAAAACTATTAACCAAATGATTATAAGCATGTGTGCAGAACTAAAAATACCCTCAAGTTCGGTCATTTATATCACCTCCTTCCATTTATTTCTAAAGTAAAGATTTTCTGGTGTCAATAAGCTATAAATTACTATTGACACCACTAAAGAAAGATATTTTTGTTAAAGTAATTGTTATATAATTGAAATATGGATATTGCTCCGACAAATATTGTTGGCAAAAAGATTCTTTTAGTGGATGACGATATTTCCTTTACCCAATTATATTCAGCTGTATTTGATGCTAAAGGATTCAATTTTTCCATCGCCAAAGACGGCCCTGAGGCTTTAGTTAAAGCTAGAGCTGAAAAGCCTAGTTTAATTCTTCTTGATATTATGATGCCCGGAATGGATGGCCTCCAAGTATTAAAACAGCTACGATTAAATCCTAGTACCGCCACAATTCCCGTCTGGATGGTAACTAACCTTTCCGAACAAATAAATCAACAAACCGCAAAATCTTTAGGAGCAACTGATTATATTGTTAAAGCAACCGCAACTCCAAACCAAGTTTGTGATAGAATAATAGATTACTTCAGTAAATCAGCTTAGTTAAATATAAAGTATGGATGAAAATGAACCCACCCCTTCAAATAAAAAAATCCTTATGATTGATGATGATCTTGCCTTCCTCGAACTTTACGGTACGGTTTTTAATAGTGCTGGCTTTAATTTCTCTGTTGCCAAAAATGGCATTGAAGCACTAGAAAAAGCAAAACTAGAAAAACCAGATTTAATTCTTTTAGATATTATGCTTCCGGATATTAACGGTTTAGAAGTATTAAAAAGATTAAAAAGAGATCCGGAAACTTCACCCTCTACAATTTGGATGATTACTAATTTAGCCGAACAAATAAGCCGAGAAACAGCTTCTTCATTGGGCGCCAGCGATTATTTAGTTAAAGCTAGCCACACACCAAAACAAATCTGTGATAAAGTAAATGCATTTTTTAGTGGTACCCCCTCTACCTAATCAAATCTTTACATTAAACTTCCTATTGTGCTAAAATGCCCTCTTACAATGACTTTAAAACCGGTTAAATTTCTAAGCGAGGTTTGGGAAGAACTTGGTAAGATTACCTGGCCAACAAGAAAAGAAGCGATAAGAATGACTTTAATGGTTCTAATTGTTAGTGTGATCGTAGCTGCTTTTATTGGCAGCTTGGATTTTGTTTTGACAAATATAATTACGAAACTTTTAACAAAACAGTAATTAATTTATATAAAAATTATGGCTAAAAAGAAAAAAATTGAAGAAAAAAATAAAAAACCTGTTTCTGAAAAAGAGGAAGTTTCAAAAGAAAGTATATCCGAAGAATCTTCCTCAAAGAAAAATATACCAGGAGCTAACTGGTACGTTGCTCATACCTATTCCGGCCACGAAAATAAAGTAGCTGCTACCTTGCAGCAAAAAATTGTTGCAAGCCACCTTCAGGATAAAATATTTGATGTTCTAGTTCCAACTCAAGAAAAAATTGAGATTAGAGAAGGAAAAAAGCAAACGATCCGAGAACGGATCTTCCCTGGATATGTTCTGGTTCACATGACTCTCGATAATGAAACTTGGTACGCGGTCCGCTCTACCGCCGGGGTTACCGGTTTTATTGGAGTTGGTAATAAACCTACCCCACTTGATCCAAATGAAGTGACTACAATTCAAAGCTTTACAAAATTGGAAGCGCCTACTTACAAAGCTGCTTTTTCCTTAGGCGAAGCGGTTAAGATTATTGATGGCCCTTTTGTTGATTTTATTGGCGCTGTCGATGAAATAAATGAAGAAAAGGGCAAACTTAAAGTCCTGGTTTCAATTTTTGGCCGAGAAACTCCGGTAGAATTGGACTTTTTGCAGGTAACCAAATTATGAGGAGATTATGCTGGCAGATAATTTTTAAAGGCCAAAAAATAGCTCAAGTAAAACGGGGCGTCTATTTGGCCGAGAAACCCCGGTAGAATTGGACTTTTTGCAAGTAACCAAACTCTAATTGAAATATGAAAAAAGTAAAGACTATCATTAAACTTAATATTCCTGCTGGCGAAGCCACGGCCGGACCGCCAATCGGGCCTGCACTCGGACAACACGGTTTACCGATAATGGATTTTGTCAAATCCTTCAATGAAAAAACCGAAAGTGAAAAAGGAAATATTTTGCCGGTGGTAATTACTGTCTTTGAAAATCGTACTTTTTCATTTATTACAAAAAAACCGCCGGTAGCGGAAATGATAAAAAAGACTTTAAACCTTGAAAAAGGTTCCGGCGTACCAAACCGGGAGAAAGTTGGTAAACTTACCAAGGAACAAGTACGAACCATCGCTCAAAATAAATTGGAAGACTTAAATGCCGAAAGTCTTGAAGCTGCCGAAAAGATTGTGGCTGGAACAGCCCAAAGCATGGGAGTGGAAATCGAATGAAGAATGCAGAATTAATAATTAAAATTGTAAAACTTGTCCTGAGTCCTTCGATAAACTCAGGGTAAACTAGAAAGTGAGTCGAAGGACTTGTGGTGAGCGGAGTCGAACCATGGGAAAAATCAGAACAAAAGTAATGGAAACGGCAAATGAGCCGGAAAAATTAGAAAAAATCGAAGAGTTAGAGCTTGATAAAGAAGCTAAACCAGAAGAAGTAAAAGTTGAGAAAAAGAAGAAAAAAGAAGGTAAAGCAAAACAGCGCAGCCGACGTTATAAAAATCTTGTCTATGGAATTGATAAATCCAAGCCCTACCCTGCCCAAATCGCGCTGGATCTAATTAAAAAGGGAGCAAGCATCAAATTTGATGAAAGTATCGAGGCTCATGTAAATCTTGGCCTCTCTCCTGAAAAATCCGAACACCATATAAGAATTTCTATTACCTTCCCCTATCAAACCGGGAAAAAACTTAAATTATTAGCTTTTACTAGTAAAAATACCGCTGAAATTAAAAAACTAGGCACCGAAATAGGTAACGACGAAACTCTGAAGGAAATTGAAGGGGGGAAAATTACTTTCGACAAAATAATTTCTGATTCTTCCTGGATGCCAAAATTAGCGAAATTAGCCAAGGTACTAGGTCCAAAAGGCCTAATGCCAAACCCAAAATCCGGTACAGTTACGGATGATCCTTTAAAGATAATTAAAGAGTTTTCACAAGGAAGAATCGAACTGCGAATGGAAAAATCACCGATTATTCACACAAACTTAGGAAAGACCAGTCTAGATAGCAAAAAACTTCTGGAAAACTTGCAGGCGCTTATGTCTGCTATCCAAAATGCCAAACCTGAAGGTTTTAAAAGACAGTTAATAAAAAGTCTCTATCTCTCCTCTACCATGGGACCGAGTGTCAAAGTGGACCTTTCTTCGCTTGGTTAATTGCTGGTGGTTGTTTTTTTCGGTTGGCTAGGATTCTTTTTCAGCCTTTTCACCGCAAAATAGGCCGCTCCAAAAGAAGTAGCTAAAATAAGCAGTATTATTAAAAGTAATGCTAGCGAAAGACCCGCCTTTTCGATTAAAGTCCCTGAAACTGTTGCCGAAGCGGTGGCACCATTGCCGGCGATGGCAAAAACCGAGATCTTATTCAAGCCTTTTGCAATATCAATCTGCTTGGTAAAGTTCCCTGATTCCGTCGCCACTTTAAGAGATCCAAGATCTTTGCTATTTAATTTGGCCGACACAGTCGCGGTTGGATCGGAAACGCTACCTTTTAGAGTAATTTTGGTATCACTGGTTTTAAAGTTGGCTTTTGGCTCATTAATAGCCACAGTTGGTGCGGCAGTGATAGTCGAAAAGTGGCTAATATCAAAGCTCAAAACGCCCTCGCTAAATTTTATGTTGGAAACAACCTTTTTATCTTCCTTCCCATCAACTAAAACCCGAGGAGTTTTTAGGAAAGGCAATTTTTTCATCGTTAGAGTAGCTTTTTTGTTTAAAACCAGAAGTGCTTTAGAATCAAGGCTAATAAGCCCCAATTTGTCAGCCTTTAGGTATAAATCGAGAAAATTCAGTTTATTTAGGATTTCTGTTGAAGAAAGATCAACCGGCTCTTTGAATTTGATAGTGTTGACTAGGGTATCTAAAGTAAAGTTTTCCACTTTAGACGGGTCAGCAATCTTGCTTAGGTTGGTTGTGGAACTATTTTTTCGAGTGAGCACATTTGGTAAAACGACTTCTTTAATTGTTGGCGGTTTGCAACCTTCAGTTGCCGGAATTATGTCTCCAGGATGGGCTAGATGACCATTCAACGCCGCTTGCTCAGCGACAATAATTACCTCGTATTTCCCAGCCACCGTCCAGTGACAAATCTCTACCTTTTTAAAATTCGAAACGCTTACTTGCACCGAGTCGGTCTTCGTACCACCTGTGCCAGAACAAGTTAAAGTATAGGTCTTGGAAGAAGTAAGATTGCCGGTTGACACTCCCCCGCTCGATGTCCCCGACCAGCCTGTCGGTGAGACAGAACAGCTCGTCGCGTTTGAACTAGTCCAGGAAATAGTAGCGGCAGTATTGTAAGCAATTGTAATTGGCCCATCGGAACCATTGGCTTTGATATCGGCGGTCGGTGGTGGCGGTGTTGGTGGTGAAGGTGGCTGAGTTGAAGGCGGATCGTAAATATAAATATCTTTATTATTAACCCCTCCCCTCTCGTCTACCCAAACGATTCTATCTCCAGAGATATCTGCACGATATTGGTAAGCAAGATCAAACGTGATTTGGGTCGTACTATTTGTAGCAAGATCAAACATATAAACGTCTACGTTTGAACTGCCAGCTCGATAATCCCCCCAGACTATTTTATTCCCTGAAACACGCGGATAATTTTGTAGCGCTGAATTGTTAGATATATTTCGCGTGGTATTAGTTGACAAATCATTTAAATAGATTTCGTGATTATCACCCTGGCTGTGCCCCCACACTATTTTATCGCCTGAGATGTGTGGCCATGCATCATCAGCCCAAAAATCAACTGCAATAGAGGTGGTTATATTTGTATCTAAGTCAAAGAGGTAAGCATCACGATTAGCGCCAGAGTAAACCTCGTAAACAATCTTGTTACTAAATATTTCTGTGGCATCTATATAGGCAGGGCTGGTGGTGAGTCTACGCTCAAGGCCGGTGGATAAATCATAAATGTAGAGATCGTAATTATTCAGATCACATGCGTTGTTACGATCCGAAGCGTAAACGACTTTGTCTCCTGAAATACTTGGAAAAACAGCGTGGCAAGACTCATTGGTCAACTGTCTGGTTGTATTGGCGCCTAAATCATAAAGGAATATGTCAATCGACCCAGATGGATTATCGTGATTCCATTGCCAAACTACTTTATTTCCATCAATCGCAAATGCTGTTTTACCAAATGGATTCACCCCTGATGTGGTGATTCTTTTTTCACTATTATTGGAAAGGTCGGTGACGTAAAGCTCTGGTTTGGAAAAATTACCGTTTATATGATTCAACCAGGCCACTTTATTCCCGGAGATTTTTACGTAGTCTTGGTCGTTTGGATACGGGGTAAGATTGCGCACGTATTGCTCACCTGTTGTTCCTAATACATTTATCGCTCCGCGATTAATAACCGTCCGTGGATTATTCAAAGGCTGTACTTGGTTTACCGAAAGGAAAGCAGCTAACGGTGTGCCAACAAAAAATAAAACAGTTGCGCAAACAGCGAGGAGATGGCCTGGGCTCTTTAAATTTACAGGCTCGTAGGGATTTAGACGTTTATTGAAATCGTTCATAGGCAGTTATTTCTTTAATTATGGTATAAAAGTCGGAAAGTTGTCAAATTTAGCGCTTTTGTAGTGTTATGTTCTTGGTAACTGTGGTATTAGCAGTGACGGTAACTGAGACGGTCTGGCTAATATATTTGGTTGCTGAGAATTTAAGAGTATATATACCCGCAGGAAGATTGGTTATGGTGTAAACCCCTAAAGAAGTAGTTACGTAGGTCTTCTTTGACCCGTTAACGGTCAGGCTTATTTTTGTCCCCGCCACTACCCCACCAGCCGAACTGGAAACTGTACCTGTAATATTGCCAAGATTCGAGGGTGGCGCTTGGGTGGTAGCAGAAACCGTGTTTGAAGCTCCTGAAAGGTTGCCTGCCGCATCGCGGGCTTTAACATAGTATGAATAGGTAGTTGAAGGAGTAAGGCTAGTGTCACCAAAGGTAGTGGTTGTAACTGTAGCTACCTTTGTGCTGTTTCTGTAGACATCGTAGCCTGTCACGCCGACATTATCTGTTGAGGCTGTCCAGGAAAGGTTAATTTGAGTTGAAGAAACAACCGAAGCGGCCAGGTTTGTTGGTACAGTCGGAGCCTGGCCATCGGGAGCATCAGGTGTTGCAACTGTGGCTGTGTTGGAAGCTGCTGAATTATTATTTGCTGCGTCATAGGCAACTACCTGGTAGCTGTATGTTGTTTTTGGGGAAACAGAGGTATCAGAAAAGCTGTTTGTAGTTGATGAGGCAATTGTTACCCCACCTCTAATTATCCAATAGCCTATCACTCCGACATTATCAGTACTAGCTACCCAAGACAGATTCACTTTGTTGTAAGCTGCAGCGGTAGCGGTCAGATTTGTTGGTGTCGAAGGTGCGCTGGTATCTCCATTCTTGGCAGTCACGGTAACCGAATCCAAGGCATTATTGCCGCTAGTGTCAAAGGCCTTGGCATCAATTGTATGGCTACCGTTTACCACTGTAGTGGAATCCCAAGGGAAGCTGTAGGGAGAGGTGGTATCAGTGTTCTTTAGGACAGAATCCACATAAAACTCTACTCTCGCTACCCCTACGTTATCCGTTGCATTAGCAGTGACATTAACAGTGCCGGATACTGTTGAACCATTAGCAGGTGCAGTTATTGTAACTGTAGGAAGTGTGCTATCTCCTCCACCACAATTATCGGCATCTCCTTGCCCGGTTGGAGTGTAGGCAGCATCGGTTGTTAAGAGAAACTTATCAATTCTGGTATTTGCTTCTCGGCCAATAACCTTTAGGGTATGGTTGCCGGCTGTTAAGCTAACTTTAACTATGTTGGTAGTGCTAACATCACCGTTGTACCAGTCAACCCACTTCCAGGTACTGTAGCCGGTATTTTCATTACCTACTTTGTACAAGGTACCACCATCGAACTGAAGCAAATATGAATTTTGGAATTCGCCTCCGTAATTAGTTCGACTCCAGAAGGTGTACATACCGGCTTCTGAAATATTAAAACTCAAAGTTGCCGCACCTGTAGTAGTTGGAGGAACATTGGTTGAGTCGCTAACTGTAGTGTAAATATAAACCCCATTTGAAGCGGTCGAGTCGGTTCCGCTTACCATAGGTGAAGCTAAGGAAGATTTCTCAGCCTCACACCAAAGATAAGCCTTAGGGGCATTGGAAACCGTAACAGAAACAGGTGCCGAGGTTGCCACATTTCCTGCCGAATCATAAGCTTTAGCCGAAATGGTGTATGAGCCGTCAGCAACAGTTTTTGAATCCCAAGGATATGAATAAGGACTAGTTGTGCTTGTACTCTTTAGACCATCATCAACATAAAATTCCACTTTTGTAATTGTTCCAGCAACTGAGCTGGCAGTCCCCACGACGTTAACATTACCGGAAACAGTCGATCCGCTCGCTGGTGACGTAACCGAAACAGTCATAGGACTTGGTGCGCCTGACGTAACTAAGAATGTATAAATGGTATATGGGGCTAAGTCGTAAGAAAAACTACCACTGTTTATAGCTACGCTGGTCTGTTTGATAGGGGCTTTGTCGGAAGGGCCTTTTTGCCAAACATCTACTGTTCCAGAATTAACGCCGTTTAAACCAATGGTAGCGGCTTTAGTAGTAGATGGGTCTTTGTTGATAACAACAATATTCTTTGGGTTATCAGAGGCGTAAACTTCAACATTAGCTAGGGTTGTATTGGATGAGACTAAACTTGTACCAAATCTAGGGAAAAGACTTTCCCCAGTAAACATTCCCATGCCATGATAAATCGGCATCGGATCGCCAATGTTGCAGTTATAGGTTACACTGCCATTAGTTTCGGGGGAACTTTCGCAAAGTGCTCCTAAATCCCCGTTTTTATCAGCGTATTGGCGGGAGAGTTCCCCGGCATTCACCATGTGACCGAGAGCCGAGGCGGACCAAACGGTGTTGAAGTGCGTTAACATTCTTGAATCGGCGCTCCAGCTCATATTCCACTCTCCCATTTCGATATCGATTTTACTAGTCTCCGTGGTGCCAAAAATGCTGATTAGCAAATTACGCAGGTCATTAGCGTTAGTTTCGTAGCTTATTGTTTTACTAAGAAGGTCAGCGTCAGTTTTAACATCGGTTCCACCCATTCCATAGCTATGAAAATCGACAAAGTTAGGTTTAATATTATTGTTGTTTAGAATTACCAGCACATTTTGTATGTATGTTTTGTTGTACCAAGCATTAGCCGGACCGCCAATTTCAATAGTTGAGTCAACAGCTTTCATCGCCTTATACATTGCTACAAAACCATTGCCGTAGGCGGTATCGCTTATTCCATTATTGTCAGGTTCATTTCCCAGAATCCACCTTTTAACCGGCGTTATACCCGGGGTAGTATTGAAATAACGAACCATGTTAGCGGCATCTGCTGCCCAATTCTGACTACCTTGGGTAGTGCTCATCCTGACTTTTATTTCCGGTTCGGCCCCAGCTGCTCTTACCGCATTAACCCAAGCAAGGCCACTAATTGATTGATTACAGCCGTCTGCGTAACAAACGATCCCACTATTCGGATCGCCCGGAGTTTTATACCCCAAGTCGATGCGCATCTGGGCAACCCCTAGTTTTTTGATATTTGCTTGCTGAATGGTGTCGTTGGTAAGAATTTTGCCGCCACCGTAGTGGCTTTCGTCCATGCTAAATTGGATTGGGCTAACAGCGCGTTTGACAGTGGTGTAATCAACGGTTATATTTTCCCCAACCGCTCTAGTTTTTAGTTCTCTAACCCGCAAAACCCCAATAACGGTTGCCGGGATCGCCAGAAGCAAAAATAGAGTAATAAAGGCAGAAACTAAGTGTTTTTTATCTCTTAGATTAACTGGTTCTTTTAGAAATTCCATCATTTTACAATTACAATCCCCTTAAAATTTAAAGGGTTCCCCTCTTCGTGATAAGTGAAAGTGCCTGTCTTTTCAAAGGTAAAGGTAAAGGATTCTCCCTTGGCAAGGGTACCGGAATCTAGGTCTTTTAGTGTGTTGTGAAGAGGGTGGGGGTCAGATACCAGCCTGCGAACTGCTGTGTCATTGTTTGTCCAGGTGACTTGGGTGCCTTTCTTTATCTGGATAGTAACTGGGACAAAGCTGTCTTTAGTTATCTCAACCATAGAGGCTTGAACAGTTTTCTTGACAAAGGGAAGATTCTTGAGGATATTACCCTCTTTATTCCTATTTACATAGAGATAACCAAGAAGGGATGCAACAATGAGAAAGAATACAATAATTAGAACAAAGGCTAGCCAATTTGTATGTTTACTCTCTGTTTCCATGGGCAGTTAAGTTAATTATGTTACAAAGGAAAGAGACTTGTCAAATTAGTCAGCTTGACAGAAAGTCACTTATCAAATATACTCTGCTTTGACCAAAGACAGTAGCCCCTCGATAAACTCGGGATAAAGTCCCGAATAACCGAGATAAATAGATCTTCGTCAGGCTTTTCCTGAACGAAGTAAAGGACTACCGAGGCGAAAAGATAATAATTTTATTAACCTTTTCAAGCTCCTTTGGTACAAGGAGTTTTTTTATGGCAAGAATCGGTAAAGATCAAAAAGTAATAATTGTCGAAGAACTTAAAGATAAATTTGCGCGGGCAAAAGGATTGGTAGTTGCAAATTATCACGGTATTTCCGTTCCTCAAATGCAGGAATTGAAAAAAGATCTTAAAAAAATCGACGCCGAATTTTCAATCGCTAAAAATACTCTCATAAAACTTGCTACCAAAGGAACTTCTCTCCTTAAAGAAGAGACCCTCACCGGGCCAACTGCAATACTTTTTTCTTATAAAGAACCGATCGAGGCAATTAAAAAACTTGCCGATTTTATCAAAAAATACAACTTACCAAAAATAAAAATTGGCATTCTTGATAATGAAGTGCTAACAAGTGAAAGGGTTATTGAAATCTCCAAAATTCCCGGTAAACAAGAGCTTTATGCAAAAGTGGTAAGCAGTTTAAACTCCCCTATTTATGGTTTAGTAGCAACTTTAAGTGGAAATTTGCGCAATTTAGTTTATGTTTTAACTGCAATTAAAGATTCAAATCCGCCAACCGGCGGATCGAAGGGAGGTGCTACTAATTAAATATGGACGAAGAAAAGAAAGTCGAAGAAAAAGTCGAGGAAGCCAAAGATTCAGCCGAAGAAGCTAAAACCGAGTCTGACTCGGCTAAGGAAGCTACAGAAGAAGTCAAGGAAATTGTTGAAGAGGCCAAAGAAGAGGTAAAGGAAGAAGTTGCTGAGGCTAAAGAGGAGGTAAAGGAGAATCCGCCAGCTGGCGGAAAGGCCGAAGTTCCAAAACCAGAACCAAAAAAAGAAATCAAAGTTACTGGTAAATTAGCTGACATTATTAAAGAAATTGAAGGCTTAACAGTATTACAGCTTGCAGATTTAGTAAAGGCTTTGGAAGACCGCTTTGGCGTAAGCGCTGCACCCGTTGCAGTAGCGGCCGCGGGTAGCGCTCTCACCGCAGGAGGTGCTGAAGGCGCACCAGACGAAGGTCAAACCACTTTTAACGTAATGTTGGCCGATTCAGGAGCAAGCAAGATAGGTGTAATTAAAGTTGTACGGGAATTAGTCCCAACGCTTGGTTTGAAAGAAGCAAAAGACCTGGTAGATGCCGCTCCAAAGCAAGTCCTCGAAGGAGTTAATAAAGAGACGGCGAATGAGGCTAAGACAAAACTCGAGGGTGCTGGCGCGAAGGTTGAATTAAAATAGAAAATTAGTAAAACAATGCAAAAAACTCCGAACTTCTCGGAGTTTTTTGTTTTTTAAATATTTTTGAGATTATTTTTGGATTTGGTCGCTAATTATCTTTCCTGGTTTAGATTTTGCCCTTTGACCAGTTGATTTAGTACCTTTTACTCGCTGCCATAAAAATATTGCTGCCATACCCAGTAGTGCTCCAAAAAGTATGGCAATCGCTAAAGGTATTCCAAGATTAACAACGTCATAAATGATCGAAGCTCCGGCGATTTTTACTTCAAAACTCTGTGGCTTTATCTTTCCGCTTGTAATCTCTTTTTCCGTAGCATCTTTCACTTCAATCGCCACGCCCTGTACTTTTCCTTTATACTCAACTGTTACAAATTGCTTACCGCTTGCTACATCTGAAAATTCTGCAATTCCGTTTTTATCAGTTTTAGCCGTTTGAGCATTTGACCCTAAAGTTACTTGCGCCTCAGAAATTGCCTTGCCATTTCTATCTTTAATCGTAACTTTTATATTGTAGCCGCTGGTTTTAAAAGTAGAATCTTGGCTAGTAGCCGTATTTCCAGCAGCATCAGCACTCTTTACCTTAAAGTGATAAGAAAGCCCTGGCAATACCAAATCGGATGAAAAAGTTACCTTATGATCTTTGGTTTGGCCAGCTCCTTCAGCTGAAAGTCCGTATTTATTAGTTAAACCGTATTCAACTATTGAACTTGATGCTTCATCGGTTTTCCATTCAATTGTCGCTCCCTTAATAGAGGTGGCGGTTACCTTTACATCAGTAATTTTAGGCGCTGTAGTATCCGGTGGTGGTGGTGGAGGCGGAGGTGGTGCAAAAGTATAAGTCCCACCACTTTGCCCTCCCCCAATCGGATTTCCAGAGTTTACTCCTTCTGTACCCGCGGCGAAATTAATTGTAGCAGAACCTGATTCTACTTTAGCTCGGAAACTAACTGTTGCAATTAATTTATCTCCGCTAATTGCTCCGGCTCTAAATGCACCTATTCTGACTGATCCTCCTCCTCCCGATTTTTCCCCAACAATATCAAAGGCACCCCCGCCGGTGTTAATCGAAAGAAAATCAAATTTATCAGCTGGGTAGGTTAAATTAGCTTGGGCAGCATCGATCGCTTCTGCGCTAGAAACTCTGATCGAAACAGTAAGGGTGGTTCCTTTGGGAACGGTTGCTTTAGAGGGAGAAAGATAGAAGTTGGCTGCTGCATAGGTCGGTTGAACATTTACAAATAGAAGAGTTCCGAAAACAAGGCTGCTGGCTATTAGTCCGAACAGTAATTTTTTCATTATTTTAGAGTCTAAAAATTAAATTATACAGTTATCACTCGTTTAGCTGTCAAGCTACTCTATCTAATTCCCCCACCGAGAGACTAGGATACTGGCATCACGGATGTTAACCATCCCGTCAGCATTAATATCGGCAGTCTGATCGGCACTACTCCATCTACTCACCAAGATACTGGCATCACGGATGTTGACCGCTCCATCTAGATTCAAATCGGCGATTTTCCCAACATTGACGGTGACACTATCCGTAGCTGACCCACCGACTCCGGTGCAAGTAAGGATGAAGGTTTTAGTCACCGTCATTCTGCCAGTTGAGACCGAGTCAGAAGTACCTTTACTTCCTGACCAGCCATTCGAAGCAGTACAACTTGTTGCATTGGTGGAATTCCAGGAAAGTGTAGCTATCGTATTGTAAACAATCGTCAGTGGCCCGTTTGAGCCATTGACTTTAATATCCACTGTTGGTACCGATGGTGGTTGGGTGTTGTTTACCGTCACAGACACCGAAGAAGATGTACCTACATTCCCGGTAGCATCATAGGCTTTAGCAGAAAGCGTGTAGGAACCATCTGTTGATTTAGTCGTATCCCAATCCCAAGAGTAAGGATCAGGAAAGGTATCGGTCGATTGTAAGTTGCCATCCAAATAAAACTCCACTTTGCTTACACCCAAATTATCAGCCGCCGTAGCGACGACAGGGGCGACACTAGATAAAATTGCTCCATTAGTTGGGGAAGTAATTGAAACTTGGGGCGCTTGGCTATCAGTAATTTTCGTCCATCCAAGTATTAGTTGCGCCCCTCCTCCATTTTCGTAATATTGAACCTCAACACTAGTTACCCCGAATAAAGCAACCGAGCCTGAAGTAAAAGAAGCAACTTGATCCTGCCATTTGTCAATTAGAAGATTATCTCCCACCTGGACTCTTACACCATCATCAGTTGTCACATTGAATTGGTAGAGACCAGAAGTGAAATTAATATTACCTTTCCAGATCCCAGTTATCCGATCAGATTTTCCGAAAGCGACGGCCCCTCCCCCCCAGTTATGGTTTATTGCTCCCGAAAGGGTTCCAACTGGAGAAGGAATTTGATTCTCATCCATCTGGCCCAAATATTGCCCAGCAAACCCTATCCCATCGTAATACAAAGTCCTGAATTTATCGTTTGGAACACTGATAATGTTGGTACTACAAGAGGCTTGGGCTTGCTGACCACCAGAGGTAACTGTAATCGTGGCAGTCTTTGTGCCGGAAGTTGAATAAGATTTTGTGACACTTTGGCCGCTTCCGCTTAAGCCTTCATCACCTGACCAAGAGTAAATATAGCTACCACTTCCTCCTGCAACCACAGTAAACCAAGAAACATCTTTCCCAGCAAAAGTATCAGTTGTGTTTGAGTAACACAATGCTTTAACACTACCAGCAGTTAAATTTTGCATGGTGAGTTGATATGTTGCTTCAGATTGGTTTCCACTCCAATACTGATTATTAAAATCAAAAATATCCAACCAATGATATTCATAATTAGTACCATCCCAAAACCTAATAGCAAAAACGCTGGAGTTTGCCACAACATTTATTGGGCCAAAAGGATTATCTTTTTGGATGTACCCAGTTAGAGTTGTTAAGCTTTCTGCTGATTGATTTAATAAAACCCAATAACCATTCGTGTCGGTCAGACCAACAAATACTGGTGTGTTAGAAATAAAGCCCGCTTTCTGCTGGAAAACTTCAATACCAAGGCTAGCCAAGGGGTTTCCATTTTCGTCAACCGCTCGTATTTTGTTAATATCGGGAATATCCATTAAAAACTCGCCGTAATAACCTCTCCTGTACCCCTTGCTTTTGTTTAACGAACCCTTGTTATGTGAAGTGAAGAAACCAGGCCCCGCATCCATGATACCTCTCAACGGACAATCCGAACCAGAAGTATCTCTGCAGCCACCATAACGCACAACATCCCAAGCAACATAAGGCATAACTGATGTACCTGCGACCAGGTTTCCATTTTGATCTCTTATTCCTACCTCACTACCCTGAATATCCAAATTGTAACCATCCACCAAACCAATCTGATGTCCTAGTTCGTGAATTAAACTCCATTCAGGATCCGGCCCGGATACTAAGGCGGGGTTACCCTGATACATACTGATAACACCTACGGTAAACCCCCATGATCCATCCCAATCCCAATTTACCGGAGCGTGGGTTCCTCCATTAGGAAGCGAGTTATCAGATTCCATAACAATCTGATCAATTCTGAGACGCTCATTGATACCAGCATCAGCAAACATTTGCATAAAGTACCTTATTTGATACTGAGCCCAATCCTCCCAATTATAAGAACCAAGACCATTCATGTAATTTTTGAAATAGTTGTAGGTTGAATTTTCAACGTGAAAGCGAAACGCTAAAGCGTTTGTATAGTTTTCTAAGACGTTGTTATTTTTTGTAATTTCAGTTAGTAAGTTACCAGTATCAACTACTAACCGGATTTTGTGTTCCCCCGACAACTTACCATTTACCACATCATGATCCCAAACCCATTGGTAAGAAACGGGTATTTCTTGCCCTGGGGAAAGTTGCGGCAGGGTACCAGAACCCACAGAATTGTTATCCAAATACCAGGTGTAACTAACTGGCACTGCCGTTAACGACCCGTGATTTTTTACATGCCCGGTGAAAGTAACAAGATCTCCTCTCGCGGGCCATCTTTTATCATTAGCCGTCTGCCCACCGCAAAGATATGGACTAGGATTGTAACAAATGTCATATCTCGCATATCTGGGGGTACGCTCGATGTAGGTAACCCCAAGATCAGCCAAGTTTGGAGCCGCCGCTTTTGAATTTAAATTTCTGAAATTAAGAACCGCAAAAACGGTCACGGGAATTACAAAAATAATAAATAAGGTAGCAAAAATAGGAATGAAATCCCGATGAGAGTACGGAGGATTTATGCTTTTTCGATATTCTTTTAAAGGCTTCTTAACAAAAAGATCACAGGCTCTCATCTTGGTAGATCCCTTTAAACTTAATTATGCGGGGCAGCCAATTTAATTGTCAAATTTTGCTTTTCTGGCTACTTGACAACTTATTTTCTATTGTGATACTTTTAGACCGCTTAATTATAGGAAAGGTAGTTATCTGTCCAGAAAGGATATCTTTCTTATGTCTCTTGGCGAAGATTTACCAGAGCTATTAACTGTAAAAGAAGTAGCCACATTCTTGAGGGTTTCTCCACTTACAATCAAACGCTGGGGCAAGCGCGGAAAGCTTCCTGCTATCAGAATTAATGCTAGAGGTGATCGGCGCTATAAGAAAGAAGCAGTGTTGTGGTTACTGGGGGAGATGAAAAAGGAAGTTGCCTAAACCCCTAGTTCTAAAAACTGCTTCGCAGTTTGGTGGGATAGCCCGCTTCATAACTTCGAAATTTTCACTCCGTTCATAGAACTTGTTCGCAGGGCGCGTAGCGATCTATTTCTCAGGTATTCTCGCGTGCTGCGACCACTTCGTGGGCTAGAAAAAAGAAGTAGCTTAATTAACTCTTCTTACCATAGGTTTCTTCAATTGCTTCAACCATTTTCCTGGCTGAAACACGATAGTCAAAATTATCAAGAACGAATTTCCGACCTTCGGCTCCCATTTTTTCTCGAAGATTTTTATCCATAAGGATCGATAGGTAGTGGGCAAGGTCATTTGGATCAGCTCGTACTTCAACCAGCTTAGGCTCTTTAAAAACAACCTCTCGCCTTCCGCTGTAACCCTCTCTTTCCCCTACCTGGAATTCTTTTTTATAAATCTCTTTAAGAACTTTGGCATTAAAGCCAGTCACACCGTGGCGTACTACTTCACGAGTCGCAGTTGCATCAACACTTAAAACCGGTACGCCGCAACTTTGCGCTTCAACATGTGGCCGGCCAAAACTTTCATTTCGAGACGGAGCTAGATAAACATCGGCAGCATTCATCAAGTAGGCCATTTCCTTCTCGTTCAAAAGCTCCGAAAAAACCTCGACCTTGTCTTCTAATCCTAACTTCCGAACCAAGGAATTACTTTCTTCCATTTGGTTTTTACTTGTCTCATTAAGGGAAATTTTTACTGCGTATTTCCAGCTTGTAAATTTTTTATTAAAAATATGAAGAGCCTGCAAAATTTCCGGTACTCCTTTGCTTTGTGCATCTCCACCTAAGGTATAAAAGAAAAACTCGTCGCTACCAACTCTAAAGCGATCACGGTAGTTTTTCACAGCCTCGTTTTCTTTTGGCAGAGGTTTAAAAATATTAGTGTCAATCCCCTCATAGACTACCTTAACTATTTTTTGGTTGATGCCATCACGTATTAGCACTTCGCGGCAATATTTGCTAGTTGCCATTATTAATCTTAGTCTATTAATCTTTTCTTGATAATTTAAAACTGCCCCATCTGCTACTAACCAAGGCACTGGTGTTTGACCAAATTTTTGGGGGTGTTCAACTAATTCTGGGGTATCTCCCCAAAAACCAACGCCGACAACAAAATTTGGTTTAAAATTTCGGTAGAGCGCCGTCTTACCAGCATCGTCTCTTAAATCCGCGACACAAGTCTCTACACCAATCTCTGTTAAACCACGCGCAATGCTATCACCTTGGACACCAATTGAGGAGGGTCGCTGTTCTTTTTCGCTTTGTTTATAATAAGTTGATTTTTCTTGATCGAAAACGTCTATTTCATCGGAGAAAATTTGTTTGTAAAGCAAAAGAAGTTTCATTAGCCCATTTCCACTTCTACCATATGTTCTCCCGATCTAAAGATCGGTAAAACTTGCCCTTTAATAAGTTTTTGCCCGATTCTAATTGATTTTACTCCTTTACTAACCTTGTTTTTATTTTTTACAAAAATATGGTAAGTAGCACCCCGGAAAGTTCGTTTTATATTAAATTCCGACCAACTGGAAGGTATACAAGGATCAATTAGCAGCCCATCAAGAGTTGGCCTTACCCCCAAAATATAATCGGTACAAGCGCGGAAAAACCAAGCGGCGCTACCGGTCATCCACGAGTATCCCCCTTGCCCAAAATGAGTGCTTTCTTTCCCGTAACTAAATTCCGCATAAACGTAAGGCTCCACTTTGTAAACATCCGGTTCTTTACCTCGTGTTATAAATGAGGATCTTTTCCAAGCATCAAAAGCTTTATCTCCCCTACCAAGCAGACATTCCGCAATCACCACCCAAGAATTTGGATGGGAAAAAATAGTGGCATTTTCTTTTGAACCAGGCGCAAACTGGGAAATCACTCCTAAAGCGGCGTTTAATTTTGTATAAGCAGGGGTAAAGGTAAGAGCACCATATGGGGTCATTAAATGTTTCCAAAGTGAATCCATAGCTTCTATTGCCCGCAAATCGGTTGCTACCCGACTTATTACTGGCCAAGTTTGCCCATTGATATGGATTTTACCCTCTCTATTACGATGTGTACCAATAAGATTGCCATTATCATCGGTGGCGCGAATGTACCAACTACCATCCCAATATTGTTCATTAATTGTTTTTTTAAGATGCTCGTAAATATTTAAGTAACGACGCGCTTTTACCTTTTCACCAATTTTTTCAAGTAAAGGTACAATTTCTAGTATATTCCAGGCAACCTGATTTGCTACCATTAGCGATTCGCCCCGTCCTAAGTGTCCCCCAGCAAGAGCATCATTCCAATCTGCCGTACGCCGAAGCGGAATACCGTTTGGACTGACATGATAAAGAGTATAATCCAGCGCCCGAAGCAGATGTTCAAGCACTGATCCCTTCATATCACCTTTATCTAAGTATCTGATATCCTTCTTTAAAAATTCTAGGTTACCTGTTTCTTTAAGATAATTTAAAACACTCATAGCTAACCACTGAGGATCATCAGAATGATTTGTCACTACTCCCTGGCCTGTTAGAACATTCCAATTATGAACTGTATAACCTTCTTCGAATTGATGTTCCAAAAGTTGAATAAGCTTTGATTTTACAAAATCTGCATTAAACGGCAAAACACCGTATATATGTTGACATTCGTCGCGAAAGCCGAAACTTCCAGCACCAATATAATATGAATCCATCTCTCCTTCTTGACTAGTTACCCAAGATTGGTATTTATTCCAAATATTGACGGAGAGATCGAAGTCTTTATCTGGAGTCTTAACAATTAGCTTACTTAAATAGCTTTCCCAAAACTTCTGCAAATTTATAAAACTTTCTTCAACAAATTCTCTCTTTTTGAATTTTTTTACTTTTTCAACGATTTCTTTTGGATCGCTATCAATTCCAATAAAAAAATGGAGCTTCTTTTCGACATTAGGCCCAAGTTTTAGAGTTTTCATTAAGGACCCGATAGCATCTTCGCTATCACCCCGTCCTTTTTTTGTTTTTCCTTCTTCTATTACGATCGGATTTGATAAATAGCGGTATTCACCAATAAAATCTTCTTTGATACAATCAAAGCCATCATAATCCTCTGATCCGCTCATAAAAACCAAATGATCCCAAGCAACCGCTTGCTTGTCTGGCCTATCCCATCGGCGTTTAGTTGCAAAGATAATATTATCTTCAAAATATACGTTATTAAAAAGTGAATCAAAAACCCGATCAGACAAATCCTTTGAAAAACTGCCCAAAACCCACTCAATATAACTAGTTACTGAAATATTTCGTTCTCTTTCAGAAAGGTTTTTAATAGTAACATCCCAAATTTCTACATTTTCGTCTAAAGGAACAAAATAGGTAACTTCGGATTTAATTTCATTATTGATTGAAGAGATTTTGTTATACCCCATGCCGATTCTCGCTTCCCAAAAGTCGGAATTTTTCATCACCGGTTGCCAATTTAATGCCCAATATTCGCTGGTTTCATTGTCACGGAGATAAATGTATCTTCCAGGACGGTCGGCTATAATCTGCTCGCCAGGAAGCTCGCGACTAATTCGATTATATGAAGGATCAAGATAAAAAGAGTATCCGCCACCGGTGGCAGAACAAAGGGCGGTATATCTACCGTTGGTTAAATAATTAATCCAAGGCCGAGGAGTATCCGGACGGGTAATGATATATTCCCTGCCGTCTTTAGAAAAGTAACCATACTTTGTTGATACTTCCATTAATATGTATTCTAACCTATAAATTGAATAGTGAGAACTACCTTTTTGGAGAAATGCTAGCTGCTAAATCCAAATAAGCTAAAAGGTAACAAATAGTAGATTCTGCCCCCTGATTTAAGTTTGGTCCCCGGCTATGTAAACCATCAAAACATGCCCCTGTTTTTTGATTATATATTTTTGACTTTTTGATATTGTTTCCATGAAACCAATTAAACCAATCTATGGCAGCCTCTTTGTATTTTTCTTTTTGGGTGACCCTGTAAGCAGCTAGGTTGGCTACCACGGCGTAAGAAGCTTCTACTGGCTGTTGATCAAAGGTAGCCTTTTCTTTTCCTTTTTCAAACCAGCCGTACGAACCAACTGGCGAAGGAATCCCTTCTTTGGTGTGAGTCTGTTCCTCAATGAAGGAAAGCGCGCTTTTTGCCGCTTCTAATACTAATTTATTTTTTTCTACCAGATAAGAGTAAAAAAGAGCGGCTGGTAAAATATGATTCGCGTAAGTAATAACCGGCTCAAACCAAATCCAATTCTGGTCTTTATATTTTTCATATAGTTTTAAAAGCCTTGAAGTAAGTTTATTTATGTTTGTAGAAACAGCCTTATTTTTCGGATTAGTTTTTAGGATTTGAGAAAGAGCAATTATTGTATAGGCAACCGCGCGCGGTGAAGTAACATTATTAATATTTTTTTCACTACCTGAAAAAAGTTCTTTAGCAAGATTTGTAAGTGAACGGTCGGCCTTACTTTCAATTACTTCTGCTAAAGCCCAAAGCGTTTCGCCAAAAGAATCTTGCGAGACCCTAGGTAAAAATTGGTGATCAAAGGTTTGAAAATTTTTATAGAAATCGCCGGCTTCCTTAGCATGAATAATAAACGAAAGGTATATTTTCGCTAAATCTAAATATTCTTTGCTACCAAAAAGCCTGTAGGCACGAATAACCACGATTAACGCCCGAGCATTATCGTCCAGTGAGTAGCCAAAGGAACGGTGCGGAACACCATACTTTGTGTGTTGTAAAACTCCAGTTTGGTTAGTTAGGCTTTTTAAAAAGTCGATATTTGGAGGTTTGGAAAGGTTTATTTTAAACGATTGGTTAATCTTTTTCATTATTTTGCTTGAACTTTTGCTTTTCGCAAAACAAGCGTAAAAAGATCTAGATATTGCAAAGCAACTGACGGCCAAGTCATAATCCGGCCATAGTCATAAGCTTTTCTTTCCATCTGATATCTAGACTTAGATTCTGAATGAAGCCCTAATATTGATTTTGATATGGCTTTGCTATCTCGAAACGGAACTAAAATACCCCTCTCCGAACCCAAAACTTCTTGGGCATAAATGTAAGGTGTTGAAATGCAAGATTTTCCAGCGCCTACTGCATAAGAAAGTGTGCCGGAGGCAACTTGCTGCGGATCTAAGTAAGGTGTGATGTAAATATCCGAGGCTCTCAAGTAGTTCAAAAGATCCTCCAAAGATAAATAATCGTTAACAAACTCTACATGTTTGCTCACTCCCAATTTTCTGATGAGCTTTTTTAGGCTGTTACGGTACTCTTCTCCGTACTTTTTCTTAACCACCGGGTGAGTAACACCAACAATTAGATAGACAAAATTTGGTATCTTTTTAACTATATAAGGTATTGCCTCAATCGCATATTCAAGTCCTTTGTTTGGTGAGATTAAATTTATAGAACTTAAAACAAATTTATTTCTTAACCTCAAAAGCTTCTTGAAGTGTTCGGCCCCGCCAAATGGGATATCCGGAACACCGTGCGGTATAACAATTATTTTTCTTTTATCTACTTTATAAGTTTGTATTAGCCTTTCAACAATACTATCAACCATTGTTACTACTACTGCTGAAAGGTTACTTATTCTTCTAATAATATCTTTTTGGACATCAAGAGGCTTTTCTGGGCTGGTGTGTAGAGTGGTTACCACTGGTTTTTTTATATGCTCAAGAAAAGGTATTACGTATTCCCCAAACCTCCCACCGTAAATCCCAAACTCATGTTGCAGGCAAACAATTTCGGCACTAGAGTTATTGATATACTCCGCCGCAGAAATGTAGGTTTTTAAATCATCTTGGGCAATTCGAAATTTTACCTCCCATGGATAATCATAACTATTATCGTTTACTGCCATAATTTCGCTAAAATTGTACGGGTTTAAAACATTTATTGCGTTGGTAAGATCTTTAGTAAAAGTAGCAATACCGCATTTTCTAGGTATATAACTAGCAACATAAATTGCCCGAAGTTTTCTTTCTTGCTTTTCTTTTTCAAGTGTCTTTTTATATCGTGAAGCCATAAATACCTAACATTATACTAACAAAAATAAAAAGCCTTTGGGGCTGGTTGCTCGGCTCTAAATAATATTACTCCAATTCTATAGTACTCGTCAATTTTTCAAAAAGGTTTAGCCTCAGCAAAGATTTGACAATCAAGCAATACTATGAAATACTTTGTATTAGTGTTACCCCAAAGAAAGGAGTAGCTCCTTAAAAACCTGCTCCCCACCTGCACCGTTTGCACTAGTATTGCGGGCAGGTATTTTTATTTGTCTGGAAACCTGTCCAAAGTTTCGGGCAGTGAGCCTGACCAAACAGTAGAAAAATTAGGAGACAGATCTCAAAAATACGCCGGAATCATGAACCACTCACTATGTTTAGGTTCATGGCTAGACTTTTCTGCCAAGTATCTTCGGCAGATCCTGGCCCCTCGTTGGGGGCCTAGTAGTCCCCACGAGGGGCTTTTTCTTTGCCTAAATTTGACTAAAAAGATATAATCACTTTAACAGGCCCAGGGAACCCTAAGGAGGGAAATCATGGAGAAGGTCCCAAAGGTTACTATTTACTTAGCCGGACCTCTGTTTGACATAGCCGACCAGGTTCACAATCTGCATTTTGCCCAAGCGCTAAGAAGGCTTGGATACAGGATCATTCTACCCCAGATAGAAGCAGCCAAATTCTTCGATGGTCAGCGCTACGACCTGAAGGGAATTGCCAAAAGCTGCAGGACAGGCGTGATGTTCAGCGATATAGTGGTGGCTAACATCGATGGACCAGATACTGACTCTGGAACAGCGCTTGAAGTAGGCCTGGCTATACAAACAACCGTTCTCTTCCCCGCAGCTAACAAACCAAAGGTAGTTTGTGTGAGAACGGATGTGCGGACAAGTCCGAAGCAAGAACTAGGCATAAACGCTATGTTTCTGCTGGCAAGCAGGATAATCTACTTACCCGCTTCCATCAAAAGCTTAAAGGAAGCTCGTGATTTCTACAAAAACCTGGCGACTGAAATCGATAAAGAGATCAAGGGATTGAGCATCGAGAGCTAGATAAACCTCCGTCTAGCTCTCATTCATTTTTAAAACGGTTTTTAAATACAAGGAGAGCAAAATAAGGAAGGGAGAGTTGGCGTTTGAGGCGACGCGGTTCGGAAATTAAACGCTGAAACCATTCTAATCCCACCTTTTGAACTAACCTTGGCACACGAGGTTTTTCGCCGCAATAAATCATCTTCTCATGAAGGGGAATATTGTCTTCAACTTGTCCATTTCTTTTAAGCTCTCGAGAACTACAACCGGTTTATAAGGCATAAAGCTGTTGGGATCTTTGTCCACACCACTCATCACTCCAATCCCCTTAACACCACCTTCCATTGCGGCTTTAATACCTCTAGGAGTGTCATCGATTATGTAAACCTCCAGGGATCCCCACCCAAGTTTTTCCTTAGCGTGCCTTTTGGCTTCCGAGACTGCCTGTTTTACCACATATAATCTGTTTTCAAATCTGTCGCCATAGCCCCCAAAGATGAAGTAATCTTCGATGCCAAGTTTCCTTACCTTAGCCTTGGCCACCCGTTCCGAATTCCCGGTGACCAAACCATTTAGTACCCCTGCCTGCTTCGATAAATATTCCAGGGCCTCCTCAACTCCCGGCATTAGTTCTATTGGACAGTCCTTTATCTGCTCCTCAAACTCTAAGCATAAAATCTCGATTATTTCTTGATCCCTTCTATAAAACTCTTCTTCCTTCCCGTACTTTCGTGACGCTTCTATTAAAACACCGCGGTCAGTTTTCCCGGCGTAATCAATATCCTTTCCAACATCTGTTTTTATTCCTAGTACACTACCCAAAGCGTAGTCGAGACAGCGAAGATGCAACGCTCCGGCTGTATGACTAACCAAGGTACGATCCACATCCCAGCCTAAGGCTTTGTTTGTACCCCCTGAAACTTTGTCTATATTCATCTTTGAGTTCCTCATACTTACCCCCGCTTTGGAAGTCGCCTTTCCAGGCGTTTTCTGAAAACGAGATACGCAAAATACGGTAAATTTAACTGTCTCCGCCAGCGGGATGGCTCGCTAATTAACCGGTGGAACCACTCCAACCCTATACCTCTTACCCAACCTGGAGCGCGGGATTTTTCACCGCTAATATAATCCAAAGCTCCGCCTACTCCAATAGCTAGTTTAACATCGATATAAGGTAAATTTCGCGCGATCCATTTTTCCTGCCTTGGCGGCCCGTACGCGACCGCCAATATATCAATTTTTTTGCTGACAAGGTGACTCCTTGTCAGAGCGTCGAATTCTGGTTCTGCTTTACCACCATAGATTCCGGCTATTTCTAACTTTGGATAGCGAGTTTTTAAAACCTCAGCCGCTTTGGCCGCTACTCCTTCTTTACCTCCCAGCAAAAAGATATTAAACCCATGCTCCGCCGCTAAAGCGGCCAATCCTTCAAGTAAATCCACCCCGGTTACTCTTTCTGGCAGATTTTTTCTGAGAATTTTCGCCGCCCAAACCAAACCTATTCCATCAGGTATTGAAAGAGATGCGCTATTTAGGATTTTTCTAAACTCGGCATCTTTTTGTGCCAGTACTATAAATTCTGGATTAGGGGTAACTATGTAATGTTTTTCTTTCCCTTCAATTAACTTTTTTGCCTTCTCCAAGGCTTGGGGAAAATCAATGTTGTCAATTCTAACTCCTAGAATTTCCATATAGAAAAATCCAAATATCAAAGCTCAAATGTCAAAAGAAATCCAAAACCCAAATATCAAAATTGTTTTTGGCATTTAGTCATTTGAGTTTGATTTGACATTTGAAATTTGTCGTTTGGCATTTTCGGCATAAACTTTTTCAAACACCTTAACCGTTTCTTTGGCGGTTTTTTCCCAGCTAAATTCCTTCACTCTCTCCGCTCCCTTTGCAATCAAAGAGTTTCTCAATTTTTCGTTAGTTGAAAGCTTCTTTATCTTAGCGGCGATATCATTAACATCTTTAGGATTAACTAACAATGCGGCCTTTCCGGCAACTTCAGCTGTCGCACCCTGATTAGAGGTTAAAACCGGACAGCGGGAGGCAAATGCTTCCAAAATTGGCAGTCCAAAACCCTCATATAGAGATGGGAATAACAAACTTTTTGCACCGCTATACAATGCCGACAAATCGTCATCTGGGACATACCCCAAAAAGTGGACCTTATCTTTAATTGAAAATTTCTCTGGTGCTTGGTAAATTTCTTTTGTTAGCCAACCGCGACTACCGGCTAAAACCAAATCCACACCACGCAAATTTGCTTTTGCAAAAGCTTGGATTAATAAAACTAAATTTTTTCTAGGCTGAATAGTTCCTACGTATAAAAAGTAACTTTTATTTACACCGTACTTTGCTTTTGCTGCTTTTATTTCCCACGATTCACGTGGGTAAAAAGTCTCGGTACTAATTCCTTCATAAACCACTGAAACTCGTTTTCCGGGAACTTTTAAAGAGCGTGATAGATCCTTTTTGGTCGATTCTGATACAGCAATTAAATGGGTAGCGTTTTTGGCAACAAATTCTGTTGACCAATTTAAATATAACTTTTGGGGAAACTTATGATATTCTGCTAAGAATTCCGACCCTAAATCATGGATCGTTACAATTGTTTTTAAACCGGGTCGCCGAATTACCGGAATAGTATGAGCAGGCACAAATAAAATATCCGGAGGTCTTATAAAACACTCAAAAGCAAGCCTTCCTTGTGTCCAAAACCTTGGCGCTCTGATTACTTTAGTGCTTATATTTGGCTGGCTAATATCCAATATTTGCGGGTAACTATTAAAATAACAAACGTAGCGGTTATTCTTATCAACCTTTGCTAACGCTTGGATTAAATTCCAGCTGTAATTTTCGGTGCCAGTTTTTTCTTCCTTTAATGCTCTTGAAGCATCTATTCCAATAAGCATAGCTCTGAATTTAAAAAATCAAATATCAAAATGCAAAATGACAATGGAAAATTTAAAAATTTTGATCTTTGAATTGTAATTTTGATTTTTGCATTTTAAATTTTGCATTAATGTTCTTATCGCCGTATTATACTTCGGCGGTATAAGTCAATATTTTCCAAAGCAACACCGGTGCCATAAACCACACAGAGAAGCGGCTCTTCAGCTACATGACAAGGTACGCCTAGATTTTGAGTGAAAAATTTATCAATATTTTTTAGCAATGAGGTACCTCCACTCATTACTATTCCTTTATCAACAATATCACTCGCCAGTTCAGGCGGAGTTTCTTCCAAGACCTGTTTAATAGTATCTAAAATCTGGTTGAGAACAGGGTTAATTGCTTCAGTCACTTCACTAGATTTTAATTCAACTACTTTAGGAAGCCCGGTAATGCTATCCCGTCCTCTAACTTCAATTGTTGTCTCTTTATCTTCTGGAGTTGCACTAGCAATCGAAATTTTTATTTCTTCCGCTGTCCGCTCGCCGATTATTAAATTATGTTTCCTTCTGGCATGTAAAGTAATTGCTTCATCGATTCTATTGCCCGCCAAACGTGCGCTTTTACTTACAACTACCCCGCCAAGGGAAATTACCGCCGCTTCAGTAGAACCACCGCCAATATCAACAATCATACTACCGCTAGGAGCACCGATTGGAATTTTGGCACCTATTGCCGCAGCTAGCGACTCATCAATGAGATATGCAGTTTTTGCTCCGGCCGAAAGTGTTGCATCAAGAACAGCTCTTCTTTCAACGCTAGTAATTCCCGCCGGTACACAAACCATTACTTCTGGTTTGAAAAATCGGGATCGTCCGGCTACTTTATCTAGAAAAAACCGAAGCATACTCTCAGTTACCACATAATCCGCTATTACACCATCTCGAAGCGGTCGTGAGGCTTCGATACCCTCAGGAGTTCGGCCAAGCATTTCCTTAGCCGCGTTACCAACCGCCAAAATATCTCCGTTTTCAGCTAAAACAGCTACAACCGTGGGTTCATTTAAAACCACTCCTTGGCTAGTGAGATACACTAAGGAATTGGCTGTTCCTAGATCAATAGCGATTTTTTTAGAAAACATAGGTTTTCATATTATATCTCGCCAGAGAAACGATGGCGAGACGTAATCTTGCGGTAGGAGTAAACTCCGATTGAATCGGAGGAAACGACGCAGAAAGCTTTAGCTTTCTATTATATCTCGCTGATAGGAATTTTGTAGGCCTTTCTTTAAAACTGTCTCAAAATTTACTTAAATAGATCTAATATCCCAAATTACCTTCAGGCTATTGATACTTAAAGGAAGTTAGAGTAGAATTTTTTAAGTATGAAAAAACTTCTAGGCATAGGTCTCTTTTTGGTTTTAGCTTTAACTACTACTGCTTGTTTAATATTATTTGCTCGAGGATACCGGATCAATTTCAAGGAAAGAAGCCTCGAAGCAACTGGGATTGTAATTATTAAATCGAAACCTTCAGACGCTCAAGTATCTATCAATAATGAATCTAAAGGCACTACTGATTTAGATATAACAAATTTAAAACCCGGCAAATACACAATCAAAATCACTAAAGAAGGTTTTTCTTCTTGGAGCAAAGAGGTGGAAGTTATAAAAGAAGGAGTAAATCTAATCGAAGCTTCTTTATTTCCTATCTCGCCAAATTTAAGCTCGCTTACATACTCTGGTGTTAGTAACCCCCTTTCTTCTCCAGATATGAAAAGAATTATTTTTTCAGTTAGTAGCGCTTCCGATAATACCCAAAACGGAATTTGGTCGCTAGATCTGGTAAACCGACCAACATTAATATTTTTTTCTTCAGAAGACTTAATTAAAATTGCCTCTGATACAAAGGATATTTATTTTTCGAAGTCTTCTTATGAATTTTCACCGAATGGAAAACAAATTCTAGTTAAAACAGATAACCCCTTGAAATATTTTTTGCTAGACCCTTCTAAGGAGAACAAGAGCCCTAAAGAAATAACCAGCTCTTTTGAAAAAATCAAGGAGGGTTGGAATAAGACAGCCGATTCAGAAAGTAAAAAACATCTTAAAAACTTAGGCAAAGAAGCGGAAGCCACTGCCGTTGATCTTACCAGTCTAATTTTTTCACCTGATAAAACTAAATTTATCGGTACACGGACAGATAATAGTGTCTTTATCTTTAACGGTAAACCCAATCCACCCAAGCAAAATCCTGAAACCTTTTTGTTACCTGCTAGCAATCGCTATATCTGGCACTCGGATAATAAACACGTAATCTTAGTGAATAAGGATTTGATTTCGGTGATTGAAATTGATGGAACTAACAATACTCCAATCTACACCGGTATTTTTGATCCCAACTTTGTAATACCTTGGCCGGATGGTTCAAAAATTATAATTGTCAATAATTTAAATTCCGCCACAAATAAACTGCCCAATCTCTACGCAATTGAACTGCATTAGGGAAATTAAAGTTCTACTAAGCTAGCTGTAACAATTAAGCGCCTTAGATTTACACCCGGTGGATCACAAGTCTGCAGGGTTAAAATCGGCTCCTTTGAGGGATTTGTAAGATATTGAGTACTTGTTGCTGCTACCAACTCTTTTTTGAAAACAATGTAATCATAGCGTTTGCCTTGATAAAAAGTCGTAATTCTATCTCCCACTTCAATTTTTCTTAAAAGATAAAAAATTGAGTTATAGCGGTGGGTAAAAAATGGATCGGCAGCCGAATGCGCAAAAATAAAAACATTGTTATTTTCCGCTTTAGTTGAACCTGGAAAAGCCGTCCCTTTAGCATGGGCTGCTCCCCTATTTAACGCATCGATATACTCAGAATAAACTGAGGCGTTTACATTAGCTACAACTGGTACATTTACACCTATTTTTTCAATAATTATTCCAAAATCCGTATTTACGGGCGTTACTCCAAGAGGTGGTAGGGTTTTAATTTCGTCTTTGGTTGAAGGCGTTGGATCATTTACCTGAACAGTTTTTAAGAAGTGGTTTTTCCACCAGTACGAAATTTCTTGTTTTACAAAAGGAGCAAACGCTAGAAACGCAAAAACAATACCCGTAATTATCAAGGTATTGGCGGCAGTTCTAATCGCAAGAAAAATCCAAAAACGTTTTCTCTTTGGCATCATGGTCGGGGTGGCCGGGATCGAACCGGCGATCTCGCGGTCCCGAACCGCGCGTCCTACCACTGGACTACACCCCGAGCGACATTTAATTTTAAACTAATTTGTGTTAAAATTCAAACCTACCCGCCGCTTCTTCTGGCTCCCGTAGCTCAGTGGATAGAGCGAGCGCATCCTAAGCGTTAGGTCGGGGGTTCGAATCCTCCCGGGAGCGCCAAAATTGTTTAACCCAGCTAAGCTGGGTTTGACAATATATCCTGCTTAATTTATAGTAAAAATGATGGAACTGCCAATTTTTGGTAAAAACCAAAGAGGATTTACGCTAGTAGAGCTTTTAGTAGTAATTGCCATAATTGCTATTTTAATGGCAATTGGTACCGCCTCTTATAGCCGTGTTCAAAGAAGCGGCCGCGACTCCCAAAGACAAGCTGATTTACAACTCATTGCCGCAGCCTTGGAACAATATTACGGAGATTATAACGCATATCCACTTACAGGCCAACTCAATCAATTAACTCTTGCTCCAGGAGGTCAAGTTTATTTAAACGAGTTACCACAAGATCCGCTACACGATACCCAGTATCCGTATACTGGCGACGGTCAAACCTTTTGCTTCGTTGTTGCGTTGGAAAATGTTCCACCCCATCAAATGACAGTGACTTGCCAAGGAGCGCCAGTAACTGCTGACTATATTGTAAGCTCTCGCGATTAAAACTCCTCTCCTCTTTTGTAGGTGTGTATTTCGCTTTCGTGAAACCAGAGTTTTTCTTCAAATTCCGCTTCTTCTTTTGATCCGGAAACGTGAAGGATATTTTGCACGCCCCGCTTTTCCGAATTAGCATAAGCCGAAGAATCTGTTGCAAAATCACCCCTTATTGTCCCGGGAGGAGCATTTACCGGCATTGTCGGCCCGGCAATAGACCTGGCATTATCAACCGCGTGTCGGCCTTCAAATAAAATTGCTACTAGCGGTCCGGAACCCACATAATCAATCGTCCATTTTCTAATCATTTTCCCAAGCTCAAGCGAATCTGTAGTTCCCAAGTCTTCATGGACATCTTTACCATAATCTTTGTAAGTTTTTAGAGTCTTCCCTCCTAAACTACGAAGAAACTCTGCCTCATCTTTATAGTGCTTGCCCAAAATATCCTCTTTTGCCCACATCATTTTCATCGCAATAATCTTTAGCCCCATCCGCTCATACCGGGTAAGTACTTCACCAATCAAGCCTCTTTTCACACCATCAGGTTTTACTAAAACTACCGCTCTTTCCATAAATAACCTCCTTCAATAATTTTATTATAATTTGAAGCCGAAAAAATTACGGCAGACGAACTAAGCCACTAGAACTTTAATATTTTACCAAATCTTTCCTTGTTTTCGTAAGGCCCCATAACTGCTAGATTTAAACCGCTATTTTTAAATATTTCGGAAGCTACAGCTTTCACATCCGCTGCGCTGACGGCGTCAATTTCTCTTGCTAATTCTTCAGGGGTACGGATTTTTCTCTCTAAAAGCTCTTGCGAACCAAAAAAAGCCGCCACTTCTTGCGAATCTTCTAACCCCAAAACCAGCTTGCCCTTTATGTATTCCTTTGCTTTTTTGATTTCTTTCTCGGAAATTTTTTCTTGAACAAGTGTGTTAAATTCTCCTAAAATCACCTTAATTGCTTCATCAATCTTTGATAACTTCACACCAGCTTGAGCGACAAAAAAACCAGTGTCATAATATTCATCTATGCCGCTTCTGACATAATACGCTAATCCGCGCCTTTCCCGAAGCTGGATAAACAATCTTGAGCTCATTGAAGAACCAAGAATAGTGTTTAAAAGGGCAGCTTTGTAGCGGTTTTTATGTCCTCGCGGGTAGGAACGCACGCCAAGACAAAGATGAGCCTGCTCGGTTTTTTTATTAAATATTTTGACGGCCGGCTTTTCCTGTTTAAAAGTCACCGGTTTAAAGCTTCCGGCCTTTTTATTAGGCAACTCCCCAAAGTATTTATTTACTAATAAACTAGTTTTCTCTTCAGCTAACCCGCCGGCTATAGTAACAATAATATTGTCTGGATTGTAAAAACGATTTAAATAGGACAAAAAACTATCGCGATTAATGTTTTTTAGAGAGGCGGTGGTTCCAATTATATTCCAACCAAGTGGTTGGTCTCCATATAAAAGCTCTTCAAAAAGATCGCCGACATGGCGCATTGGTGTGTCAAGATACATGCGTAGTTCTTCAAAAATAACTCCCCGTTCACGTTCGATTTCTTCTTGGTCAAATTTTGAATTCAGCAGCATATCGCTTAAAATATCCAGTACCAAATCGATATGTTTTGATGCTGCTTTGATATAGAAACCGGTATATTCTTTCGAAGTAAATGCGTTGAATTCACCACCGATTCCGTCAATCATCGAAGAAATCTCCAACGTGGTTGGTCTTCTTTTTGTCCCTTTAAAGACCATATGTTCCAGAAAGTGCGCTACTCCGTTTTCTTCTCTTTTTTCATAACGGCTGCCTGCTCCTACCAAAACTATTGCTGTAACGCTATTCAAGGAAGGCAACGGGGTAAATAAAACACGCAGGTTATTTTTTAGTGTCTCCAATTTTGGCTTCATAAATCTACTTTCTCCATTCTTTCCGGGCAAGAAACCCCCATTAATCCACAAGCTTCTCTTAAAGCAATCTTTGTCGCTACTACTAGAGACAGCCTTGCCAAACTAGTTTCTTTGTCTTTATCATCGATTACTCTCACTTGCTCATAGAATTTATGAAATAAATCTGCTGCTCTTTGAACATATAAAGGTAAAAGATGCACATTGTAGTTTTCAGAAATATCTTCGACAATTTCAGGCAATTTGCTAATTTGGACTATCAAATCCCTTTCGGAAGGGTGTTTTAGCAGTTTTGTATCCGATTTGACAATTTTATCCATCTTAAAACCTTGATTTTGAGCTTCTTTTAAAATACTGCAACAGCGAGCGTGGGCGTACTGAACATAATATACGGGATTTTTTTGGCTTCTTTCTTTGGCTAATTTTAGATTAAAATCCATATGTGTATTCGCTGCGTGAGAGATAAAGAAAAAGCGAGCCGAATCTAAACCAACCATATCTACTAATTCTTCAAGGCTAATAAACGTACCGGTTCGCTTAGACATTCGTACTTCCTGACCGTTATCAATCAACCTTACAAGCTGGACAATAATTATATCAAGCCTGTCGCCAAAATCTAAAGCAGCCGCTGCCGCTTTCATTCTGGCTACATACCCGGCATGATCCGCCCCCCAAATATTAATGATTTTATCAAATCCGCGTTCAACCTTATCTAAATGGTAAGCAATGTCAGCCAAAAAGTATGTTGGCTCGTTTCCACCAACTTTGCTACGAACTAACACTCGATCCCTATCTTCTACTCCCTTTATTTTGAACCAGATTGCCCCTTCCCTTTCTTCGATTAGCCCCTGATTTTTAAGAAGATCTAGAGCGGCTTTTATTTTGTTTTTTTCGTGCAGACTTTTTTCAGAAATAAAGGTGTCAAAATTGATTTTTGTCTTTACCAAAGCTTTTTTAATAAACTTTTCGAGAATAAGTTGAGCTGCCTTTTCACCTATTTCAAGAGCTTTATTTTTATATCTTTCTATATCAATTTCTTTTTCTAACTCCTTTGCAATTTCAACTATATATTCGCCCCGGTATAAGTCTTGACGATCTTCGCTTTTTATACCCAGCGCATCAAGAATTGATACTCCGAGGTTTTTTATTTGATTACCGGTATCATTAACATAATACTCACGGCTAACTGAATATCCAGCCTTACCAAGGCAGTAAGCTAATGTATCTCCCATAAAACCGCCGCGCCCGTTACCTATGGTCAACGGTCCAGTCGGATTAGCTGAAATAAATTCAACTTGAACTTTTTTACCAGAACCATGCCCACTTTTTCCAAAACTTTCATTTTCTTCGATTATTTTTCGTAAAATTATGCATAAAAATTCCGAAGATAGGGTAAGGTTCAAAAAGCCGTTTTTAGCTACCTCCACGTTAAAAAGGTCACCGTTTTTAGCTAGTTTGGCCTGTAAGAATTTAGCAGTTTTTTCTGCCGTCTGCTTGCTACCCTTTTTTGCTAGCTTCAAAGCAACCGTAGAGTAGTAATCACCGTATTTAGAAGTAAGCGTCGGCAAAACCTCCGGCACGATTTTTTTATAACCAAGTTCGCCAAGAGCTTCCGCTAACTTTTCCCTTAAGATTTCTTTAATCATGCTGCAACCTAGTATACCAACTTTTTCCGTCGCTAACAATCTCTATCGTGCCGTTTTTATCGGTTCTGTATACCTTTGAACCGATCGTATTTAGAAAATCTAGTATCTCTTGGCTAGGATGGCCATATGGGTTTTTGGCACCAACGGAAATTATACTTATCTTAGGCGATAAGGAAGAGATATAAGCTTCGTTAAGCGAGGTTTTAGAGCCATGATGAGGTACTTTTAATACCTCGACTGGGCTGCTTGTGGTATAAGACTGAACAGATCCGCCCGCATCCGCAGCTAATAAAGCGTCAAAGCTACCAAACGATACTTGTACAACCACGGCACCTAGGTTTAAATCAGTTGATTTATGGTCTTTTTTTGGCCAAATCACGCTCACCGTTGTACCGTCTGGAAATACCATTTTATCGCCTTGAGAGACAACTCTTGTTGGTATTTTCTTATCTTTCAAAACTTTTTCCCAATCTTCAAAAAGTCTCCCCTGCTCCTTTTCCCGGTTGATCCATAAAGTCTTAATTTGATATCTTTTTATTGTTTCAATTAAGCCGGTAAAATGATCGGCGTGAGGGTGAGTAAGGATAGCAAGATCAATCTGTTTTGAGTAAAAAGGCATATCCTTCCCCAAATGGTTTAGCACTTTATTATCCGGACCGCCGTCAATAAGGATTTTATAGCCTGCGGCAGTCTCGATAAAAATGCTATCTCCTTGGCCGACATCATATACTTTAAGATGAAGATTGCCTTCAGGAAGGGATAATAAAAATCCCCAGGCTAAAAAATTAGCCACGAATAATGAAAATACCGATAATTTTATTTTATTAGTTTTTAACCATTCGGACATTTTTTATATAAAGAATTATTAAACCTAAAACTAAGTAGTAAAGCAGTGCCGGTCCAAGATTACCGGGAGTTAAATTTAGGTTCGTAAAAGGAATCTTGCTAAAAGCAGTAGCCACAAGAACAAAAACGGTCAGGAAAACCCAAATAATCAAGGCTAAAAAGGGCGCTATAAAAGAAACCGAAAAACTAACCACCAGAAATATAAATCCTAGGATAGTAGCCAGTGGAACTATCCACAAAATTAAACTGTTGGCCACGGGAGAAATAGCAGATACTTTCCCAAAGTGATAAAAGATGGCTGGTATTACCAAGATTTGAGCTGCAAGTGTTGTTGAAAGGTCGCCTCCAAATGGCTTAGGCACAGATCTGAAAACCTTCTGAAGACTATTTTGAAAAAGAATTATACCACCAGTAGCTAGAAACGACAACTGGAAGCCAATGTCTTTTACGACCTGCGGACTTACTAATATCATTATGTATGCAGTTAAAAGCAAAGAATATAGTGGGAATCTTTGTCGTCCAAAAAAGGTTGCTAAAAAGGCCAGCGAACCCATAATTGCAGCGCGAACCGCCGGAGGTTCCGCGCCTACCAAGAAGGTATAAAAAGCAATCCCAATAATACAAATAAAAACCGAATATTGCCTCTTTATAATCCGTGCTAATCCCGCTAAAAACCCGGCAATAACGCTAATATTGTACCCAGAAACTACGACTACGTGAATTGTCCCGGTTTTAATCAACGCGTCTTTAAAATCGGTCGGCAGCTCTTCTTTAGAACCAAGTACGATACCTGCCAAAAGTGAGGATTGCGGTTCCGGCAACGCGGCAGCTATTTTGGCTTTTAAACCCTGCCGAAGCTGAAACAATTTTTGTCGCCAGACTGAAGCGCCTATTATTTTAATCTCGGGACTAGTTATTCTCCCATCTATTACAACCCCGTTTATTTCTAACTTATCGCCATACTCCACTTTAAGCTCAGAGCTGGTCTTAATGCTATATCCATCTATATCAAAGTATTGCCAGCGATCATAGACTTTTGGCACTTGAAGTAAATAACCGCTAAATTGAGCTTGACCTGTCTTTATGGTAGGTTCAACTGTCGAGAAACGCCAAACTAGCAATCCCGAAAAGAGGAAGATCGCGATAAATAGGTTTAAAAAACTTTTAAAAGGTACTGATTTTGTCCTTGATTTTTTCAAAGGTGGCTACTCCTACTGCTTTCTTGCTTAAAAGCTCTTGTATGGAACTGTAAGGCCGTCCAGAGATAATTTTTTGAGCCGTTACTGGTCCAATACCGGGCAAGGTATCAAGTTGTTCACTAGAGGCATTATTGATATTAATTTTTCCGGAAACTGAAGAGGTTGCCGTGCCGCTAACCGCTTCGCCTGCCCTAGGGATATAAATCTTTTGGCCGTCAGTTAGCTTCGCTGCTAAATTTAAATTTTGGGCAATCCAAGCAGAATCAGCCTCTGCACTGAAACCGGAAGCTTTTTCAACGGCATCACCTATCCGGGAACCATTTGATAAGCTATAAATCCCCGGCTTATTCACTGCTCCAGCAATATCAATCTTGATTTCACCACCAGATTCCCCTGTCTCGTTTTCCGCACTAATAAACTTTGGTTCGCTTCTGTTCGTAGCGAATTTGGAGATTGATAAGCCAGCTCCAATAAAAAGCAGCCCAATTAAAGCTAAAATTAGAGAGACTTGGTAGTTTTTAATAAAAGGCCAACATTTTTTAATATATTTATTTTTACGCCAATTTTTCGGAAATATCTTTGGAAGAGAGCTAGACATAAGTAGCCAAGATACTAGGAAAACTTTTAATTGTTGTCAAGGGTTTGAAAATACCAAATGACAAAATCTAAAGTTCAAATCAAAGCTTTAAATCCAAAACCCAAATTTTGAACTTAGACGTTTGGACTTTTTTGTCATTTTAGCTTTGGTATTTGGATTTTATAGTTAGAGGGTCTTTATGTAACCTTCTACCCACGCTTTGTAGAAGGAAATCAATTGCTGCAAACCACGGGCTTTTAATTCTTTATTAATTACTCCACCACGATGTGGGTAGCGGGAAAGGGCTAGTCGGGGTGTGGGAAAACCCTGGGCATAATGAACTAGTTCGTGGGCAATGGTATGGTCGATAATTTTCGCTGGGTATTTTATATTTCGAAAACGGCCGTTGATAGTGATTTTTACATTTTTATTAAGAAAACAATATTTTATTGAGCCGAAACGGTAATTAGCTTTTCGCCCAAAGTTAATTTTAACATCATCCTTTTTGGGAATATCCGAAAAATACTTTCCCCAAATATAATCAAGCCTTTTTAACAGGTATAAATTGTCTCGCATTTGCCCTCAAAAGAAGTTTATCTGGACTAAAATATTTCTGTCCAGATTAATTTAAAGGTTAGCTTTTTTAGGGAAATTTGGCAACAATCAAGCGGGTTCTAACTCGTAACGAAGTTAATGATCTTTCCTGCAACGTAAATAGTTTTAGTAACCTTTTTACCTTCAAGGTGTTTTTTAATCTTTTCTAAATCCAGTGCTTTCTTTTCGAGTTCATTTTGATTTTTGAATTTTGAATTTTGAATTTCCATCATGTCTCTTAGCTTCCCATTGATCATAACGGCAACTATCACCTGTTCTTCTTCCAACAGCTTGTCCTGAACTTCCGGCCAGGGTTGCGTATGAACCGAATGTTTCTCCCCAAGGCTCGCCCATAACTCTTCGGAGGTAAAAGGAGCAAAGATTGAAAGGACTATTAGAAATTTTTTAAGCGTTGTGGGATCGATCTCCTTTTTATGCGCGGTGGCGAAGTTTAAGAATTCCATGATCGCGGCTATTGCCGTGTTGAAACGGAGATTTTCCACATCATCGCCAACTTTTTTGACTAACTGATTTATTTTTCTAGCCACTGCTGTATTAGCACTAACAGCTAAATGCCCGCTAAATTCTTCCAAAAATTGCCAGGTCCTATTCAAAAACCGGTACACACCGGTCATTGCCCGATCAGAGAAGTCGCCTCCCATATTGTATGGGCCGATGAATAGAAGATACATTCGAAGCGTGTCAGCACCGTAGGCCTCCATATATTCATTTGGATTGACCACGTTACCTCTGCTTTTACTCATCTTAGCGCCCTCGTGGATAATCAACCCGTGTGCACGGAACTTTTTGAAAGGTTCCTCAAATTCGATATAACCCATATCGTGCAAAGCCATGGTAATAAAACGGGTGTAAAGAAGATGCAGTACTGCATGTTCATTTCCGCCAATATACATATCCACCGGCAGCCACTTCTTGGTTAACTCAGGATCGAAAGGGACTTGTCCAGCTCGTGCGAAACGAGTCGAAGGATAGCGAAGGAAGTACCACGAAGAATCTAAGAAAGTGTCCGAAACATCCGTCTCCCTTTTTGCCTGGCTGCCACATGAAGGGCATTTTACATTGATGAAATCGGAAACAGCAGCGAGTGGGCTTGCCCCCACTCCTTTCGGTCGATAGTCCTTGATCTCAGGCAAGAGAACCGGTAGATCTGGTTCAGGCACAGGGTACCAACCCACCATGTTGGCGGCAAACTCTAAATTCGTGTCCGAAGGACCAAGCTTAGCTTCAATTCTAAATTCTAAACTTTTTGAATCTTTGGAATTTGGAATTTGGAATTTGTTTAGAACTTCGTGCTTAGGATTTAGAATTTTGTGTTCTTTGGCTTCTTTAGTTGTGAACCACGATTTCCCTTCCTCAGCACACGACGGGCAAAATACCATCGGAATCGGCGGGCCCCAGTAACGCTGGCGAGAGATCAGCCAATCGCGCAGATGATAATTAATTGTTTTTCGACCAAGATGCCTCTTTTCTATATATTCTGATACCTTTTTAATAGCTTCCAAGGAACCTATCCCGTTAAACTGGCCGGAATTAATTAGCTTTCCTTCACCGATATAAGCTTCCTTTTCTCCGCCAGCTGGCGGATTCCCCCCACTTATTACTTCAATAATCTCTAAATCATATTTCTTTGCGAACTCATAATCCCGGCTGTCGTGCGCCGGAACTCCCATAATTGCTCCTGTTCCATAACCTAGTAACACGTAATCCGCTACCCAAATAGGGATTTCTTTCTTTGTAAGCGGATTAATGCAAAAAAGCCCAGTGAATACCCCGGTTTTTTCTTTCTCCCGATCAACTTCGCTTTTATTCTTCGCTGCTAGGACGTAATTTTCAATCTCTTTCAATTTTGAACTTTGCACTTTGAACTTTGAATTTAGTAACTCCGCGACGATTGGGTGCTCCGGCGCCAGCACCATAAACGTTGCGCCGAAAATAGTATCGGGGCGAGTAGTGAACACTTTTATTTTGTCTACAGCTAACTGACTACTGTCTACTGCTTGCTTTTGCTGTGGTTTATAGTCTGTGGATGATAAGCTTATCGGAAATTCAATCTCCGTTCCTTCGCTTCTACCAATCCAATTTCGCTGCATCTGCTTGGTGGTTTCGGACCAATCATTCGTTTGAAGATTTTTCAACAATCTCTCCGCGTAATCGGTAATTTTGAAAAACCATTGCTCCAGTTCTTTTTGAACTACCTCACTACTGCAACGCTCGCACTTACCAGCAATCACTTGCTCGTCTGCTAAAACAGTTTTGCAGGCGGGACACCAATCTACCGGAGCTTTTTTCCTAACTGCCAAACCAGCCCTAAAAAGCTGGATAAAGAGCCACTGTGTCCATCTATAATAATCCGAGTCAGAAGTGGTCACGGAATGCTCCCAATCAAACAAAGCACCCAGTTTTTTCAGTTGTTCCTCGCGGAAATATTTTGTGGTTTCAGCTATCAGATCCTTTGGGTGTTTTCCCACTTTAATTGCGTAGTTTTCTGAATGAATTCCAAAGCTATCGAACCCCATTGGTTCGAAGACATCGTAACCTTTGGCACGTTTTAACCTGCCAAATGTATCGGCACCACTAAAAGCATAAACATGACCAACATGCAACCCTTCGCCGGAAGGGTATGGGAACATCATTAGGTTGAAGAAAGGTTTTTTCGCTCCTTTCAAATCAACCTGAAAGGTTTTATCCTTTTCCCACCTTTTACGCCACTTCTCTTCAATTTCTTTAGGATTGTATCGGCTCATAACCTGTCCATTTTATCAAGCAATAAACTCTCTTTCAATAAGAATATGTTGTGGAAAACTTACCACTAATATATAGATGAACTTGACATTCGTGGAAAGTCTAGCTTACAATAAATATAGGTAAATCTAGGAAAATCTATGCAAAGGATCCTGCCCGGACCTACCAAATCCTTGTACTTTATTGGAGAAGCTTCCAAGCTTCTTGGTATTTCTATTGATACTCTTCGTCGCTGGGATAGCCTTGGTAAAATCAGTCTAATTCGCACTCCCGGTGGTACCCGTCTTGTTCCCCTTTCAGAAATCGAACGAATAAAAAGCGGTGGAAAGCCCTCTGAGCCGATTGAAATTAAGGCTGTTTCAGCGCCGCCCCAACCTTTAACCCAGATACCAACTTTACCACGTAAACTATATCAAAAGATAATACATAATATCAGATTTACAAGACCGGTTTGGTATCAACGATGGCACGCCCACCCAGTATCACGACCAACCCACTTGGCAATTCTAGGATTTGCTTTAATAATTGCCTCCTCGCTTTTCGCTTATTACTGGTTTATAGCACCTTTATCAAAAGAGTCCGACAGAAAGATCGCCGACCTTGGAAAAGTCTTACCGGCGACTGAACCGCCGAGAATCCTTTCTTTCCAAGGTAGACTAACTGACGAAAACGGCGTACCAGAAACCGGAGCTACCAATATGAGATTTAGAATCTGGGATCAGCTAAGTGCTGGCACCGAAGGAGATTGTTCGGGCTTTGATGATGATTGTTTGTGGCGATCGGCGGTACGCAGTGTCGACCCTGATCAAAATGGCATCTTTTCCGTTACTCTTGGTGATACCGGCGCTGGTGATCCAGCTATTCCTACTACACTTTTTTCAGATTATGCTGAACTTTACCTGGGAGTAACTGCCGGCGGCGATAGCGAAATGACCCCACGCCAGCGAATCGCTAGTGTCTCTTATGCTTTAAATTCTGACTCTCTGGACGGTATAGACTCCTTATCTTTTCTACGCAGCGACACTTCTGATACATTCAGTGGCGGCACTTTGACCTTAACCTTCGCTGGAACACAAAACTTGGCAACAACTTCCGACCTTGCCGGAAATGTAAACGTCCTTTCCCTAATCGGTACTCCTTCTGGTTCAGCAGGAACAGCCCAAGGGTTATTTATCCAACAAGCCGATTCGAGCAACTCGAATGGTTTGGACGCAGCTATGGTAATCAACAATGCCGATACTAATCTTGCGATTACGGATGCTATCTTGATTAGCAATTCCGGTGGCGGTGCCTTTGGCGATTATATTGATGCACCAAATTTCGATGTCTCCAATGCTGGCACAGTAACGATTGCAGCTAGTCAATCCTATACTGGCGCTGGAGCAGTTACTCTTTCCTCTGGCAACGATACTAACCTAACATTAAACGCCGCTGGTACAGGTACCCTTTGGTTTTCTGGTTACGATTGTTCCGCACTATCTAATGGTGGAACTCTAACTGCCTTAAACACTGGTGAGATAGCTTGTCAGGCTGATGACGGTGGTGGCGGAGGTGGCGCTTTGCATCAAATAACCGCCGCGACAGGTGCTGGATCGGCGCAGGATTCTAATGCCAATAGTATCTTTTGGAATTGGGATTTTACAAGTGCCGGAACTGATTCTGGTTTAACAATCTCGGAGTCTTCGGCCTCTACTAACGGCCTCCAAAATGAGCAGGCCTTATTGGAAATTACTACACTTGCCACTTCCACCGCCTCTCCCCTTCAGATCACCAGCAACAGTGCTGATGTTGGCGACATCTGGATCAACCTCGCCTCTGACGGCGATTTCGAAATCCAAGACGCCAGCACCGCCTTTGCTACCTTTGCGGACGATGGGTCAATCAGTTTAGGTAAAGCTACGGCTGCTTCGACGATCAATATCGGTACTGGCACTGGGGCCGACACTATTAATATTGGCACTGGCGGAGGTGGTGATAACATAACCATCGGAACGCTTGATGACAGCGGACTTGATTTATATCTTGCTGGAAATGACATTCAAATCACTGGCAGTGGGGTAAGTCCTTACGTTTGGATCACAACTTCAGCTGCTAACGATGCAGGTTCCATCGAAATTAGTCCAGGAAATTCGACTGCCTTTGGTACCGGAGGTGGTAATGTGTTTCTAATTGGTGGTGATGTTTCCGGAACCGGCACACCTTATGGGGGAAGAGTCGACATCAAGGGTGGTAATGCTACCGAAGCTACGGGTTACGGAGGGGACGTTCGGATTAATCCAGGCACAGGCCCAACTGGCAATGGTGACATTAACATCGGCAGCATTACTGCTGGAAATATTAACATCGGCAGAGCCGCCGGAGCAAAAACGATCACCATTGGCGAGACTGGAGCAAACGGCAATACTATCGCCCTCGGTACCGGCACTGGAGCGGATATCATCAATATTGGCACTGGAGCTACCAACGCCGACACTGTCACAGTCGGCAATATCAATATTCCGACCACCCTCACCTTCAATACCGGCACCTCTACCGGCACTGATCCAACTCTCAATAACTTTGCCATCAACCTCCAAGCAAACGGGACTGGCAGTAGCAACACCCTTCAAGGTCTGGTGATTACCCAAAATGACACTGCTACAACTGGCGTCTACGACAGCCTCTTAAAAATAACCAACCTAAAAACCCCAGAACCTACCACCAATGGCCTTTTCATCGAGCAAAACGCAGCCAGTGGTACTTTATCCAATGCTATTCAGATCACCAACACTGCTGGAACTTTGGCAACCGGAATTAATTTTACTGGTACTTTTGGTAACTACATTGTCGCCCCCAACTTTTCTGTTTCCAACGCCGGTGCTGTCTCAGCCGTTGGTGTTAATTCAGGGTCAGGCCTTATTCAAGGAACTGGAGGCATCACTGTAACCGGAGCATTAACCGTTACCTCAACCTCAGCTACTGCTACCACCATTGGTGCCAATGGTGCTACCAACCCGGCTTTCCTAATTGATGCTTCAACTGCCTCCTCAGCGACTGGGCTAAAGGTAACATCAGCGGCCGCAGCTGGTGGTGTTGCTCTCGCAGGAATTTCATCCGGGACTAATGAAAACCTGACCCTTAGTGCCAAGGGGTCTGGAACTATTACTCTGGCTTCTGGTAGTACCGGCAATGTTGGTTTCTTCAATGTTGCCAATAACTACATTACCTCGGCTGGAAATTTAACCCTGGCCGGTACAACTATCTCTGCTACATCCGCAACACAATTAAACTTAGGAGCAGCCACTATAGATTTCAATGGAGCTGGAATTATCCAAATGAATAACGGATCAGATTTCACTATTCAGGATGATGGTCCAAACAATATCTTTAAAATAACCGGCAGCTCACATCTAATCGAGTTTGGTAACACGACTGATAATAACGCTTTTACGTTCCTTGGAACTGGTACTACGACTTTTACTGGACTACTTACAGCAGCCAGAGTTCCAGCTGGAACCGGCGTTAGTCAAGGCTCTTTGTATATCAACCCAGCCTCAGCAACCGCCGATTACACCCTACTAGGTTTGGCAGTAAATGGGACAGAGAAATTAAGAGTTGACGAAGATGGTGATATCGATTCTATTGGCCATCTAGCTATTGGCGCTACCGCTTCAATATCTACTGACGAAATTCTATCAGTAAAGGAAACTTTCAGCACTGGTACGCCTATTGGAATCCGTGTCAATCCAACACTTAACACCGACATATCGTACGCGTTTGGGATGCAGGTTGATCCGATCAAGAATGATGCAACCGCGACGAACGGGTTTTATGGTATAAAAGTATTACCTACTATCTCCGGTAGTGGCCAAGTCTCTTCTTCGCTTATCGGAATCCAAACCAGCTGGTCGATCGGTGGCTCAACTGTAGGAAGTGGCGGCCTTGGATATGGTATGCTAGTAGCAGCTCCTACCGCCAGCAAACTCAACGTTGTTAGTACTGCATACGGAATTAATATAGGCAACCAAGGAAATACTAATATTGGTACCGCCTCCTACGGTCTTTATGTCGCTGATCAAACTACGGCAGGTGGTCCCAACGAATACGGTATCGCCATCGCCGGAGCTGATACTTACGCTCTTTGGGTCGGAAGCGGAGGAGACTACGCTGATGCAGCCAATGGGATTACTTTCGGCCAAACAGTTGGAACCTCCGCCAATTTATACCGCTCTGCAGATAATACTTTAAAAACTGATGGCAACTTATACATAGCAAAGCATGCTGCTATCGGAAGCACAACATCTGGTCCCCAAGACACTCAGGTTTTAAGAGTAATGGACACTATAACTGTATCGTGTGGTGCTGGGTCTATTTGCGCTGGCATTATGAACATAGCTCAGACTCAAACTGCAAGCTCCTACAACTACGGCATCTACAGCAAAGCTGGAGCGATTACGGGCGCTGCCACTGCTGTCTACGATTTTTATGCGCAAAACCCAATGGCAAGCAGTGGTGGGTCATTCGTAAGTGCATATGGGATGTACATTAATAGCATTACAACCGGAAGCAGCACCAATGTCGGGCTCTATATCGCTGACGCCGGAAATTATTCTTTGCAACTTGGTGGAAACGGCTTTTCTGCATCTTCTGGAATCACTTTTGGTTCTGATGGCAGCGAGGCTAATCTTTACCGCTCCGCTGCTCACACCCTAACGACTAATGATAATTTAATTGTCGCCAAACATATGGCTTTAGGAAGCAGCGGTACACTAGGTAACAATGGTTTAGCCCTACAAGAGAATACAACTATTAAAGGAACCCATGGCATTGATGTTATTTGGAATTATAGTGGCTCTGAAAGCACTGCTGGCGTCTATGGAATCTATAACACTACACAGTATACTGGTACCGCTGGATCTGGAGCTTATACAACCGGAATATATTCAGCCACCTATCAAAATTCTACTGCAATTAATGTGGCAAGCCTTCGCGGCATCAACTCCGCACTTTTCAGCGGCGCTTCATCCGTAAACTTTGATGAAGCTATTGGGATCATAATCAGCGCCCCAACTTGGAGTGGGGGTAAACCCCTTGATACCTATGGAATACTTATCAATGATCAAGGGAATGGAAATAATAGAGCCAGTGCTAACGCATATGGTATTTATATCAACAATCAAACTACCGCTGCTACTGCTATTGGCCTTTACATCGCTGACGCCGGAAATTATTCTTTGCAACTTGCTTCGAATGACTATGACGCAGCGCAGGGAATCACCTTTGGTTCGGATGGCAGCGAGGCTAATCTTTACCGCTCCGCTGCTCACACCCTAACGACTAATGATAATTTAATTGTCGCCAAACATATGGCTTTAGGAAGCAGCGCTGGCATCTCACTCAACCATACTTTAAAAATAAGTGACACTCTAACTGGATCATGTCAGTCAAGTTATTGCGCTGGCATTATGAACCTGGCTCAGACTCAAACTGCAAGCTCTATCAACTACGGCATCTACAGCCAAGCTGGAGTGGCTACAGGCGCTGCACTCGGTGCCTACGATTTTTATGCAGAAAACCCAACCATGAGCAATGGGGGGACAGTAACGAATGCATTCGGGATGTATATTAATAGCATCACAGCCGGAGGCACCAAAAATGTTGGGCTTGCTATAGTCGATGCTGGGACATACTCTCTGCAACTTGCATCAACTGATGGTGATGCTGCTTCTGGCATCACTTTTGGAACTGATACCAATCTTTACCGCTCTGCACCTGATACTTTAAAAACTGGTGACAGTTTTGTTTTAGGCTCATTTTCGGCAAATCCAACTGGAGAAAACGGGATGATGTATTACAATACCACTAGTGGGCTGTTCCGCTGCTATCAGGCGGGTGCTTGGGCCGATTGTCTGCAGGGCGGGGCAAGCAGTACTGCTCTCTCTGCGCTGACCAATGCGGCAGCCACCCGGAATCTTTCCAATGCTAACTGGGCCCAAACCTGGGGTTGGGGTACACTGACAACCGAAACCGGTATGGCTTGGACCGGCGGCAGCGCGATGACGACGGGCAGCCTTTTTTCCTTGGGCTCCTCCACTTATGTTCACGGCGCAGCTCAAACGGGCAGTTTGATGAGCTTAGCCTTCAGTGATACCACCAGCGGGGCATTCGCCACTACCACCAATGGATTACTCATTAGCCCAACTATGAACACAACTGGTTCCAGTGCCCGAACCTTTAACGGTGAGTCGATTCAACCGGCTCTAACCGCCTGTGGCACTACTAATGGCACCTGTACTTACAATTCTTGGGAAACAGACTTGCCGGCCTTGACTCAAGCAACCACCAACACTTTCAACTTTAGGGGTTTGAACCTTGCTTCCGCCGGCGCTCTGCAGCAAAATACCGCTGCCGGGACGATCAACTGGGCCGGGGCAAATATCATCATGCCCAATATTAACTCGAATTTTGCAGCTGGAACTATCGATGCCTCAGGACTAAACATTACTGTTGGTACCACCACGACGGCTGCTAGCGCTATTACTCAAAATGATGGCATCGAAATCATCTTACCATCCGGTACCGATTCTATCGTTACCGGCGGAACTGTCAATGGTATTGATATCCCAATCGTCGCCATCGGTCCAAATGTTGGCATCGTCAATGGGATCAATATTGGAGGTTATACCACCACAACTTCAGGTGGAACAATCAATGCAATCAATATCAACTCCATTACTACTTCCGGAGGAGCCGATACGGCGATCAAGATCGGCAGTCTCTGGGACTATGAAATACAATTTGCCGACACTAGCCCAACAATGCTTTTGGCTGACGCCAGTACCTACGCTTGGTATGATGGAACAAACACCCTTTTATCTATCGTCGATCAAGGCACATACGCTACCCTCAGGCTGAAAGACAAAGGTAGTACTGGTGATCCAGGTACGTGTACTGCCGGGGATATTTATTTCAATGATACGGATAATACTTTCAAAGGTTGTACTTCCGGCAATACCTGGGAACAATTGGACAATGGGGCTGAATCCCAACAAGCTATTACTGTCGATCCTTCCCCTGAAGCTGTAACCAATATTGGTTCTGGTGAAACGGAAGTTGCCCAAGTTGATATTACGCCAACTACAGCGACAGGAGATGTTTATATTGAGGCTCGTTTTGAAGTAACAAGTAGTAGCTCAGCCGACCAAACCTTACTTGTAAGAGTAGAAGACAATAATAACTGTACTGGAAATACTATTGGTACACAAATGAGCTTCACTATTACTGCCAACGCTGGTGTCCTGACAGGTAACTATCTCTACACGGGTATAGATGTAGATGCAGGAGCTTCAGCTCAAAGTTATACTCTTTGTATGTCTACAGCCGCCGGTGACACAGATATAGATGATTACACTTTGTCGGCTTTGGTAATAGATACGGGGTCAGATATTGCCGAGCTTTATACCACTAACGACACAGGTTTGGAGGCAGGACATATCGTCAGGATGGATACAAATCTTGAATCCGGCGTCAAGAAGACAGAAAAAGCCTATGACAGCCAAGTTTTTGGCGTCATTTCGACAAGGCCAGGATCCCTGTTTGGCGGTGTAAAGAATGAAGGAATAAAAGCTGTTCCACTTGCCCTAGTCGGTCGAGTACCCGTCAAAGTAAACGGAGAAAATGGACCAATTGAGGTTGGTGACCTGATAACAAGCTCCTCTACTCCGGGTATAGGTATGAAGGCAACGAAAGCCGGCTACATCATCGGTCGAGCAATGACTGCCTTTAGCTGTCCCAACTCTTCCACCTCGGAGGAGTTTGAGACCACCTCCGAGGTGTTGCACAGCGACTCCTCGGATGGTGAAAGTCTTTGCCAGGGAGCGGTACTGGCCTTTGTCAACACCCATTATGCCAACCCAGCCGATTTAACCGATGATAGCAACTTGCTGAATTTGGATAACATAGACGCTACCGCTAGCGCCAAGGTTGCTACCGCTTCATCCCTAAAGTTGAATGCGGAAAATAATATTGTCGCTACCCTTTCGGCTGGAACCCGCTTTGTCTGGACCAATTCGGTCGGGCGGGTTGTGGCTTGGGTAAGCGATGCCGGTGAGGCTGTTTTTGAAAAAGTCACTGCTTTGGTTGGCGATTTCCGCAAACTTATCTTTGGTGAGCTTGTCGCGAGTAAAGATTCCAAAGTAGCAGGAGAGGCCTCCTTCGAAATGGGGGCAACAGAGGTCTTTATTGAGTCTAATAAAATTACCAGGGATTCTTTGATCAACCTCACCCCTACTAGTAAAACCAAGGGGCTATCTCTTTACATCAAAGAAAAAAGGCCCGGCGAAGGTTTCGTTGTCGCCCTTGAACGCAGTATTGGTGATCAATTAACCGACGCCACTGCCTCTGCATCCCGCCCAATCACATTCACTTGGTTCATCCTCAACCAAGAATAATTAGCTAGACACCCCTGGGGTGTCAATATAAAGTTTCGTCCAGCAGTTGGGTTTTTATTTTTTCAAGGGATCTGGCGTAATCCGTTTGATCTAAAACGAACTTTTCATAATTTTTTTCTTTTGGATTAGGAAAATAATTTAGTATCTCGTGCTTTTGGCAAACAGTCTCTAGCGAAAAACCAAAATATTCTTGACACGAAGACCATTTATAGGATCTCAAATCCGGCGTAACTCCCCCAACAAGAGGGTTTAAATGGATATATCGAGAAACATGCAGCAGTTGTTCTTCTGATTCGATCCTGACCGCTTTATATGGGGCTTGAAAAAGATGGCCTTCGCGCTTGTATTTAGTATTAAAATAACGTGTATAACTATTGGTTAATTTCCCAAGATATGTAGGTATCCCTTTGTCCAAAGTCTGTTTCAACAGAAGATGGAAATGGTTCGGCATTAAACAAAAGCAAATCACCTCGATCATTTTTCTTCCACTCGCTTCTTTAGGACGGATTAACTTTCTTGATCTAAAGGAAAATCTAGTAGGTACATTTTCATTTTGATAATAGACTATGGTCTTATAAAATCTTCTATAATTCACTTCATCTAAGAAGGTTGCCCGCCGTTCCACTCCCCTGTTAAACACATGGTATATTTCTCCGGTAACAATCGGTTCTTTTCTATACGGCATATATACAATATATTAGATTGACACCCCAGGGGTGTCAATATAGTTTTTGGAATAGGATTGTCAGAATATTAACAGGATTAATCAAAAGCCTCAAAAGCTAATTCTCGACCTACAACCTAAAACCTACAACCTAAAACTATATCCCCAGGAAAACCCGGACTTGGTTTTCGCTAACTTCCAAAACTCCTCTTTTAAAGGCGTAGTCGATTTTTTTGCCGATAAGGGTATCTATTGTTAATTTGTTAAATATTAAGGAAATAAAATTGGTATGTTCCGGCAGTATGTCAAACTTACCGATTTTATTTTCGGAAGAAACCGCTACCGCTTTTCCCTGAAAACTGGTCTGACCGGCAACCGGCGGCCAAAAAACTTCTACTAAAAGGCTTGGTGTTTCTTTTGGTTTCATAAACTATTTAACATCTGATAAATCACCAATATATAAAAGCTTATTTTCCGACACATTATCCAGCTTTCCTTTTAAAATATCATTAACATCAGCAATCGTTCTTTCCCGCTGAATATATTTACCCGACATTCCAGTTTGTTCTTCCAGTACAAATAAGTCTTGGCACATATAATTTAATAGCTTCTTAGCCCGGTAATATAAAATCCGATCCTCAAGGGAAATTTCAGCTTCTCCCACAATCGAAACAATTCGCTGTAGGTATGTGTAGCGTTTGAGTAATTTTTCAGCTTCCAATACGGCGCTGTAGTGTTCTAGGCCGATAATTGACGGGTCAATAAGTGATGATGAAGAAGACAAAATATCCACCGAAGGATGGCGCCCTTCTTGATAAACAGTTCGGGATAAAGTAACAATTGAATCAAAATACGGCACAATTGCCTGAACTCCGGCATCGGTTAGATCATCAGCCGGTACATAAATTGCTTGGATAGTGGTAATTTTAGATTCTTTAGTCGATATTAGTCTTTCTTGAAATACCCCCACTTCGCCGGTTAATGTAGCTTGGTAGCCGTCTTCAGAAGGAATTGTGTTAAGCAAAGTTGAAAGCTCATTGCCAGCTTGAACGAACCTGTAAACGTTATCGATGAAGAAAAGTACATCTTTGTTAGCTTCATCTCGAAAATACTCTGCCAATGCTAAAGCCGTATACCCCACCCGGAAACGGACTGCGGCGCTTTCATTCATTTGACCAAAAACCAAGGCAACATGGGGCAAAACATTAGTTTGGGTTAGTGTTTCATAAAGCTCATGGCCTTCCCTGATTCTCTCGCCTACCCCGGCAAAAACCGATACTCCTTTGTGAAAAACCGCGATATTATGCATTAGTTCCGATAAAAGCACTGTTTTACCAACACCGCTGCCCCCGAAAAGTCCAATTTTCCCGCCTTTCCTTACCGGTGTAAAAAAGTCGATTACTTTAATTCCGGTTTCGAGAAACTCATTTGTGAAAGAAGCGCTGTCGTAACTGGGAGCATCGCGATAAATTGAAACTCTTTTTTCAGCGGCTACTTGTCCCAGACCGTCAATTGGCTCACCAAAAACATCCACTACTCTTCCTAGCAGTTTTTCTCCAACCGGTACCTCCAAACTTTTTCCGGTCTTTAAAATTTTTGCGCCGCGGAACAGTTCTGTAGGATCAGAAAGAGAAATACATAATAAGGTATCGTACTGAGTAGAACTATAAACTTCTATACGAGCATTTTGATTGTCTGCCAAAGTTAGCAGCTCGTGGCGAGCGGGTGGGTTTTCTTTGAATTCTACTTCAACAATATCACCTTTTACAGCCACGATTTGGCCATGATGTTGTTCCATAATTTAAGATCCCTCCTTGGCAACGTTATTGCCCCATAGTGAATATCCTGCAAAAATTCCAAGTTGTTTTGAATTAGCAATTGCTCTTTTGGCGGTCCGCCATTCTTTATTTAATTTTGTTAGAGTTTCGTTGGCATTCTCAGTGGCTTGATCCATTGCCACCATCCGGGCAGCAAATCTAGCAAGCTCGTGTTCATAAACTGTTTGGTTGAAAAGGGCGGCAATAATTTCAGTTTCGAAAAACTCCATAATTTTTTCTGGCGAAGGTTCAAAAAGATAGCTTTTAGCCTTCACTACTTTTTCACCTAAAGTTACCCCACCGGAAATTGCTTTCTTGGTCGGGTACTGGCTCATTACTGAAATTATTTCTCCATAATAAATAATAATTTGTTCGTATCTGCAAATAAAATCAGTAATTCTTTTTATTTCCGAGACCTTTGGTTTATCATCGTTTAAGGGAAAGAAACTGGCGGCTACTTTCAATTTTTCGTTCCTTAAAAAATACCTACCAACAGAACCTACAATAACCGCATCAGCATCGCCTTTTTTTAAATCGGCGATATAATTTCTCCAGATATCCAAAATTAAACTGCCGTAGAGATGCTCATTAGCAGAAAGAAGTACTAAAACTTTCTTGCCGTTTCTTTTTATGAAACTGGCACTTTGCAGCTTTGTCTTCCCTCGTATAATCTGCTTTTGGAGTTCACCAAGGTAAGAAATTTTCGCATGGTTATAAACCGAACCGACTCCATTTAAAAAATCCCTGGTTTTAGCCACATTTTCTCGCAGTTGCCTTACTTTCATCGAAGCAATTTCTTGATAAATCGTCGTAATATCTTTAATCGCCGAAATTACATTTAAATTTTCCCTAAATTCTTTGGAGCTATACATAAAGCGCCTCAGTCACCCTGGTAACAAATTTTTTCATCAACTTAAAAAGCTCATCGGTGTTTTTAACCGTTTCTAAGTTTTTTTCAATTTCTTTGAAAAATCCTTGTCGGTATTTGGAAGCAAGCTTAATAAGATCGACTCGGAGCATCTCCGCTTTCTTATCTCCCCAATACCCTGCTAAAAGCAAACCAAGGTACATTAAGCCAAGCTTTGACGGCGTTAAAGTATCGCTATCTTGATTTAAAACGGCTTCAATTTTTTCGCCTAAATCAATTTCTTTCTTGGTGTTTTCCGGAAGTTCCACCCCAAAGCGGGCGATTTCCAGATCTTTTTGATAGGCAGATAGCGCTTCACGTAGGATATTCGATAACTCCCGCTCCAAAGGACTTTTAGTTTGGTTACCTACCCTCGAAACAGATAGAGCGTGGTTTATTGCCGGACGCTTTCCTTTTCTAAACTCATCAATATCAAAAAAGATGTGGCCATCGGTAATTGCCATTAAATTTGTTTGGATGTACCCGGTAATATCGCCCTCAAGAGTTTCGGCTACAGGCAGGGCGGTGATGCTAACTGCTTTACCGCTACTTGTTTTGATATTACCTGCTCTCTCCAAAAGAGCGGCGTGGAGATGGAAAATATCGCCAGGGTAAGAACTACGCCCCGGTGCTCGTTTTGAAAGAAGCGAAATTTCCCGGTAAAATTTTGCATGGTTTGTAAGATCATCATAAACAATAATCACGTTATAACCGCAATCCCGAAAATATTCGGCGATTGCACAGGCGGAAAATGGAGCCAAATAAACAATACTTGCCGACGCCGCCGCATTAGCCGCTACAATTACGGTATTTTGGAAGGCATTGGTTTTGCGAAGATAGCTTTCCACATTTTTAATATCGCTTTGTCTTTTACCGATTGAGGCATAAACACAAACCATCCCTTTAGCCGCTTGGCTAGCAATTGTCTGCAGTAAAAAAGTGGTTTTACCAGTTTTTTTATCCCCAATAACCAATTCCCGCTGGCCGTAACCAACCGGAACAAGCAGATCAACAATAGACACTCCGGTTTCAAGCGGCGCTCTTACTTTTTCTCGGGCGATTATTCCAGGGGCTTTAGAATCAATCGAGCGGTATACTCTTTCGCCGATTATTGGTCCGGCGCCATCTATCGGTTGACCAAAAGGATCAACTACTCTGCCTAAAATTTCGTTGGAAACCGGTATTTCAAAATCTACTCCGGTTCTAGCAACTGGTAAATTATTTACTAGCCCGTGAGTTTCCATCATCAAAACTTCCACACTATTCGGCAAGATAGATTGGACAATTCCTCGTTGGCCGTCTTTGGCAATTACTACCTCTCTTGGTTTAACTCCAGGTAACCCGGTAACATAAACCACCGAATGTACTATTGACTGAATGTAGCCTACTTCACCGATTTGATTTAAGTAGTCCTCATAGTTTTTCATGATATAAAATGTTATCTTTATATATATTTAATATGGCCTGTTTGAAACTGTTCTTCTAATTTTTTAACTAGGGAATAATCGCGATATTCACCGCCATACTCCAAACGTAGCCCACCGATGATTGATTCTTGGATAGTAAGATCAATTAGAATTGTTTGTCCGGTGGCATCTTTTAGCCAACTGCTCAACTCGTCAATAAATTCCTGCCTTGGCCTAAAAGCTATTATCAGCTTTATCTCCGGGAGATTAGTAAGGTGCTTTTTTAGCTTTACTAGACAGCTATTTTGGCTAGCGGCACTTTTTGAAAGTACTCCTTGTTTTTCTAAACCTATTATTAAATCGTGGAATTTAACCGAGGCGGTCTCACCTACTTTAGCACTCAAGTTATCTGTCTGCTTATATTGGTAAACTCGCCTTTTAGCTTCTTCGATCTCATCTAATAGCAGGTAAAGCTCATCTTTGGTTTTTATTTGGCTAATTAATGCCTCAAATGGTTCTTCCATAATTGCTCCTTAGAACATTTTCTCCTTTTTAGCCTTTTCTAAAGCTTCCATAACTAGCTCTTCATGGGCACTAATATCAATGGACCGGCCGAGTGTCTTTTTAGCAACCTCCGCTATTAACTGATAAATCTTGGTGTCGATTTCTTTGATTTTAAGTTCCTGGTAATCTTTAGTTCCTTTTTCGGCATCGACAATTGATTGGCTAATCCTTTCGGCCGCAGACGTGCGTAAACCTTCTAGTTCAGTTTTCATACTAGCGCCAAAGCTATCAATCATCCCTTTAGTGCTTTCTAGAAGCTCGTTATGAGCAAACATCGCACTGGCTTGAACCTCATTAGCCAATAAATTGAATTGCTTTTGGTAAGCGTCCACAATATCATTCATCGAATTTTGCATCATTTGTTTAGTTTCTGATAGGTTTTGAGATAGTCCTTGGCGCATCACCCCGGCCATTTCTTCCTGAAGCGATTCAGACACTCTCAGGTTCTTTTGGGAGGAAGCAATAGCGTTTCGCACTATCTCTTGGGCAACCGAAATTGTTTTGGCCAAAATATCATTTCCCCGCCGCGCGATTGAGTACCTCATCTGCTCAATGTCTTTTACGTACGGTTCAAAACCACCCAAAGCCCGATCTACCTTATAAACCAGGAAAAGAATCATCAGAATCGCTAGTAAATTTAATATTAGGGCTGCTAAAATAACTTCGTCTCCCATTTAGGCCTCCTTTTTCTCTAGATTTAGGATCTAGGATTTTAGATTTAAGATATCTTAGGTCTTACGTCTGACATCTTAAACTTAAAAGTAAAATATAATAAACAACGCTAGCGCCACTCCGGCGGCCGTTAATATAAAGATTCCGATTAAATTTACAAACATCGCAAGCTGGATACTGGTTTTAGCCATCGGGTTTCTGCCCACGGCTTCAACACCAGTCCGCAAAGAACGGGCAAAGAAGAAAAACCCGAAGAAAAACGCCCCTCCACCAACAAGTAGCGCAAAAAGGTAGCGCAAGACTTCAGGAAAATTTTCCGGTTTTTGCATACTAGTGGATAGAAAGGTGAAAAGGCGGCCAAAGCTTGGTTTGCCTTCAACGGTACGGTATTGAATATTTACAAAGACGCTAATCTGACCACTACTTTCATCTAGATCTTCCAAGGCTTTACCCAGCACAAATCCCGACTCAATCGCTTTCTGACCAACTCCGGCTTTACTACTTGAAGATATAAAATCGCCTCTTTTTATATCACCATTTTGATTACTGACATTTACTAATGATTCACCATAGGAAATAACCGGCAGACTAGCGCTAGTTTCTTGGTTTAGGACAATACTTGGATTTTCAACTACGACTCCGAAAAGATTGGGATCGTACGCTGCTTTAGAACGTACCAACCCCTCGCTACTTTTACTAAGAATATCTCCGCTCGAAGCTTCGCTATCTGCCACTTCAACGTTACTTGCAATCTGGCCCGACTGAAGATCGGCCGCTAGAATTTGTGTGGAAAGACCAGCCAAAAGTACGGCCGGTAAGGCAAGACTAATTACTATTTGGGCAGGTTTTTTCATAACTAATTGTCAAATTACAAAATCCAAATGTCAAATCAAATAATTAAAATTCAAAATCCAAATTTCGACATTTAATCTTTGAGCTTCTTTTGGCATTTGAGCTTTGGCATTTGTCATTCAATACTTATCATAGCACCACTTTTTTACCCCTGCGGCTGCTTTTTTAGCCGCTGAATTTTTTCCCTTCGCAACCTCGCTATTAGCCACAATTTCCCGCTACGGGAAACCCAATTTGAAGCAAAAGGGGGCTTGACATAATTAGTAATAAGTAACATGTGACAGGTAACATGGGGAAACATTTTCATTTTTATACTTGCTACTTATCACTTGTTACCTGTTACTTCTTACTTCTTACCTGCCTCGCCGGCCCGCCCGCTTCGAGTTCGCGAAGCGAAGTCGGACGTGGCAGGCAGACTTGTTACTTGTCACTTGTTACTGTGTTACTTGTTTAGATTTCACGGGGTCTGCGCCCTGCACTTGCGCTCCTCGGAGGCCCCGCTCAGCGGAACGACGAGGTAAGCATAGTACAGGGTTGACAAACCAACCTTATAATACGTACAATTTAAGTAGGATTTCCCGTTACGGGAAGTAACATTCCCGCAAGTTACGCTTAAGTAACGGAAGCCTGGTAAATTAAGGACCTGCCATGCCCGAGGGAACAATGTTTCCGCCTCAACTTGCCCAAGATGAGACGGACGATTCGAGTAAGTTAATATCTTTTGATGAAGTAATTGCCCGAGCCAAACGGTTTGGTGTAAGTTTTGGCAAAGGCAATCCCTACCACCGACTTCGCTACTATACCAAAATTGGCCTCCTCGCTCATGCAAAGCGTAAATCTTTCCATGGCGCGCCGCCTTCTGGAGCTTACCCAGAAAGTGTGGTTGACGCTCTTGTAAAAATTGACCGGCAATTAAAAGAAGGCCGAAGCATCCAAGAACTTCTTCGGGAGAAAGATACAATTTCGGAAAAAGAAGGCGAAGCTGGATTATTTCCGCCGGTTAACTTTACTCCCCTGCCAATTATAAAACCGCCTCCTCCTGCTCCTTTTGTGGAAATCCCGGCAGTTGAGGAAGGCCCCAGCGTAGTAGTAGAAGAACCCCCACCAGAGCTTCCGCCCGACCAGCTTCCATTATTTAGACGGCTAAAGCTAAATGGTGCGCACGTTTTAATAGCGTTCTGTCTAATTTTGCTTTCTTTCCCCTTGTTTATTTTATTAAATACAGGCTTCAGAAATGTATCCAAAGATATCTTAATCACACTAAAAAGCATCAATCCTTGGGAAGCTAAACAACAGGCGGCAAGAATGGTTTTGCCAAAACCTGTTGATCAAGTACTTGGCAGTATTACCAATCCTTATTTAACTATAAATGTAGAGACTGATGTCAATGCTCTTCTTAATGCTAAAGGTGGAATAAAAACCCATGACACTGATGTAGATGCCGGTACCGGTCAAGTCTTCGCTTCCAATATATTATATGGGATTTCTGCCGGGACCAATGTGGCGATTAGCGGTGATGCACAGAATCCGAAGATTTCGGTACCCAATGTAGGCTCTGGTGATATTACCGCCGTTCTCGCCGGCTCTGGACTTTCCGGCGGAGCTTACAGTGGTAGCGCGACATTATCTGTTAATCTTCAAGGCGGTTCGGGAATGGAGGTTGCCGGAGCAGGACTTTCTTTGGCTAGGGGTTGTGCCGGAAACCAAATTCTGAAGTGGAATGGAGGAACCTGGGTTTGTTCTGACGATTTAGGTGGCGTAACTGGAATTATCGAAGTTCAAGAGGAAGATTTCACAATTAGCGGTACAGCTAGTAGGGTTGATTTTCGCGGTAGCCACTTTGACCTCACTTCTGAAGATGGTGGGAATGAAGTCCGAGTAGAGCTGTCTGAAGGCACAGCTGGCCAATTACTAATCACAAACAATACCCCAGAAGCAGCTTGGATAACTATAACGGGAGACATTGCTTTCGATGGGACCGGGGTAACTACCATCCAAGGAGATTCCGTCGCTCTAACGACTAATACTACGGGTAACTATGTTGCTTCGGTTGGCACTGGTTCTGGTTTGACTGGTGGAGCAGCTGGGTCTGAAGGAGCGACTCTTACTTTGACCTTAGGTGATCTAACCGCCAACTGGACCCAGAACGGGGCTTTTGACATAATATTGGACGATCCAGACTCGGATCTAGTCATCAGAGATTCTAATGACACCCACTACGGTACGATTAACATGGGCGATTTGGACAATGATGTCATCTACACCTTCCCGGACACTGGGGCCAGCGACACTGTCTGTTTGTTTTCTCTCAATAACTGTGCGGGGTCAGGTGATATTTCCGCTGTCGGCAACGTCCTGACTGGCCCGGCCTTTACAGGAGCCGATACTGGTGGTGGCCAATTTGGTAACTCTCTTGTATTTGAAGGCAACACTGGCACCAATAACGCCACTGATGTCACTCTGCAAGCAGCTGATGTGACTACCAGCCGAGTCTTTACTCTGCCTGATGTTGCTGATGGAGATATTTGTATTAGTAACAGCACCTGTATTGCGACGACTGGAGACAGCGCTACCAGTTTCTTCTCCTCGGGGATCTTAGCGGTTGGGATTGGTGGAACCGGCGCAACTAGTCTAACCCAGTATGGCGTGCTTTACGGTAATGCTGCCAATGCGATTGGAGCAACCAGTGCTGGCAGCGCTGGCCAACTTCTCATCGGCCAGAATGCCGCCGCACCCAGTTTCCAAACCATGAGTAGTGACGCTACTATCTCAGCTGGTGGGGTCTTAACGATCGCTAACAATGCTGTTGCTTTAACGACTGATACTACGGGTAACTATGTTGGTGATGTCGCCGGTGGCACTGGTATCTCGGTCACAGGTACACCTGGTGAAGGCTACATAGAAACCGTTGCCATTGATCTATTGAGCGCAGCGGATAGTGAAGGGTCGGCTTTTAGCTTTTCTGGATTAGAATTCGGAGGAGGAAGTAGTGATAAATTAACTCTTCTTCAGGGTTGTTCAGAAGGGCAGATTCTAAAATGGGATGAAGATACAGATCAACGGTGGGAATGTCAAGCCGACGCCACAGGAACTAGTGGAATTATTGAGGTTCAAGATTATACTAATACTGAACTGACTGGAATCACTCGAATAGTCTTCGGTGCTGACAATGACGATTTCGACGTTGATAAGAACGGTACCTTTGCAGAGGTTGATATAGATTACGCTACTTCAAAGATAACAAGAAGCAACCAGACTGAGACTATTACAGCTAATTGGGCCTTTGGCGATGCTACAACAGATATTACAACCATCGATACTGAAAATGCTGGTGATGATGTAAATAAGGATTCTTCTACCTTCAGATTACGTGCTCGTTACGACTCTCAAGCCGGCGGTGGAATTACTCAAGCAACACTAGACGCCGACATCGTTCACAATATAGGCACAGGTGCTTCCCCAACCTCCTCTATAGACTTCAATATCGGTGGTAGTACGGTTGAAATGTCATTAAGCAGTGCCGGAAGTTTGACTTTGTCTGGTACAACTCTAACTTTAGCAAATACTAATACTGGCGCGGTCCAACTAGCCTCCTTAGGACAAGGAACAACTTATACTCTACCTGACCCTGGGCAAGCAACAGCTGAAATTTGTATTTCAACTGGAAACTGCGCAGGATCGGGCGGTGGAATCACAGGATCAGGAACTTCTGGACGATTGGCTAGGTTTACAGGTGCAAGTACTATTGGTAACAGCTCTATAGACGACCAACTGGGTGGCAGTTCTGTAGCGATCACAATAGATGGTTCCGGAAATGTTGGAGTAGGAACTGCCTCACCCGGAACCCGCCTCCACGCAAGGGTAAATGACACCTCTGATACTGCCGTTACCAACATCCTTCGGCTTACTCACGATACCACTGCAGTTGGCGGTGGAGCTAACGGTCTAGGATCCGGGATTGTCCTCGCTGGGGAAACTTCTACCACCCAGGACCAGTCGATGGCTCAGATTGATAGCCTCTGGACAGACGCTACACACGCTAGCCGAACAGCCGACATCAGATTTTCGACAGTTAATAACGCAAATCCTCTAGCTGAAGTATTTAGGATTAAAGCAAACGGTAACTTATTTTTTGAAAAAGGTAGTAACGATTTAACCTTAGCGGTAACCGCCCCTACTGGAGCGAGTAGAACTCTTACCATCCCTGCAATAAGCCAGGACGATGAGGTTTGTATTGCTAGCTTAGGAAACTGTGCGGGAACAGGCGGGGTGGGTACCATAACAGCCGTGGGAAATGTAACAAGTGGCTCTGCCTTCACAGGGACTGATTCCTCTGTCAACAAGGGTAACTCTCTTGTATTTGAAGGCAACACTGGCACCAATAACGCCACTGATGTCACTCTGCAAGCAGCTGATGTGACTACCAGCCGAGTCTTTACTCTGCCTGATGTTGCTGATGGAGATATTTGTATTAGTAACAGCACCTGTATTGCGACGACTGGAGACAGCGCTACCAGTTTCTTCTCCTCGGGGATCTTAGCGGTTGGGATTGGTGGAACCGGCGCAACTAGTCTAACCCAGTATGGCGTGCTTTACGGTAATGCTGCCAATGCGATTGGAGCAACCAGTGCTGGCAGCGCTGGCCAACTTCTCATCGGCCAGAATGCCGCCGCACCCAGTTTCCAAACCATGAGTAGTGACGCTACTATCTCAGCTGGTGGGGTCTTAACGATCGCTAACAATGCTGTTGCTTTAACGACTGATACTACGGGTAACTATGTTGCTTCGGTTGGCACTGGTTCTGGTTTGACTGGTGGAGCAGCTGGGTCTGAAGGAGCGACTCTTACTTTGACCTTAGGTGATCTAACCGCCAACTGGACCCAGAACGGGGCTTTTGACATAATATTGGACGATCCAGACTCGGATCTAGTCATCAGAGATTCTAATGACACCCACTACGGTACGATTAACATGGGCGATTTGGACAATGATGTCATCTACACCTTCCCGGACACTGGGGCCAGCGACACTGTCTGTTTGTTTTCTCTCAATAACTGTGCGGGGTCAGGTGATATTTCCGCTGTCGGCAACGTCCTGACTGGCCCGGCCTTTACAGGAGCCGATACTGGTGGTGGCCAATTTGGTAACTCTCTTGTATTTGAAGGCAACACTGGCACCAATAACGCCACTGATGTCACTCTGCAAGCAGCTGATGTGACTACCAGCCGAGTCTTTACTCTGCCTGATGTTGCTGATGGAGATATTTGTA
>Ga0315284_10000311_pt1 | contig 66268 bp, 67 predicted proteins | sample YL17G09_16_MG_FD_203696 | JGI IMG/M metagenome (GOLD analysis project Ga0315284, IMG submission 203696) | Sediment microbial communities from Yellowstone Lake, YNP, Wyoming, USA - YL17G09_16 | ecosystem: Environmental > Aquatic > Freshwater > Lake > Sediment | place: USA: Wyoming | collected...
GGGGTCCGGAAGGACATCATCATTCTGACTGGGTACCATTTCTACAACTACGCCGATCTCAACCGAGGGGTCATCGTCGATCAGCGCATGCCGTCTCTTCGGAACGGTCCGATCGCAGAAGCAGGGGCCCGCTTTTCGATGAAGTCGGGGTTGTCAACGGCCGTGTATCTCAGCTACTGCCATGCATCTTCAAGAACCACCTCTTCGTACCCATACCTCTATATAGACAACTCAGATGCCCCAACAATGGATACCACTTTCGCGGAGTGGGTGACAACCAGTTCCATAGCCGTCAACACAGCCGCGTTGGTCGGTCGGTTGGGCTACGACCTCCTCAAAGGCCGGCGTGTGCATGTCTCGCCCGTTGTCGGCTTGCAGGCATCCGCATCCCTGACAAGAAAGGAATGGAGTCGCTCAACAGCCGAAATCTCGCGTTTCAGCGTCTGCGACACCTGCGCGGTCAGCACGGAGATTGTTGGTTTTCCCTACGAAACCGGGCAGAGCAGTGAGATGGGAAGCATCTACAGGTCTTTGGAGTTCGGGCTCCTGCCGGGACTACTTGTGGAGCTTGATGTCACGCGGAGAGTAGGTCTTCTGCTCCAGATTGATTGGAGGTATGCGGTGGGGACAGACTTGAAAGAACTCGTCTTCGGATCGCCGCTTTACGACTACGTGAACCACCGCAATTCAACCCTGCGACATTTCGGCCCCAACGCATTGCTGGGAATCAAGATCGGCTTGCAGTTACAACATCATCACTGGAACATCCAGTCTGTCAACGACTTGACACCGCAACCTTCATGCAGGCACGACAGGATGGGCCTTCCGCGTCGCGAACAGCACCGAGCCGGAGATCTGTCCGAAGATCCAAGGCAACATCCGTTCGGGACGCTCGAAGCTTGGCTCTCCGCCATATGACAACCCCGTCGGGGATTACAGGTGGTTCACAGTTGCGATAGTTGATGGGGCTGGAAACTATTCTGTTTGGAGGCTCAGTAATCCACTCTATGCCCACTGACAAGATTGTAGCTCCCGGGTACGACACGCACAGAGACCCGCGGCGAGGAGGGGGCCATTGCTCTTCCTACGCCACTGCGTAAGGGCCACATTTGTCTGGCCCTTTGTGGCCTCACCTTCCTACTGTCGGCAGCCTTTCCGACACCAGCCTCAACGGCATGTGCCGCCACTGCTGATAGTACTATTGTCGTGCGCATTCGACAAGTTCTTGACCCACTGGTGGCTCTTGGCGATACCACCGCGTTCGCCACATTCCAGGAATTCCTCGATAGTTGTGCGAGGGGGACATGTTGAGAGGAATTGTGTGGCAAAGCGCGAACCGCTGTCTCATGCTGGGCGTCAGCGGCAGTATCCACGAACTCACAATGGACAACATGGGGTCAGAAGGCGTTTCTCGGTTCTCGTCTACTCAGTCCAGAGTCCCTGAGCAGGAAATGGCCGTTTGGGTTGATCTTGGCGCACGGCATAGTCCAGTGCATCGACAGTTGAAACCATCGGTCGACTGGCTCTTTCGCTCCCTCTGCGGGGAGAGCGAATCTCTCGGTCAAGGTGGGAACTGAGGATTGTTCCGATTTGCGTTGGTGGCAGGGTGATCGCAATTCCCGTCAATGTGGGATGGGGCGTGCTCGCCAACGTCGGTTTCGACGCCACATACTGGTTCAGCAGTCACGTGGGTATGAACGTGCAGATGCAGGCGGGCATCGAATACGTGTGCTGGCCACTCTACTGGGTTCCGCTGATAAGGCTCCCGGTTGGCATCATCTTCGCGCTTGGTCGTTGAGCAGGGGGCAGCGGGCGAATGTCGGGGAGGATCGCGTCGGGGTTGCGCTCACCAACTGAGACAAGTATCTTTCAGAGCGCGCAGAGGCTGGGACGGTGATGCGGTTTCTTCATGGGCGGTCGATGTTTGCGGCGAGACGCGCTTTCGCGAGTCACGTGGATCTGTGCGCAAGGGTATGACGTATGATCACTGAAGTACACAGCGGCATCAATTGCGACTACGATGTCGCCCTGGCCAACGCCGATATTCCCGAGGTGCATCGTCCGCAATTTCGCCAGTGGATGGGGCAGTACAATCGGTTCTGCGCCAGGAATGCAGTTTCGGATACGGACCCTCTATCGCTCGATGCGTACATTGCTGAGCTCAGCTTGCAGGGCCGCGGGGACTGGCAATGCAGGCAGGCGCGTCGTGCGGTTGAGCTTGCCCTGCACCTGAAGAATGCCAGGATCGCGGGCGTTGAGGGGTCCGGTGGCGCAGCTCTGATCCCGGCAAGTGGGGCGAAGGCTTCCCCGCAGACGCCTTGCGTGCGACAAGGCCTGGATTCGGCCGACTCTCTGAGCGGGGGACGCCTTGCTCAGCCTCCCATCGCGGCCGTGGAGAGCCGCGCACATGACGCCGCCATCACCGAACCATCCGCAACACCGCAACAAGGAACCCCTCAGCCTGCTCAGGGCATCGCGCCTGAACCCGAGAGTGCCAGCCAGGCCTGGGACAAAGCGCTCGAGGCCATGGAGCGGGCGATCCGGGTCAAGCACTATGCGAAATCAACGCTGAAAAATTACACCATCGATGCACGCCGGTTCCGCACATTCCTTGGCGACAGGCACCCCGGCACTCTACGCTCCGAAGACGCCCGGCTCTATCTCGAATACCTCGCAATCGATAGAAGGGTTTCCGCATCCACGCAGAGCGGGGCATTCAACTCGCTGTTGTTCCTCTACCGAAACGTTCTCGGCATCCCCTTCGAGAATATGCAGGGCGCCATGCGGGCCAAACGCCCCAAACTGCTGCCAACCGTGCTATGGCAGGATGAGTGCGCCAATCTGTTCTCGGCGCTTCTGGGTACCTACCGGCTCATGGGCGAGTTGACCTACGGCTGCGGTCTGCGCCTCAGTGAAGTGCTGGGCATACGCATGCAGGACATGAACATCGACAAAGGCGTTCTCACCGTCAAAATGGGCAAAGGCGCCAAAGACCGGGTGCTCCCGCTACCGCAAAGCATTGTGGGCAAGCTGCGCAGCCACCTCTCCGCAGTCCAGGAACAATGGAAGAAGGATCGCGACGATCCCGAGTGCGACGGCGTCTTTCTGCCCGAGGAGATGGAAGGCAAACCCGGAAGCGGGGAGTTGTCCGCTGCCCTGGCATGGTACTGGTTGTTCCCCGCGCCCGAGATCACGGCAGTACCCGGGACCGGGATGCAGAAGCGATCCCATATCCACCCCACGAGATTCCAGGATGAGGTACGAGAGGCCGCGCACAGGGCGGGTATCGCCAAGCGAGTGACTCCACGCACCCTGCGCCACTCCTTCGCGACGCACCTGCTCGAAGCAGGATATGACATACGGCAACTCCAGGAACTGCTGGGCCATGCGGATATTCGGACGACAATGATTTATCTTCATATTGTTCGATCCGACCCAAAGCAGGTGAGAAGCCCGCTGGATTTCTTGAAAGAAAATGTGGATCAACAGAGGAAAGGAGAAAACATGAATAAACCCGGGAGTGGGTGAAATGGCGTTTTTGAGCGAATTTGGGGGAGTCGTGCTGCAAGGAACTCCGGGTTGGAGTGAACTGCAGCTATGTAAATCAACTGATTGGGCGCATCGCAGTCATCACCATTTCACCTACCAACCCTTTCAGGAGATAAGCAGATGGCACTCGTTAAGAAGAAAAGCACACCTGTCAGCAATGGTTCGAAAAGAACAAAGGCAAAACGTAAACCAAAACCAAAGCCGCAGCCTAAGAAACCAAATGTTGATGCATGGTTAGAAAAAGAGGATACGCATAAACAAGAAGCTTTGGAGCAAGGTTCGCGAGAGTTCGATGACGCCGATTCGCTAAGTGTCCACACACTTGAAGCAGTTTACGGAAAAGAAAGCGGTTTCGGTGAAGATTTGGGGTCGAGGGGAACGACAGGAGCTGCGGGTCATTTCCAAATGGAAAAGGCAACCGCCGAAAGGATGGGGCTGACTGTTACCACCAAAAATGACCAACGCTTCGATATTGATGAAGCCGTTGTGGCGGAGGCCAAATACTTGAAGAAACTCGATGGCTTCTTCACAGAAGAAAGAAACCTTGGTTCAGGCCTGGAAACCATTCCTGTCACCGATCTTGATGAACGAACGAAATTCGTATTGGCCGCAAATAATGCTGGTGAGGGGAGAATTGCCAGAGCTCAAGCATTGGCCAAGGCTGCAGGCAAAGACCCTGCGAAGTGGGACGATGTCAAGGAATTCCTCAAAGCAGCAGGTGCTTCGGATGCCAAAGTGAAGGAAATTACCAGTTATGTAGATATGACAAAGGATTACGAGAACAAATTCCAACAGAAATCAGAAGCATCGGAAGAGGACAAGAATAAGGGACCAACAGAAATGAAGCCAGATAGCGGAGAAGGCCATTGGATCACCACGAAAAATGGCAAGCACATACTAATTGATGAGCCGAAATAGTATGCGCTTCATTTTCATTGTTAGCGTTCTGTGGTGTATTTCTGACTTGTTTGCTAAGGATGATAGTTTTCAAGTTGATATAGGTCTGAAAAGCACGAACTATGTAGATATTTATTCAAACCCTTATGTAACTGCAATTCGAATCGAATTGACAAGGTATTTATCGGAAACTTCATGGCGAGATAGCTTAGAAAAGGCTAATGTCAATTTCGGCGATCATCTAATTCAGGATACAACCTGTGTCGCTTACTATGCCGATTCCTTTTCGGTGATACATATATGGCCAGGACAATTTGGGGGGATCAATGGTTTAATAATCTTCAAACATAGACCGGACAAGATATTCAGAATATGGGTCTATAAAATCGATGAAGGTGAATACCAATTGCGACAAATTCAGCCCCAAATGGACTTCACGAAAGATGAAATCAATAAGCTCATTAGGAAGCATGGAGAGCGTCTTTTCGCAAAGTCAATTTGACTCAAGAAGTTCTTCAAAGGTAACGTCCAATAAGGCAATTGTGCCGACGTCTGGGTGGAACGCGCAAAGCCTCGCGAGTCATCTATAGCCCTTGATGCAGCCGCGGCACAATGAGCCGTGCGGATCGGTGATCGTCGGGTGGGATGAGTCAAACACCAGCAAGAAGGCCTGGATTGTTCAGGATTCACACGGTATCAGCGCCCATGGCGGCGATGGAATCATCAACATCAAGTATGGTGCGGTGAACATCAACGAATACTGCGTCGTCAATGGCACACTGGCTATAAGCGGACAGCTCCAGAAGGTGTTGGGGTACGACTACTGGTTCCTTCCGGCCGTTCTGTTTTCCATGGGCACGCCGTAGTCCGATGGTGGTTGCGGGGACCACTTCGAACCCCGCAGCACGCTCTCCATAATCCTCAGGGCGCGCCATCGGGTTCACCGCGGGCGATGTGCCGGGGTCCCTCAGCTCCATACCGGCGGGCCCATCGGTGAACAACAGGGCAGCATCGCTTCTTGGCAAACTCTCGCGCGACTGTGTACCCAGCCGCGACGCCGGCATCTGCGCCAACAAACTCGGATGGATGGTCCATACAATGACCGATTGATTCAGATGCCAGTTGGTACTTCTGACATTCCTTGGTCTCATTGCGTCCATTCCGTCTCCCCTGCATGCGGGGGTCCGGAAGGACATCATCATTCTGACTGGGTACCATTTCTACAACTATGCAGATCTCAACCGAGGGGTCATCGTCTATGAGCGCATGCCGTATCTTCGAAACCATGTCGTTGGCGTTGGACGGCTACACGAAGGGTGGCTTCGCCAAGGTTCTTGACGAGTTCTTCACGCAGGTGGACTATAGTGGCGATATCGTGCCGATCATCACGCAGATGCTCAACGATTGATCGTCTTCTCACAACGCGTCGCGGTCTCTCCGACCGAACCGCAGGCCATAGAGGGGGCAGCCGCGCCCCCGAAATGGTAATTTCTCTGCATGTCCCTGCCCGACCTCAACGACGCCGCCCGCGACCAGAAGATCAAGGATCTCCGGTCTCGGCTCGACGCACTGAACCGTGCACCAGTCAAGGCTGAGTTCGCGGTGGACCCCATGGCGCGCGATCTTCGTCGGGCGCTTGCCGCCCGCAAGAGACGCGCGCTGCTCGTGTCGCGAGAGCCCGCGCCACTTTCCCCGGGGTATCGATTCCCACCGGCGACCATCCTATACAAACGCGACCTGCCGCGCACCACGCCCGCCCCCCTGCCCGAATTCACCCTGCAGCCGCCAGCCACCGTGGTGCTGGAGGAGGCTGTGCAGGGCCGCGAGATTGTGCATCCCACCAAGGGGCGGGCGTTTCTCACTGAGACGCTGGTGCGCGATCTTGCCGAGACCCTCGGTGTTGACGAACTGTTCGCCGAGAAGCTTGCGGCCGGTGACACTCGGCTGCTCGAGCGCCTTCGCCGAAGTTTTGATACGCCGCTTTTTGCCCCGGAAGACTTCGTTTTCGTCGACATCGAGACAACGGGCCTGAGCACCTCTCCGCTCTTCCTCATCGGCGTGATGGTGTGGGAGGCAGGGGGCTTCACGGTGCGCCAGTTCCTTGCACGCACCTATGCAGAGGAGGCTGCCACCATCGCACTCTTTCTTGACGCGTGCAATGGCCGCAAGCTGCTCGTCACATTCAACGGCAAGTCGTTCGACTACCCCTACATCCGCAATCGAGCCGCGGCATCGGGTGTGCCCTTCGGCACGCCGCTCCCGCACTTCGACCTGCTGCACGAGAGCCGCCGCGTGTGGAAAGGGCGGCTTCCCAACTGCAAACTGCAGACTCTCGAACTTCACGTATGCAAGCGCGGCCGCACCGGCGACATCCCCGGCCACCTCATCCCACAGGCCTACCACGACTACGTGCACTCGGGCAATGCCTGGCAAATCGTCGATGTTCTCAAACACAACCTGCTCGACCTCATCACTCTCGCCGAGCTGATGGGCCGATGGCCGGACAACCAGATCTGCTGACGACGATTCTTCTGATCTGAGGGCACAAGCGAGGGCAGAGGCATTTGGGTGGCAAAGCCGGGTGGCGCGTCATGCTGCAGTGGCAAGTAACAACCACCCGATGCGCGACACCCACGGGCAGTGGCGGGCTCCATGCAACCTCGGACTCGTCGAATCCATTGCCGCCATTTGACAAGGCCGCAATTGCCCGGGCATCTCACGAACCCCTCGTCTCCACACCGGAACGAATGCCCGTGGGTGTCGCGCATCGGGTGCACCGAACCTACGACGAACCACGACGCGCCACCCGGCTTTGCCACCCGGAACCATCTGCATGCCTTGCCCCAGTCACCCGGCTTTGCCACCCAGAACCGTCCGCATGTCCTGCCCCAGTCACCCGACTTTGCCACCCAGAACCTCCGACCAGCCTTGCTCCAATCCCAGCCCCAGTGGTCCGAGGCAATCTATTTTCTGGAGACCCACACGCCTCGGGTCGATCCCTGGATACCCATGAACGTTGACGACATCCTCTCCCGGCTCAAACGAAGTCGCTTCTACGGCGATCAGATCGTGCATGTGCAGACCCTGCCGGAGCGGCCGCCGGTGTATGCGAATGTGCAGGGCGGAGTGAACCCGCGGGTGCAGGCGGTGCTTGATAGAGCGGGCATCTCACGGCTCTACGCGCACCAGGCCTCGGCCATCGACGCCGTTCGCGCGGGCAACAGCGTTGTCATCGTGACAGGCACCGCAAGCGGCAAGACCCTCTGCTACAACATTCCGTCGGTAGAAACGCTGGTTGCCAACCCCGCTGCCACCATGCTGTACCTGTATCCCACCAAGGCGCTGGCTCAGGATCAGCTTCGCGGACTTGCCAGGTTCTCGGACAAAGGCTCGGGCATCACCTTCCTTGCCGGTGCGTATGACGGGGACACACCGACGAATCTGCGGAAGAAGTTGCGCGACAACGGCAATATCATCTTGACAAACCCCGACATGCTGCACCAGGGCATCCTCCCGCAGCATGCACGGTGGAACCGCTTCTTCGCCAATCTCACCTACGTGGTGATCGACGAGGTGCACGCCTATCGCGGCGTCTTCGGTTCGCATCTTGCCAATGTGATCCGACGACTCAATCGCATCTGTCGCCACTACGGGGCCGCGCCGCGCTTCATCTGTTCATCGGCAACCATCGCAAATCCGCAAGAGCATGCCCAGCGCATCTGCGGCATGCCCATGACATTGGTTGACAACGACGGATCCCCGCGCGGACAGAAACGCTTCATCCTGTGGAACCCGCCGCCCCTGACCAACGCAGCCGGCGGCGATACGTCCAACTGGCGCATTGGCGGCGACCGGCGCAGCCCCATGGGCGAGGCCGTGGAACTCATGACCATGCTTGTGGCCGAGCACATCCAGACCATCGCATTTGTCCAAACGCGACTCGCCACCGAGCTCATCTACCGGAGCTGCCGGGAGCGTCTCTCCGGCATCTCACGCAAGCTCGGGGAATCGGTGCACGCCTACCGCGGAGGCTACCTGCCCGAAGAACGGCGCGAAATCGAGCGCAAGTTGTCAAGCAAGGAGATCCTCGGCGTGGCCAGCACCAATGCGCTGGAGCTGGGCATCGATATCGGCTCGCTTGACGCGTGCCTGCTCGTGGGATACCCGGGCACCATTGCCAGCCTCTGGCAGCGCGCAGGACGAGCAGGACGCGGACACGACGAGGCCGTGGTCTTCCTGCTGGGGCAGAACGCGCCCATGGACCAGTACCTCATGGCACACCCCTCCTACCTCTTCGGCCGCAACCCGGAGACCGCAGTGGTGGATCCCGATAATCCGCACATCGTGATCGGGCACCTCAAGTGCGCGGCCGGCGAGCTGCCGCTTTCCGACGACGCGACATCCGCATTCGGCGAGTGCGCAAACCCGGTGCTCGAGTTGCTTGAGGAAGACCAGGTTGTCAAGCACCTCGACAAGGCATGGTACTGGGCGAGCGCCGAGTATCCGGCTGCAGGGGTCAGCTTGCGCAACATTGCCGGGCCCGTCTACACGATACAGGACGAAGCCGACGGCCAGAAGGTGATCGGCACCATGGACGAGATTTCCGCCATGTCGCAACTGCACACGCATGCCGTCTACCTGCACAGTGCCGACACGTACTTTGTCAAGAAACTGGACTTTGAGCAGAAGATCGCCGTGGTGGAGCGACGCGATCTCGACTACTACACGCAGGCGGTTACTGCCTCGCAGATCACCATCGACAACCGGGAGAGCGAAGACCCGTGGCGCGGCGGCACTCTGGGCTTTGGCGATGTGACGGTTACCACCACCATTCCCATGTTCAAGAAGATCAAGTTTCACTCGCGCGACAGCCTGGGCTACGAGCAACTGGAGATGCCTCCGCAGTCCATGGAGACCGTAGCGTTCTGGTTTGCGCCTCCGCCCGCAGTGGTGCAGGCATTGACCGAGCGCAAACTGCTGGTGGGCGATGCGCTGGTGGGTATTGCCAATGTGCTCATGGAAGTCGCGTCCATGTACGTGATGTGCGACGCGCAGGATATCGGCACCGTGGTTGACGCGAAGAATCTTGGCTGCGAAGCGCTCTTTGTGCACGACAAGTATCCCGGCGGCATGGGCTATGCACGGCGGTGCCGCGATTCATTCGAGCGCATGATTGTGACCATTGGAGACGTGATCCGCAATTGCAGTTGCCCCGATGGGTGTCCGTCGTGCGTGGGCTCGGCAATTATCCCGTCGTCAATGACCGATCTGGACTCGGGTGTGCGCGGCAGGATTCCGGACAAAGCCGGCGCGCGACTGCTGCTCGAACTGATGGGCTGAGCAGTGGGGCCACTGGTGCGCCGCTCCCCGAGCGCCGCACTGATCCCGCCATGCGGGACGAAGTGTGTGGCCGCAGGCTGTATCGAGGGGCGCGGCGGGATCAAACCTCGACCCTGCTCGGCGCAGCGCTCAAGGAGCGGGGGATTTTCCGAAAGGCATTGAGCCCGAACGCACGTGACAGAACCGTCGACGACATACAACGTAAGGACCAAATCGATGCCTCAGGAAAACTCGGTCATCAATGAATCGCGCATTCGCCTGCAGCACTTGAAGCACATGCCCGAAACGCCCATCCGCATCCGCGAGATGCGGGCATTGGAGCGCGTCATCGCAACAGCGCCGGCGCCGAAGTCCGAGCCTGTCAAGAGGACACGCAAGACCCCGGCGCGCCAGGAGCTGGTGGATGACGACGACGAGGACGACCAGCCGGTAGTGACTCCCCCGACAACGCACCGTCGCGTGGAGAGTGTGGATGGGAAGAAACGCGTTGTCATTCGCGCGCCCCGCAAGTCTGAGATGGTCGCGGTGGAGGACCCCCGCGCGGCAGAGCGCGCCCGCAAGCAGCGGCTCGATGATGCCCTGGCCTCGGTGGGACTGACTCATCGCGGGATGAGTTGAGAGAGGCGGAGTGCACGGCCGGAATTCGCATTGCGTCAAAGTGTACCCTTTGAATCGATGTAACTTATTGATTTGAAGAGAAGTTTCCGGGTTCGACCGCGAGGATTCTATGTGGCTGGGGCTCTCAGAGGGAGGGGTGCGCATGTCACGGGAGTTGACCTATCCGAAGAGTAACTACTCAGGTCCCTCTGACGACTACTTCCTTGACGCTCGTCGAGCGCCGCACTGAGCCCAGTCGAGGTGTGCCTCAGCCGGGCGCCCCGCAACCCCGACCTCTGGAATCGGGCTAACGGCAATCCGGAACATGTATTTTACCTGCCGGTTCTCCGACGAACAACACCCCGAAAACCATCCTCAAACTCCCATACACGGAAGGACCCCATCGTCATGGCAGCATCGAACACCAGCAGCAAGCCGCAATTCAAGAACTACAAGATGCACGTGATCGCCAACACGCATTGGGATCGCGAGTGGATGAAGTCGTTTCAGGAGCACCGCTTCATGCTGGTGGAGTACCTCGAAGAGCTCATGGACGTGTTTGACAAAGACAAAGAGTTCAAGTACTTCCACCTTGACTCGCAGACAATTCCGCTGGAAGACTTCGCGGCCATTCGCCCCGAAAAGGTGGAGCGCCTCAAGAAGTACATCAAGAGCGGCAAGCTGCTGATCGGGCCGTGGTACTCGCTGCCCGAAATGAACGTGCTTGACGGAGAGTCAATCGTCCGCAATCTCGTCATGGGTCACCGCGTTGCCAAGGAGTGGGGCCCGGTCATGAAGGTCGGCTACACCCCCACCTCAAACGGACAGGTGTCGCAGTTGCCGCAGATCTACCGGGGCTTTGGTATTGACACCATGCTCTTCTACCGCGGTGTCAATGCTGACATTGCGCGCAAGGAGTTCTGGTGGAAGGGCGCCGACGGCACCACGTCGCTGGTCGAGCAGTTCCCCGATGGTCGCGTGGTATTCTGGGGCATTGGTATGCTGCCCATCGTGTACGACATGTGGCCGTTTGAGGGTGAGACGTGGAAGTATCGCTGGAACAAGCACGGTCTCCCCTTCCGTCTCAACGACGAACGCGAGTTCTCGCTTGTTGAGCCGCCCAACCTGTACGACACCGGGCGAGTGGAGAAGGCGCTGGCCGAAGTCAAGAAATGGGAGACCAAGTACAACACGGTCCGCCATCTGCTGTATCTTGACGGCATGGACCAGACCCCTGCCAACAAGTACATGACCCGGCTCATCCGCGATGCCAACAAACTGAAGACCGGCGACACCTACGAGATGACTTCGTTGCCTCAGGTGATGGCGCTGCTCAAGAAGGAAGTGAAGAACCTGCAGACGCTGACCGGCGAGTTGCGCACCACCAACAAGTCCGGGCGTCCGGGCTTCTGCTACCTGCATCCCGGTATTCTCGCTGCGCGCATCTACCTGAAGCAGGAGAACCGCACGTCTGAGTACAAGCTCTTCAAGTGGGCAGAGCCCATGTCCTCGGCTGCATGGCTGTTGGGCAAGGAGTACCCCACGGCGTTCATCGACACGGCGCTCAAGCTGCTCTTCCAGAACCACGCGCACGACGACATCTGCGGGTGCTCTGTTGACAAAGTGCATTCCGATATGCTCTATCGGAACTCCGAGGTCAACACCATTGCCGACGATGTCACGCGCCGGTCGCTGCGCCATATTGTCAGCAATATTGACACGTCGGAGAATCAGCCCGACGACATGTTCATCACGGTGTTCAACTCCATGCCTTACGCGCGGAGCGAAATGGTCAAGACGGTCATTGACCTGCCGCAGGAGTCCAAGGCTGCGGCAGTTGCGCTGAGGGACGCCAACGGCGCGCTGCGACCCTTCCACGTGGTGTCAGAGAAGGAGACCAGCATCTCGGTGCCGCAGGATGGCCACACCCGGCAGTTCCCTGTGCGGCGTCTCACGGGCTACCTGCACACCAGCACACCAGCAACCGGCTTTGAGGTGCTGCAGGTGGTGGAACAGAAGGCCAGGGATGCGCGCAAGAAGATCGCGGCCTCGTCGACGCTGCTTGAGAATGAGACTCTCCGCGTTGCCATCAAGAGCAACGGGACTTTCGACCTCACGCACAAGCCCAGCAAGCGCGTCTTCCGCGATCAGCACCATTTTTCCGACATCGGCGACAATGGCAATGCGTGGATCATCAAGTGCATGAAGGGCGACGCGCCCATCACCACGCTCAAGTCCAAGGCAACCTGCAAGCTGCTGGTGAACAACCCCGACATTGCCCAGGTTGAGATCCGCGTGACCATGAAGCTGCCCAAGGGTCTCTTGGCCAACGGGGAGAAGCGCTCGGACAAGACGGTGTCCACGACCGTCACCTCGGTGATCACACTGGCCGCAGGTTCCCTGCGGGTTGACATTGCCACCAGTTTTGTCAACGAGTCGGAGCACCATCGTTTCCGCGCCATGTTCCCCTCCGACCTCGCCACGGGTGTTTCCTACGGCGAGATGCCCTTTGACGTGACGAAGCGCAATATCGCACTTCCGGCTGACGCGGACAAGTGGGTCGATCGTCCATCGCCCAACTTCCCTCATGTAAATTTCATGGTTGTGCAGGACGGCACGTTCGGGCTTTCGGTGATCAATCACGGCATGCCCGACTACGAGGTTGTTGACGACAAGCGTCGCACCGTCGCGCTCACCCTCATTCGCGGTTTTGCCCAGGGCGACTTGTTGGCCAAGGAGAAGTGGGGAGAAAAGGGCGCGCAGTGCCTTGGTATGCATTCGTGCCGCTACTCGGTGATGCCCTTTGCCGGCACGTGGGACGCTGCCGGCGTTGCGGAGCAGGCCTACGCGCACAATGTTGCGCTTCACGTGGTGCAGCACGGGTGCAGCGCCAAGGGAGACCTGCCCAAGCGCACGAGCTTCGTGGCGGTAGACCCCACAGTACTTGTGATGAGCGCTCTCAAGCGCAGTGAGGACGGCGCGTCGCTTGTCCTGCGACTCTTCAACCCGACCGATCGAGCGGTCTCGGGCAGCGCCACATTCTTCCGGCCCATCGCCAACGCGCGCAAGCTCACGCTCAACGAGGATCTCGTGGAGACGCTGAAGCCAACGCGCAATGAGGTGAAGATCAAGGTGAAGGCCAAGGAGATATACACGCTGGCGGTGAAGCTGGCGAAGTGAGGGGGACAGAAGAAGTGCGGAGTGGGGAGTGCGAAATGCGGAGGGCGGAGGGCGGAGGGCGGGCTTCCTGGACGCGTGGTTGGCGGGTGAGATGAGTGACGAGCGCCGCACTGAGCCCGTCGAAGTGTCGATGGGTCCGCGGGAGGCATTTCCGTCTTGCTTCGCATTTGGAAATGCGAAGGTGGATTCTCACGGAGCCACGGAGGTATGGAGAAGAGCGGGATCGACCGCCTCGATTCTCCTCCCGTTGCGTCAAGTATGTTGATGAAAGTGACGCCTCTCTTCCCACGCCGGATAGGGAATCCCGCTGATGCACTTTCTGGAGATGGCTGATGTTGACAAGAGGTAGCTACAACCCTGACGTCTTAACCTGCATTGCCAAGCTGACGAAGAACGAAATCGCCTTCATTGAAGCCATGGTCCGCTCCATGCCTTTCCGAGCTGAGAACTCAGACAGGGAGGCGAGTGATGAGTAAGGAACATGCCCTGGCTGTTTTCGAAAACTTCAGAATCCGCAGAGTCTATGACGAGAAGTCGGAGACCTGGCATTTCTCGGTGGTGGACATCATCGCGGCCTTGCTCCAGCAGCCGGATTACCAAGCGGCGCGCAACTACTGGAAAGTCCTGAAGAACCGCCTGAAGAAGGAGGGCAGCGAGTCGGTTACAAAATGTAACCGACTGAAACTGGTGGCGGCCGATGGAAAGTCCTATCTCGCCGATGTGGCTGATCCGGAGACGCTTCTGCGCCTGATCCAATCTGTCCCCAGCCCCAAAGCGGAACCGATCAAGCTCTGGCTGGCCAAGGTGGGATCCGAACGCATCCAGGAAATGAACGATCCGGCCCGCTCTCTGGACCGCGCCCGGGAATACTGGCAGCAGCACGGCCGCAGCGAAAAGTGGATCCAGCAGCGGATGATGGGGCAAGAAACCCGCAACAAACTCACCGACTACTGGAAAGACCACGAGGTCAAGGGCGAGAACGAATACGCCATTCTAACGAATATTATCCATCAGGAATGGAGCGGAGTTTCGGTCAAGAAGCACAAGGATATCAAGGGACTCAAGACCCAGAATCTGCGCGACCATATGAGCGAGGCCGAGTTGATCTTCACCGCCCTGGCGGAACTTTCCACGCGCCAGATCGCCCAGAGCGTCGAGGCCACAGGCATGGGAGAAAATGCCGAGGCAGGAAAGAAGGGCGGAAAGATTGCCGGAAGCGCACGGCTGGAACTGGAACAGAAGACTGGGAAGAGTGTGGTCACCGGAGAGAGTTTCCTGCCGCCCCCCAAGTCCCGGAACCAAATCGAGGGAGAAGCCGATGAGCGCTGACGGTTTCTTCCCGCCTATCCCGTCTCGCCGTACCCCTGTGCCCAACAGCGCGACTGCGACTGCCGGCTCAGTAAATCTGGCGCATCAACTCCCACATCTGCTGCAGCGAGGTTGGCTCTTTGGTGGGTCCCAGGCACTGCTCGGTCTTCAGGTCGGTGGTATTGCCTTTGATGGTGTTCTTTCCCGCAACCAGGTCAGTGCTGAGTTGCAGGTACACGCCGATGGTGTTCTCGGTAATCACATTGTCAAGCAGTAGCGGCGTGGCATAGTCGGCGACAATGCCATAGACATTGCGGAATATTCTGCACTTCTCCACATGCGGTGCTGCCCGCTTGATGCAGTACAGTGCATAGTGATTGCCCACAAATTCGCACGACTCGAATACCGGGTTGGCCTCCCATACCAGGTTCTTGTACGCACCTTCGATGCGCACGTGTGAGAGCAGCGCGTGCGCCCGGGCGCCGTAGATCACCAGACCGTCCCAACTGGGGTGCCCCGTCGAGCCGTACGCACGGTCGGCGCCGGTGATGAGGATGGGCGCCTTGTCGGCGCCCTGGGCAATGAGCATGCCCTTGACAAGCAGCTTGCGGTATTCGGCAAAGCGGATGGTGACGCCCGGCTTGATCGTGAGCGTGGTGTTTTCAGGAACGAAGATGTGATCGGAGACCGTGGTGTCGCGGTCGATGGTCATTTTGACATCGATGGGCTCGCGCGCCTGTGCAGGGTGAGTGGATGTGGCCAGAAGACTCAGTGCGAGTACCAGCGTCGGCAGTGTTATTGGAACGCCCATGTTCCCCGATTTCCCGTGGTGGTGGCCGCGTACCTACTGCAACATCATCTCCGCCGTCTCTTTCCACCCGATGGTGATGCCGTTGACTGTGACAGTCGGCACCTCGAAGCCGGCACGTGCCGATACGAGGCATTTGTCGGTGACATTGATCTCTGCATGTCCTGTGCCGGTGCCCGATCCCGGGAGTCGCGTCAGGAGGCTGCCCGAATCGGGGTTGACAAGCTCGACTTTGTAGGTGTAGGTCCAGCTCAAGGCTGCCACGGTCTTCTGGCCGGAGGTGGTGAATACGCTGTCAAGCCGAAACAACTGAAATACATGCCCGATTGCCGCACCGTGCCGTGTTTGCAGAGGAATGGTTTTCTCGCGCTCCCAGGTAGTCCCTCTGTATACGGGGGAGGCGGGGAGCACCGGCACCACGCGTGACAGGTTGCGCAGCACGTTCCATTCCGCAGCTTGCAGAAAGGGAATCTCCATGGAATCGGCAACCAGCAGTTCGCCCTCGTCCAGCGTGAGGTCAGCTTCAGCCGCCTCGATTTGCCGGCGTGCACTTTCGGTTTGTGCAATGTCCATGAAGTCGGTGGTGACCGACGCGTCACGCATACGGAATCGAGCGCGGGAAGGCATGCCGTCAATGGGCGAGGCCACGAGTACGCCTGCAAGCGCGGCCGCGTGGGTGCGCACGCTGTCGCCGATGCCAATGGTGCCATGGATACGGACGGAAGTTGTGTACCGCCACTCCGCCCGCGATGCGAAGTTCACCGTCAGTTTGACGGGTTGCTGGTTCGTGCAGCCTGCCAGGAGCGCGACGACCAGTGCAGCGGATCCGGCAACCAGTCGTGCGGGCGGCGCTGACCGGCTGAAACGAGTGGTTCCCGACGTCATGGGGCTTCTTCCGGAAGGCAAGGGTGCCGGCGTTTTCTCTTGAATTACCTCAGGCGTGCTACGTACAATATAAAACGAGCGTGCACCACGACCACAAGAGCGTTGCTATGAAGCCAATGACACGGACTTACAAGAGCGGTGGGTTTCTCTTCCACGAGAACGACCACTCGCGCGAACTGTATATCATCCAGGAGGGTCGCGTCCGCGTGTTCCGCAAGGTGGGTGGGCGGGAGATTCCCCTGGCGATCCTCACTAAGGGCGCAGTACTGGGAGAGATGGCACTCATCGACGGCAAGCCGCGCAGCGCGTCAGCCCAGGCGCTCGACGAGTGTTCGGTGGTGCTCATCGATGCAGACACGTTCGACTCCAAACGACGCGGGGTTCCGCCCTGGTTCATGTCGATCATCCGGATGACCAGCCAGAAGGTTCGCAAGGCCAATGACCGGCTGCAGCGCGTGTACAGCAACACCTACGGTACCAACGTGATCCTGGCAATGCAGTACCTGTTCCTGCGCCACGGCGCGCCCGCCGCAGACGATCTGCGGGTTGGTGTGGCCATCGATGCACTTCGCCGGAAACTCATCCTGCTGCTCGGTGTCACCAACCAGCGGGTGATGGCAGTTGTGGAGTTTCTCACTGCCAACCAGTTACTTGACATTGGCGATGAACGCCTGTGCATTCCCGACCAGGCCCGATTCGACGAGTACTGCTGCTTTCTGCGGCTGCTGCAACGCAAATCGCTCGACAAGATCGTTCCGATCGATGCAAACATCGCCGACCTTCTGGTGACCGCCGTGGGGCGCATGCCCGACCTCGTCTGCCTTGAAGACAGGAACAAGGATCTGTCGGGCGAGGACTTGTGGTCCATGCTCGACGAGGCGAATCTCTGCTCCCGCAGTGCCGAGGTGCTGGCACTGCTCACTGATCGTGGTCTGGTCGCGGTGCGCAAAGGGGCAACCGGAACCGCCGCCGATCCGTTTGCAGGCATGATGCTGGCCATCGATTGCGCCAACTGGACCAAGTACTGCCTGTTCAACACGTACAAGAGCATGGTGCCCACACTATGACATACACCTCCCGAGCCGCGATGATCGCTCTGACGTGCGCGGCAGCGCTGTGCGCGCAAACCCGCATTGGCGGGATCATTGACAAAAGCACGCGCTGGACGCCGGAGGGTAGCCCATACACCATCATCAGCGACATCTTGATCACCAGTCAGGCCAAGCTGACCATTGCGCCCGGCACCCGTATCTTCGTGGACAAGCCGGTGAAGTACGATGACGCGATACCGCAGATCGATCGAACCGACTCAACCACAGTCGCCATCAAGATTCGCGGGATGCTGAGCTGCGTGGGGCGCGCTGACAAGCGCATTGTGTTCTCACCGGTAAAGCAGAGCAGCGCAGGCAACAGTTGGTACGGGATTGTGTTCGACGGGTCTGCCGACGATCTCACCGAAATTGCATATGCCGATATCGCGGGCGCATGCAATGGCGTGCGTGCACGAAACAGTTCCCCGCTGGTGCGCAATACCATCATCGAATTCAATAATGTTGGCGTATACTGTGCCGAGAAGGGCAATGTCCGCCTGTACAACTGCGTGATTGCGCATAACCTCACCTGTGGGGTACGCATTGTGGCTGCGAACCCGGTGATCTACAACTGCATTGTTGTTGATAACCGCAACAATGGTGTCTGGTGCGACGGCGTCACCAAGGCCACATTTGCCTACAACTGCGTGTTCGGCAACGGAGACGGAAATTTCATGGAGTGCGACCCTGGGCTGGGCGTTGTGCGGGAACCTGCCAAGGAGAAGAATGCGAAGTCTCTCCGGGTGGGAACCGATCTGTCAGGCAACCTGGTGACCGATCCCATCTTTGCCGGTTCGCCTGCCGAGTCGCTGGCAGTGGAACGGGATCTCACGCTCAAGACCGACAAGTCGCGCGTGCACGACACCACGCTGGCCCGAGCTCTCCACGACACACTCACCGACTCATCGGCGGCGCGGGCGCGGTTTCAGAAGTACCCCCGCTACACCTTGTCAGAGTACTCCCCATGCGTCAATGCGGGAAATCCCGACAAAGAGTTCCTCGATGACAATGGCTCGCGCAATGATATGGGCATCTTCGGCGGGCCCGACTACGTGCAGGAGTCGAAGTAGGTCCTCGGCGGACATGCAGGGGTGCATCCACAGATTTTCGCAGATTGGCACAGATTCGGAATCCGTGAAGAGTTCCGAGCTGGGATGCTGCCTGTCCAGAGCTGGGTTCGGGGAGTCATCCGTGGAAATCCGCGCAAATCTGTGGACGCATCCCCCCTCTGCAAGGCACGGGATTCCTATCCATGACATGGGAGCGAGGATGACCGCCCACGGGGCGGTCAGTGCGCTGAGCGATGCGGCGGTTGAGGCATGCCGGCAGCGCGCGACACGATCTTGACGGGCAGGGGTGCGAGTTCCCGGGCGATGCGCTCAAGCGTGGCACGATCCGCAGGCGTGACCCACTCGCAGGTTCCGGGCCGATCAAGCGAGTTGAGCTGCACCTGCTCCGGTCCGATGCGCGCGATCACCGACTTGAAGAGCTGGATCTCCTCCGGCGAGTCGTTGAGACCGGGAATGATGAAGACCTCCAGCAGAATCCGGCCGGTGTATTCCCGCGAGAACTCCACAAGACCTTCGATCATGGTGTCAAGCTCGATGCCCTCACAGTGACGATTGAGCCTGGCGAAGGTTGCCGGCAGCACCGCGTCGAGTGATGGGAGCACGACGCTGGCGCGCATGAGCGCCGCACGCACTGCGGAATCTCCCAGAAGTGTGCCATTGGTGAGGACTGCCGTCTTGTACTGCGGGAACGAGTCGCATACGAAGGCAATGAGGTCTCCGAGAGCGGTGTTGAGCGTGGGCTCGCCGCTGCCGCCGAATGTGACGAAGTCAAGGACGGGAGAGCTGTCCAGAAAGTGGGCGAGTTCGGCCTTGATCTCGGTTGCAGGCACATACTCACGACGTTCTGCCGTGTGCAGAGTGGTGGCGCCGCACTCGCAGTACACGCAGTCGAGGGTACACGTCTTGGCCGTCACCATGTCAACGCCAAGCGACGCACCGAGCCGCCGCGACTGGATGGGACCGAAGAGGTGCCTGTAGGTCATGGATCTTCCCCTTTCCTTCTTAATCTGCGTAAATCTGTGGACTCCCGTATTGCTTTGGTCAAGCAAGGAGAAAACGAACGCGTCCACAGATTTACGCAGATTAGCGCAGATTCAGACTCGTCTGCGGCCCCGACTCCGCCCTTCCTAAAAAAACGAGGGGCGCCCAGTTGAGCGCCCCTTTGTGCAATGCAGCCTGAGCTTCCCGCAGACCCGGCCAACGCTACTTTCTGCCCGGAGTCACATTCCCGCGGAGCGTGAGTTCCGGCTTTTCGGCGTAGTTGGTCTCGATCGTGATCTCACCGTTGCGGGGTTCGGTCAGTTCGAGCTTCGACCACAACTTGAGAGTATACACGGTGTTGCCTTCAGGGTCTTTCTGCTTCGACTTCACCAGCTCGTAGTCCAGGTACAGCGGCAAGTCTGATTGCCAACTGGGTCCGCCAGAGGCATTGCCGGGCACCTTCATGTAGACCTTATTCACCTGCAAGTCCGGCTTCTCGGTGGTCAGTGTGATATCCACCGACTCGGGCGCGCGGTTTTTGAGGTCCACGTTGGTCGTTGACAGAGCGATAAGAGCCTTGACGCGCCCCCTCAACGTGAGCTGGAGCTTGGGCTCGTTGGTCGCGTTGGACACGACCGTGATGCCCTTGCTGAACTCAGCACCGTGAATGCCCTTGAGATCTATTTTTGGACGAATGGTGCCCTCCCGACCGGGAGGGATGATCGAGTCGTACCCGACCACAGTGCATCCTCAGCCAGGCCTCACTTCATGGATCGAAAGCACGCTGTCGCCGGTGTTCTTGATCCTGAACTCATGCGTGATCGAGGTCATGGAGCCTTCGCGGATTGTGCCCACGTCGAACTCTTTGGCATCGACCGAGATCTTTGGGCCTGCGAAGGCCACTGATCCCAGCACAAGCGCAAGAGAACCGGCTGCGGCTGCCCTGCGAACAAACTTGCTCATGGCAGTCTCTCCTTGCGGGTTGGTTCACTCACAGAATGCGAATAATAATATACAATACGGGATGTGTGGGGAAAAGATCGCGTCAGACGTTGCCGAAAACGGCGTCGTCAGCATGGGTGGTGTCCGGGCGGTCCCGGCGCCGGTCGGTTCTCCTCCGCGCTCGTCTGCCGCCTCGGTGCTCCCTGCCGATGGCTCTGGTGGCTTCGACTCCGCTCAGCCACCGACGCCCCGGGTCAGTCCGCCCCGCTCTCGGGCGCGCGCTCTGCCCCCCCCCCCCTACCGCACAAGCGAAGAGCGCCCAGAGCAACCTGCGGTGTGCTGAACAACCGGTGGTGATGCACGTCACTCCGGCGATCGCATCGCTGAGCTCAATGCGCCCGCCACGTGTATTTTCTCAGATACGTCACGCAGGAGGAGTGCCCCATGGACAACATTGTGCTGCGCGGAGTGGAGCTGGGGAGCGTTCCCCGGGTAGTTGCCATCATTGACAGAATGGTGGCCCCGGAGAAGGTGCATGACCTTGTGCGGCACGGTTGCGACATGCTTGAGATCCGCGCAGACCTCTTTGCCGGCAGCTTCGATGAGACGCTCGCGTACCTCGGTCGCTTGCGCACGGCTGTGGCAGTACCCGTGATCGGCACGCTGCGAGAGACGCCCGGCAATCGGGATGTTCGGCTTGACATGTTCAGGCGTCTCGTGCCGCTGGTCGATTGCGTTGACATCGAGATCGATACCTCGATTGCCGGGCAGGTCATTGCTGCGGCCAGAGAGGCGAAGGTCGCGGTGATGGTGTCTGAGCACGACTTCGACAAGACGCCCGATATCGCAGCACTCACACGCATTGTGGATACGGCCCGAGGCATGGGTGCGCGCATTGTCAAGATCGCAGCCATGGCGCGGACGTCCGACGATGTGACGCGGCTTCTGCGGTTTGCGCAGGATAATCGAGATGGCGGCATCGTGGCAATCAGCATGGGTGAGTACGGCATGGTGTCACGGGTGCTTGCCCCGCTCTTCGGCTCGCTTCTTTCGTACGGGTTTGTGGAGGCGTCGGTCGCGCCCGGGCAGGTGTCGGCGCTGGAGCTGGTGGGGGAGATGGCCCGGTATTTTCCTCAGCGGCGGGCGCGTCGCTGACCCCTTCACTGGATGGTTCGACGGACATCCCGCATGATGTGCATGCGACCAGGACGCCCCGAACCACTCGTAACTCGTAACTCGCTTGCTCGTAACTCGTCACTCATTTCAACCGCCCGCCATGCGTCCACGGGCTATCCCGCCTATCGGCTCGTAATCTCCGCCAATCTCCGCAGCTTCTCCCGTGCCTCTCCCGAGTCAATTGACTGGCGCGCCATCTCCACGCCTTCCGCCGGGGTACGTGCTCTCCCGGACGCAGCCAGTGCAAATGCGGCATTGAGCACCACGATGTCGCGCCGGGGACCTTCGGCTCCATCGAGAATCCTGCGGATGATTGCCGCGTTTTCCTGCGCAGTGCCGCCTGCAATGGAGTCTGCTGATGCAGCACCCATCCCGAACTGCTCCGGCGTGATTTCGTAGGTGGACACAGCACCTTCGCGCACCTCGCTCACCTGCGTGGGTCCGCACACCGTGATCTCATCGAGACCGTCGCTTCCGTGGACGACGTAGGCAGACCGGGATTCCATCTTCGCCAGTACGCCCGCCAGCGTTTCGGTGAGGGACTCGGAGAAGACGCCCAGTACCTGCGCTGGCGCGAATGCCGGGTTGGTGAGTGGCCCCAGAATATTGAATATGGTGCGCACGCCGATTTCTCTGCGCGGGCCGATGGCGTGCCTCATGGCGGTGTGCATGGTGGGCGCAAACATGAAGCAGATGCCGATATCATCGAGACACGCCTTCATGACGTCGGGCGCCACCGACACGTCCACTCCCAGGGCCTCAAGCACGTCGGCGCTGCCGCTTCTGCTGGATACCGAGCGGTTGCCGTGCTTGGCCACCGAGGCACCGGCGCCGGCGGCAACGAACGCCGCTGCGGTGGAGATGTTGAAGGTGCCCGACCGGTCACCGCCAGTTCCGCATGTGTCAACGAGATAGCGGGGGTTTGCGGGCGTGATGCGCAGCGCCTTCTCCCGCATCACTTCCGCTGCACCGGTGATTTCGTCGATGGTCTCACCCTTCATGTGCAGGGCCACAAGGAATCCGGCAATCTGGGCCGGGGTTGTCTGGCCGCTCATGATCGCCTCGAACACCTCGCGAGACTCGGCATACGACAGGTCGCCGCCGCTCATTGAGCGCTGGATTGCCTCATGCATGGTCATGGAAATCTCCCGGGTTGAGGTCGCATGGAACAGTGTGCGGGAAAATACAACTATTTTGGGGGCGGCCCGTCTGCCGACAACCTGTCTGCGGGCCAGGGACGTTCGGCACCGGCACCCGGGAGGGGGTTCGCCGATGCAGTTGCATTCCGACTCTCATGGTGCTACAATCTATTCTCAAGCGCGCTGCCCGGCCGGGTCGGGGAGGAGTGCGCGGGCAGTTTTCCGCTACTGGAATCCCCGGTATGTCCATGATCGGGCAGGGGTTCTGGGCGTATGCAGGGAGAATCGCGTGGTTGAGTATGTGAGGTCGTATGCACAGTTCGCCGATATGCCTCCATACGAGGGTCGCGAGTACTGTGTGCTAGGCAGGTCCAACGTGGGCAAGTCGTCGTTTCTCAATCACGTGTTTGCACAGAAGAAACTGGCGCATGTGTCGTCGACTCCCGGTAAGACGAAGATGGTCAACGTCTTCCGCGCACCCGACGGTGTGCAATGGGTCGACCTGCCGGGCTACGGCTTTGCCGCCGTTGCCCGCAACGACAAAAAGGCATGGTCGCAGCTTATTGCCGACTACTGCTCGCAGCGGAGCTGCTTGCGGGGTGTGGTGTGGCTGCTTGACATCCGTCATCCGGGCATGACCATGGATCTGGAGGCCGGGCACTGGCTTTCCGAATTGGGACTATCGGTGCTTCCGGTATTGACAAAGGCGGACAAGCTGACGCGCAATCAGCAGCACATCAACGTTCGGGAGTATGTGAAGGCATTCGGATTTGCCGACGACCCCGTGGTCTACTCGGTGGAGTCGGGCACGGCGCGTGAGGAGTTCTGGAAACGGTTCGCGCAATGGGCTCCGAACCAGAAGAACGTAGGGAAGCCACAATGAGCACGAGCCTGGACAGCCTCTTCTCACGGTCGAGCATCCTGAACGGCATCACCAATGTGGGTGCCTATGCCACCGGACTGGGACGTGACATTGCGGGCATGGTGGGCCTGTTCTACGATACGGTGAGTGTGTTTCTCGAGCTCGACCGCAAGGGCTATCAGACTGCCATGCGGCAGATCACCAGTCAGATCCTCTTCACCGGCGTAGAAGCGCTGTGGCTGGTGAGTACCATTGCACTGGTGGCTGGATCGACGACGGTCATCCTGGCCAGCACCAACATGCCGAAGCTGGGGGCCAGCGAGTACTTCGGCGGCATCCTGGTGATGGTGCTCATCAAGGAGCTCGGGCCGTTTTTCACCGCGCTGGTGGTGATTGGCCGCTCGGGCTCCGGCCTTGCCACCTACATTGCCGGCATGAAGGTCAGCAAAGAAGTGTCGGCGCTGCGGGCCATGGGTATCGATCCCCTCGACTTTATCGTGATGCCGGCGTTTGCGGGCATGGTGGTATCCACCGTGTGCCTGAGTGTGTACTTCGATGTGGTGGGCATCCTGGGTGGACTCACCGTGTCAAGTATCACCGCCAATACGGCCTTTGACATTTCGATAAAGCGGTTTCTCGAGGCTCTGGCGCAGAAGCCTTGGGACATCGGACTATCGCTGTTCAAGAACGTGATCTTCGGCATCATCATCGCGGTTGTCAGCTGCTATCACGGCATGGCTGCATCAAACCCGCGCGAAGTGCCCAAGGCGGCCCGTAAGGCAGTGGTGGGATCGATGGTGGCTGCGTTACTGGTCAACATCCTGATCACTGCACTCACCTTCTCGCTGAAATGAATGCACATGGGCGAACGCATTCGACTCGACAACATCTCGTTTGGCTACGGCAGCAATCTGCTCTTCCAGAACGTGAGCTTTGCTGTAGAGCATGGTGGGGTGCTGGCCGTTGCGGGCCGAAGCGGCAGCGGCAAGAGCACGCTGCTGGAGTTGGCTGCCGGCTTGCAGACGCCGCTCTCGGGACAGGTGGAGTGGAAGGGATGCGATCTGCACGATATGACACGTAAGGAACTTCTGGCCGAGCGGCACCGCACCGGATACCTCTTCCAGACGCATGCGCTCATTCACAACTACCCGGTGTTCGAGAACATCGCGCTGCCGCTGCGACGGCACTTCTCGCTGTCGGAACAGGAGATCCGCGAGCGGGTCTTCGGCCAGCTCGCGCGCTTCGGACTCATGAGTATCGCCACCATGCTTCCCGACATGCTGTCGTTCGGCCAAGCGCGGTGCGCCTCGCTTGCGCGTGCGTTGGTGGCCAGTCCCGAGCTGGTGTTTCTTGACGAACCGACAAGCGCACTCGACCCGGTGACCACTGGTCTGGTGGTGGATATTCTCAACGAGTACCGTTCGCAGGAGCAGGTGACCTTTGTGATGGTGAGCCACAACGCGTACATGATTCGTGCGATGGGCTGCAAGGTCATGATCATCGAGAACAAACGGCTGGTTGATATCAGCGAGTACTCGCGCATGGACGATGGGCGGGTTCCCGACATAGCAGCGTATCTCAGGAAGGCGGTGTAGACGCATGGCGACCAAACAAACGGTTCTGGGCAAGACCTCCGAAGCGTTCCACATCCGACATCGGAACTTCTTTGTCGGGCTCTTTCTAACGCTGCCGGCAGTGGTGTTGCCACTGGTGCTTCTCTTTACTGTTGGCAAATCGGAGCTGCTGGAGAAGAAGTACTTCCTGTATCTTAAGATCAACGGCCCGGCTGTAGTGAAGGAAGGCAATGCCGTCAAGATTCTCGACTGCCCCGTGGGCAGTGTCAAGAAGGTCACGCTTGACACCAATCGCGTGGTGACCGTGAAGTTCATGCTTCGGGAAGCATACATACCTCTTGTCAAGAAGGATGCGCGTGCGCTTGTCAAGCTGACCAGTCCGGTGATGGGAGAAGGGATGATCGAGCTTCTGCCGGGCTCGCCGGGCAGCCCTCCCATCCAGAACGGCGACGTCCTGCAGGTTGAGAACCCTCCCGACATTGTGGCACAGGCCATGAAGATGGTGGAGATGGTGCAGGCGATTCTCAAAGACGTTACCGAAGGACGGGGGACTGTGGGCAAGCTGATCGTCGAAGACTCGCTGATCAACCTGATCCAGAAGACCATTCGCGATGCTGACCGCACAGTCAACACTGCCGACCATACGGTGAAGGACCTCAATGGCTCGGTGAGCAGAACACTGGGCAACCTCGATACCACGTTGGTCACATTCACCAAGATGGGTACCGACGGCATGGTGCTGGTCGACTCGCTTCTGACCGCTGTCACCAATATCAACGGCCTGCTTGCGGCCTACGCTCCGCTGGCCGACAGTCTGGCCGACATACCCGCGCAGCTCGACAAGACCATGGGTGGGGTGCAGAGCGATCTGAAGGAGTTGGAGAAGCTTCTGCGCGCAATCCAGAAGCATCCGCTCATCCGCAAGCAGGTGAAGGAGGTGGAGGATGAGGATGCGGGCAAGAAGGACGAGGGCCGGCGCAGCAAGCGGGACAAGGAATGAGTTGTTGAGTTGGGCCTGTCGCTGGCGTCGACAGGGGGGAACGGCCTCGATCCGGTTGACGTGTCCCCCGGTGTCGGAGGAACCCCCTCCAGCCACGCCAGGGCCCCGGATCGCGCAGTATTGAGCGCCCTGGTGGGCGCTCAATACTGCGCGAGCATCTCCCGCACAATCTGCTTGAGCTTTGCTGCGGCTTCCCAGTAGAAAAGTCCGAACGAAATGTCTTGATCGAGCTCGTACGACTTCTCGTACACCACCACCGACCGCTCGAGTCGCTGGCCCTGCCGCTTGAGCGGACTCACCACGATGCGGCCTTCCACCTTGATGTCGCGCGTCTTCTTGATATCGTTGACATAGTCGGATATCTGGCAGAGGACGTCAAGGCCGATGCTCGCCGCCTGGGCACTGGACGCCCGGTGCAGGAAGCAGGAATCCCTCAGGAACTTCTCAAAGAACCTGCTCTCGGCGAAATCGGCGGGGATACTGTCGGTCTGGCTCACCGCATGCACCTTGTATGACAATGTGTAGGTGGCCGGGGTGAGCTTGAGCATGAGCGCCTGCTCCTGCGAACTGGCCACCGATAGACCCAGGTCCTTCGCCTGAAACGGTACAGGCACGTCGAGAATCCCGTCGAAGCTCGGCTTCACATACAGGAACGTGCCATTTGCCGCATAGGGCAGTTTCATGGCGGCCAGGCTGAGCTCGCCATTGACGTCTGTTTCGGCGGCAAAAACTTTGCGGCCCAGCGGCAGAAACGCGTTGATCGGGAGTCGGGGCAGGGGCATGGAGTCGATGAAGGCCCGAACAATCGGGGGCTTGACCGCAGGCATTCCAGGTATGCCCTCAAGAATGTATGCGTTGGTCTGGACTCGTACGCCCCTGAGAAAGCTCTGCACCGAGTCTCGCGCGATGTCGCGCAGGTACCGGCCCGATCTGTCGTCTGGTGCTTTGAGCGGGTCTCCGATGTGACCCATGGCGTGGAAGATGACGCCCACCCCGGCTTTGAAGCCGATGGCGTTGCGGCCTTGCCCAAACGCCTGCACGGCCCGCGCCCAGTACAGCAGCGCCAAAGAGTCGGTTGTGGCATTGTGGCGCACGATAACCGCATGGCGGGAGGAATCGCTGAGTGTGAGGGTGAATGCCCAGATGCGTCCGTTGAACTCCGAGGCCACCTGGGAGTTCTGTGCGCAGGACTCCAGGAGTCGCTCCAGATGGTAGCGGTAGATGGAGTTGGAGGTATCCCACAGCGCCTCTGAGTGGTCGTTGATCCAGTCAACGAGTGCACCGGTCATGTTGCGGGTGGCAACGCCGCGCGCGCGGTCTTGCAGCTCTTTGTCAACTGGCTTGGTGAGTTTGATTCGGAAGGTGCCCTGAATAGCCGCTTGTGAAATGCCGCTGTTCAGGGAGAGGCACACGATCCCCGCACACGCCACACTCCGCCACGATGTTCGCATCACTGCATGTCTCCTTGTCAATGTCGGCGCCTGTTCCGCCGTCGGTTGGCTCCGCCGTGCTACGGCGCCGCCAGCTCCCGCACCACCGCGTCAACCAGCTCCCGCGCCTCCTGCCAGCTGCGCGCCTCGGCAATGCACCGCAGAATCGGCTCGGTGTTGGAGGCGCGAATGTGCACCCACCCATTGGGCCGGATGATCTTCAGCCCGTCCTGCGTGTCAACGGTGTCTGAGGAGAACCGACGCGCCAGGGCGTCCAGCTGTGCCGCCGGGTCTCCTGCAGGCGCCGGGATTTTGTCCTTGACCATATGGAACGCGGGCCACATGCGCTGGAGCCCGGTAATGGGCTGGCGGCGCATGGCCATGAGCTCGAGAATGAGTGCCAGCGCTCCCGGCCCGTCGCGCACCGTGGAGATGCGGGGATAGATAACACCGCCATTGCCCTCTCCGCCGGCTTTGCAGCCGTCGCGCAGCATACCCTCAACCACGTTCGCCTCGCCGATCTTTGTGCGCACAACGTCGACGCCGAATGACCGGGCCACCTCGTCAATGACCATGGAGGTAGAAAGGTTGGTGGCCACGCAGGTCTTCTCTCTCGCCAGAATGTTGGCCAGGGCAAAGGCGAGTGTGAGTTCCTCCGACACCGGCTCCCCGTGTTCACCCATGGTGGCCAGGCGGTCGGCATCGGGATCGAAGGCAAACCCACCCCACATGCCGGGTGTGTCGCGCAGCAGCGCGGCCAGATCGGTCAGGTGCTCGGGCCGCGGTTCGGGATTGTGGACAAAGTTGCCGTCGAGGCCGGTATGCACGCCCACCCACTCGACGCCGAGTTTGTCCAGCAGCGCGGGGAAGACCCGTCCGCCTGCTCCGTTGGTCGAATCGAGTGCGATCTTCAGTCGGGCGGCGCGTATGGCGTCGACATCTACAGCGGCAATGATCCGGTCGATGTGCACCGGCGACGCATCGAGTTGGCGGACCTTGGACGTGGGATCCATGCGAGGGTAGTCGGCAGGCGTGGCTGCCCGAAAGAGCCGGTAGACCTCTTCACACTCCGCACCGTTGCAGAGACGTCCGGCGCGGTTGATCATTTTGTAGCCGTTGTAGGGCGAGGGGTTGTGACTGGCAGTGAGGATGATGCCGCCTGCTGCCCCGAGGTGGGCCACAGCCACGCACGCCGTAGGCGTGGGTGCGATGCCGATGTCCACCGGTGTGCCCCCGGCTGCTACGATCCCGCCCGCCGCAGCCTCGGCAAGGGCCGCGCCGGACGGCCGCGTGTCTCGTGCAATGACCATGACCCCGCAACCGTCGCGCTTCGTCTGGTGGTACGCGATCTGCGCACACAGCGCTGCGGTGAACGTATCGCCAACGACCCCTCTGATTCCCGACACCGTCATCATGGGCAAACCCGGCATGTCTCGATCCTTCCGAAGCCTGCTTGACTGAAGAAATTGCGGCTCTTGATGCAATTGGAGTGCCGAAGCCATATAATATATTCTGTGGCTGAACGTGACTCCGGGGCCTGTGACCCCCGACTTGCCTGCAGTCGGGCACCAGTGGGAAACCCATGTCAATCGAACTTCTCTACATAGTCCCCATCATCGCGCTGAGCCTGCTGCTGTTTTTCAACCTGCTGGCACGCCAGAAGAAGTCCCTCACGCGCAGTCACGACGAATCGCTGGTGCGCGAGGTCGAGGCGTTCAATGTGGGTATGGGAGACAACCGAACCGGGGTGCGACAGCCTCCTGAGGCGCGCATCGGCGACATCGAGAAGACCATCACCCTGGTGTCGCAGAGACTTTCGTCGCAGCAGAAGCTCATCGACGGGTTCCAGGGCTCCAACCGCGGGTATGCCTCTGAGATTGATGGACTCAAATCGCGGCTGTTGGATTTGCAGAAAGAATACGACATCACTCTGAGCGAGAACTACTCGCTGCGCGCCAAGATGCGCAAGCTCGAAGAGCGGATCAATGCTCAGAGCCCGACCACCACAGTGCCCGTTGTACCGCGCGTCGCGCCCGCAGATGCGGCACCTCCGACTGTTGAGTCGCGACGCCACCAAAGCGAGTCGGCTGAGGCGCGCAAGCAGCTCTATGGCGACACCGAAGTGTTCGGCGCAACCAGCATGGACGACACCACCGAGCTGGAGCTGCCCCAGAGCGGCCGCGCCCGCTGAAGTGACGGCGTCGCTGTCCCGTCTGTCAATACCTCCACTCCTGCCGCGCCCCATACCTGCCCCGTGAGAAGGTGTCTGCGCTCCCGCTGAAGTGCCCCGCCCGGCGCCAGCTTCGGTCCCCGCAGTCACGGCTGCCACTTTACCGATCCGGAGCCACCGCCAATTGTGCCGGAATTCCGCCGCCAGACCTCGCAGCTACCATCACAATATGTGGTGGTCAGATGCACTTCCTCCACAACATGTTGCGCACATCTATTCACGCACCACACCACCCTCGTCAGCCCCTATTTCCGAGATGGAAAACCATTGACACGTTGTGGTGCGAACATATATTATTGTGGGTGATAGTGGAGCGTTGTGGGGAATAGTGGGGAATCCAAATGTCTCGCTTCCGTGGAAAATACGAATACTCGATCGACGACAAGGGTCGCGTCAACATACCTGCCAAGTTCCGCAAGACCATCAATCCGCAGGCTGACGAGACGTTTGTGGTTGTGCGCGCTCCCAACAGCTGCCTGCGCGCCTACGCGGGCGACGCCTGGGAAGCGTACGAGAAAGAACTTGACGCAATGACACAGACCGCCGATACGGTCAGAATGCGCCGACAGCTCTACGACTCGCTCTCCGATTCGCAGCTTGACGCACAGGGGCGTATCAGCCTCTCGCCGGGGCAGATGCAGCTTGCGGGTATCGAGAAGAAAGTCATGCTGGTGGGCCAGGGGGCCTACATCGAACTGTGGGATCCGCAGCGGTATGCGACGTTCATTGGCGCAGGCGACGACTTCGATCAGGTATTTTACCAATCAGTCAAGGATAGCGCACGGTAACCCATGGAGGCGAACGACACCTACCATGTTCCGGTGCTTCTCCAGCCGACTCTTGATCTCCTCGCAATCAAGCCTCACGGTACGTATGTCGACTGCACACTGGGCGGTGGCGGGCACTTTCGCGCTCTTCTCGCGCAGCTGGGGGAAACGGCGACCCTGGTTGGCATCGATCGTGACGCCGACGCTCTTGCATGGAACAGGTTACATCTGCCCGAAAGCAGGACTCGCGTGATACTCCGACAGAGCCGATTCTCCCAGCTTGACGAAGCACTCCGCGCCGAGGGTATTGGAGCGGTCGATGGCGTGCTGGCCGATCTTGGGGTATCGTCCCACCAAATCAACACGGCCGATCGAGGCTTTTCGTACCTCCGCGCCGATGCTCTGGACATGCGCATGAATCGCATCCAGGGAGAGAGTGCCGCCGATCTGGTCAACACACTGGACGAAGGCGAATTGGCCCGGGTGCTCTCGGAGTACGGCGAGATCCAGGAGCCCGGTCGCATGGCGCGCGCGATAGTCGCGTTCCGCAATGGACGCCGCATCGAGACCGCAGCGGATCTGCGCGAGTGTTTTGCCCGGGAGTATCGCACCGAGTTCAAGCCAGCGCTTCTGGCACGCATCTTCCAGGCATTGCGCATCGCGGTGAACGAAGAACTCTCGGAACTGCAGACTTTCCTGGCTCAGTCCGAGTCGCAGCTGGCTCCCGGCGGTCGCCTGGTCGTCATTGCCTATCACTCGCTTGAGGACCGTCTTGTCAAGAACTTCTTTCGTGACGGGGAGCACGGGTGCACCTGTCCGAAGCACTTTCCCCAGTGCGTGTGCGGTAATTTTGCACGGCTTAAGCGGGTAACCAAGCATGCAGTTCGTCCGAGCGATGAAGAGATTCGCACGAACCCCCGAAGTCGCAGCGCGCGGCTACGGGCAGCCGAACGTACGCAGGGATAGCGCAACGCATATGGCTCCTGTAACACGACGAAATTCCAAGAGAGCCCCGATCGCCAAACGTGCCGCGCCTGTTTTGCGGATGCGTCACGTCGTGGTGATCGCAGTTGCGTTGTGCGCCGGCCTGGCCGCGCCACTGGCCACGGTGGGCAAGCAGGTCTACATCACCTCCGGTTCCATGAAGTACAAGCACCTCTGCGACAGCGTGGCAGTGCTCAAGCAGGAATCGCAGCGATTGCGTCTGGTGTGCGACGGATTGTCGGACAGGTTGCGCATCGAGACGGTTGCGCGGGAGCGACTCGGCCTGGAGTATCCCTCCTCCGTGCGGATCTCCGTGCTTCCTGCGGCAGGGCATCGAGCGCGACCCACCGACGTGCCCTCCCGGTGGGAGTTCTTCGCCATTCTCAAGCGATCGTTTACAGGAGAGAAAGGATGATGGACTCGACCAGAACCCGCGTGACGGTTGTTGCGGCAGCGGTTGCCGCGATGTTCTGCGTCGTGCTCGGACGGCTCTTCTTCGTGCAGGTTCTCTCGGCAAGCACCTATGCATCGCAGAGCAGGAAGCAGTCGCAGCAGCGCTCCATTGTGGCCGCAACACGCGGATCCATCTTTGACGCGCAGGGCAGAGTTCTGGCGCAGAGCATCCAGAAGCAGATGAACCCCACTCCCGACATCTCGGCATTTGTCACTTCTGGCCAACAGCGCACGACCCCGGCGCATGCGGTCACGCGGATCTACCCCTACGGTGAGCTGGCCGGCACGCTCCTGGGATACACCGGTCGCGACGGTCAAGGATTGGGCGGCATCGAGTTTCTCTTCGACCGGGAGCTGTGCGGCGAGAACGGGTGGGCGATTCTGCAGAGGGATGGCCGCAACTTCCGGTACGGAAAGATCGGTCTGCCGCGCAAGGAGCCCCAGAACGGCTGCGACGTGTACCTCACCACCGACATCGAAATCCAGAAGGTGGTGCAGAAGGTTCTTGTCGAGACCATTGCGCGACACGGGGCGCGCGGGGGCATGTGCATGGTCATGGATCCGGCAACCGGCAGGATTCTGGCAATGGCCGACGAGCCGTCGTTCAATCCCAACATTCCCAGCGACTACCCTATGGATCGCCGCACCAACCGTTGCGTCAACAGTGTGTACGAGCCGGGCTCGACCTACAAGGTGATAACCGCGGCGTCAATCTTGCAGGAAGGCGCCAAGAAGGAGACCGACGTGGTTGACGGCTCCGGTGGCGTCTACCAGGTGTACGATCAGGTGATTCGCGACACCAAGCCCTACGGCAAGCTGACCTTCACACAGGCCCTGTCACACTCCAGCAATGTGTGTTTTGCCAAGCTGGCGCGCGAGCTCCCGGCACAAACGCAGTACCGGTATGCAAAGGACTTCGGGTTCGGGTCGCGCTCGGGCGTCGAGCTTCCGGGCGAAGAGACCGGCCAGGTCAAGCCTGTGTCGGCATGGTCGGGGCGCACCCAGGTGACAATGGCCATTGGTCAAGAGATCTCCGTGACATTCCTGCAGATGATGCTGGCCTTCTCGGCAGTGGCAAACGGCGGGGTACTCGTGGAGCCCCAGATCTGCGAGAACGTGGTGGAGCCCAACGGGGTCTCCCGCCAAATCGACCAGTATCACCCTGTGCGGCGAGTGATATCGGAGAGTGTTGCGCTGCGGCTGCGACACATGATGCAGACGGTGGTTGACAGCGGCACCGGACACGGCGCCTGGATGAGCGGCATCCCCATTGCGGGCAAAACCGGCACCGCGCAGAAGATCGACACCTCCACCGGCGCCTACTCCATGACGCGCTACTGGTCGTCGTTTATCGGATTTGTGCCGGTGGAGAACCCGGTGCTGGTATGTGGCGTGGTGATTGACGAGCCCGCTGCCGGGGAGTCGGGTGGCATGGCAGCAGCTCCGGCGTTCAAGCAGATTGTTTCCGAGACCATCAGCAACCCGGGCATCGTCTACGGCGAACGGATTCTGTTGGCATGCAGAGAGTCGCAACGTACGGCGCGGGAGCTGGCCGCAGCCGCCGACTCCGCAAAGGGCGCGGGCAGGTCGGGCTCTGAGGTTGTCCGGACCGCTGCACACGCATCCAGTCGGGACTCTGTGGCCGCGCGACCAGACGAAGCGCCTCCTGCCGCCGGCGCGACCTTCGTGAACGTGCCCCGGGTAACCGATCTTGACGCACGCGATGCGGTGGGACGCATCGTCCGCTTCGGGCTGACGCCGTATGTGCGGGGCTTGGGTACCGTCCGAAGCCAGAGCCCACTGGCGGGATTTCGCACGCACCGGGCAGATGTGTGCACACTGTTCTGTGCGATTGAGGGATAGCGTGACAACCGGAAGAGACGGCAGCATGGCCAGTTCGTTCAGAGAGTACCTGCAGGCCGAGATGAGCGCCATCAGGGCATCGGTGGGCCACGAGGAGCACCAGGACCCCGAGACGTTCACGCAGCGGGCCATCGACTGGATCGAGAATAATGCGCATCGGTTCCGCAGCGAGTGGGAGCGGCACAATCGTGCGATCGATACGTTCTGCAGTGATCGCGTAGAGTCAACATCAACCATGGGAGGCCTGCAGTGAACTGGAGCGAACTGTCCAAGGCAGTCCGAATCGCGGCACGCGGAGGGGACTGCGACCCGGCCATTGTCGATGTTGTGTACGACTCGCGCACCGTGACACCCGGGGCCGTGTATGTGGCCATTCCGGGAACCAAAATGCACGGCGACTCGTTCATTGCCGACGCCGTTGCCAAGGGCGCCTCGGTGGTTGTTTCGCAGAATCCGCAACCCGCATGCGGTGTCGCATGGGTGCAAGTGTCTGACCCTCGCGTGGCACTGGGCGAGCTTGCCCGGGCGCTGTGGCATGTGCGCATCTACGATACCACCATGGTAGGCGTCACCGGCACCAACGGCAAGACCACCATTGCGCACATGTTCCGAACCCTGCTCTCAGAGCTTCGCGGCGCCGACAACGTGTGGTGTCTCACCACTGTCGCAAACTACCTGGGACTCTCACGTCTTGACGCCTCGCACACCACACCGGAGTCGGCCGACCTCTTCCGCCTGATGGGTGCAGCGCCTTCGCAGCCGTCCACTGTGGTGATGGAGGTTTCGTCACACGCGCTCGAGCTTGACAGAGTGGCTGGTCTGTCCTACGACTGCGCAATCTGGACGAATCTCACCCAGGATCACCTGGACTTTCACAAGACCATGGGTGACTACTACCAGGCAAAGAAGCGGCTCTTCACCAACTATCTCAAGTCAAAGGGCAAAGCAGTCATCAACCTCGACGACACCTGGGGCAGCCGTCTCTCCCGCGAACTCACAGACGTACAGCAGGTGACCTACGGCACGTCGCATGGTGCCAAGGTGCGCATTGCCAACTGGAAATGCAGTTGGGACGGCACGCAGATGGACATCATCACAGGCGGCGAGATCGTGCACTTCCGGTCGAAGCTGGTGGGTCAGTTCAATGTGTACAACATGGCCGCGCTGGTTGCCGGCGCCGTGGCCCTGGGCATCGATCTGGCGCGGGTGCAGCGTATGCTCGAAGCATTCGAGCCGGTGGTTGGGCGCATGGAACGTATCCCCACTGCCACCGAGTTCAGTGTGGTGGTCGACTACGCTCACACTCCCGACGCGCTGGAGAACGTGTTGCGTACCGCAGCCGACCTCACCACCGGACGCGTCCTGTGTGTGTTCGGGTGCGGTGGTGACCGCGATCGCACCAAGCGGCCCCGCATGGCCTCGGCCGTGGCGCACCTCGCCGACGAGGCGATCATCACCTCCGATAACCCGCGCAGCGAAGACCCCATGGCCATCATCGAGGAGGTGCTGGAGGGCATACCGCTTGACTTCCCGTACATGGTGGTGGCAGACCGACGCATGGCGATTGCGCGCGCGCTCGACCTGGCGCGGGCGGGCGACTGCGTGCTGATTGCCGGCAAGGGGCACGAGACGTATCAGGAGATCAAGGGCGTCAAGCATCACTTCAGCGATCGCGAAGTAGTTGAGGATCTGTTGCAGCATCGGGAACCAGCGCATGTCTAGGAGAGATCACAAGATCACACCGGCGGAATTTGCCGCGTTGTGCGGGGGCGAGTGTCGCCTCGACGCCGCCGCTGCCGCACGCCCGATCGCGCATGTGGGCTACGACTCCCGCAAGGTTGCGCCCGGAGACCTCTTTGTTGCGATAGAGACCGAGAAGGACGATGGTCACAAGTACGTTGCCGGTGCACTCTCCGCCGGGGCAGCCGCTGCCGTGGTCGCAGCATCCCGACTCGGAAGCATCGACGCCAGCTTGCACAACCGATTGATCGTGGTTGACGATCCGCTCGGTGCCACGCAGAAGGCGGCCACCGAGTATCGCCGGGAACTGGGTATTCCCATTGTCGGCCTCACGGGGTCGTCGGGCAAGACCACCACGCGCAGCATGGTCTCTGCGGTCCTGCGCTCTGCATTGACAGTCGGCGAAACGCAGGGCAACCTCAACAACCACATCGGCGTGCCCATCACGCTGCTGGGGTTCAACGGTTCGGAGCAGGTTGGCGTGATTGAGATGGGTGCCAATCACGAGCACGAGATTCGCACGCTCACCGGCATTGCGCGGCCGGATGTTGCCTGCATCACCAACATCGGATACGCGCACATCGGTTTCTTCAAGTCGCTGGCCGGCACTCTCGCTGCCAAGTGGGAGATTGTCGAGGGACTGCGCGGCGACGACAGCATCGTGCTGCTCAACGGCGACGATGGCCGCCTGGTCTCCCGCGCCAAGTCCTGCTCGCATCGCGTCGTGCTCTTCGGCACGTCGAAGCGGTGCCAGGTTCGCGCGGATGGCGTGCGCCTCCTGCCAAGCAACCACGTGGCATTCTCCGTGGACGGGCATGGCTTCGAGCTGTCGCTGGCAGGTCGTCACTTCGTGTATTGCGCGCTGCCGGCGATCTTTCTCGGTCGGCACTTCGGTATCTCCGACAGCGCAATTGCCACGGCACTCGCTGCGTTTACTCCGCTGTCAATGCGCGGCGCCGTGGAACAGAAGAACGGCATGTCCTTCATTCTCGACTGCTACAATGCGAATCCGTCGTCCATGCAGGCAGCGCTTCAACTCCTGGCCGATGTCGCCGGTACGCGGCGCTCGGTGGCAATTGTGGGCGACATGCTGGAGCTGGGGCGTCATGCCACGCGGCTCCACCAGGATCTGGGACGACGATTGGCCGCCCGGAACGTGGGCGCGGTGGTGGCAGTGGGCGCGCAGGCATCGCGCGTGGCCGAGGGCGCGACACGCGCGGGAATGGCAGCCGCGTCGATTCACACAGCGGCCTCCAGCACCGACGCAGTTGCCATTGTCAAAGACATACTCAAACCCGGCGACACCGTCTTGCTCAAGGGATCGCGCGGCATTCATCTGGAATCGGTCTATGAAGCACTCTAAGCCTGCACCATCCAACGCGCCACTGCAACGCTTCGCCATCATCGGCGCGGCCCGAAGCGGGCTCTCTGCGGCCAGGTTCCTGCTCGAGCGTGGGGCGCAGGTGTTCATCAGCGATACGTGTGCCGCCGAGAAGCTTGACATGACGCTTGCGGCCAATGACCTGGCGCAGGTCCCGCACGAGGCTGTCGAGCATTCCGAGCGCGTGCTGGAGAGTCAGGTCATCGTCCTTTCGCCAGGGGTGCCCAGCGATCTGCCGATTCTCAAGCGCGCGCGCAAGGCCGGCATCCCAGTGTGGTCGGAGATCGAGTTGGCGTTCCGCAACACTCCCGCAAAGGTGCTGGCCGTGACCGGTTCGTCGGGCAAGAGCACCACGGTCAGTCTGCTGGGCAGCGTGCTGGAGGCTGCGAGCATTCCTACCGCAGTGGTGGGCAATATCGGCATCCCCGCTATCAGCGTGTTGCCGCGCTTGGGCTCCGATGCGTGGGCAGTGCTTGAGGCAAGCAGTTTTCAGCTGGAGACCATCGATAGCTTCCGTCCGTCCGGTGCCGCGATTGTCAACCTGATGAAGAACCATCTCGACCGCTACGCCAACGAGCAGGAGTACTACGCCGCCAAGAAGCACATTGCGCGCAACATGACCCGCGACGATGTGCTCGTGCTCAATGCCGACGATGCGATTCTTGCAGGCTGGACGCGCGAGTTGCGCGATCGGGTGCGCGTGGTCACATTCGGCCTCTCCGACACTGGCCGCGACGGCGTGTGGTACGATGACGGCACCATCTTCGGCCGCAAGAACGGAGAGAAGGTGACGATCCTTGGTGTCAATGCCATGAAACTGCGCGGCGTCCATAACTACCTCAACGCAAGCGTGGCTGCTGCCCTGGCGTGGTTCTGCGCAGATGTGCCCATCGACGCCTTGGTGCGTGGACTCGCATCCTTCGCGGGTCTGGCCCACCGGCTCGAGTTCGTGGGTGAGGTAGGGGGCGTCAAGTTTTTCAATGACTCCAAGTCGACCACCGCAGAGTCCATGGTGTGCGCACTGCGGGCATTTGATGGCAACGTGTACCTGATTGCCGGTGGACGCGACAAGGGATGCGACTTCGCTCTTGTCACCGACGAGATTCGTGCTCGCGCCAAGGGGCTGTACCTGATTGGCGAGGCGCGCAAGCGCATGCACAGGGAATGGGGCAAGGCAACCGCAGTGTTCATGGCCGACTCGCTTGAGCAGGCTGTTGCCCGTGCTCTCGAACGCGCCACGGCCGGAGACGCCGTAGTTCTGTCGCCCGGATGCGCATCCTTCGACATGTTCAAGAACTACGAACACCGGGGTGACGTGTTCAGGGCCATTGTCAAGAGTCTGACGGAGAACGCTCGATGAAGCTGAAGACTCCCAACATGGACATGGGCATCTTCGTGGCCTCGCTGGCCATGTTGGGCTTTGGCATTGTGCTGGTGTACAGCTCGTCGTTTGCCGTGGCTCAACAGAAGTACGGAGGAGCCGACTTCTTCCTTGCGCGTCAAGCGGTAAGGGCCGTGCTTGCGGTGGTGCTGCTGGTTGTGTTCGCCAACATCGACTACCACACCTGGATCAAGTACAGCCATGTCGGCTTCGGCATTGCGGTGGTGCTGCTTCTGTACGTGCTGGTGGCGCCGCATAGCCACGCCATCAAGGGCGCCAAACGCTGGGTGTCGCTCGGGTTCATCAGCTTCCAGGCTTCGGAGGTGGCGCGCGCGTGCCTCATCCTCTTCCTGGCGCGTAAACTCAGTGATGCAGGCGAGGGCATCCGGCAGTGGAGTGTTCTCACTCGACAACTGCTGATCGTGGGCGCCATGAGCGGCCTGATCCTGTTGGAGCCGAACTTCAGCACCGCCTTCGTGGTGGGGCTTGTGGGAATCTCTCTGCTCTTCATCTCCGGCGCCAGCCTGAAGCATCTGGGCATGATTGCTGCGGCCGGACTTCCGCTGGCCGTGGTTGGCATGCTGGGCGCAGGCTACCGGGCTCGACGCATGATGGCGTTTCTCAATCCCGACGACTTCAAAGGCAGCGTGGGCTACCAAGTGCATCAGGCGCTTATCGGCCTGGGCAACGGCGGCATCTTCGGCAGAGGGCTGGGTCAGGGTGAGCAGAAGTTCTTCTATCTGCCCGAGCCACACACCGACTTTGTCTTCTCAATCATGGGCGAGGAACTCGGATTCATCGGCCTGCTGGCGGTGATGGTTGTGTACGGATTCATCGTGTATCGGGGCATGCGCATTGCACTCAATGCACCGGACAAGGCTGGCCAACTCACGGCATTCGGCTTCAGCTTCATGCTGGCGCTCTACGTGATTCTGCACGCAGCTGTCAACACCGGCATGGCACCCACGACCGGCGTGCCGTTGCCCTTTCTCAGCTATGGCGGTATGAGTCTGGTGTTTACGATGTGCGGCATGGGAATTCTGGTCAACATCAGCACGCAGGCCCGACCCAATGGACTGGGCGTGGCTGCGGTGGGGCGAAAGCGTCGGGGCGGACGGGCATCGATACACGCGTGATGGCGGAGCAATGCGACCAATGAGAATCATCATAGCAGCAGGCGGCACTGGCGGACACATCTTCCCCGCGCTCTCCGTGGCGCAGGAGATGAAGCGGCAATGCCCGGATGTGTCGCTGCTGTGGATCGGTACCTCGCGCAGCCGGGAGAAGGAAGTGTGCGAGAAGAACAGCATCCCGCTGCAGCTCACGCAGGTCACGGGCATGAAGCGTTCGTTGAGTCCGGCTGCGGTGGCCGCAGTACTGCGATTCTGTCGAGAGGTGCTTCGCATGCGCGCACAGTTCCGTGCGAACCGACCCGACGCAGTGGTTGCATTTGGCGGATATGTGTCGGCGCCCGTGTGCGCCGCAGCCGTTCTCGCACGCGTCCCGCTGTACCTGCAGGAGCAGAACACGGTGCCTGGTGTGGTGACGCGCATCTTCGCTTCCCGCGCCCGGTGCATATTTCTCGGGCTTCCGCTGGCCGACGGTCAACGCCTGCGGGGGACCACCACCGTGACGGGAACGCCTGTGCGGGTTGCCAGCAGGGACTATGACGCTTTCGCATATCCCGATGGCCTTGACAGAGGGAAGAAGATGGTCCTCATCTGCGGTGGCAGTCAAGGGGCGCTCAGTATGAATCGCTGCCTGATCGAGCCGGTGAAGACGTGGCTGGCTGCCGGAACGCAAGTGGTGTGGCAGACCGGCGAGGCGGGCTTCACGGAGGTTCGCGATGCCCTGAAGCAGCTTCCGGGCGCCTTCGTCTTCGAGACCATTGATGATCCATATCCCTTCTATGCCACCGCACGCGTACTGGTGGGTCGCTCCGGGGCATCGTCAATGGCAGAGGCTGCCTACTTCGGTCTTCCCTGTGTGCTGATCCCGCTGCCCTGGGCAACCGAGAATCATCAGTGGAAGAATGCGGGATGGGCAGAAGCGCAGGGATGGGCTGTACGCGTGGCACAGGCCGACAACACCGCCACCACGGTCGCAGCGTCGGTTGCCCGCATACTCGACGACCAGAAGACGTGGGAGCGCATGGGCGGCAAAGCCATCGATCACGCGCCGTCAAGCGCCGCTTCCGACATCGTCAGTCGGATAGTGGGAGATGCACGAGCATGAGCATTCGCAAAGACACACGTCGCATACACATGATCGGCATTGGCGGCACCGGCATGAGTGCCATTGCCGAAGTGCTCGTGGCATCGGGGTTTGTTGTAAGCGGCAGCGACGTCCAGGAGAGTGTTGTGACACGTCGACTCCAGGCCCTGGGCATTGCGGTGCAGGCGGGACATGCGCCCTCGCTGGTGTGTAAGGCCAATCTCGTGGTGTACTCCTCTGCAGTCAAGCCCGAGAATCCCGAGCGTCTCTACGCACAACAGCACGGCATACACGCGATGCGACGTGCCGAAATGCTGGGAGAGCTCATGCGCACCGGCTTTGCGCTGTGCGTTGCAGGCACCCACGGCAAGACGACGACCACGGCGCTGGCCGGGCAGGTGTTTGCGCAGGCCGGTCGCAGGCCCACGGTACTCGTAGGCGGCACCCTGCGTCAGCACGGCACGAATTCGGTGATGGGCGGCGGAAGCCTCTTCATTGCCGAGGCCGATGAATTTGACCGGTCGTTTCTCAGCATGTGCCCGTCGCTGGCCATCATCACCAACATCGATGCAGACCATCTCGATTGCTACGGAACACTTGACAATATCAAGGATGCATTTGTGACATTCGCCGGGCTCGTGCCCTTCTACGGCGGGGTCATTGCCTGTGTCGACGATGCTGGTGTCCGCAGCATCCTGTCGCGCATCAACAGGACGGTCATCACCTACGGGGTCTCCGAGGGCGTGCAGGCCGACTACCGCGCGGTGGATGTGCGGCTGACCCCCGCCGGGTCGTGCTTCTCGCTCATGCGCGGAACCACCCGGTGCGGACAGGTGAATCTCACAATTCCCGGACTGCACAACGTGAGCAACTGTGTCGCTGTGATGGCTGCCGCTCTGGAGATGGACGTGTCGTTCGGAGATACAGCTGCCGGATGCGCCGCATTTCGCGGAGTGCAGCGTCGATTCGAAGTCGTTGGTACGCGCAAGGGCATCACCGTGATTGACGACTACGCACACCACCCGACCGAAATGCGCGCAAGCATTGCGGCGGCGCGCGCCTCGGGATACCGGCGCGTGGTGGCGGTGTTTCAGCCGCATCTGTATTCGCGCACCAGGGATCTGGCCGACCAGTTTGCCGATGCGCTGCTGGCGGCAGATATCGCCGTGGTGACGGAGATCTACAAGTCGCGCGAGGAGCCCATTGCCGGTGTGACCGGCGAGATGATCGCCAGCAGGTCGCGCAAGCTCGGGCACCGCAATGCATCGTTTGTCGCAAGCAAGGCCAGCATCGCACAGACGTTGCGCGGGACGCTGCGCGACGGAGACGCCGTTCTGGTCATGGGTGCCGGCGACATCAATGAGGAATGTCAGCCGATTATTGAGGCAATTGACAATGCATAAACGCATGGGCGCCAACCGACGCAAGAAGGCAGCGGAGAAACGCCGTGCACCGGCAGGTGCACCGTCGCGTCGGTTCTCCGTCATTGCGGTTGGTGTCGTTGCTGCGGTGGCGATTGTGGCTGCGGGCGCTTTCGTGGTTGTCCCCCGGATCGCTGCCCGACTCGATCATTCTCAGTCGTTCGTGGTGAAGTCCATTGCGGTTGAGTCGCCAAACTTGTACGACAAGGCCGACATTGTCAAACTCTCGGGTCTCACTACCGGCATGCGTATGTCCGATGTGCGCGCCGACAGTGTGGTCGCCCGACTCAAGCCACTGCACTGGATCAGCACGGTTCGGGTGATGCGTCAGTACCCAGACAAGGTCACACTGCTGCTTACCCCGCGAGCGCCGCTGGCGTTCGTGTCGGCCGGAGCAGTGCTGGTTGCCGACAAGGACGGAGTGCTTCTGCCGCCTCTGGTAGGTCTTCGCACCGACCTGCCTATGGTGAGTGGACTGGTGCCAGACGCGTCCGCCGACCCACAGGGACATCAGCGTCTCAGAGCCGATGACGTCCGTCAACTGAAGCGCGTGCTGTCGCAAATTGCCCGCTCCGACCGCGAGACATCGAGCCGGGTTACACAGGTGGACTTTTCGCGGTCAAGCGTAGTTCGTCTGGTGCTTGCGGGGCCTGCGACAGTGGTGGATCTGGACCTGCTGCAACTGCGGGGACGACTTGCGAACCTGCAGCGTCTGTTTGACGCACTAGCCAATGCCGGGCAGCCGCCACCAAGCCGGATCGATTTGTGTTACAGCAATCTGGCCTTCGTTCGAGATCGGGAGAGTCGCCATGCGCACTGAAGAGCCCTCGGGGCCTCACACTATAGAGGAGGGTAAAGATGAGTGAGAATCTGTTTGTCGGGTTGGACATCGGAACAACCAAGATTGCGTGCATCATAGCCGAGGTTGACGCAAATGACGAGCTGAAGATCGTTGGCGTGGGCGTGAGTCCCTCCGACGGACTGCGCAAGGGCGTGGTCGTGAACATCGAGAAGACCGTGCGCTCGATACAAAAAGCAGTCGAAGAGGCGGAGCTCATGGCTGGGGTCGACGTAAGTTCGGTGTGGGTCGGTATTGCCGGCGACCACATTCGTTCGATCAACAGCAAAGGCGTGGTGGCCGTGTCCAAGGGCAACGAGATCAGCGAACTCGACGTAGTGCGCGCAATCGAGGCGGCGCAGGCGGTGTCGGTTCCCTCCGATCGCGAAATTCTGCACGTGATACCGCAGGAGTTCATTGTTGACGAGCAGAAAGGCATCAAAGAGCCGGTGGGCATGTCGGGCGTGCGCCTGGAGACCCAGGTTCACATTGTGACCGGCGCGGTCACCAGCGCTCAGAACATTTACAAGAGCGTTGACAAGGCGGGCTTCAAGGTCGAAGACCTGGTGCTGGAGCCCCTGGCCTCCTCCTATGCGGTTCTTGAGAAGGACGAGAAGGAACTCGGCGTCGCGCTCATCGACATGGGCGGCGGCACTACCGACATCGCCATCTACTCCGACGACAGCATCCGTCACACAGCCGTGGTCGGGCTTGGCGGCAAGAACATCACCAGCGATATTGCCATCGGCATCCGCACGCCGGTGGAGAAAGCCGAGGAGATCAAGAAGAAGCATGGCTGCGCCTTCTCACCCCTTGTCAAGAATGACGAGTACGTGACCGTCCCCGGCGTAGGGGGGCGCGATCAGCGTGAGGTGTCCAAGGCAATACTGACATCAATCATTGAGCCCCGGGTCGAGGAGATTCTCTCCCTTGCGCTGCGGGAAATCAAGAAGACCGAATATGCCGACATGCTGGGCGCAGGCATCGTGCTCACGGGCGGCTGCGCGCTCATGGAAGGCATTCAGGAGCTTGCCGAGAAAGTCTTTGAGATGCCGGTTAAGATCGGCGTGCCCAGCGGATTCGGGGGCCTCACCGAGGCGGCGAAGTCGCCCATCCATGCCACGGGTATCGGACTGTGCATGTACGCGGTGGAGCAGAGCAAGAAGCACGGGCCGAAGAAGTCGCTGGGAGGCGAGGACGCGTTCGGCAAGATTCTTGACAGAATGAAGTCGTGGGTCAAGGAGTTTTTCTGAGCGCGGGAAGAGAACAGTGAGCAGTGAACCGTGAACAGTTGGGATGCATGGCGCAACTACTCAGGTTCTCGACGCTCGTCTCGATACACCTCAGCCGGTCGCCGAGCGTCAAGGAAGTAGTCGTCAGAGGGACCTGAACAGTTGCTGCGGAACAATCACATGAACAACAACACACAGAGTCCAGTACAACAATCAAACCATACCAAAGGAGGCGGGTGTATGGAGTTCAAACTTGAGGAGTCCTTCGAGGCGAAGGCACGCATGAAGGTGATCGGGGTGGGTGGAGCGGGCGGCAATGCCGTGAACCGCATGGTGACAGCAGGCCTTACCGGGGTCGATTTCGTGTCGGTCAATACCGATGCCATGGCCCTTGACAACAACAAGGCTGCCAAACGCATGCAGATTGGCGAGAAGATCACCAAGGGTCTGGGCGCCGGCGCCAACCCCGAGATCGGTCGCATCGCCATGGAGGAGGATCGCGACAAGATCGCCTCCCTCATCGAAGGCGCAGACATGGTCTTCATCACTGCCGGCATGGGTGGCGGCACCGGAACCGGTGGCGCGCCAGTGGTAGCCGAGATTGCGCGCGAGATGAATATTCTCACCGTTGCCATCGTAACGCGTCCGTTCCTCTTCGAGGGCAAGGTGCGCGACCGCAATGCAAAGAACGGCATCGAGAACCTGCGCAAATTCGTTGACACGATCATCGTGATTCCCAATCAGAAGTTGCTCACGATTGTTGACAAGAAGACATCCCTCATCGATGCCTTTCGCTCAGCCGACGACGTGCTGTACCAGGCAACCAAGGGCATCTCCGATCTGATCGCCGTGCACGGCCTTGTCAATCTTGACTTCGCCGATGTGCGTACGATCATGAGAGAGAGCGGAGATGCGCTCATGGGTTCGGGCTTCTCCGATGCAGCCGAGAACCGCGGCGTGATTGCGGCCGAAGCGGCCATTCACAGTCCGTTGCTCGACGACATCTCCATTGCCGGCGCCAAGGGCATTCTCATCAACGTGACCGGTGGTGAAGACATGAGCCTCTACGACGTGAGCGATGCCACGCAGGCAGTGCAGGAAGCAGTGGGCGAGCACGACGACACCAACATCATCTTCGGTGCGGTGGTGGATCCGGCCATGAACGGCAAGATGCAGGTGACCGTCATTGCCACGGGGTTCAACGCGAAGGATCGCGAGCGCAAGCGCGATGCAACTCCTGCGGCAGCCACACGTCCCAGTTTCTCGCTGGTTGCGGGCGAGGCACGGGCCGAGCAGACGTCGCTGTCACTGGCAGCAACGGCAAGCGCCCAGCCTCAGCCCGAGCAGCCCCGCCGCGAAGAGCGGGAGAAGATCTGTGTGGTGAGCGCACCGCTTCCTGTTGTCACGCAGGAGTCCGCAGAGGTGGAGATCGAGGACCTGGCGCCGGTCATGCACGTTGCGGAAGCATCGCGTGGTTCAGCCATGCACCCGGCCCCCGGCTTCGACTTCCCACCCCCGCTGCTCAAGAAGGAGAAGGTGATGAAGGAAGCCCAGGTGTTTGTGCATCGTGGCGAGGTCATCACGCACTATCAGGATGACATTGATGTGCCGACATTTCTGAGAAAACAAATGCAGTAGCACGAGTCTGTGAGATGGCCGGTGTCGTGTGCGCGAACAGCATTCTACACACGACCCGGCCTCCCACTTTGGACGATACTGAGGTGCACACCCGGAGATGAGTCGACATGAATCAACTCAAACGAAAGATGATACAGCGTGCGCTGAAGACGCACAAGCGGATCTTCCCGTGTTCGTCTAGATCCGACCTCGGGGAATGCTTCACACAGCTTGACGACCGGGTCCTGTTCTGGTACAACACCGAGGACAAGACCACGCACGTCATGGCCCGGCGCATACCGCACGCTACCCGGGAGGCCACTGCATAGCGCGTCCGCCCAGGATGTGGACGTGTATGTGAGGAACTGCCTGACCCGAGTTCTCGCCGAAGTTCACCACGAGCCGGTAGCCTTCGTCAACAAGGTTCTCGGAGGCCACCACCGTGCTCACTGCCGCGAAGAGTCGCTGGATCATCCCCATTTCGCTGGCAGGCACCTCGTGGATCGCCGCGTAGTGTGCGCGCGGAATCGCCAGCAGATGGACGGGCGCCTTGGGGTTGACGTCGGCAAACACCACCGTGCACTCATCATGGTACACGATCTTCGACGGGATCTCTCCGCGGGCGATCTTGCAGAAGAGGCAGTTGTCCATGGTTCGGTCTCCTTTGTTGAGGACGCTGCAGCGCGCACGGGGCCGCCTCTCTCCGGACGACTGAGGCGAGACCTGCCGGTACGAAGTCCCCCTATGCGACTCCACTGAAAATACCAATGCGGGAAGTGTGTCGGTGAGCCGGACCCCGAGTATTGCGGGACCGTCGGGGTCAGCAGGACCGCGGGGTCATGGCGCATCAGGCGGAATCTCACTTGCACGGGAACTCCTCCTATGCCTTGTCAACAAACGCCTTGAACTCGCGGTCGAACCGGGAGCGGGGGAATTGCTCGGCATGTGCGCGAATGACCTTCGAGTCGAACGATCGCTCTGTGGCGACGAACCGCTTGACCGCTGCCGACAAACTCGCAACGTCCTGCTGATAGAAGAAGAGCCCTGTCTTTCCGTCAACAACTGTCTCCAATGCGCCGCACCGAGCGGAGTCGAGGTGGGCTCACCAGATGCACTCTCGCCGCCGACGAGCGAATGGCGCATGGACTCGATCGGTGGACTGCCGCCGGCCCTGCTCAATCCGGCGATTCGTATTTTTCCCGAGCCAGTAGAGCCACTGGAATCGGCACTTCCGTGCCCAAGCCGGCCATCAATGCAGACTCAGGAGGTTGCTGAATGTATCGCCCGCAAATCAAAGTCATCGATTGTTCCATCCGAGACGGTGGACTCGTCAACGACTCGAAGTTCTCATTCGAGACTGTGAAGAACGTGTATCGCGCGGTGTGCGCGGCGGGCGTTGACTACGTGGAAATCGGCTACCGCAACAGCCGCACGCACTTCTCTCCCGAGCAGTTCGGACCGTGGCGCTTCTGCGACGAGGATCTTCTGCGCAAGCTCGTCGAAGGCGTGGACAACCCCAAAGGCACCAAACTGGCCGTCATGCAAGACGCGCACAAGGCATCTGCCGACGACATGGGCCTCAAGGCGGAGAGCGTTGTGGATATGGTGCGCGTTGCCACCTATGTCAAGGACGTTGACAAGGCGATCAAACTGGCCAACACCGCGCACGACAAGGGGTATGAGACCGCCATCAACATCATGGCCGTGTCGCACGCGCTGGATCGCGAACTCGACGAAGCGCTCCAGCAGATTGAGTCGGAGACCAAGGCGATTGCCTGCTACATTGTCGACAGCTTTGGCGCGCTATACAGCGAAGATATCGACTACCTGGTACACAAGTTCCAACGCTTCCTCAAGACCAAGCAGGTTGGCATTCACTGCCACAATCAGCAGCAGCTTGCGTACGCCAACTCCATCGAAGCGATCATCAAAAACGTCAACTACATCGACGGCACGCTCTACGGTCTGGGTCGTGCGGCCGGCAACTGCCCGCTGGAGTTGCTCATGGGATTCCTGAAGAACCCGAAGTTCGACATCCGGCCGGTGCTCGACGTCATCGAGAAGACGATCCTCCCGCTACGCAAAGAGATGATGTGGGGATATTCCATTCCTTACATGGTGTCGGGGCTTCTCAACATGCATCCGCTCGAAGCCATGGACCTTGTCGAGCTGCCCGAGGGAGACCCCAGGCGCATTGGTTTTGTCGAGTTCTACGAAAAGCTCTCGGGCGGGGAGCAGGATCTGGCGTAGGGGAAATGCGGAATGCGGAGTGGGGAGTTCGGAGTTGTTGACTGAGCCTGACTAACTGGGGGAGGCGTTCCGCGGGAACGCTCTCTGGCGGTTCGTCGAGGGACTTCCACCACTCCGCACTCCCCACTCCGCATTCCGCACTTCAGATTCCGTACCTGAGCGCCCACACCATGCGCGGGAAGCGGCGCAGGCTCACGCTGAAGATGCGCGACATTTTGAGCTGGTCGCGGGGGATTTCCGAGAGTGCCCTGGCTGCGTTGTCGTAGTCGGCATCGGGCACGCGCGCAAGCGAGGTCTTTACGCGCGCAAGTCGCTGGTGATACGCGCCCTTCTTGCGCTTCCACGACTTCTCGTACTGGCGACAGATGCGCTCCGCATCCCTGGTGCGGGCCACTCCCAGCATCTTCGCGGCGGCCTCACCGGCCATGGCTCCCGAGAACATCGCCTCCATAATGCCCGCGCGTGAGAAGGGGTTCACCGTGCTTGCCGCGTCACCAGCCTTGAGCAGGCCCGGCACTGCCATGGGATGACCCTTGCCGGTGCAGGGGATCGCGCCCGCGAACGTGCCGGTCACGGTGCAACCGGGACACGTTCTGTCAAGCAGGTTGCGCAGCAGGTCGCGGATGTTGGCCGTGTTGCGATACGCGCTGCCAACCAGCACGCCCACACTTGCTTCTCGATTGCCTCGTGGAAAGATCCAGCCGTATCCGCCGGGCGCAACCTTCGAACCCACGTAGACCTGCACAGCATTGGTGTCAACATCGACGCCCTGAACATGCGCGAAGAATGCCGGCTCAAGATCCGGGCACTTCCACCCGATTCTTTCGCCTTTGCCAAGCGATGAGAGAGGGCCAGAGCAGTCGATCAGAACACGACACGTGGTCGTGCGCCCGTCGCCCAAAGCAACACGTCGTCCCAACCCATCGAGGGATGTGCGTTCGACGCTCACGACCTTGCCGTCAAACCGGCAATCCACGCCCGCAGTCGCGCACCGCTGCGCCATGTCCTGCTGCATGCGGCGCCGGTCGAGCATGTAGCCCTTGTTCTTGTCGTGGTAGGTGACCAGTGAACCGCCGGGCGAGTGCAGTGTTGCCTTCTCGACCTCAAAGCGGATCCAGGCAGGGTCGGGGTCGGCGATGAGCTCGCGAAAGAGAATCTTGAGCACACCCTCTGCGCAGGCAATGGGCTTCTCCCAGTTCTTCTGCTTGTCAATGAGCAGAACCGAGGGTGAGCCGGATGACTTCACCGCATGCTGGGCAGCAAGCAGTCCTGCCGGGCCTGCTCCGATGACCACGATGTCGTAGGAGTCGCGAAGTGGTGATGGTGAAGACATGGGTGGTTATGCGGTCAATGCTGTCCGGGGAATCCCACAGATGCTACGGTATGGCGGAGGCCCTGTCCATCAAAATATATGGTGGTTCCGCGAGTCGCGCTGGGCCCTGACCGAGGCAGGCGCGCACGTGTCGGTGAGTCCTTCGCGCCCGGAGTTTGAGGGCGGCGGACCCCGGGCTTGTATGACTGAGGCGCGTCGAGGTATTTTTGATGCCTGCGCCCATAGCTCAATGGATAGAGCATCTGGCTTCGAACCAGAGGGTTGGGGGTTCGAGTCCCTCTGGGCGTAGTACAAAAAGCCCCGAAATTCGTTGAAAAACGCGGTTTTCGGGGCTTTTCTATTACCTCTCAGACTGCTCAGATTCCACGAAATACCCCATAATTCTACGGCAGTGTGATAGTGCTGTGATAGTCTCACATGTCAATTCACCCATTTTCCGGGTGACGGATTCGGTTGAGAGTCGGGGCGGGGCGGGGAGCTTTCGGAAGCGGCCAATGGTCGCTTGCGTATTTTGTGCGTACGGTGACACACCACAAACCAAACTGAAAGGGAGGTGGCTATGGCTATGAAGTTGGTTGGCGCCGCGGCCTTGGGGCTGCTACTCTTCGCAGGCTGCAACAGGTACGCAGTTTCCATCCACACGATTAGCACACCCAGCGAGCACTTCGTTGTGATCGAGTCGGGTGGGGCTGGTTCGGAGAGAGTCTTGGACTGCTACAGCAAGCCAAACGGAAGCACTTGGGACCCAACGTGCAAAGAAGTGATAGTGCTCGAAGATTGATTCTCGCAAAGCCATCGCTCTCCAATTGAGTTGGACACGTGAATACAATCGTGGCGACGTTGCGGAGCATACCGAAGCAATCGGCGTGACACACCGACGCACTGACATTGTGCAAGCGGTTGGCGCGGCGGTTGCCCTTCACCCTTGAGGGCGGGGGTGATGGGGCTTCGGCTCAATGCGCATTGCACACAACCGCGCAAACGGGCGACGTGATCGGCTGCCGGCATGTGCGAAGCGAACGCCCTTTGTCCGGTTGTGTGTCTGTGCGACTACAGCGGCACCATCAAGCGGACGGAACAGAGTGAGGGGAGCTTGTGGCGTTGCAGTTGACTTACTTGACCTGTTGTCGCTATTTTGCAGGTAAGAGACAATCCAACCGGTTTCGACAAACTCCGACTGATGACCCGGGAGCACTATGACGAGCTTTGCGCAGTGGGGTGGGGTGATTCTTGTTGTGGTTATCTACGTTGTCCTCTCGACTTGGTTTGAGGGGACGAAGGCGTACGAATGGCTTGAGAAGCTGTGGGAAAGAAACATGTTTTTCATTGGGTTCATTGGCCTTTTCTTCTGGGCTTGGGGTGAAGGTTGGGTGCAGAAGGGAGGGATGGTCACCTTCGGGGTTGCCGTACTGAACCTCCTCGGACAGATCATTGCGCGGATGAGGCACCGGGAAGCGATGGAGAAATGGGAGAAGGAAGAGGATGGAAAATAGCCAACCGGCATGCGTAGGATTCAGTCAAGCCGATCCCGGCGGGCGCGACACCCAACAAAAGGGGGGGGGCATGGGCACGATTCTGCTTTGGCTTTTTCCGTTGATAGGTTACACCGGGCTGCTCTTCTGGATATGGGGAGTTGGAGTATACCAGAAGGCCGGACTGTCTGTCTTCGGGTTCTTCGTGGTGTTCGCGTTCTTCGCGGTGGTGGAAACAAAGCTGAACGAATAGTTCTTGTGTCCATGGACACTACATTGCGGACACAGTTGAAGCGTACGGACCAATGAGCTTTTGCGCCTGCCGTCCATGGTTTTGCGCCAATATCGCGCGCATGTGCGGGTGTGTGTCCACATAGCGCGGCACACGGCGAAATACCTGCCGTCAATGACTCGCGGCAATCAAGTATTTTTCACTCAGGCCGGTAGATGCGCGCCCGCGCATGGCGGCAAGGCTTCTCGGTTCTCCTTGGGGGATATTGGGGGAGAATTGGCAACCCGAGCGCCCTTTTCCGTGGGGGGGCTTTGGGGGGTCTTGCGCCCGGAAGGTCAATGCCTGCCCGAGGTGTCACACTCCCAACACGAGACCCCGCCATGGCCCGAACAGGCACCGCTACCCGTGGCGTTCGATGCAGCACCGTCCCGGCAAGTCGCGCCGACCCGCTGAGCCTTCGGGCATTGCTCCAAACATGGAGCGCACCCAAGAAGACAAGAAGACAAGAAGACAAGCAAGGTATCTGCGCTGCATGCAGAAAAACTACTTCCCGGCGACCGTGACCGGCAGGACGCGCGGATGCGCGAAGGGTACGCGTGCGTTGCGAATTCTCTTACATGGTAAAAAGAGCGATGCGCGACAGGTACGCGCGGGCGCACGGGTGCGTGTCCATAAACGAGACGCCGGGTTGCCTCTCGGCACCGTTGGTGACCTGCCGTGAGCACGATACGCGCGGGCGTGCGGGTGTGTGTCCATGATACACGACGCACATTGTGCGTTGAGATACGCACGCGCACAAGGGGCCGCGTCCATAGAGCACACGCTCACAACGGCGGAGAACTGACCGGCACGCGGGCAGGTTTGGCACCAATACGCGCACGGGCGGGGGCGCGTGTCTATCTTGGCATGTCGCGTGTGATTGTCGGAACACTCTGCGCGCGGGCGGGCATGTGACCATCTATGGCAAACGCCCTGCGATGCGCCGGAACGCCCACAGAACATTCCCCTTGACTTCTCTTGTTCTCTCGTGTATATTTACATGTAAATAGACGGACACACAATGCCACTATACAAGAAACGCAAGAGCGGAACCGAGACCGAGAACCTGCAAGGCTACATCCCGAAGGAACAGGCGGCGACGTTCAAGCGGGTTTGCCAAGAGATGAGAATATCCGTGAGTGAGGGCATAGAGCGGGCCGTGAGAAGGTTTCTCGAAGAGAACGAAAGGGGCGCACAATGAAAGCGGTTTCCTACACTCGCGTGAGCACCGAAGACCAGAGCAACAACGGCGTATCTCTTGCGGCCCAAGAAGAGCGCATTCGGCAGTATTGCGCACTCTATGAAATCGAGATCGTGGAGACCGTGACCGATGCCGGGCTTTCGGCAAAGAGTCTCAAGCGCCCGGGTATGCAGCGCATACTTGAGATGATCCGACGCCGGGAAGTCGAGGCCGTGGTTGTCGCCAAGCTGGACCGGCTCACGAGGTCGGTGCGCGACCTTGCCGACTTGGTTGACCTGACCGCCAAGCGGGGCGTTTCTCTCGTGTCGGTTGCCGAACACCTTGACACCGGCAGCGCGGCGGGCCGGATGGTGGTGAACATGTTGGGCGTGGTGAGTCAATGGGAACGCGAGGCAATCGGGGAACGGACCGCGACCGCACTTCGGTATCTGCGCTCGAAGGGCGAGCAATACAACCGGGAAGCCCCGTACGGCTTCCGGCATGTCGAGGGGGCCATTGTGCGGGACGTGACCGAGAGCGCGGTTGTGGGGCTCGTGATGCAGCTACACGGCATGAAGAAGGGATACACGTACATTGCGCAATACTTGAACGACAACGGCCACACTTCCCGAAGCGGGGGCAAGTGGTTCGCTCAGCAAGTCAAGCGGGTTGTCGAAGGTGTCGGCGTTCGGGAAGGGATCGGCGCAACGGCGACCGCATAACACCACGAGCGTGATGTTATGGGGTAGGTGGGGGCAATGCAGGGTATCGGGCGAATCTGCCGGGATGATTTCGAGACACTTCTGCGGGGTGGTGACGAATGGCAACCGCGACACTTGAGGCGGAGGGATCGACGGGGGCGGCCCGACCGGCACGGCGCGCGCGGGCTCTCGTGGTCGAGGCCGTGGCCTTCAAGCTACCCGAGAGCGCGGAACGATACATCGAACAGGGCATGCAGCGATTGCGCGAGCGGCAAGCGGCGCGGGAGGAGAAGGCAAGGGCCGCACTTCTGCGGAGACGCAACGGGCCGGGAGACCGGCGCGGATACCTGATTCGATACCGAGAGACGAAGGCGGCATTCAAGGCGTTCGCGGCGCAATACTTCGGGGTCGCCGTTGACTCGATTGCGGATGACTCCAAGTTGGCGGACTTCGCCCGGACCCCGCACGACCTGATATGTCTTTCCTTCGAGGTCGAAGGGCGTTGGGGCTTCCGGTTCCCCGATGAGGAGAAGGGTTCACGCAAGACACCGAAGGCGAACACGATGCGCCGGGTTGCCGACTATGTGAAGTACATCACCCGATACGCGGACGAAGGCGAGAACGTGAAGAAGAAGACCAAATAGTATTTTGATTGACAAGGGATAGGCAGGCCAGCCGACAAGCGCGCTACCGTGGCGCGTTTCCCTTCTCTCCTCACACGGGCCTTTGACGAAAGGAGCTACAATGGGCGATACGAACGACCCGAACACGGGGGAACGCTACCCCTACGGACTCTCCGAGGAGCAGATTCAGAAGGGACGCGAGGCCGTCAACCGGGCGATGCACCACTATCCGGGTATCGGCGCGCCTGTCCGGTTGGGGGATGATAGTGACCCCGACTTCGCATACCAAGACTGCATCTTGCCTGCCGTCGAGAGAATCAAGATAGACGCGGAAGAGGAGAACGACCGGGCGGTTGTGGTTGCGGGGTATTCCGTGCACAGGGTGGGCGCTTGCTACAAGGGCGATGCCCTGCGGATTGCGTTGGGGAAGTGGGAGAAGCCCGGCGCGAACGTCCAATACGCACTTCTCAGCAGCAGAATCAACCGAATCACATTCAGCTATGTTTGCGAGAACCCGACGCACCACAGACCCCTACACGACGAACCGGGCGAGTGTTCGGAGTGCGGGAAGGAATTGTGCGCGAATGGCCGCACCGAAGTCCTGAGCATGGCGGAGCTATGCGCGGTTGACCTGCAAGGCGTGTGGCTCAAGTACCGGCACGCCCCGGAATTGGTTGGCAGCGCCGAACGCTACTTGTGCGACCTATGCCTTGACTTGCCGAACCTTGACCCGTTGTGGTCCATTCGCTGCCGGGAGATGATTGACGCATGGAAAGCACAATCCGGCGCGGTTTGGGTTGATGGTGCGCCGGGCGTTGTGAGGATACACCCGAAGGCGAAGTCAAAGGACAGGGCCACGGATATGGAAGCCAACACTGTTGCACCTGATTGGAGCAAAGACCTGTATTCTGCCGAGCGCATCGGTCGCAACATCATGGACGCCAAGGGCGTGAAGAACACTATTGTCCGGACTGCAAAGCAATTCATCAAGCAGAACAGCACAATTTTTCGACTCGAAGAGGGTAGTAAATGGAAGCGATACAAGATTGATCGGGCGCGCATCAATGCCGCGTTGATCGCTGCTGGCAACCGTGTGCTGAGTCGAGAGGAAATTGACGGTATGTAGTTGACCTTTTTTGACCTATTTGGTGGGCGATTTTGCCCTTTCAGGCCTTGCATTTTTTCTAATGCAGGGCCTTTTGCTTTGTCAACGGAGCAATGAAAATGAAAACGAAGTTCTCTGTCTTCACAGAACAGCGCGACCTCGGGCAGCGGTGCCGGTTGGCGGGACTCACACGGTTTGCGGTTGCCGAGGGCTTGCTGGTGTCACCTGCGACCGTCAACGGCTGGCTGACCGGCTACAATCGCATGCCTGCGGAGATGCGCGCATTGGTCGAGTGCCGCCTTCGCGTAATTGAGACACAACGCCAGAACACCGAGAAGCCGGGGGCCTGAAATGTCTTTCGACCTTCGCATCTTCGATGACAACCGTTTCCAACTGCTCACAACGCACGAGCGGGCAATCCTCATGGCTCTCGGGTTGCGCCACAACACGAAGACCGGACAGTTGAACCCGTCTCACGCGCGTTTGCAGAAGGATACCGGGGTCTGCCCGAACACCCTTAAGGACGGGTTGACACACCTTGTCGAGTTGCAGCTTGTCGCCCGCAAGCCGGGACACGGGCCGGGTAACTCAACACACTACCAAATAGGTGCACCCCGTGACCCCATTTGGCCCGATGTTGATAACTCAAATAGGGGCACCCCACGACATGAAATAGGTGCACCGGGTGGCCCACTAACAAGAAGAACCCGAAAGGGGCAGGAGGGGAGTTGTTCACAAGGTGGGGGAGACGCCGCGCCGCTGCCCTCCCTTGTGGATAGTCCTGCATGGTTCTTGTTCTCCTGCCTGATCGAGTATCGGGACGGCAAAAAACGCCCGCGCCTACCGACCGGATGGAACCGACCTGACTTCGAGGCCCCGGCACTGGACCCAACGCACAACGGGCTTGTCCTGCTGCCGGGACGGTCGGGGCTGCTCGTGATCGACTGCGACAACAAGCCGGGGGCGGTCGGTGCCGAGTCCTTGCTCCTGCGTGGTATCGACCTCTCGGCCTCAACCGGGCCAATCGCGCGAACCCCAAGCGCCGGGTATCATTTCTACTTCCGCGCGCCTGCCGGACTGACGCGAACGACTCGGGCGAACTTTCTGCCGGGAGTTGACACTCGCGGCGAGGGCGGGTTGATCTTCTGCCCGCCAACCGACATTCCCGGATACGGCAAGTATTCATGGGTGAACCATCCCGAGACTTCGCCTCTCGGCGACGCCCCGGCGGATCTGCTTGCACTCATGTGCGAGGACCGACAACCGGCACCCGTCGCAATGCCCCTGCTCACGGGATCAATCGAAACGCTCTCCCCGAAGCAACGGACCATCCTTGACCGGCGGCTTCGAGAATGCACGACCGCAAAGGACCGATCGAAGGCCGATTTCTCCTTCTGTTGCTGGGGGATTTCTTGCGGCTTGGGCGAGGACTCCGCGTGGTCACTGTGTCACGATGTCGGCAAGTTCAAGATCGAGGGCCGAAAATACTTCGACCTGACATTTCAGAAGGCAATGAAGACGGTCGGCGGGTTCACATCATCGAAAGGCGGTTGACATGAAGGCGGGCGAACAGAAAGCGGCATTGTTGGCGTCCATGGAAGGCGCGCCGGTCACGCGGGCCGCGTCGTGCCTGCGCAAGTACCTGCGCGGAGAGCGCACGACTCAGCGGGAAGCAATTCTCGGCAAGTGCGCCGACTGCATGGCGTACTTCGTCGATGGTCGTTACGGCTGCGAGAACGAAGCCTGCCCGCTCTACCCGTGGATGCCCTTCCTTGGTCGGCGTTCGGGGGCTGCGGGGCCTTCTACGGACGTATCGACGGTTGAGGGTAGGTAGACACCCCTTCGATGATTCGGGACGGAAAGACGCTCATGCGACCAACCTACGAAAACACCAGCACCCTCAAGCACGAATCCACGTTCGCCGTGGACCTCGGGCGCGTGTGGCGGTGTTTGTTGGTCAAGGTGCCCGTCAAGTATTGCATCGACACGGTGGCAATGCGCAACGGTTCACCCGTGGCATGGGTTGAGTTGAAGAACCGCGACGCGAGCAGCAACGCCTTCGGTGAGTACATGTTGGCCCTGAGCAAGTGGAAGGAGGGCCGCGAATTGGCGGCGGCAACGAAATTGCCCTTCATGTTGGCCGTTCGCTGGAGTGATTGCGATACGTGCGTGCGTCTCGATGGTGAAGCGAAGATCCGCCTCGGCTTCGGTGGTCGGGTGGATCGGGGCGATTGGCAAGACAAAGAACCAATGGTATACATTCCGATGAGTCAATTTACACGAGTGCCAACAAGAGAAAGGACGGTTGACCATGTTTCAATGTGAGTTGTTCGACGGTGCGAAGTGCGAGGGCTGCAAACATTCGACGCCGCACGAGCGGAAGGGCGAATGCGATTTGACGGCGGGCGAGTGTCGGCGGGGCTTCGGTCGGTGTCAGTGTATCGAGGTGGCAAGTGTGCCGACTGTAGCGGAACCGCAACCGACTCCGCCTGTCGCGGACACGACAACCGGGGCCTTCGACTCGAAGGGCCTTGCGGCGCGGATCGGTGCGAGCGTCAAGTTTGTGGTCAAGCATCGGCAGCGGTTGCCGGGCGCATTTCGTGTCGGTCGGTCATGGCGTTTCGACAAGTGCGCGGTTGAGCGGAAACTGTTGAGCGGTAGTCTTCTGTAGGATGCCGGGGCACCCGATGGTATATTTCCAACCAACCGAATCCGTCACCCATAGAGAAGGCAAACCTATGGCGAGACGGAACAAACGACATCCGGGCATAGTCCCGGTCGGCCCCGGTCGGTATCGTGTTGTGTGCCGCATCCGCAAGGGCGGAGAGATCGCGCACAAGCAAGAAACCATCGACGGGACCGTTGAACAGGCGAAGGCCCTATTCGAGCGGTTCAAGACGGAACTGCGAACGGGCGCGCCGGTTGGCTCTTTGAAATCGTCGGTTTCTACGTTTGGAGAGGTACTTGGCATCTACGGAGAGAAGAATGGTCCATTCTCGCCCGCATATACGCACCTTGTCGAGAAGGTGAAGCGCGAGCTTGGGGCCGTGTTGGTTGACCAATTCGCGGAACGCTTCGAGAGTGACCTTCGTCTTCTCAAGCAAACGAAGACGAAACGCGGCGGGCTTCCCTCGTGTCACTTGCTCAACCGTCGTATCGAGGTCGCGCGCGCGGCGTTTGGCGTTGCCGTTGCTGTGGGCGTGGTGGAGAAGAACCCGGTCACCCGCCAACGGTTCCCCGAGAAGCGAGAGATCCCGCGTGATGTTTCCATCACAGAGGATGACCGCGCGAACCTGATTGCGGCGGCGCGAGAGGGGAAGCGCACGAAGCATCTTGCGGATGCGCTCAACTACGCGTTGCAGGTTCCGATACGCAAGGGTGAGATTGTCAACATGCAAGTGCAGGACGTTGACCTGTTCTCGAAGTGCGTTCGGGTCCGCAACGGCACGACCAAAAACGACCAAGGCACCTACAAGCCGATCCCGCCGGACATGGTGGAGTATTTCACGCGGCGGGTTCGCGAGGGCAAGCCCGAGGAGCCGGTTTTCTTCCGGCTGGTGAAGGGTTCCCGGGGTGACCGAAGCGGTGCGGCGGTGCGGGTTGCTCCCTTGGGCGATTTCAAAGGGGCGTGGCACACGGTGCGGAAGGCGGCGAATCTGCCGGACCTGAGAATCCACGATACCCGTCACGTCTCAGCTACTGCAATGGTCGACGCCGGAACGCCCGAGCAAGTGGTCATGTCCGTGGCGAATTGGAAAACGAACATGCTGCGGACGTACTACCATCGTGATCCGAAGAAGGCGCTCGAATTGGTGCGGTTCGGTGGTCAACGTGATAGTGTTGTGATAGCGTCGGTTGCGGATGTCGGTTGAAAACCCCTCAGATTGCAGTAGAAACCGCGATTTTGTCGAATTGTCGTGGGGCTTCGAACCAGAGGGTTGGGGGTTCGAGTCCCTCTGGGCGTAGTACAAAAAGCCCCGAAATTCGTTGAAAAACGCGGTTTTCGGGGCTTTTCTATTACCTCTCAGGCTGCTCAGATTCCACCGAAATACCCCCTGCCGAAGAATAGGGGGACGGAGCGCCAAATATATATTAACGAAATGCCCCGCAAAGCCAGTCTCTCTCCCGCAGCGTTCTTCTTCCACGTCATTGCTCGTGGCATTGAGGGGCGAGACATCTTCGCGTCCGATGAAGACAGAGAGCGTTTTCTCGGGCTCCTTTCCACGGGACTTGCGCGAACGGGTTACGCCTGCTATGCGTGGGCGCTCATGGGGAACCACTATCGCCTGGTGCTACGGTCGGGTGATGTTCACTTGTCGGCACTCATGCGTAAGCGCAGGGGTTCTCCAGGGCTCACAACCGCTCATGCGTATTATCGCCGGTTCGGCACCCCAAAATCGTTTCATTCGGCATGACACAGTGCGACAAAGGTATCGGGTCACCGAGAAAGGCAGGGATTGTCTCCGGATGGCAAACCCCGCTTCCTTCAGGCGGCGGAAGCGAGCGTGACAGTTTCGAGTTCAAGAACCCCTTCGAAAGGTCCCGAACATGAGTGCCATGACGCAATGCAGTTTCTGCGGGAATGTCAACTTTCGAGAGAAGAAAGTCTCGTATATGTACCGCCGGGATGAGCAGATGTTGTTGGTGAACAACGTGCCGTGCGAAGAATGTGCTTTCTGCGGCGAACAGTACTTCGAAGCCCGAGCGCTCAGGCAAATCGAAGACGAGTTCCAGCGAATCTCCTCTGGCGCCAAGACCCCGGTCACCACTATTCAGGTGCCGATAGAAGAATTCGCTGAGGTGTGAGATGAGGAAGGCTGCGCTATGTCAGGATCAACGCAATGACGTTGGGGGGCCGGATGCTAATCGTGTCGGTGGTGCTACCAGATGCGCTTCACGCCCTATGCATCGAGCGCGGGGTCGATGCTCAAGATCGAGAGGTCATCGCAGATGGACCGGGCGGTCAAGAGACGAGGAATTCCTCAAGCGGCTCATCGAAGTTGTCCATAATGACAACCTGACCCTTGGCACTCCCGAACACCGGTCGCGGTCGCTCGTGAGGCATGGGGATCAGCTCTGCTACCGGTTTGCTGTTTCGGGTGATCACCACTCGACCTCCCAGAACGACATCCTCGATGAGGTTCGGCAGTTCCTTCTGTGCGATGTCCATTGATACGGTAGTCATTGGTTCACTTCCTCACAACTTGATGAAGGGTGCCAGTCAGAACTCGCTGAAACATAGCATATTGCGGCAGCAAAAACAGATTGAACATCCAATATTCAATATGTAATATCTTCGCAGCCGTCATGAAGCGCAACAGTCGGGACCGGGCGCGACTGTGGAGGGTTTCATTGGTCGCATCCCACCATCGGTTCGCTGGCCCGCCTCACCCACCAACAACGGTCACAGCACCCTTGTCGGTGGCAACTTCGTCCCAACTCAAGCGTTGCTCCCAGCTCAGTGCGCGGCCGGCCGGAGTGCGGTCGAAGAGTACGATGTAGGCGGCACACGCGGGATCGACGGTATCCCGGTAGCGGTTAACTTGTGCGAGGCCTTCTTCCTGCGTGAGCTGCCGGCCTTTGCGCGGATGCACAAGTTTGATCTCGATGATATTCCACTCGTTGCCGTACTGCACGGCCAGGTCAATGCGTCCGCGACCGGCTGCATACTCGCGTTCGATGCGTCCGCCGCCATTGACCACGCGCTGCAGAAACGCCATGAGCAGCAGGTGCGGGAACGCTTCGGTGTAGTCAGCCTTCTCTTCCCATACGTCGGCATTCCAGCTCCAGAACTTCTGGAATTCGCGAAGCAGCGCATCCATGTCGAGGGCGCCATTGGGTTTCTTCCACTTGAATTCGGGTGCGGGTATTGACAGTTGGTATTCCTGTGAGAGGACGCGCGCGACGACCTCTTTGTAGATGGGGTTGGCAATGGCAGGTGTGCCGTCGATGAGCGCGACAAGGCCAAGGTCGAGTGCAAACCGGAAATCGTCGCCGCGGGTGACTTCGGGGCGCATGTCGCCGATGAGAATTGTCTGGACGATCTTCTTGATGCGCGGGTCGCGGAGTCGTTCGATGAGAGAATCCAGATGAACCGCACGTTCCTGGATCAGCATCTCCCTGGCCTGCAGCACGCAATCGGCGGTGACCGCTTGTCCAGCCTCGTTGGCAAGGGTCCAGACGCATTTCTGGAGCATCGCATTGGTCAGCCATGGTTGTCCCCGTGCCTGTTCGTACACGGCATCGAGCGCAGCGTCATCGAACCGCTGCCCGGTTGCGTCGGTGTGTTGGGCCGCCAGCGCGAAGACATCCTCCCGTGCGAAGCTGCTCAGCGACGCAGAATCCTGCTTGATGTTGAATGGCGACCCGGGGTTGAGCATGACGCCGTCTTTGCTCTTGATCAGGTAGTCGCGAAGGTCGCGCATGCCGACCAGGGCGACGGACACGGGAAACTTGCCCACGCCACGAGCCGCGAACCCGCCGCGCAACTGCCGCAGAAAGGAGACGAGTGCTTGATCCTGCAAGACATCCACTTCGTCAAACAAGACGACCAGTGGCATGGGAGCAACCTGCTCGGCCCACAGTTCCAGGGCACGCTGCAGCATGCTTGCAGCTTCGATATCGGGACAGGCAGGAATTGCGTCCTTGCCGAGAAATGCCTTGGCATAGTCCTGCATCGCACTTACAATGGCGGGCATGGCGTCCTGGGCGCGCGGGAAATCCTGACAGCGTTCAACGCTGACGTAGCAGGCAATGGCCTGGCCGGAAGCATTGATTTCGCGCATCCAGCTTTGGAGAAACGTGGTCTTGCCAGATTGACGCGGTGCGTGCAGAACCCAGTAGAGTTTCTGGCCGATGTACCGCGAGAGCTGAGCGCCAACCAGTCGCGCCGATGGCGGGAGCATGTAGTGATCGTCGGGATTGCACGGACCGGTTGTGTTGAAGAACTTCGCCATTGAGGAAAAATAGCATGTGAACGGTGTGGGGTCAGGGGATTTCGGATGGCTCGAAGCGATGCACCGGTCACCCGCAGGATGGATGGCTCGGTAGCAGGGGCGCGACGGCTCCCGAATCGCCCGGGCGAGGCGTTGGTTGCGGGATGGTGCCCTCGCAGGGCCGTGGCGTGAGAATGGGGCCAGTTGACTGGCACGTCTCCCCGCAACAACTATATTGAACTTGAAGTGAACATTCAACTTGGAGTGGGGGCTGCCCATGAGATCCGTCTCACTGCTCGAGCTGCGCCGGAATACAGCGGCGATTCTGCGCCGAACGCGGGCCGGCGAGCGCATGATTCTCACGGTGCGGGGCAAACCGGTGATGCGGCTTGAGCCCATTGCACCTGAGAAGCCTGCTGCCGACGACCCCTTCTACCGTCTTGCCTCTCGCGCCGTCAAGAACGGCGTCTCGCTCTCTAACAAGCAGATGGACAAGATCATCTATGGCACGTGAGGTGTTTGCTGACACCAGCGGTCTGTATGCCTTGCTCGTTGCTGCCGATGACCGGCATACTCGGGCGTGCTCGTTCGTGGCGGCTGCCGCCGATTCAGGCGAGACGTTCGTGACTACCGACTATGTTCTTGACGAAACCGCCACGCTTCTCACTGCTCGCGGACACCGGGTTGCGGCAGTCGATTTGTTTGACTCGGTTCTCGCCTCGGGTGTGTGTCGTATCGAGTGGATGGACCGTGAGCGCTTCGACAAGACCCGTGCGCTATTCATCCGGCATGCGGACAAAGAATGGTCATTCACCGACTGCTCCAGCTTTGTTGTCATGAAGGAGCTGCGTCTTCGCGACGCTTTCACCAAAGACCGCCACTTCTCCGCTGCCGGATTCCAGCCGCTTCTCGCGTGAATGCTGGTGCGTCGGGGGCGGGCTGTTCCTGCGGCATGGTTTCTCGGCTGGACACAACAGTCGCCACGATTCCACCCACGTGCCGAAGTATTTTTTTGTGGTTCGCGGAATGTGGACAAGGTGCAGGCGGGCGCGGAGTCAATGCGCTGGAGTGGCCGGGGATCGAGTTCAGAGACGACCACGAAGGGTGTTTGTTCACTGCCATTGTGCACAGGAATTTAAAAGGTCAGGCTCCGCTGAACAGTGACCCTGATGGCTGGTCGGAGACGCCAGTCGTCACCGGTGCCCATGAAGGGGAATCGCGTTTATCGGGTCACAACTATGCCGCGAATGACCTTATAAACGAGAATCGTGACCTTTTAACCGCACTTGCGGCAAACCCGCGCGCTGACTACCAAACGATTGCGGAGTCGATTGGTACAAGCGCCGCGACGGTCAAGCGGCGCATCCAGCAGCTCAAGCTGCACCGGCTGATCAGGCGCGTTGGGTCAAGAAAGACCGGGCAGTGGGAGGTGCCTTCCCCATCAAGCAGAGAGGTAGAGCAGTCTTGATGAAGCCACGTGTTCTGGCGCAAGCCATTCTGTGCATGGGTGCCCTCACCGCCACCCTCCACGCCGGGTTCGCCCCCAGTCTCCGGGTGGATCCGGCGAGTAGCGCCCTCATCCTGCGCATGTGCCTCGCGCACGACCTCACCCCGCCGCGGGGATTCTGGTCGCAGCCCATGGACGCGGGGTCGGTGCTGGCGTTTCTTGACAAGGTGGATTCGCTGGGTCACGCGGGCGTTCTGTCCGCGCAGGAGTCGTATGACGTGCAAGGATTGCGCACACTCATCGTGGGTCGTCGACGCGCATCTTTCATCGACACGACGCACGATCGCTCGATCCGCGGACGCGCTGCCGGATCCGGTTGGATCGCTCCAACGTACGACGGAGAGGGTGGTGTGCACGTTCGGGGGATCATCCAGCCAACGCTGAGTGGGAACCTCGGGGCCCTCTCCTTCTACTCGGGTGTAGAGGTGTGGACCGACTACGTGTCGGACTCCATGTATCGGGCCAGCAACTATGAGCCGTACGATGGCGTCCCGTACAACCTGTATGGGAGTCGCGGTACCGACTCGGCGCACGCGCGCTCGTCCGACCTGTTCCGCGCAGGCATTGCGTACCGAGGCAAACGGCTCGACCTGGAGAGTGGTGTTGACTATTTGCGACAAGGGCCTGCGGTGTTCTATCCGCTGTCATTCTCGGGGTATGCGCCGCCCATCACGTACGGACGTGTGCGCATGGACCTGGGGGTGCTTGACTACGTGCAGGCGTTCGGGATCCTGCGAAGTCAACGTGATAAACTCAAGTTTCTCTATACACACCGGCTGGAATTGCCGCTGCTGCGGCAGCGAGCCACCTTCGGGTTCAGCGAAATGATTGTGGGCGGGAGCACGACGAATCAGCAATTGCCTGGCAGCCCGGATGCGCTGCGTCCCCAGTACTATGGCGAGAGGCGACTGGTGGAGTGGGCGTACCTGATTCCGTTTGTGCCGTCGAAGTTCGTTGAGCACTACGTGGGCGATCGCGACAATGGACTGATCTCCGCGGACCTGGAGGTGCGCTGGCCGCGGCATCTGCGCTGGTACGGGGAGTTCCTGATTGACGATATCCTCTCACCGTGGAAGATCTTCACCGACGACTGGGGCAACAAGTGGGGATTCACTCTCGGCGGGCAGTTCATGGGAACGCTGCTGCACCACGACGTGTCAGCCACCGTGGAATACTCGCGGGTGGAGCCGTGGGTGTACACGCACTTCTACGGCGGGAGCCATCGGTACGACAACTTCAACGTGTGCCTGGGCTCGCCGCTGGGGCCGAACTCCGACGGGTTGGTGCTGGATTTCGGGACGTCATTGACCAAGAAGAACTCGGTGGGGATTCGGTTCACCAACGAGCGGCGGAATCCATCGGCGCGCGGGGGCACAATCACCGATGTGTTTCAGGATTCGCTGTACGTGTACAAGGATTCGACATACGTCTCGACGCATCCCGACTCCGAGCACAAGCGCTTTCTGGGCCCGGGCGCCATCCGGTCGTCACGCATTGGCGCCTGGTGGAAGTTCAGCCCCTTTGGCGGCATCTACATGACCGCCCGCTGCGAGTACGACTTCTCGCCCGATGTCAAGGCGTTGTTCGTGTACTATGAGGTGGGGGGACGGCTCTAAGAAGTGCGGAGTTCGGAGTGGGGAGTGCGGAGTTGAGGAAGCAGCCCGACGAACACGTAGAGACGTTGCGCGCAACGTCTCATTTGGCGGAACCGAGGGCATCCCCGAGTGCGGAGCGGGGTGGAACGTGCGGCGACAGTGCAGCGTGGGGAGTTCGGAGCGCGGAGTTGAGGAAGCAGTCCGACGAACACGTAGAGATGTTGCGCGCAACGTCTCATTTGGCGGAACCGAGGGCATCCCCGAGTGCGGAGCGGGGTGGAACGTGCGGCGACAGTGCGGCGCGGGGAGTTCGGAGTGCGGAAGAATCTCGACGAACTCCCAGAGCGAGTTCCTGTGGAACGCCTCCACGAGTTGATCGAGGAAAGTCCACAACTCCGCACTCCGCATTCCCCACTCCGCACTCGCTCGGGTCCACAACTCCGAACTCCGCACTTCCCTCACTTCCGGTGATGCTCCGGCCCCCCGAACTTGCTTAGCAGGTCATTGATCGTGGCATGCCGCACAGGCTCCGGTCGCCTCGGCTGTTGCTTGTTCGGGGATTGTCCCTGTCGCGGTGCCGGTGGTCGAGGTGCTCCTTGTCCCGGCGGCGGGGGGGCCGACCGCGCAACCGGCGCATCCGGAGACTTCATTGACAACGCAATACGCTTGAGCTCGCCGTCAACCTTGAGCACACGCACGCGCACCACCTGCCCGACCTTGACGACATCCTGCGGATCTCTCACATACCGGTCGGAAATCTCGGAGATGTGCACCAGCCCGTCCTGATGCACGCCGATGTCCACGAACGCGCCGAAGTTGGTCACGTTGGTGACTGTGCCCTCAAGGGTCATGCCCTCCTTGAGGTCCTTGATCTGCTTGATGGTATCGTCAAACCGCGCGTAGCGGAACTCGGCACGGGGGTCGCGGCCCGGCTTCTGCAGTTCGGACAGGATGTCTTCGATGGTCGGCAGGCCGACATCGTCGCGCACCAGGCTCTGTTTGTCAACCGAGCGCAGAAGCGTGGCATTGCCGATGAGGTTCCCGATGGTGGTGCTGAGCATGGTGGCAATCTGCGTGACCAGTTCGTAGCGCTCGGGATGCACTGCCGAGGTGTCCAGCGGATTTGTGCCGCCCGGAATACGCAGGAACCCGGCTGCCTGCTCAAACGTCTTGGGGCCCAGGCCCGGCACCTTCCGCAGCTCGTTGCGCGACCCAAAGGCGCCCTTCTCATTGCGGAACTTGACGATCTTGGCGGCATTCGCCCGGTTGAGGCCCGCCACGTACTGCAGGAGTTCTTCGGACGCCAGGTTGAGGTCCACGCCCACCTTGTTGACGCAGCTCTCCAC
>Ga0315284_10000312_pt1 | contig 66154 bp, 65 predicted proteins | sample YL17G09_16_MG_FD_203696 | JGI IMG/M metagenome (GOLD analysis project Ga0315284, IMG submission 203696) | Sediment microbial communities from Yellowstone Lake, YNP, Wyoming, USA - YL17G09_16 | ecosystem: Environmental > Aquatic > Freshwater > Lake > Sediment | place: USA: Wyoming | collected...
ATGCCACGCTCGCCCGCGACCTGCTCACCGGCAAGATCAAGGACCACTCCCAATTCGGCGCGGATGATTGGCGCCCGCGCCTCCCCCGCTTCCAGCCGCCAAATTTCGAGGGCAACCTCAAGCTCGTGGCGGGATTGGAGGTCCTTGCCGCCCGCAAAGGCGTAACGCCCGCTCAGCTTGCGCTCGCCTTTGTGCTTGCCCAAGCCGCCGACATCGTTGCCATTCCGGGGGCCGAGCGATGTTTGGACCTTGAGGAGAATTTCGCGGCGCTCGATCTGGAATTGACCGCAGACGACCAGGCCGAGCTCGATGCCACCATACCGCCGGGCGCGGCCCTGGGAGACCGCTACCAGACCGACCAGATGAAGGCCGTCAACCGCTAAAGCGCTCGGCGCTTCACGCTTCCGCCGCTCCGGGGTCTTGACGAGAGGCAGTGAGAAGCCCCACCAACAGGTCATGGCGCAAGCTCCCAAGACGCTCCATATCAAAACCTTCGGCTGCCAGATGAATGCGTATGACTCCTCGCGCATGGAAGAGGCGCTGGGGGCGCATGGCTACGAGCCAACCGACGATATGGCCAAGGCCGACCTCGTCATCCTCAATACTTGCCATATTCGCGAGAAGGCCGCCGAGAAGGTCTATTCCGAGCTTGGACGGCTGCGCGAGTTGAAGCAGCAGAGGAGCAGCCTAGGCCTCGACACCAAAATCGCCGTGGCGGGTTGCGTCGCCCAAGCCGAGGGGCGCGCGATGCTGGAACGCGCTTCCATGGTTGACCTCGTGATCGGGCCGCAAAGCTATCATCGCCTGCCCGATCTCCTTCAGCGCGGCGCGACAGGCGAGCGCATCGTCGCCACCGACTTCCCCGCCGAGGACAAGTTCCTTTCTCTGCCCGAGCGGCCAATCGGGCGCGGGCAGCTTTCCGCCTTCCTCACCGTGCAGGAGGGTTGCGACAAGTTCTGCAGCTTTTGCGTCGTCCCCTATACCCGCGGCGCCGAATACTCCCGGCCCGCCGCCGCCATCCTCGCGGAAGCCGAGAGGCTCGTGGCCTCCGGCGCCCGCGAGCTCACCCTGCTCGGCCAGAATGTGAATGCCTATCGAGGGGCCGGCCCCGAGGGCACCGACTGGTCGCTGGCCAAGCTGCTTCGGCGGCTCGCGGCGATCCCGGCGATCGAGCGGCTCCGCTACACCACGAGCCATCCCCGCGACATGGACGACGATCTCATCGCGCTCCATGGCGACGAGCCGAAGCTCATGCCCTATCTGCACCTGCCGTTCCAGTCAGGCTCCGACCGCATTCTTAAAGCGATGAACCGGAAGCATACGAGCGACGACTATGCGGAGCTCGCGGTGCGCATTTGGGCGGCGCGGCCCGACATCGCGCTCTCCACCGACATTATCGTGGGATTTCCAGGCGAGACCGACGCTGATTTCGAGGAGACCTTGGCGCTCGTCCGCAGTATCGGATTTGCGCGCGCCTTCTCTTTCAAATATAGCGCGCGTCCAGGCACGCCCGCGGCGAGCTTGCCGGACCAGGTGCCCGACAGGGTGGCGCGGGAGCGCCTGCAAGGCTTGCAATGCCTCATCGAAGCCCAAGCCCGTGCCTTCGACGAGGCCACGGTCGGGCGCCGCTTGGAGGTGCTGTTCGAGCGAGCAGGGCGGAAACCCGGTCAGATCGGCGGGCGTTCACCCTATCTGCAGGCTGTGCACGGGGCGGGTCCGGAAGCTTTGATCGGCCAGATCGTGGAGGTTGACATTGTGAGCGCGGGGCCAAACAGTCTCACCGGTGTCATCAAATCGGAGTTTGAATGGCGCGAACCAGTTCAGGCGGCCGAGTGACCAAAGCGAGCGGATGGAGACCGCCATCGCGTGGACGACGGGCCACGCCTGACAAGCGGTCAATCGCCTCGTCTGCCAATGGGCGCGAAGAGCCGCTCGTCGTTTTCTTCGACGATATCCGGCTCGTGCGCGACCTGCTCGGCGACTATGACGCCAATCTCGCCGTGCTCGAGGATCGGCTTGGGATCCAGGCCGTGGTCAACGGCAATGCGGTGAGCCTGCGCGGACCCGAGCAGTCCCGCGAGACTGCCAGATCCGTGCTCGAGCAGCTTTACGGCCGGCTCGCGCAAGGGGAGCTGATCGGCGTCGGCGAAGTGGTCGGCGCCATCCGGCATGCCCGCAGCTACGAGCCTGAGGTCAAGGCCGAGCAGCAAGACGCAAAGGTCCCCAAGGCGCAGCAGATCAGAACGCGAAGGCGGCTGGTCACCGCCCGCACCCTCGCGCAGAGCACCTATCTCTCGGCGCTGGAAACTCACGACCTTGTCTTCGCCACTGGTCCGGCGGGCACGGGGAAGACTTATCTTGCGGTCGCGTTTGCGGCGGCGTGCCTAGAAAGCGGCAAATGCGATCGGCTGATCCTGTCGCGCCCCGCTGTCGAGGCGGGCGAGCGGCTCGGCTTCCTGCCCGGCGACATGCGCGAGAAGGTCGATCCGTATCTAAGGCCGCTCTACGATGCACTCTATGACGTGCTTGCGCCTGAGCGCGTCGAGCGCGAGCTCGACAGCGGCATGATCGAGATCGCCCCACTCGCCTTCATGCGCGGCCGCACCCTGTCCCACGCCATCATCATCCTGGATGAGGCGCAGAACTGCACGCCGGTGCAGATGAAGATGTTCCTGACGAGGCTCGGCGAGCAGAGCAAGATGATCGTGACCGGCGATCCGACCCAAGTGGACCTGCCCCCGGGCAAGGATTCGGGCCTGCTCGAGGCCGTTTCGATCCTCGAGGGCATCGACGAGATCGCCCATATCCCCTTCACGGCCCGCGACGTCGTTCGCCGCGAGCTCGTGGGCAAGATCGTGAACGCCTATGAGACGGCGCCACCGAAGGGTGAGCGTCATGGCTGACCCTGGCCCAAGTAGCACCGAACTGGCCCCCCGGCTCGACGTGGAGGTCGTCCGCCACGCGGAGTTTTGGCAGCGCATCCCGGTGAGCAACGCGAAGCTTTCACAGGCGGCGACGGCCGCCTTTATGGCGGCGCTCCCCGCTGAACAAGAGTCCTACGCGGCAACCCTCGTGCTGTCCGACGATAGCGAGGTGCGGACGTTGAACCGTACTTGGCGTGGCAAGGACGCATCGACCAATGTGCTGTCGTTCCCCTCGGGCCTGCCGGAGGGTGAGGCACGAGGCGAGCCCTACCCGCTTGGCGATGTGGTGCTTGCCGGAGAGACGGTGCTGCAAGAAGCTGGTCAGCAGGGCATCGCGGTGGCCGATCATGTCTCCCATCTCGTCGTGCATGGCATGTTGCATCTGCTTGGGCACGACCATGAGCGTGACGACCACGCGGAGCGGATGGAAGCTCTGGAAACCAAGATCCTCGCCGGCCTAGGCATTGCCGACCCCTACGCGGAGGCGGGGCCTGCGGACGTCGCGGAGGTGTCACCTTGAGCGCGGAGGTGTCACCTTGAGCAATGCCCCGTTGCCCGAGAGCGATTCTCCGGCCGCAATCGACCAGACGACGGAAGAGGAACCGTCTTGGCTTGAGCGCGTGTTGGCGCGGTTCGGCCTCGGCGAAGAGCCAGACCTACGCGAGGTGATCGAGGACGCTCTGGCCCGCGACAAAGGGGCGGGCGACTCGTTCAGCGTGCAGGAGCGGGGCATGTTGCTCAACATCCTCCGTTTCGGCAAGCTCACGGTCGAGGACGTTATGGTCCCTCGCGCCGACATTATCGCCGTGGAGGAACAGATGACGATCGACGACCTGATGCGGGTATTCCGTCAGGCCGAGCATTCGCGGCTGCCCGTCTACCACGAGACCCTCGATGACCCGCGCGGCATGATCCATATCCGCGATCTGATGTCGTGGATCACCACCGAGGCGGAAGAAGGCGAAGGCGCGGGGCTCGATCTTAGCGTCGTCGATCTCGGCCGCACCGTGGGTGCGATCAACATCACGCGCGAGATCCTTTACGTGCCACCGTCCATGTCGGTGCTCGACCTGTTGCTCAAGATGCAGTTGTCGCGGCGCCACCTCGCCCTCGTGGTCGACGAATATGGCGGTACCGACGGCCTCGTCACCATCGAGGATTTGGTGGAGGAAGTGGTGGGCGAGATCGAGGACGAGCACGACGTCGCCGAAGAGTCGCTGATCCGCGAGGATCCCCGTCTCGGCCTCGTTGCCGACGCGCGGACGCCGATCGAGGCCCTCGAGCTGCATCTTGGCGAGCAGCTGATCACCCCGGAGCAAGAAGAGGACATCGACACGCTGGGCGGCCTGGTGTTCTCGCTCTCGGGGCGCATCCCCGTGCGCGGCGAGCTTGTGCGCCACCCCTGTGGCATCGAGTTCGAGGTACTCGAGGCCGACCCGCGCCGCATCAAGAAGCTCCGCATCCACACCCCGCAAGAGCGCAAGCAGGCGGCAGACGCGGCGGCCCCAGCGCCCAAGAGCCAGTGAGTGCTTGAGTCGGGTTCCGTGCAGCGTGCCGCGACTTGGGTGGCGCACCTCACCGGAGCAAGACGCGCTGGACTAGCCGGCTTCGCGGGCGCCATTTCCGTGCTCGCCTTCGCCCCACTGCACGCCTGGCCCGTGCTGTTTGTTAGCTTCGGTCTGCTCGTCTGGCTGCTTGACGGCTGCCATGCGAGCCATGCGCTGCTCGGCCCGCGGCTGAGTTGCGCGGGCCTCGTCGGGTTCTGGTTCGGCTTCGGCTATTTCCTCACGGGCCTCTATTGGATTGCCGAGGCCTTTCTCGTCGAACCCTGGCGGCACGGCTGGCTCATCCCTTTCGTCATGACCTTGCTGCCTGGCGGCATGGCGCTCTTCTATGTCGCGGCCGCGGCACTGGCCATGCTGTTGTGGCAACCCGGGGCCGCCCGGGTCTTCGCGCTCGCCATCGCCTTCGGCCTCGCCGAGTTCGCCCGCGGCCATGTGCTTACGGGCTTGCCTTGGAACCTCATCGGCTATGGGCTTGCCGCCAATGCCCCGACGATGCAGCTCGCCTCCCTCTTCGGCGTCTACGCGCTTAGCCTCTTGGCCGTGCTCTTGTTCGCAAGCCCCTTCGCCATCTGGGCGCCGGAAGGATCGGGGCTCGCTCGCCGCAACGGCGCAGGCCTGCTTACGCTCGGCCTTCTGCTGGCGTTCCTCCTCGGGGTCTTATGGGGCGAAAGCCGGCTCGCGACCGCCGACTTTGCCAACACGGAGTTGAGGCTTCGCATCGTCCAGGCGAATGTGGATCAGGCCAGTAAATGGCGCCCCGACAACAGCGCCGAAATCTTCGCCGACTATCGCGAGCTCACCAAGTCAGGTGGCGCTGCGCCTGGCCTCGACGGCATCTCGCTCGTCATCTGGCCGGAAACCGCGGTCCCCTTCTTCTTGGCCGATACCTCCGATGCGCTGCTCGCCATCGCCGACCTGCTGCCGACAGGGACCATTTTGCTCGTGGGGTCGGCGCGGCTCGTCGACAGCCGCGATGCGCAAGGGCGCCTTACCTCAGAGCGCATTTACAACAGCCTGCTCGCAATCGACGACAAGGCGCAGATCCTCGGCAGCTACGACAAGATCCATCTCGTGCCGTTCGGCGAGTATCTGCCGTTTCAAGACTTCATGGAGAGCTTGGGGCTCATGCAGCTCACCGGGGTGCGCGGCGGGTTCAGCGCAGGCACCGGACCCCGCCTGCTCTCCATCCCCGGCGCGCCGCCGGCGAGCCCGCTGATCTGCTACGAGATCATTTTTCCCGACGACGTCACCGACAGGGGTCAGAGACCCGGTTGGCTCCTCAATGTGACCAACGATGCGTGGTTCGGCACCAGCGCCGGTCCCTATCAGCATTTCCATCAGGCACAACTCCGCGCCGTCGAGCAGGGTCTGCCGGTCGTGCGCGCCGCCAACACAGGGATCTCGGCGATCATCGATCCCTACGGACGCGTCGTCGCCGAGCTCGGCCTCGGCAAGAAGGGCGTCGTCGATGGGCTATTGCCGAAGGCGTTGTCCCCGACGCTGTTCGTGCGCTGGGGACCCCTTATCGAGGTATCGGCGCTCTTGGTTGCGCTTTGCGGCTGGCTCTCGTGTGGTGTGCGCCAATCGAAATTTGGACTGGCCTTTCGCCGCACGTTTCTTGACAGGAAATACACACGCTATGGCAACGTGACGGCGCTAAGCGCTTGACGGGACTGGGGGGGGCCCCTTATGAACTTGACCGACGAGGGTCTGCGCAAAAAAAGCGTCAATTGCCTTCCGATACCCTTCCAACCATCATGAATTGGGTCCTTACAACCTCATGACTCTGACGAGCGAACGCATGCCAGGCAAGAAGCCGAACCCGGTCGACCAGCATGTTGGCAGCCGAGTCCGTTTACGCCGGATGCTCCTTGGCATGAGCCAAGAGCGCCTCGGCGAGAGCATGGGGCTCACCTTTCAGCAAGTGCAGAAGTACGAGAAGGGCGTGAACCGCATCGGCGCAAGCCGGCTGTTCCAGATTTCCAAGATTCTCGATGTCCCGGTGCAGTTCTTTTTTGAGGAAGCGCCGCATGTCGACGGGCGTTCGACGCGAGGCATGGCGCAGCCGGACTCAGAGACTTTCATCCTCGAATTCCTCAATAGCCGCGAAGGACTTGAGCTCAACCGCGCCTTCGTCAAAATCACCGATCCAAAGGTCCGCAAGAGCGTCATCGATCTCGTCCGGGCCTTGAGCGCAGGCAGCACCAATACTCCCTAATCCGAAGGCGGGCTTGACCGCCTCCCCACTCTCTTGCAAGAAACCGGCGCGGACCTCTTAAGTGGTCTCGCGAGCGTTGGATTTTCAGGGGGTCACGTGGCGACCAGGCGAAACTATCTCTTCACCAGTGAATCGGTATCGGAAGGTCACCCCGACAAGGTATGCGACCGCATCTCCGATGCCGTGGTCGATCTCTATCTCGCCGCCGATCCCTACTCGCGCGTGGCCATCGAGACGCTGGTAACGACGAACCGCATCGTCATGGCAGGCGAAGTGCGCGGACCGGAGACGGTGACGCCCGCCTTGATCGAGGACGCGGCGCGGCGCGCCGTGCGCGAGATCGGCTACGAGCAGAAGGGCTTCCATTGGAAGCATGCCGAGTTCCAATTCTACGTGCATGAGCAATCCGCCGACATCGCGCGCGGCGTGGATGCCGACGTCGAGACGCAGAAGGAAGAAGGCGCGGGCGACCAGGGCATCATGTTCGGCTATGCCTGCCGCGAGACCGAGCCCTTGATGCCGGCGCCGATCTTCTACGCTCACCGCATTCTGCATGAGATGGCGAAGGCGCGGCATAGCGGCCGCGCGCCGGAGCTTGGCCCCGACGCCAAGAGCCAGGTCACGCTCTCTTACGAGGATGGCAAGCCGGTGCGGGCGGACTCGATCGTCGTCTCAACGCAGCATGGCGAGGATGTCAGCCAAACCCGGATTAAGGAGATCGTCAGGAGCTTCGCTGACGAGGTGATGCCGCAGGGCTGGATCGGCCGCAACACCAAATTCTATGTGAACCCCACCGGCCGCTTCGTCATCGGCGGTCCCGACGGCGATGCCGGCGTCACCGGCCGCAAGATCATCGTCGACACTTATGGAGGCGCGGCGCCCCATGGCGGCGGCGCCTTCTCCGGCAAGGACCCGACCAAGGTCGACCGCTCCGCCGCCTACGCGGCCCGCTATCTCGCCAAGAACGTCGTGGCCGCCGGGCTCGCCGATCGCTGCACCCTGCAGGTGGCCTATGCCATCGGCGTGTCGGAGCCGCTCTCGCTCTATGTCGATCTGCACGGCACCGGTAAGGTCGATGAAGCGAAGCTCGAGCAGGCGCTCAGGCGGGTCATGGATTTGAGCCCGCGCGGCATCAGAGAGCATCTCCGCTTGAGCCGCCCGATCTACGAGCGCACCTCGGCCTATGGCCATTTCGGGCGGCAGCCGGACAATGACGGCGGCTTTTCCTGGGAGCGCCTCGACCTCGTCGAGCCGATCCACGCCGAGCTCACCTAAAGGGTTTCGAACGGGCCCGGGCCTCGCTTTCGAGACGGGCCTTCGGCCCGCCTCAGGGTGAGGGTAACCTCCTCATGCTGATGAGCCGCAAGAGCGCGTCCCGAAGCATGAAGGCCCCCGTGAGCGAACCAAGACACCTCAGATCCTATGGCCGGCGCAAGGCACGGCCCTTAAGCGAGCGGAAGGACCGGCTGCTTGACGAGCTCCTGCCGCGCCTGCGCCTTCCCTTGGCGACGACCGCGCCCGCCCCGCTCACAAGCCTGTTCGCGCAACCCGTCATGGACGTTTGGCTCGAAATCGGCTTCGGCTCGGGCGAGCATCTCGCCTGGCAGGCCGGCCATCATCCCGAAGTCGGCTGCATCGGCTGCGAGCCCTTCATCAACGGCGTGGCGAGCCTGCTCGGGCGGATCGAGGTCTCGGGGCTCAAGACGGTCCGCATCCATGACGGCGACGCGCGCGAGGTGCTCGATTGGCTGCCCAAGGCTTCGATCGGACGCGTCTTTCTGCTGTTCCCTGACCCCTGGCCGAAGAAACGCCACTTAAAACGCAGGCTGCTGTCGCCAGACACCGTGGCACAATTGGCGCGGGTGCTTCGGCAGGGCGGCGAGCTTAGATTTGCCACCGACAGCGGCGACTATGCCGGCCAGGCGCTTCGGACCCTCCTGGCAAGCGGCGCCTTTCAATGGAAGGCCGAGAGCGCCAAGGATTGGCGGGGGAGGCCGCCAGACTGGCCCGAGACGCGCTACGAACGGAAGGCCTTGGCAGAGGCCCGGAAACCGGCCTATCTCAGTTTCCGCTGTCTCTAACCTGAAGGGAGCGAATGATGCGCGCGCTCGCTTTTGGGCTGATGCTTGTCGCCTCACCAGCCTTGGCACTGGACCAGACCCAGATCAAAGCCGCCTGCTACACTGATTGCGAGAGCGAGACGCACTCGAACCCTGACTATAAGGCCTGTCTTGCTCGCACCGCCGACACCGCCGATGCGCTGCTTAACGAGGACTTCAAGACGCTGCAAGACAGCGTCAAGGCCGCCGCCGAGGATATGGACGTGAAGCCAGACGCCCAGCTCGATCTGCTCAAGGACGCCCAGAGGAAATGGATCGAATTTCGTGACGTATCTTGCGGCTTCGAGGACAGCCTCGCCTTTGGCGCCACGGCGACGGGCGGCTACTCATCTTCCTGTATTTGCGCCCTAAGCTATGAGCGCATCAACGATTTCGAGCGCATCAAGCACTCTGTCCTCGGAGAGTGAGGGAGGCGCAAACCTCCTTGAATCTCTTGGAAAAGACCGTATATTAGCACCGAACTCATGATTGGTTGATCGGGGGTGGGCCTTTCGCCCGCTCTTTTTTTTAGGCTCCCGCCTTGCTGCTTTGCCTTGCGGGACTCATGGCCTCCCAGATGTCGAGCCTCTCACCAAGCGCCGATCACCGCTTCTCCCGCGAGACGGGCGTTGCGTGCGAGATCGCCGATCTCGCCGAGCCGGTGCTGGAGGAACTCGGGTTCCGCCTGGTGCGGGTGAAGGTCTCGGGCCACGACGGTGGCACCGTGCAGATCATGGCGGAACGGCCGGGAGGCCAAATGACGATCGCCGATTGCGCTTCGATTAGCCGGAGGATCTCAGCGCTCCTCGACGCTCGTGACCCGGTGCCAGGAGGCTATCGCCTCGAGGTCTCGACGCCCGGCATCGACCGGCCTCTGGTCCGCCCAAGCGATTTCGTGTCATGGGTGGGTCACGAGGCGAAGATAGAGCTTAGGGAGCTCGTGGACGGCAGAAAGCGGTTCAGAGGGGTGATCGAAGGGGTTACCGAGGAAGCTGCGCTGCTCAGGATCGAGCCCGCGGGCGATGCCCCGGCGCAAACCGTCGGGGTTCCGTTCTCGCAGATTGGCAAGGCGAAGCTCGTGGCCGACAAGGGCGCCTTCCGGGCCGACCTCGCCGGGAAGAAGCAGACACATTGAGGATTTGTCGCGGGACCGAAGTCAGGCCCGCCCAGAGAAAACTTAGCGGAGGCACGGACACATGGCTCAGGCAGGCGTAAGCGCCAACAGGCTGGAGCTCCTGCAGATCGCGGACGCGGTCGCGCGCGAGAAGGCGATCGATCGCCAGGTGGTGATCATGGCCATGGAGGACGCAATCCAGAAGGCCGCCAAATCGCGCTATGGCAGCGAGAACGAGATCAAGGCCGAGGTCGACCCCAAGACGGGCGAGATCAGGCTCGCAAGGCTCCTCGAAGTGGTCGAGCAGGTGGTGATGGACGCCACCCAGATTTCGCTGGAGGAAGCCCGCCGGCGAAATCCGGCGGCGCAGGTCGGAGACTTCATCGCCGAGCCCCTCCCCCCGCTCGATTTCGGCCGCGTGGCGGCGCAGAACGCGAAGCAAGTGATCGTGCAGAAGGTGCGCGAGGCTGAGCGCGAGCGCCAATTTGAAGAGTACAAGGACCGTGTCGGCGAGATCGTGAACGGCATCGTCAAGCGCGTCGAATACGGCAACGTGATCGTCGATCTCGGCCGCGCCGAGGCCATCGTGCGCCGCGACGAGACGCTGCCGCGCGAGAACTTCCGCTACGGTGACCGCATCCGCGCCTATGTCTACGACGTCCGCCGCGAGCAGCGCGGGCCCCAGATTTTCCTGTCGCGGACGCATCCGGAATTCATGGCCAAGCTGTTCGCGCAAGAGGTGCCGGAAGTCTATGACGGCATCGTCACCATCAAATCCGTGGCGCGCGATCCCGGCAGCCGCGCCAAGATCGCCGTAGCGTCGAGGGACGCATCCATCGATCCGGTCGGCGCCTGCGTCGGCATGCGCGGAAGTCGCGTCCAGGCCGTGGTCAACGAGCTGCAGGGCGAGAAGATCGACATTATCCAATGGTCGCAAGACGCCGCCACCTTCATCGTCAACGCGCTGGCGCCGGCCGAGGTGGTCAAGGTGGTGCTCGACGAGGACGCCGAGCGCATCGAAGTCGTGGTGCCGGATGCGCAGCTGTCGTTGGCCATCGGCCGCAAGGGCCAGAATGTCAGACTCGCCTCGCAGCTGACCGGATGGGACATCGATATCATGACCGAGGCGAGCGAATCGGAGCGTCGCCAGGCCGAGTTCGCCGAACGCTCGGCGATGTTTATGGAAGCGCTTGACGTTGACGAGGTCATCGCGCAGCTGCTGGCCTCGGAAGGCTTCAGCTCGATCGAGGAGGTAGCATTCGTGGAACCTTCCGAAATCGCCTCGATCGAGGGATTCGACGAGAATACCGCGGCCGAAATTCAGACGCGCGGCCGTGAGCACCTGGAGAAGGTCGAGGCCGAGCAGGACGCCAAGCGCAAGGCGCTCGGCGTGTCGGACGACTTGGTCGCCATCCCGGGCCTGACCACGCCCATGCTCGTTGCGCTCGGCGAGAAAAACGTCAAGAGCGTCGAGGATCTCGCCGATTGCGCGACCGACGACCTGTTGGGGTGGAACGAGCGCAAGGACAAGGAGACGACCCATCACGAAGGCATCCTCGAGGCCTTCGGTGTTTCGCGATCGGACGCGGAGGAGATGATCCTCGGCGCGCGCGTCAAGGCCGGATGGATCGAGGAAGCCGATCTTGCCGCTCCGTCCGAGGCGGCAGATTCCGGTGAAGGCGCCGGTGACGACGAGGTGGAGGCGGAAGGCGACGGCGCCGCGTCATGAGCGGCCGCCAGCACGAGACTTCAGGGAGAAGAGGCCATTGCGGCAGGAACTGGCGGAGCCACAGCACGGGACGCAGGGCGAGGTGGAAGACACCGTTCGCCGCTGCGCGCTCACGCGTGAGCGCCTGCCCAAGCAGGACCTGATCCGCTTCGTCCTGGCCCCCACCGGCGAGATCGTCCCAGACTTGAAAGAGCGGCTTCCGGGCCGCGGCATCTGGGTGACGGCTGCCCGTGACAAGGTCGCGGAGGCGGCCAGTCGCAACGTTTTCGCCCGGGCCCTCAAGACCCAAGTCACGGTGCCGGCGGATTTGGCTCTGAGGGTCGACCGGCTGATCGTCGAGTCTGCCCTGGGCGCGCTTGCCCTTGCCAACAAGGCGGGGAAGGTGGTGTTTGGCACGGCCAAGGTCGAGGAGGCCATCGCCAGGGGCCGCACCGCCGCGCTTATTCATGCGAGTGACGCGGCGGAGGATGGTTGCCGCAAGCTCGACGGCAGGTTCCGCGCGGGCGCCAAGACGGGAGCGGCCCACCCCCCGGTCCGCCTCTTTACCGCAGATGAATTGGGTTTGGCATCGGGCCGGACAAATGTGATACATGCAGCCGTGATCCAGGGCGGAGCGGCTGCGAAGTTCCTAAACGGCGCCTCGCGCGTCGAACGTTACCGCACAGGCAGCACCGCCGTTTCACAGCCAACTGGATCGAACACGGACAAGGAATGAGCGAGATTAACGAAACTGACGACAAGACCGTTCGCGGTGCCAGGAAGATGACGCTCAATGTGCGCCGGACGGTTGAGTCCGGCCATGTTCGCCAAAGCTTCAGCCATGGACGCTCCAAGTCCGTTCTGGTGGAGAAGAAGAAGCGTCGGGGCTCCGCGTCAGCGGCTCTGCCGGTGGAGGAGGCCAAGCCGAAGGTGGTGCCGGCCGCTCCGCAGCGAGACGCGGCCCGCGAACGCGAAGAGGCACAACAGCGCCGCCCGGGCGTGGTGCTCCGCGCCCTCTCGGAGGACGAGAAGGACGCGCGCATCAAGGCTCTCCAGGACTCGCGTCACCGCGAGGCCGAGGAGCGCGAGCAAGCAAAGCAGGACGCCGAGGCCCGCGTGGTCACGGACGACCACCGCGCGAAAGAGCAGGAAGAGGCGGCCGAACGCCGGAAGAAGGAAGCGGAGCGGCTTGAGGCCGAGACCGAGGCGCGCCGCAAGGGCGAGGAAACCGCCCGCAAGCACCTCGTCGTCAAGGAAGAGGAAGAGGAAGCCCCCCGCACCGCGGAGGCGCGCCACAAGAAGGAGCGTCCCGTCAAGCCGCGGGCGGGCGAGGAGCGGCGCGTGCGTGGCCGCCTCACCATCACCAACGCGCTCGACGAAGAGCAGCGCCAGCGAAGCCTTGCCTCGCTAAAGCGCCACCGCGAGCGCCAGAAAAAGCAGATCGGTCCGCAAGCGCAGCAAAAGATCCAGCGCGAAGTCGTGATCCCGGAGCTCATCACCATCCAGGAGCTCGCTAATCGCATGGCCGAGCGCGGCGTCGACGTCATTAAATTCCTGATGAAGGACGGCGAAATACACAAGATCACCGATGTGATCGACGCCGACACCGCTCAGATCGTGGCTGAGGAGTTCGGGCACAGCGTGCGCCGCGTGTCGGAGGCTGACGTCGAGGAAGGCTTCATCGGCGCGGAAGACAGTGCCGAGGATGTGCAGTATCGCGCGCCCGTGGTGACCATCATGGGGCATGTCGATCACGGCAAGACGTCCTTGCTCGACGCCATCCGTACGACCAACGTCGTCAGCCAAGAGGCCGGCGGCATCACCCAGCATATCGGCGCCTATCAGGTGGTGACGCCGCTAGGCCACAAGATCACTTTCATCGACACGCCGGGCCACGAGGCCTTCACCGCCATGCGCGCCCGAGGCGCCCAGGTGACGGACATCGTCGTGCTGGTGGTTGCTGCCGATGACGGCGTGATGCCGCAGACCGTGGAGGCGATCAATCACGCCAAGGCCGCCCACGTTCCGCTGATCGTCGCCATCAACAAGATCGACAAGCCGGGCGCCGATCCCAAGCGCGTGCGCACCGAGCTGCTCAGCCATGAGATCGTGGTTGAGAGCCTGGGCGGCGACACGCTGGAGATCGAGGTCTCGGCGCTGAAGAAGATCGGACTCGAGAAGCTGCTCGAGGCGATCGCGCTACAGGCCGAGGTGCTGGAGCTCACCGCCAATCCGGACCGCCCGGCGGAGGGCGTCATCGTCGAGGCCAAGCTCGAGCGTGGGCGCGGACCCGTGGGCACGGCGCTGGTCCAGCGCGGCACGCTGCGCCTCGGCGATCTCGTCGTGGCCGGCTCGGCCTATGGCCGTGTGCGCGCCCTGATCGACGATAAGGGAGAGCAAGTTAAGAGTGCCGGCCCCTCGGTCCCGGTCGAGGTGCTTGGCTTCGATTCGGCGCCAGAGGCGGGCGACCAGTTCGCCGTCGTCGAGAACGAGGCGCGGGCGCGGGAGATCACGAGCTACCGCACGCGCGAACGGCGCAAGCGCCTCGCCGTCGCCGGCCAGCGCGGTTCTCTCGAGCAGATGATGAGCCAGCTGAAGACGGCCGGCACCAAGGAATTTACGCTCCTGATCAAGGGCGACGTGCAAGGATCGGTCGAGGCCATCGTCGCGGCGCTCGACAAGATGGGCACGGATGAAGTCAGGGCGCGCATCATTCATGCGGGCGTCGGCGGCATCACCGAGTCCGACATCTCTCTTGCCGCCGCGTCGGGCGCGGTCGTGCTCGGCTTCAGCGTGCGCGCCAATGAGCAGGCCCGCGAGGCGGCGGAGCGCGATGGCGTCGAGGTCCGCTACTACGCCGTGATCTACGACCTCGTCGACGAGGTGAAGCAAGCCATGTCCGGCCTGTTGGCGCCGACCCGGCGCGAGACCTTCCTCGGCAATGCCGAGATCCTGGAGGTGTTCACCATCTCCAAGGTGGGCAAGGTTGCTGGCTGCCGCGTCACCGAAGGCAAGGTCGAGCGCGGCGCCCATGTCCGGCTGATCCGCGACAACGTGGTGATCCACGAGGGACGCCTCTCGACCTTGAAGCGCTTCAAGGATGAGGTGCGCGAGGTCGTTGCCGGGCAGGAGTGCGGCATGGCGTTCGAGGGCTACCAGGACATGCGCCAGGGCGACGTCATCGAGTGCTTCGAGGTCGAGCACATTCAGCGCACGCTGTAGCGGACCGCTCGCCTCCGCCGCGACCTTTAGGCTAACCGATGATCAATCGCGACAAGGGAAAGACCCCTAGCCAGCGCCAATTGAAGGTGGGCGAGCTTATCCGGCACGTGGTCGCCGAGATCTTCGCCCGCGGCGAGATCGTGGACGATGTGTTGAGCCGCTACTCGCTGACCGTGTCGGAGGTTCGCATAACGCCCGACCTGAAGCTGGCCACGATCTTCGTGCTGCCGCTTGGCGGGACCGGAGCCGAGGACGTGGTTAAACAGCTTGAGCAGCACAAGCGTTTTGTGCGCGGCGAGATCGCCAAGCGCGTTAACCTGAAGTTCATGCCGGAGATCCGCTTCAAAGCGGACAGCTCCTTCGCGATCTCTCAGCGCATCGATGAGCTGCTCGCTTCGCCCAGGGTCGCGCGCGACCTCGACACCTAACCAGCCAACCAGCCGAAAAGACAAGAAGCGACATGGCGCGTCGGCGCAAAGGTCTTCCCATTCATGGCTGGCTCGTGTTCGACAAGCCGCAAGGCTTGACCTCGACGCAGGCCGTGACCCGCGTCAGGCATCTTTACGGCGCTGCCAAGGCCGGCCACGCGGGCACGCTCGATCCGCTGGCCACCGGTGTGCTGCCGATTGCCTTTGGCGAGGCCACCAAAACCGTGCCCTTCGCGGTGGAAGGCAGCAAGCAATATCGCTTCACCGTGCGCTTCGGCTCCGGCACCGACACCGACGACGCCGAGGGCCAGGTGGTGGCGACCAGCGACCGGAGGCCCACGCGCGCCGAGATCGAGGCGGCACTGCCGAGCTTCGTGGGCGAGATCAGCCAAGTGCCGCCGCGCTACTCGGCGCTCAAGGTGGCCGGCGCCAGGGCCTACGACCTCGCGCGCAACGCCCAAGAGTTCGAGCTCGCCCCGCGGCAGGCGCTCGTCGCGAGCCTCACGCTGGTCGACATGCCAGATCCCGACCATTGCGTGATCGAAGCCGAATGCGGCAAGGGTACCTATGTGCGGGCGCTGGCCCGCGATCTCGGCCTCGCGCTTCACACCGTCGCGCATGTCACAGCGCTGCGGCGAACCCGGGTCGGCGCCTTTACCGAGGAGAGCGCGATTTCCCTGGCCAAGCTGGAGGAGTTGGGACATAGTGCCGCCGGCCGCGACGCGCTTTTAAGCGTGCTAAGGCCCGCGGAGACGGCGCTGGACGACATCCCGGCGTTAGCCATCAGCGGGCAGGACGCGGCCAGGCTCAAGAGAGGCCAACCCGTGCTGATTAGAGGCCGGGATGCTCCAATTCTCAAAGGGCCCGTATATGCCACGTCACGGGGTACACTCGTGGCGGTCGGCGAGGTCAGCCAAGGCGAATTGCGCCCCACCCGAGTGTTCAATCTGCCGGGCTAAGGCATCGCCACAAATTCGGGAGACTACCGATGTCGGTCAGCGCTTTGCGCAAGCAAGAGCTTATCAAGGACTATGCAACGAAGCCCGGTGACACCGGTTCACCGGAGGTCCAAGTGGCGATCCTCACCGAGAGGATCGCCAATCTTACCGGCCACTTCAAGACCCATAACAAGGACAACCATTCGCGGCGCGGGCTGCTGAAAATGGTTAGCCAGCGGCGGCGGCTGCTCGACTATGTCAAATCCTCGGACGAGGACCGCTATCAAAAGCTCATCAACCGCCTGGGCATTCGCCGGTGACGCGAGACGCTCACCCGCCCGTGCGCCGGTGGATCCTTCATGACATATCGACCCGAGCCTTCGCCTCCAGGGGGCCCGCTCGGGCGCAACTTTCCCTGCGCGTTGAGACATCATCATGCTGAATAAGCACACCGTAGAAATCGAATGGGCGGGTCGACCGCTCAAACTTGAGACCGGCCGCATCGCCCGTCAGGCGGACGGCGCCATTCTCGTTCAGTATGGCGGCACCACCGTGCTGGCCACCGCCGTCGCCGCCAAGGAAGCGCGCGTCGGCATCGACTTTTTTCCGCTGACCGTGAACTATCAGGAGAAGACCTTTGCCGCGGGCAAGATCCCCGGCGGCTATTTCAAGCGCGAGGGTCGCCCCACCGAGAAGGACACGCTCACCTCGCGGCTGATCGACCGTCCGATCCGTCCGCTGTTCGCGAGCGGCTTCAAGAACGAAACGCAGGTGATTGCCACGGTCCTCTCCCATGACATGGAGAACGACCCCGACATCATCGCGTTGATCGCGACTTCCGCCGCGCTCACGCTGTCCGGCATCCCCTTCCTCGGACCGATCGCCGCCGCGCGCGTCGGCTATATCGCCGGCCAATATGTGCTGAACCCGATGATCGACGAGATGGGCGAGAGCACGCTCGATCTCGTCGTGGCCGGGACCGCAAGCGCCGTACTGATGGTCGAGTCCGAGGCGAAGGAGCTGCCCGAGGACATCATGCTCGGCGCCGTGATGTTCGGGCAGAAGCACTTTCAGCCGGTGCTCGACGCTATCGTCAAGCTTGCCGAGCGCGCCGCTAAGGAGCCTTGGGAGCTGAAGAGCGACACGAGCGGCGAGGAGCTCGCGGCTAAAGTCCACGCGCTGGCGGAAGCCGATTTGCGCGATGCCTACAAGATCGCCGCTAAGCACGAACGCCGCGATCGCGTGCTCGAGATCAAGGAGAAGGTGGTTGGCGCGCTGGTGCTCGAAGGCTCCGACGCCACGGCGGCCGCGAAAATGGCCGGTGCCTTCAAGGAGCTCGAGAAGAACACCGTCCGCTCAAGCATCCTCAAGACGAGCAAGCGCATTGACGGGCGCGACTTGACGACGGTCAGACCGATCGTCTGCGAGGTCGGCATCCTGCCGAGAACGCATGGCAGCGCGCTATTCACCCGCGGCGAGACGCAGGCGCTGGCGGTGGCCACGCTCGGCACGGGCGAGGACGAGCAATATGTCGACGCGCTGCAGGGCACCTACAAAGAGACCTTCATGTTGCATTACAACTTCCCGCCCTATTCGGTGGGCGAGGTTGGCCGCATGACCGGTCCGGGGCGCCGTGAGATCGGTCATGGCAAGCTCGCCTGGCGGGCGATCCACCCAGTGCTGCCGGATCGCGAGAGCTTCCCCTACACCATCCGCGTGGTTTCGGAGATCACCGAGTCCAACGGCTCCTCCTCCATGGCCACCGTGTGCGGCGCCTCGCTCGCCATGATGGACGCGGGCATTCCTTTGCGCCGGCCGGTGGCCGGCATCGCAATGGGGCTGATCAAGGAGGCGGCAAGCTTCGCCGTCCTGTCCGACATCCTGGGCGATGAGGATCATCTCGGCGACATGGACTTCAAGGTCGCCGGCACCTCCGAAGGCGTCACCTCGCTGCAGATGGACATCAAGATCACCGGCATCACCGAGGAGATTATGAAGGTCGCGCTCGACCAGGCGCGCGACGGACGCCTGCATATCCTTGCCGAGATGAACAAGGCGCTGAACGCGGCGCGGCCGGAGCTCGGCGAATACGCCCCGCGCATCGAGACGATCCATATCCCGGTCGACAAGATCAGGGAGGTGATCGGCTCGGGCGGCTCGGTGATCCGCGAGATCGTCGCGGAGTCCGGCGCCAAGATCGACATCTCCGACGACGGCACGGTCAAGATCGCCTCGGCCAATGCCGAATCGATCCGCGCCGCGATCGCCCGCATCAAGGGCATCACTGCGGAGCCCGAGGTCGGCGAGATCTATCAGGGCAAGGTCGTCAAGGTGATGGAGTTCGGCGCCTTCGTGAACTTTTTCGGGCCCAAGGACGGGCTGGTGCACATCTCGCAGCTTAGCTCGGGCCGGCCAGCTTCCGTTGGTGAGGTGGTCAAGGAAGGCGACATGGTCTGGGTGAAGCTGCTCGGCTTCGACGACCGCGGCAAGGTCAAGCTCTCGATGAAAGTCGTCGACCAGGCGACCGGCCGCGAGCTGCAAAAGGCGGAAGCGAGCTAGCCTATCTAGGGGTTCTTGCTCAAGCGAAACGGGGCAATGAAAGCCCCGTTTCCTTGCCCATTCAAACGTCGAGGGGTATCGTCACTGCTTCTGGCATCGCCAGCCGATGACAAAATATTGGTTGTTGCTCTTCTGCCATTCATCGGCCTTGTCGCCGGCGGTCTTAAGGCAACTCACCACGTCCTGTGCCGTCGCCTCGGGCACGGCCTTCTCGGAGCACTGTTCCGGCGTCGCCAGAAGACACACAAGGACAATAAGCTGGGCCATACGCGCGTTTCCTTCACTTTCAGCTAACTCACCCTTTGGCGTCTATGCGCCGGGGTGGTTGCGGTTGATCACGACGCATCTTCAATCGAGCGTCGATCCAGCCATGTCAATAAGCGGCTTATCGGCTTGAGCCTACGGCTCCTTCTCGCCCTTCTCCAAGGGCTTAAGGGTGTCGAGGCTTGGCATCGCGATGGTGTTGTAGCCGCAGTCGACGAAATGCACCTCGCCCGTCACCGCGCCCGATAGGTCGGACAGGAGATAGAGAGCGGCCCCGCCCACCTCATCTAATGTGGGCGAGCGGCGCATCGGCGCGTGTTGCTGCTGGAAATGGAACAGGGTGCGGGCGTCGGAGATGCCGGCACCGGCCAACGTGCGCATCGGCCCAGCCGAGAGCGCATTCACCCGGATGCCTTGCGGGCCGAAATCCGAAGCGAGATAGCGCACGCTCGCTTCGAGCGCCGCCTTGGCCACGCCCATGACGTTGTAGCAGGGAACGACTCTCGTCGAGCCGACGTAGCTGAGCGTCAGCAGCGAACCGCCGGACGGCATCAGTTCCGCGGCGAGCTTGCAGATCTCCGTGAAGGAGAAGCACGAGATCACCATGGTGTGCTGGAAATTCTTGCGCGTGGTGTCGCAGTAGCGGCCCTTCAGCTCGTTACGATCCGAGAAGGCCAGCGCGTGCACGATGAAGTCGAGCGACCCCCATTGTCTCCGGATCGCGTCGAATACACGCTTCACACTCTCCAGATCCTCGACGTCGGCCTCCTCGATGATCTTCGCCCCGACGGATTCGGCGAGCGGGACGGCGCGGCGGCCGAAGGCGCCGCCCTGATAGCTGAAGGCAAGCTCGGCGCCCTGGCCGTGGAGCAACCTGGCGATACCCCAGGCGATCGAGCGGTCGTTGGCGACACCCATCACCAGCCCTCTCTTACCGGCCATTAGTGGACCGGGCTCAGCGATATCCCTTTTTGTTGTCATGGCATTTTTTCTCTGGTTATGAGTGGGTCCGCTCGCTCTAGCCGTCATAGCGCTGAAACACGAGAGTGGCGTTGGTGCCGCCGAAACCGAAGCTGTTGGACATGACTGAGTTAATGTCGACATTGTCCTGACGCTTGCGCACGATCGGCATGTCGGCGAAGGCAGGATCGATGGTCTCGATGTTGGCCGACTCGCAGATGAAGCCGTTGTTCATCATCAGCAGCGAATAGATCGCCTCATGCACGCCCGCGGCGCCCAGCGAATGGCCGGTCAGCGACTTCGTGGCGCTGATGGGGGGCGATTTGTCGCCGAACACCGCCCGGATCGCCTCGATCTCCCGCAGGTCCCCGATCGGCGTCGAGGTGGCGTGGGGATTGATGTAGTCGACGCCGCCATCGACCTTGGCGAGGGCCATGCGCATGCAGCGCGCCGCCCCCTCACCAGAAGGCTGAACCATGTCGTAGCCGTCCGAGGTGGCGCCGTAGCCGACGAGCTCGCCATAGATGCGGGCACCGCGGGCCTTCGCATGCTCGAGCTCCTCGAGCACGAGGACCCCGGCCCCTCCGGCGATGACGAAGCCGTCGCGGTTGACGTCATAAGCGCGGCTCGCGACCTCGGGCCGGTCGTTGAAGTCGGACGACATGGCGTTCATGGCGTCGAACAGGACCGATAACGTCCAATCGAGCTCCTCGCCGCCGCCGGCAAACACCACATCCTGCTTTCCCATTTGGATCAGCTCGCTGCCATTGCCGATGCAATGGGCCGAAGTCGAGCAGGCCGATGAGATCGAATAACTGACGCCCTTGATGTGGTAGGGCGTCGAAAGCGTCGCCGAGTTGGTCGAGGACATCGCCTTCGGCACCTCGAACGGCCCAACCTTTTTCGGGCCTTTCTCGCGCGTGGTGTCGGCGGCCTGGACGATCGCCTTGGTCGAAGGGCCGCCCGAGCCCATGATCAAGCCGGTACGCTCGTTGGAGACGTCGCCCTCTTCGAGGCCGGCGTCGCGGATCGCCTGCTCCATGGCGATGTAGTTCCACGCAGCGCCCGCCCCCATGAAGCGGCGGATCTTACGGTCGATCATGCCTTCCCAGTCGATCCTCGGCGCGCCATGCACCTGGCAGCGGAAGCCAAGCTCGGCGTATCTGTCGGCCTTCACGATGCCGGACTTCGCCTCGCGCAACGAGGCGAGCACCTCCTGGGCGCTGTTGCCGATCGAGGACACGAGGCCCATGCCGGTCACGACCACTCGTTTCATGGGTCAGTCCTCAAAGCGGCGCGCCGATTGTTGCGGTCAGGCACCAGCGGAAGCGGCTTCGCCCGCCTGGAACAGGCCGACCCGCAGGTCCTTGGCCGTATAGATGGTCTCGCCGTCGGCTTTCAGCCAGCCATCGCCGGTACCGAGGGTAAATTTGCGCCGGATCACCCGCTTAAGCTCGACGATATATTCGAGCTTGCGCATGGTCGGCAGCACCATGCCGGAGAACTTGACCTCGCCGACGCTCAAGGCCCGCCCCTTGCCCGGCGCGCCGAGCCAGCCCAGAAAAAAGCCCAATAGCTGCCACAGGGCATCAAGCCCGAGGCAGCCCGGCATTACCGGGTCTCCCTTGAAGTGGCAGGGGAAGAACCAGAGATCGGACTTCACGTCGAGCTCGGCGACGATCCGCCCATAGCCATGCTCGCCCCCTTCCTCCTCAACGTGCGAGATGCGGTCGAACATCAGCATGGGCGGCAGCGGCAATTGCGCGTTGCCAGGGCCGAACAGCTCACCGCGCGCACAGGCGAGCAGGGCCTCGTAGTCGAACTGGTCCCGCCGACCTGCCATGCTTGATCCTTCTCGCGTGCGGAACCAACGCTCCCCGCAGCCGGCCGTTTCCTAACACAGACGAGGCCCCACCAAAAGCCTGCCAGAACCCTCGTCACAACTTGGTCATGGTTGCAGGATGGAATACACTGTCCGCGACCGGCTCTGACCTGGATCAGGCATTTCTTCTCGGCTTATCTTCGTGGGCCTGGCGTTGCAGCCAGAGCCGCTTCCTCATATATTGGTTCTGTTATGACGATTCAGGCAACCAGTCACGGCGTCGCCGAGCGCCTGCGCATAGCGGGCTTAAGGCCCACGCGCCAGCGGGTAGCGCTCGCCCGCCTCTTGTTCGAGGGCGGCGACCGCCATGTGACGGCCGAGCTCCTGCATGAAGAGGCGCAAAGCCGCAAAGTGCCGGTGTCGCTGGCCACGGTGTACAACACGCTGCACCAATTCACGGAAGCGGGCCTGCTGCGGGAAGTGGCGGTCGAGGGCGCCAAGGCCTATTTCGACACCAATACCTCCAACCACTACCACTTCTTTTGCGAGCATTCGGGCAAGCTCCTGGATATCGACACGGCCGCGATCCGCATCGAAGGCCTGCCCGAGGCGCCCGACGGCATGGCGATCTCGCGCGTCGACGTGCTGGTGCGCCTCGTCACCGACCGCCACCGCTGACAGTCCTTGCTTCAAGAGGCAAGTGGCGACGGGCGCGTTACTTGATCACTTCGTCCTTGTAGACGCCCCAGAGCTGCTCCTGGCGCACGAAGCCGGAATAGTCGTCGACCGACAGCTCGCACCACTCCCCGTCACAAGACAGAACATTGCCAAGGACGTTCGGCGCGAGCTCGGCCACAGGCTGCGCGGAGGTGGATCTTTTTCCGTAAAGCGGCACGCTTTCATGCTCCTTCGACCAGGGCGCAATCAGCACCGTGCGCCGCCCGCTCAGCAGGCCGTGAAAGACCCAGCCGTCGGCCCCTTCGCTGTCACGCACCCGCCGCCAATTGTCCGATTCCGCGATCACCTCGACCGGGAGGCCAGCGCGCGAGAATACCCAGACGATGGACTGATCGGTGCTCGGACCTTTGCGCACATTCACCTTGTCGGATTTTAGGCTGACGAAACGGGGGACCGGCAAATGGCTTTGGCCGGTCGGCCCGGTCGCGGGGCCGGTGTCATCGCCGGCGGCGCGGGCCGCAACGCCAGCCAGCAAGATCAGCGCAAGCACCATCTTGACCGCGAGCCCGATCTGAAATCGATGCCGCACCCCTATTGCCTCACTCTTGCCGCCGATCTATCCCCAGGCTCGCGCGAGCAGCTTCGGCCCCCGCGAATCAATAGCGTTCACTCAAGCGCCAAAAAAGTGAAAGGACCATGGCCTTCGTGCCAAGATGACGCTTATCTGTGGGAGCCGCTTCTGTTAGAGAAGGCTTGCGCGCGCCCTTTTTTAAGGAGCGGGACCGCATTTTACCGCGGGGGGATGCTCCTGCCCCCTCGATATCCTGACGGGACGGATTATGGCCTCTGAACGACCGCTAATTATTGTCACGCGCAAGCTCCCCGATGTGGTGGAGACGCGCTTGCGCGAGCTTTTCGACGCAAGGCTGAACCTCGACGACAAGCCTTTCTCCCGGGAGGAGCTGATCGAAGCGGTGAAGACCGCCGATGTGCTCGTCCCCACGGTCACCGACCGCATCGACCGGGCGGTGCTGAGCCAGGCCGGGCCGCAGCTGAAGTTGATCGCTCAGTTCGGCACCGGGGTCGACAATATCGACCTCGAAACGGCGCGGAACCGGAGCATTCTCGTCACCAATACGCCAGGGGTGCTCACCGAGGACACCGCCGACATGACCATGGCGCTGATCCTTGCCGTGCCGCGCCGGCTCACCGAGGGCGCCGTCATGCTCAAGACCGGTGACAGCCAGTGGCAGGGCTGGTCGCCCACCTGGATGCTCGGCCACCGCATCTTCGGCAAGCGGCTCGGCATCGTCGGCATGGGGCGCATCGGCCAGGCGGTGGCCAAGCGGGCGCGCTCCTTCGGCCTGCAGATCCACTATCACAATCGCCGGCGGGTGGCGGCCGAGGTCGAGAAGGGGCTCGAGGCGACCTATTGGGACAGCCTCGACCAGATGCTCGCCCGCATGGACATCATCTCCATCAACTGCCCGCATACGCCCGCGACCTACCATTTGCTCTCCGCCCGCAGGCTCGCGCTGATGAAGCCCACGGCCTATATCGTCAACACCGCGCGCGGCGAGGTGATCGACGAGAACGCGCTTGCCCGCATGATCGAGAATGGCGAGCTGGGCGGCGCGGGCCTCGACGTCTTCGAGCACGAGCCCGCGGTGAACCCGAAGCTACTCAAGAGCGAGCGGGTCGTGGTGCTGCCGCATATGGGCTCAGCGACCATCGAAGGCCGCGTCGATATGGGCGAGAAGGTGATCATCAACATCAAGACCTTCCTCGACGGCCACGCGCCGCCGGATCGCGTTCATCCCGCGATGTTCTAGTCTGGCGCTAAGCCAGTCGATTTTTCGTCATTGCCGGGCTCAAGCTCGGGCATGCGGGCATGTTCGGGCCGGAAGCCCATGCCGATCAGGCGCGCCGGGAGGCGGCGCAGCCAAGGGTAGCGGTTGAGCAGCTTGACGGCGAAGGGGGCCGCGGCTGCGTCTGCATAGCAAGCACGTTGCTGATGATGCGGGACTGGATGAAGTTCTGCAGCGCCTGCATCATTCGCGTCGGCCATTCCCGCCGCGGCTGCACCTTGTGCAGCAGCTCGACCGGCACCGGCCCGTCCCGCGACGGCAGAGCGAGGATGTTGGCGGCGGCGACCGCCTGAACGGCGAGATTGATACCCACGCCGCCCACCGGAGACATGGCGTGGGCGGCATCGCCGATGCACAGCAGACCAGGGCGATACCAGCGCTTCAGCCGGTCCACCCGTACCGTCAGGAGTTTCAAATCGTCCCAAGAGGCAAGCTCCTGCACCCGGTCGGCGAGGGCTGGGTTGAGCTCGACGATGGCCGCGCGGAAGGCCGCAAGGGGCGCGCCGAGGTCATCGACCTCAAGGGCCCGCACTGCCAAGTGGCGGCCGTCGGCGCCGACCACGAGGTCCGCCTGCACCTGAAGCGTGCCTTCCGGAACTTTCGCCTTCAACCCCGTGACGCTGCCCCCCACCTCGACGAGATCGGTCACCTCGGCCTGCATGCGGAGATGAAAGCTGGGATAGCGCCTTGCGTGCTCGGCGAGGAAATCGAGGAATTCCCATTGGGGCATGAAGGCGATGAAATGGCAGCGCGTCGGCAGATGGGAAAAATCGGCGAGCGTGACGCGCTCCTCGCCGATCTGGCCGGTGAGCTCGCGCACCTCGTGATGCGGCCGCTTGAGGAACTCATCGAGCAGCCCGAGCTCGTGCATGATCTCCAGGGTCGAGGGGTGAGATGGTGCCGCCGCGGAAGTCGCGGAAGAAATCGGCGTGCTTCTCCAGCACCATCACCTCGACGCCGGCGTGGGCGAGCAGAAGCCCGAGCATCATGCCGACGGTTCCGCCTCCGGCGATGGAGCAGCCAGTGGTTATTGGTTTGGGTTGGCATGCGTCAGGTTCTCATTGTCAATTCCCACGAAGGCGGGAATCCAGGGAACTGTTCGAGCCCACTCACCCGCCGGCATCGACCATAGCCTCACGAAGATGCGAGAGATCGTGGAAGCGCGGGGCAACGCCATTGAGCGGGTTTTCCGGATCCCAGCCATAGTCCACGATGTTGAAGCGCGGCTGAAGCGCGTCATAGAGCAGCAACCTGCCGACCAGACTCTCGCCAATGGACAGAAGCTCCTTCACGACCTCGACCGCGGCAAGCGTGCCCATCACCCCGGCCACGGCGCCGAGAATGCCAGCCTCCGAGCAAGGCGCCACCGTGCCGGGCGGTGGCGCCTCGGTAAACAGGCAGCGATAGGATGGACGCGGTTTGCCTGCGGCGTCGCGCTCGGAGGCGCGGAAGGTGGTTAGATAGCCATCGAAGGGCCCGACCGCCGCCGACACCAGCGGCCGCCCCGCGAAATAGCAGGAATCGTTTACGAGGTAGCGCGTGGCGAAATTGTCCGAGCCGTCGGCGACGATGTCGTAATGCGAGACGATCTCGATCGCGTTCTCCGGCACTAACCGCGTCGTATAGAGACGCGTCTCCACCTGCGGATTGAGGCGCTCGATGGTTTTACCCGCGCTTCGCGTCTTGAACGTGCCGACGCTTGACGTGTCATGGGCGATCTGGCGCTGCAAATTGTCGAGGCTGACGCGATCGTCATCGATGATGCCGATCTGGCCCACGCCCGCGGCGGCGAGATAGATGAGAAGCGGTGAGCCGAGGCCGCCGGCGCCCACGACCAGCACGCGTGCTTGCTTCAGGCGCTGCTGGCCCTCGCCGCCGATCTCCTTCAGCACCAGCTGCCGCTTGTAGCGTTCGATCTCGTCAGGGCCGAGCATGACCTGATTCTTAAGCGTTCCACCCGCCTGTTGCCAACGGGGAGCTGTCATTCCCCGCGAAAACGGGACTCCAGTAGCCACCAGCCTGTCGAGTTGCTCACCGAACTCTCCGTCTCTTCGTGTTACTGGATCGCCCGGTCAAGCCGGGCGATGACACCGTATAGGTTCTGAGGCTACCCGGTGGAGCCGAAGCCACCGGACCCGCGCGAGGTTGAACCAAGATCTTCCGCGAGTTCGATCCGCACATGCTCGACGCGCGCCACCACGAGCTGCGCGATGCGGTCGCCGCGGCCGATGTGGGCAGGCTTGGCGCCGAGATTGATGAGCAGCACCTTGACCTCGCCGCGATAGTCGGCGTCGATGGTGCCGGGGCTGTTGAGCAGCGTCACTCCAGCCTTCAGCGCGAGCCCCGAGCGCGGACGAAGCTGCGCCTCATAGCCCGGCGGCAGCTCGAGCGCGAAGCCCGTCGGCACGAGAACCCTGGCACCTGGAGCAAGCTCAAGTGGCTCGTCTTCGGCTAGCCCCGCGACCACGTCGAGGCCGGCGGCATGCTCGGAATGATAGGAGGGAAGCGGCAGCCCCTCACCATGCGGCAAACGCAGCACGCGGATTGCCACGCTTACGCGCCCAGGCTCTCCCGCAATCATTCAGCGGCCGAGCGCAAGCTGTGGAGGGCTTCCGCGGCGCGGGCGAGCAGTTTCACCGCCATCTCGTCCTTGCTCATGGAAGGCCAATCCTCGACGCCGCCTACCGTAACGAGACGGATTTCGGTGCGATCGCCGCCCATCGCGCCGGTTCCTGGCCAGACGTAGTTGGCAACAATCCAGTCCGCGCCCTTGGCACGCCGCTTGGCGGTCGCGTTGGCGATCAGATCTTGCGTCTCGGCGGCAAAGCCGATGACCAGGCGCGGGCGCTTGTCGCCGGGCTTGGCGAGGGTCGTGAGAATGTCGGAGTTCTGGGTGAGCTTGAGCGTCGTTTCGCTGCCTTGGTGCTGCTTCTTGAGCTTGTGTGGAGCCTCGTCCGCCGCGCGCCAATCGGCAACCGCGGCGGCGCAGATCGCGATATCGGCGGGGAGCGCGTCGAGCACGGCCGCCAGCATCTCTTGCGCGGTCTCGACCTTGATCACGGCCACGCCCTCGGGATCGGGGAGCGCGACGGGGCCACTCACCAGCGTCACCTCGGCGCCAAGCGCGGCGGCGGCGCGGGCCAGCGCATGGCCCTGCTTGCCCGAGGAGCGGTTGGCGATATAGCGCACCGGGTCCAGTGGCTCATGGGTTGGGCCTGAGGTGATCAGCACGTGCCGGCCTGTCAGTGGGCCGATACCCCGCTCTTGGGCCGTGCCGGTCCCGGGCCGGCTCGTGCCAAGCAGCTTGGCGATCGCATCGATAATCGAGGCGGGCTCAACCATGCGGCCCGGCCCAAATTCACCGCAGGCCATCTCACCCTCCTCAGGGCCAACAAAGGCGATGCCGTCTCCCTTCAAGGTCGCGACGTTCCGTTTGGTGGCTGCATGCTCCCACATGCGGAAATTCATGGCCGGCGCCACCAGTACCGGCTTGTCGGTGGCGAGCAGCACGGCGGTGGCGAGATCAGAGGCCAGGCCATGCACCATCTTGGCGAGGAGGTCGGCGGTCGCGGGCGCCACGACAATGAGGTCGGCCTCGCGCGAGAGGCGAATATGCCCGATCTCGGTTTCGTCCTTGAGGTCGAACAGATCGGTGAACACCTGCTCCTCGGTGAGCACCGCGAGCGAGAGCGGCGTGACGAACTCCGCGCCGGCCTTGGTCAGAATTGCGCGCACCGCCGCGCCCCGCTCCTTCAAGCGGCGCACGAGCTCGAGGCTCTTATAGGCGGCGATGCCGCCGCCAACGATGAGCACTATGCGCTTGCCTTGCATGACCGTGTCTTTCGTCCAGCGTCATTCCCGCGAAAGCGGCATTCAAGCAACCACCGACCTCAGCGATAACCGTCTGTGCCGGTTACTGGATTACCGGGTCAAACCCGGCAATGACAATAAATAAGATTAGCGCTCCTCACTTAAAACAACCGCGATAGCGCAATTGCCGCGAGCGCGAGCGCGCCGACCCAAATGCCGATGCGGGTCATGCGATTCTGCCGGCTTTGCACCTCGGCCAGCCGCTCCACCGTATGATCGTCGAGCCGCAAGCCTTGCTCGGCCATGGCCGAGAAGGCGTCCGCGGCGCGCTCGGCCTGAGCCAGCAGCATCGGAATGTCGCCGACAAAGCGTCCGACCGACGCCGCACCATCCACCGCCGCCTCGAACCTCGCCTCGGCGCCGAACTGGCTCGTCAGCCATGATTTGACCACGGGCTCGGACACCACCCACAAATTCAGCTCCGGGTCGAGGCTGCGGCCCACGCCCTCGACCACCACCATGGTCTTCTGCAACAGCAGCAATTCGGGGCGCGTCTGCATGTCGAACACTTCGGTGTATTGGAACAGCTGGCCGAGCAGCTGCGCCATGGAGATCTCACTTGCCGGTCGGTCCATGATCGGCTCGCCGATGGCGCGCAAGGCCTGCGCGAACAGCTCCACGGAATGCCGGCGCGGGACGTAGCCCGCCTCGAAATGCACCTCCGCCACGCGCCGGTAGTTCCGCGTGATGAAGCCGTGCAGGATTTCGGCGAGGAAGCGCCGCTCCTTGATCCCAAGCCGCCCCATGATGCCGAAATCGACGGCGACGATGCGGCCCTCGTCATCGACGAACAGATTGCCGGGATGCATGTCGGCATGGAAGAAGCCGTCGCGCATGGCGTGGCGCAGGAAGATCTGCAACAGCTGCGCGCCGAGCGCCTTCACATCATGGCCTTTGGCGCGCAACGCCTCCCGATCCGAAATCGGCACGCCGTCGATCCATTCAAGCGTGAGCACGCGGCGCGCGCTGCGGCTCCAATCGACCTGCGGCACGCGGAAGCCTTCGTCGGCACACGAGTTCTCGGCCATTTCGGACAGCGCCGCGGCCTCCATGCGCAAATCCATCTCGATGGCGACGGACTTCGCCAGCGTGTCGACCACCGCCCGCGGGCGCAGCCGGCGCGAGGGGGGATAGAGGCGCTCGATCATCCGCGCCGCGTAGAGATAGCTGTCCAAATCCTGGTTGAAGCGCTGCTCGATGCCGGGACGGAGCACCTTCACGGCAACCGGCTTGAGAGCACCGCCCGGCTCGCGCACAGCCGCCTTGTGCACCTGGGCGATCGAGGCGGCAGCTACCGGCGGGCCGAACTCGACAAACAGCTTGTCGATCGGGGCCTCGAGTGCCTCCTCGACGGCTTGGCGGGCCTCGCTTTGCGAGAAAGGCGGCAGCCGATCCTGCAACGTGGAGAGGTCTGCCGCCAACTCGCGGCCGATGATGTCGTCGCGGGTGGCAAGGAACTGGCCGAGCTTGATGTAGGATGGCCCAAGCGAGGTGAGCGCGGTGGAGAGCCGCGCTTCATTGGCAATCTCGCTGGTAGCTCCGTTACCGGCCCCGTTGCCTTTGTTCCTGCGGAGCGGCGCCGTGATGCGGCCGAACAAAGCAAGCGGCGGCGGCAGGCGCATCTCGTCGGGGAGGACGCGCGCGCCCGACCAGGCGATGACGGCGCCGGCGCGGGTGAGCCTCACGAAACTTGCGATCGCATTCATTGCATCAAAGCCGCCAGCCGGAGTGGATTGCCGCGATGCCCCCGGTGAGATTGCGGTAGCGCACGCGCTCGAAGCCCGCATTCTCGATCATTCCCATGAAGGATTTCTGATCGGGGAAGCGACGAATGCTCTCCACGAGGTAGCGATACGACGCGCTGTCGCCGGCAACCAGCGCGCCGAGCGCAGGGATAGCATGCATGGAATAGGCATCGTAAAGCGTATCGAGGAGCGGCGTATCCACCGCGGAAAATTCTAGGCAAAGGAGGCGTCCCCCCGGTTTCAGCACGCGGAAGGCCTCGGCAAGCGCCGCATCTTGCCGCGTCAAATTGCGCATGCCGAAGGCGATGGTGTAGGCGTCGAAGCTCCGTGAGGCGAAGGGCAGGCTCTCGGCGTTGCCGCGCACAAAGGCCAAGCCTGCCGACTTCCCCGCGCGTTGGCGCCCAGCCTCGATCATCTCGGCGCTGATATCGCAGATCACCGCGCGGGCGCCGCTGCCCGAGGCTTGCAAGAAGCGCGAGGCGATGTCGCCGGTGCCGCCAGCAACGTCGAGCAAGGCGTAGGGTGCAGGCCCTTTGGGCGGCGCGAGCCAGCCGATGAAGTCGTCCTTCCACAGGCGGTGAAGGCCCCCCGACATCAGATCGTTCATGAGGTCGTAGCGGCGCGCCACACGGGCAAAAACCTCGTTGACGAGCCCCTGTTTGCTCTCTGCGGCGACGGACGCGAAGCCGAAATTCGCCTCGGTCTCGCCGCTCTCCTCGTTCTTTAGGTCAACTGCCATGCGCGACAATAGCGCAAGGCCGGAAATCAAGCTATTATTGCGGTGCAACGGAAGTCGTTTCGCATTGCGGTAGAGTGGTGCTCATGCCCGAGCTACCTGAAGTTGAGACCGTTCGCCTTGGCTTGGCGCCGGTTTTGGTCGGCAATCGTTTCGCGCGCGTCGAGCAGAGGCGCGGCGATTTGCGCTTTCCGCTGCCGCAGCACTTTGGGCAAAGGCTTGAAGGGCGAACCATCGAGGCGCTCGACCGCCGCGCCAAATATTTGCTGGCGCGGCTCGACGACGGCGAGGTGCTGGTGATGCATCTCGGCATGACCGGACGCTTCAGCATAAGCGCTCAAGCAGCGCGAAGCGCGGTAGCGCAACCAAAAAAGGCTCAAGCAGCGCGAACAAACGAGCGTGGAAGCGCGGTAGTGAAGGGCAAGGTTCCCGATCCAATCCCGAAGCACGAGCATATCGTGTTCCACCTCGCCGACGGCGCCGCGGTCCGCTACAGCGACGCGCGTCGCTTTGGGCTTATGGACCTCATCCGGGGCGAGGCGCTTGCCGGCCACGCACTGTTCAAGGGCCTGGGCGTCGAGCCGTTAAGCGCCGGCTTCACGCCTGAGTGGCTCGGCCTCCGGCTCAAGGGCAAGGCCACATCGAGCAAGGCCGCCCTCCTCGATCAGAGGCTGATCGCGGGGCTGGGCAATATCTACGCCTCAGAGGCCCTCTACCGGGCAGGCATCTCGCCCTCTCGCCTGGCAGGCACACTCGCGACCAAGACCGGCAAGCCGACCGAGAAGACGAAAGCGCTCGTGAACGGCGTCAAGGCGGTGCTCGCAGAGGCGATCAAAGCCGGCGGCTCGACGTTACGCAACTATGCCGGCGCCGACGGCAGGCTTGGCCGCTTCCAGCACAAATTCAAAGTCTATGGCCGTGAGGGCAAGCCCTGCCCGCGAAAAGGCTGCGGCGGCACCATCCGCCGCATCGTCCAGAGCGGCCGCTCGACCTTCTACTGTCCAAACTGTCAACGATAAGGGGACCCTACACACCATGTTTGCCAACGAACTCATCATGGAACAAGAAGCCAAGCCCGTCGTGCCCATCTACGAGACAATCATCGTCACCACGCATGGCAAGGTCGGGTTGATCACGCTCAACCGACCCCACGCGCTGAACGCGCTGAACACGCTCCTCATCCGCGAGCTCAACCGCGCGCTCGATCGATTCGAGGCCGATCCGCAAATCGGCTGCATCGTCATCACCGGCAGCGACAAGGCGTTCGCCGCCGGAGTCGACATCAAGGAGATGCACCAAAAGACCTTCGTCGAGGCCTATGGCAGCGATTTTCTCGCGCCCTTCGACCGCCTCGGGCATTGCCGCAAGCCGATCATCGCCGCGGTCGCGGGCTATGCGCTTGGCGGCGGCTGCGAGCTCGCCATGGGCTGCGACATCATCCTCGCCGCGGATAACGCCGTGTTCGGCCAGCCCGAGATCAATCTCGGCATCATGCCGGGCGCCGGCGGCACGCAGCGGCTGACGCGCGCCGTGGGCAAGGCCAAGGCCATGGAGCTCTGCCTCACGGGACGGCGCATCAAGGCCGAGGAAGCCGAGCGCTCGGGGCTTGTCAGCCGCGTCGTGCCGGCGGCCGAGCTGCACGACGAGGCGATGAAGGTCGCCGACAAGATCGCAAGCCTGTCGCAGCACGCGGTGATGATGATCAAGGAGGCGATCAATCGCGGCTTCGCCACAACGCTTGCCGAAGGCTCGAGATTCGAGCGCGGCCAGTTTTACTCGCTGTTCGCCACGGAAGACCAGAAGGAGGGCATGGCGGCCTTCATCGACAAGCGCACGCCGGTGTTCACGAACCGCTGAGTGGCCGCATGGTTCGAGACGCGCGGCTTGCACCCGCGCTCCTCATCCTAAGGGGCTAAAACCTCATCCTTTAGGCGCACCAGCGCCGTCTCGAAGAATGAGGCCCGAACCCTCAAGCCCCGTAATAGTCCCGGTACCAGGCAACGAAACGCTTGACCCCCTTCTCGATCGGGGTCGAGGGCTCGAAACCGACCGCAGCCTTCAGCGCCGCCACGTCGGCGTAAGTCTCCGGCACGTCGCCGGCTTGCGCCGGCAGCATCTCGAGCTCAGCCTTGCGGCCGACCTCCTTCTCGATCACGGCGATATAGTCGAGGAGCTTAACCGGGCGGTGATTGCCGATATTGTAGAGCCGGTAGGGTGCCAACGACGTGGCGGGGTCGGGCGCTTGCTCTAGCCAATCGGGGTCGGGGGTCGCCCTCGTGTCGAGCGTCCGCACCACGGCTTCCACCACGTCGTCGATATAGGTGAAGTCCCGCGCGTGATGGCCATGACTGAAGACCGGGACCGGCCGGCCCTCGAAGATGTTGCGGGTGAACATGAACAGCGACATATCCGGCCGCCCCCAGGGCCCGTACACGGTGAAGAATCGCAAACCCGTCACCGGCAGCCCGAACAGATGGGCGTAGGAATGGGCCATCAGCTCGTTGGCCTTTTTGGTCGCGCCATAGAGGCTCACGGGGTGGTCGACATTGTCGCTGACACTGAAAGGCAGCTTGCGGTTGGCGCCATAGACCGAGCTCGAGGACGCGTAGACGAGGTGCTCGACGCCATTATGGCGGCAACCTTCGAGCACATGCAGAAAACCCGCGATGTTGGCCTCGATATAGGCGTGGGGGTGATCGAGCGAATAGCGGACACCTGCTTGGGCGGCGAGGTGGACGACGCGGGTAGGCTTCTCCTCGGCGAAGACCGCCTCGACGATCTCCCGCTCGGCCAAATCCGCCTTGATGAAACTGAAGCCCTCCCGCCCCTTGAGGCGGGCGAGGCGGGCCTCCTTCAGCGAGACGTCGTAATAGGGGCTCAAATTGTCGAGGCCGATCACCTCATCACCGCGATCCAGCAACCGCGCCGCCGTGTGAAACCCGATGAATCCGGCGGCGCCGGTGACGAGGACGCGCATGGTCTCTTGCCTGCCTCTGCTTGCTTTGCTGATGGGGCCGCGCCACAAGAGCCATCGGCGTCTCCCCCTGTCAATGCGCTAGACCGTCCAAGGCGCCCCTTTGCCAAGCGGTTGACGCTTAACGGCCCGCTCGCTATAGACCGAGACGCATCATCCCCGACGCTTCCTCATCTCCCGGGATCGGCGAGCGCCGACGGGACTGAAGTTTAGGATCTGAACGAATGGCCAACACCAAATCGGCGAAGAAGGCTACCCGCCAAACCCTTCGCCGCACCATCGCCAACAAGGCGCGCCGCAGCCGCATGCGGAGCTCGACCCGCAAAGTGGAGGAGGCCATCGCCTCCGGCGACAGGACGGCGGCACAGGAGGCGCTGAAAGAAGCGCAGCCCGTTATCGTGAGCACGGCCCAAAAGGGCTTGGTTCATCGCAAGACGGCCTCGCGCAAGGTTTCCCGCCTCGCCAAGCGGGTCGGCGCAATGGCGACCGCCTAGATCAAAAAATACCGCGACTGTTGCAGTTGAGTGACAGATTGCCGCGCAACCCCACATGCGCGCGCCCTTCTCCATGTCAATTCGGTGAACATATTCCAGCCGGTTGACCCCAATTGGTCGGGCGCCGCCGCGGCTGGGTCTCTACCCCCAGAAAAATTTCCTGCCGCGCGGCCGCGCCCCGTTTGGCCCCCGACTGGGGCCATTTTTCGCACCATGGCCGGGGATTCACCCTTGCCGGACAGTGGCTTGAGAAGCGCCATCCGACGCTCCGCCAGTCTTGGATTTCGGGGAAAATCGCGAACCCCCCTCGCTTGATCAGCGGGGGTCGCATGTGTATAGTCCAACCATCCGAACGGGGCTGTTCCCCTCCTTACAATTGAGTGTAATTGCCTGGCTGTAGCCGGGACACACTTGTCTTGTCTTCGTCGTAAGGCGTGTGGGAAATTTGTAGACAATCAAAGCGTATCCAGTCGGTGGCTTTGTTTTCTGGTACCGCGTAGCCACCAGATTTAGTGGCAAGCACTCCTTTTCTTCTTAGAAGTTTCTTTTGATTGAAAGAGGAAGTGTCTCTTGGGCGACCAGAACCCCGATAGAGCGGTCGATGATGTCGACGTAGCAGCGGCGTGGGAAGGCCTTACCTCGAAGGCCCGCGCGCAGCTCGTCGATGTGCGCACTCGCGCTGAGTGGACCTATGTCGGGATTCCGGATCTCGGACCCATCGGCAAACGGGCTGTCCTCGTCGAGTGGCAGACCTTTCCCGATCAGTCGGTGGATCCGCGTTTCGCGGAGCGCCTCGCCGGCGAGCTCAAGGCCCTTGGCGTTCAATTGGACGATGACCTCTTTTTCATTTGCCGTTCGGGAAGCCGGAGCATGGCAGCGGCCATGGTGATGGCGGAGGCGGGCTATCGGCGCTGTCATAACGTTGCGAGCGGTTTTGAAGGACCGCTCGACGATTTGCGGCATCGTGGCACCGTTGGGGGTTGGAAGGCTACCGGTCTTCCCTGGCTGCAAGGCTAGGATGCGAGACCTTCCGTGGGACGGGCACGATTGTCCGCGTCGAACTTTGTTGACTGCTCAAGTGTGAGGCGTGCGGTGCGTAACGGCGCGAACGAGAACAATGGAGCAAAACGAAAACCGTGGCACAGCAAGAGCAGTTCGCGTCTCCAATCGAACCTTGGGGGCGGGTCAAAAGCCGGCTACGCGCTGAGTTAGGCGAGGACGTCTTCGCCAGCTGGTTTAGGGGGGTCGAGCTTGAGCGTCTCGATGGGGACTGCGTCCACCTCACGGTGGCGACGCGCTTCTTAAGGAACTGGCTGAAGTCGCATTATTACGACTTCATGCTCAGGCTTCTGCGCGCCGAATGGTCGGGCATCGAGCGGGTCGAATTCAGGGTCCGGCAGCCGCATTTCGGCAACGAGGCTCCCAAAGAGGTGCTTCGCCAAGCGCGCAGCCAGGCCCCCATCGCCGAAGAGTTGGCGCCGCTGCCCATGCCGCTGCGCACGGTCTATGGCGGCTTTGAGGGCTCGCCGCTCGACCCGAGGCTGACCTTTGCCACCTTCCTCGTCGGCGCCTCGAACCGGCTGTCGCACGCCGCGGCGCAGGAAGTGGCGCAAGCCTTCTCCACACCGCAACAGCTCTTCAATCCGCTGTTCGTCCATGGCAGCGTCGGCTTGGGCAAGACCCACCTCCTGCACGCCATTTCCTGGGACGTGAAGCAGCGAAAGCCGGAGGCCCAGGTCCTCTATCTCACCGCCGAGCGCTTTATGTCGGGCTTCGTGCAGGCCTTGCGCGCCCGGGATGCGCTGGCCTTCAAGGAGAAGCTCCGCAAGATCGACATCTTATTGATCGACGACATGGAGTTCCTGCAGGGCCCGACCATCCAGCAGGAGTTCTGCCATACGCTGAACTCGCTGATCGACGGGGGGCGGCAGGTCGTGGTGGCGGCTGATCGTGCGCCGACCCAGCTCGACAAGCTCGACATGCGCATGCGGTCGCGGCTAGGCGGCGGGCTCGTCGCCGAGATCGGGATCATGGACCATGACCTCCGCCACAAGATCCTGTCGAAACGCGCGGCCGAGGCTTGCGCGGAAACCCGAGGGCTTGCTATTTCCGCGACCGTGATTGCGTTCCTTGCGGAGCGCCTGACAGAGAGCGGCCGGGAGCTCGAAGGCGCGATCCATCGCTTGCGCGCCAGCTACCAGCTCACCGATGAGCCGGTGACGCTTGAGATCGCCGAGCAGATCGTGCGCGATCTGATGCGCGGCGCCGAGCCTCGGCGCGTGCGCATCGACGACATCCTGCGCACGGTGTCGAAGCATTACGGCGTCAACCGGGGGGATTTGCTGTCGGGCCGGCGCAACCGCTCGATCGTCAGGCCGCGCCAGATCGGCATGTATCTGGCCAAGCTTCTGACCTCGCGCTCGCTGCCGGAGATCGGCCGCAGATTCGGCAACCGCGATCACACCACTGTGCTGCACGCCATTCGCAAGGTCGAGCAGCTGATGAGCGACGACAATCAGCTGCGCGAGGAGATCGAGCTGTTGAAGCGCCTGTTGCGCGACTAGGGGACCGGGATTTGAAGGGGGTTGGGGCTGCTTTGAGCCCCTCCTCCCGCTCTTGCAAATTTGCCGCTATCACGTCAAGTTCAGGAGGGAGTTCTTAGCTTTTCATCGCACCTTTCGGGGAATGGACCGGCGCCTCTGGTGGTTTCGGCCCAGGTGCTTGCATTACCCTCGAAAAGCGCCGGAGTGATCGCCTAGCCCATGCAGTTGACCATCGACAAGCAGAGCCTTGCCAAGGCTCTCGCCCATGTGGCGAGCGTGGTCGAGCGCCGGAACACCATACCCATTCTGTCGAACGTCCATCTCGCCACGCGCAACAACGAGCTGAAGCTCACCTCGACCGACCTCGACATGGAGATCGTCGAGACGGTCCCGGCCCGCGCCAAGGGCGAAGGCGCCACCACCGTGCCCGCCCATATGTTCCACGATATCGTGCGTAAGCTCCCGGAAGGGACCGACATCAAGCTCGCCCGCGACGGCGATCAGGGCCGGCTCACCATCGCTTGCGGCTCCGCCCGCTTCTCCTTGCAGACGCTGCCGGCCGACGACTTCCCCTCCTTGAGCGTCGACGATCTCGGACATGCCTTCTCGATGCAAGCGGCGGACTTGAAGCGGCTTATCGACAAGACGCGCTTCGCCATCTCCACGGAAGAGACCCGCTATTATCTGAACGGCATCTATCTCCACGCCGCGACGAGCAAAGGCAAGCCCACCTTACGAGCAGTCGCCACCGACGGGCATCGCCTCGCGCAAGTGGAATTGCCCTTGCCCCCCGGCGCCAAGGACATGCCGGGCGTGATCGTGCCGCGCAAAACCGTGGTGGAGCTTGCCAAGCTGGTCGAGGACGGCGACGGAGAGGTGCGCGTCGAGCTGTCGCCCGCCAAGATCCGCGTCTCCACGGCGCGCGTGGTGCTCACCTCCAAGCTGATCGACGGTACCTTCCCCGATTATGAGCGCGTGATCCCGCAAAGCAACGACAAGAGGATGGAGGTCGACAATCAGGCCTTCGCCCAGGCCGTGGACCGCGTCTCCACGCTGTCGAGCGACAAGGGCAGAGCGGTCAAGCTCTCCCTCAATGACGGCAAGCTCGTGCTCTCCGTCAACAATCCCGACAGCGGCAGCGCGAGCGAGGAGATCCCGGTCGACTATGGCTTCGACCCGCTCGAGATCGGCTTCAACGCCCGCTATCTGCTCGATATCTCGGGACAGCTGGAAAGTGGCACGGCGGAATTCCAGCTCGCCGATCCAGGCTCACCCACTATGATCCGCGACGGCAAGGACGTCTCCGCACTCTACGTGCTCATGCCGATGCGGGTATGAGGACGGCTACGAGCGGGCATAGCGAGCGGGCAGTTGCAGGGGCGATGGGCAAGGCCCTAAGCGACGCGCGCGCGCGGCTCTTCGTCGAAGAGTTGAAACTCACCGATTTTCGGAACTATGCGAGGGCCACGCTCTGCCTCGACCAGCGCCCGGTGGTGCTGGTGGGCGACAATGGCGCGGGCAAGACCAATCTGCTCGAGGCCGTGTCGCTGCTCGGCCCCGGTCAAGGCTTGCGCGGACGTCATTATGGCGAGCTTGGACGCAAGGACGGCCCCGGCGGATGGGCCGTCGCCGCCACCGTGATGTCGATGGAAGGCGAGGTCGAGATCGGCACGGGCTTCGGCCTCGAAGCCGCCGGCGAGGCCACCGGCCGCATTGTGCGCATCGCCGGCAAGGAGCAAGGCGCCGGCGCTTTGGCCGACTACGTCCAGCTTGTCTGGGTGATCCCGGAGATGGACGGCCTGTTCACGGGGCCCGCCTCCGAACGCCGCCGCTTCCTCGACCGGCTGATGCTCGCCATCGACCCCAAGATGCGGGGCCCGAGGGGACGCTTCGACCGGGCGATGCGGCAACGCAACCGCCTCTTCCAGATGCGAGAGGGATCGCCTTCTCTCTTCGCCGGGCTCGAGGAGCAGATGGCGGAGGCAGCCGTGGCCATCGCCGCGTCGAGGCTCGATGCCGTGGTGCGGCTCTCCACGCTGATCGAAACAACCCGCAACGATCGAGGTCCAACGCCCTTCCCCTGGGCTTTGCTGAAATTGGAGGGGACGCTCGAAGCCGCGCTTGTCGAGCGCCCGGCCATCGAGGTCGAGGACGATTATGTCAGCCTGCTCAGCGAAACCCGCGAGCGCGATCGCTTCGCGGGCCGGGCCCTTGCGGGACCTCACTTAAGCGACCTAATCGTCTTCCATGGCCCCCACAACGCGGCCGCCGGCAGCTGCTCCTCCGGCGAGCAGAAAGCGCTGCTGCTCGGGCTCGTGCTTGCCAAGGCCCGGCTGATCAGGGAGCTTTCCGGGACCGCGCCGCTCGTGCTTTTTGATGAGGTGGCGGCGCATCTCGATCAAGCCCGGCGGGAGGCGCTTTTTGGCGAGATTTTGGCCCTTACAGCCCAGGCCTGGATGACCGGAACCGACCGGGCCTTGTTTGAGCCGTTAGCCAAAGACGCCCAATTCCTGAGCGTGAAACAGGGTAAAATAGTCGCCTGATAAAAGGCCGCCGAAATCGCCTTCCCACTCATCCTGCAAACAGTAAGAGCGAATGACCCGCGACACCCACGACGACGACAAGGAGTCGAAAAAGCCCGTGAAGGGGAGCCGCGAACGCAAGATCGCAGCCGACTCCGACTACGGCGCCGAATCGATCAAGGTGCTGAAGGGCCTCGACGCCGTGCGCAAGCGGCCGGGGATGTATATCGGCGACACCGATGACGGCTCCGGCCTGCACCACATGGTCTATGAGGTCGTCGACAACGCCATCGACGAAGCCTTGGCCGGCTTTGCCGACGATATCTCAGCGGTCCTCAACGCCAACGGCTCGGTCACGGTGGAGGATAACGGTCGCGGCATTCCGACCGAGATCCACAAGGGCGAAGGGGTATCGGCGGCCGAAGTGATCATGACGCAGCTGCATGCCGGCGGCAAATTCGACCAGGACTCCTACAAAGTGTCAGGCGGCTTGCACGGCGTCGGCGTCTCCGTGGTCAATGCGCTCTCCGCCAGGCTCGATCTCACCATCTGGCGCGACGGCAAGGAGCATTTCATGCGCTTCGCCGACGGGGTGCCTATGGCGCCGCTGGCCGAAATCGGCCCGTCGGAGGGCAAGACCGGCACGCGCATCACCTTCGTGCCTTCGCCGCAAACCTTCACCATGGTCGAGTTCGACTATGCCACGCTGGAGCACCGCTTGCGCGAGCTCGCCTTCCTCAATTCTGGCGTGCACATCGTGCTGTCCGACCATCGAGGCGTGGAACCCAAGACCGAGGAGATGCGCTATGAGGGCGGCTTGCGCGCCTTCGTGCGCTTCCTCGACCGCACCAAGCACCCGCTGATCCCAGAACCCATTGTGGTGGAGAAGGAGCAGGATCGCGTCTTGGTGGAAGCGGCCTTGTGGTGGAACGACAGCTACCACGAGAACGTGCTGTGCTTCACCAACAACATCCCGCAGCGCGACGGCGGCACGCATCTGGCCGGCTTGCGCTCGGCGTTGACCCGCACCGTGAACACCTATGCCGCCTCCTCCGGCATCGCCAAGAAGGAGAAGGTGGCTTTGACCGGCGACGATGCCCGGGAAGGGCTCACTTGCGTGCTTTCGGTCAAGGTCCCGGACCCCAAATTCTCTAGCCAGACCAAGGACAAGCTCGTCTCCTCCGAAGTGCGGCCCGTGGTCGAGGGGGTCATGGCCGATGCGCTCTCGCAGTGGTTTGAGGAGAATCCCGGCGAAGCCCGCATCATCGTGCAAAAGATCGTCGAGGCCGCCACGGCGCGCGAGGCGGCGCGGAAAGCGCGCGAGCTCACCCGCCGCAAGGGTGCGCTCGACATGGCCTCCCTGCCGGGCAAACTCGCCGACTGCCAGGAGCGCGACCCCGCCAAGTCCGAGCTGTTCCTGGTCGAGGGCGATTCGGCCGGCGGCAGCGCCAAGCAGGCGCGCGACCGCGCCTTCCAGGCGGTGCTCCCGTTGCGCGGCAAGATCCTCAACGTCGAGCGCGCGCGCTTCGATAAGATGCTGGGGAGCCAGGAGATCGGAACCCTGATCACCGCGCTCGGCACCGGCATCGGCCGTGACGATTTCGACCTCGCCAAGCTTCGCTATCACAAGGTCATCATCATGACCGACGCCGATGTCGACGGCGCCCATATCCGCACGTTGCTGCTCACCTTCTTCTACCGGCAGATGCTGGCGCTGGTGGAAGCCGGCCATTTGTTCATCGCCCAGCCGCCGCTCTACAAGGTGAAGCGTGGCCAGGCCGAGCGTTACCTCAAGGACGAGAAGGCGCTCGAGGACTATCTGATCGGCGAGGGCCTCGCCGACGCCGTGCTCGTCTCGGGCGACGATGCGAGCCGCGGCGGCGAGGACTTACGCGACATCGTCGAGACCGCACGCAAGATCGTCGGCATCCTCAAGGGCCTGCATACCCGCTACCCGCGCTTCATCATCGAGCAGTCGGCGATCGCCGGCGTGCTCAATCCGAAAGTGCTGAAGGACGGCAAACAGGCGCAAGCCGCCGCCTCCTATATCGCCAAACGCCTCGATGTTCTTTCCGAGGAGACCGAACGCGGCTGGCACGGCGAGGCGCTGCCAGAGGGCGGCATGCGCTTCTGGCGCGAGCTTCGCGGCGTGATGGAATCGCACCTCATCGATGGTCCCTTCATTGCCTCCGCCGACGCGCTCAAGCTCGACGGCTTCGCTGAGTATCTGCAGGAGGTCTATGCCAAGCCCGCGACGGTGAAGCGGAAGGACACGAGCCTCGTCGTGCATGGCCCGAGCGAGTTGCTCGGGGCGGTGATGGCCGCGGGGCGCAAGGGGGTCTCCCTCCAGCGCTACAAAGGCTTGGGCGAGATGAACCCGGACCAGCTGTGGGAGACCACGCTCGACGTCGAGCAGCGCACCATCCTCCAGGTCAAACTGAAGGAAGGCGAGGACGCCGACGATGTCTTCTCGCGGCTGATGGGCGACGTGGTGGAGCCTCGGCGCGAGTTCATCCAGGCCAACGCGCTGAACGTGGCGAATTTAGACGTGTGAGTTGCGCCGCTCCTCATTGTGAGCCGGCTGTATTCGCCAAAAACCAACCGCCCGTCATCGCCGGCCATGACGCAGTCAATTTGTCCGAATAATCGTCCGCGGACGTAGCTGACGTCTCTGCGCCGCGGCCTGCCTTCCTGCTCGCGAAACGCAGGGCAAGGTGCTAGCTCGTACCTCAATCCTTTAACTCTGTGTCAATCTGGAACGCCTAGCCTCCAAGGGCCTATGCCTCGCGGGCGTTGACCCTGCGAAAGCCGGCGTTACGGGGGCTAGACATCCATGCAAGCGCGCCGCAATGCGAAGGCCCCCGCCAAGCCACGGGAGCGCGTTGAGCCGCATTTCGGCGGCCGTGCTCCAGCGCGGAAGCCGCGCAAGACCCAAAGTAAGAGACCTCCAAGACGGAAAAGCGCTGGGCGCCCGCTGTTGCGCAGCGCGCTCCGCCTGCTCCTGCTCGCGAGCTTCTGGGGCGTCCTCGCGCTTGCCGCCACCGTCCTCTTTTTCGTCTCGCGCCTGCCGGATCCCCTGCTGCTGACCCTCGACGACCGGCCGCCGAACCTCACCATCCTCGCATCCGACGGCACCGTGCTCGCCGAGCGGGGCTTGCGCCGGGGCCATGTGCGGCTCGACCGGCTGCCGCCCTATCTCCCGCAGGCCGTGATCGCTACCGAAGACCGCCGCTTCTATCATCATCTCGGCGTCGATCTGGTGGGGCTAATCCGCGCCACCTTCCGCAATGTGGAGGCGGGCAATGTGGTGCAAGGCGGATCGACCATCACCCAGCAGCTCGCCAAGAACCTGTTCTTGAAGCCCGACCGCACCATCGCCCGCAAGCTCGAAGAGGTGATCTACGCCATCTGGCTCGAGCGGCGCTTCTCCAAGGACGAGATCCTCGAGCTCTATCTGAACCGCGTCTATTTCGGCGGCGGCACCTATGGGGTCGAGGCCGCAGCACGGCGCTATTTCGGCAAGCCGGCGCGGGCCGTCACCTTGACGCAAGCGGCGCTGCTGGCGGGTCTCTTGAAGGCGCCCTCGCGCTATGCGCCCACGCGCAATGTCGAGCTGGCCAGCACCCGGGTCGATGTCGTACTCAACAACATGGTTGAGGCCGGATTTCTGAGCGCCGAGGAGGAGCGCGCTGCGGCGGCGGTACCCTTGAAGCTCCGCGCGGCGGGCGACGAGACGGGATATCCTTACGCGGTCGATTGGGTGGCCGAGACGCTGCCCGATTTCGTCGGCGAGAACGAAGGCGATCTGATCGTCGATACCACCATCGATGCGGGTCTACAGCGCGTTGCGCAGATGGCGCTGCGCGAGAGGCTCGACGATGAGGGCAAGACCCTGGACGTCAGCGAAGGCGCTGTGGTGGTGCTCGATCCTCAAGGCGGGGTCAAGGCGCTGATCGGCGGCCGCTCCTACCGTGCAAGCTCCTTCGACCGGGCGGTGAAGGCGCTCCGGCAGCCCGGCTCGGCCTTCAAGCCCTTCGTCTATCTCGCCGCGCTCGAAAACGGCTATACGCCGGACTCGGTCGCCGAAGACGAGCCGATCACCGTCGAGGGCTGGTCGCCCAAGAACCACACCGGCGCCTATCAGGGCGAAGTGACGCTCAGAGACAGCTTCGCCCAGTCGATCAACACGGTCGCGGTCAAGCTCGCCCAGGATGTCGGCCGCTGGCGCGTGGTGCGCACGGCGCGGCGGCTCGGCATTCATTCAGAGCTGCACGACCGCCCGTCGATCGCGCTCGGCACCGCCGAGGTCACCCTGCTCGAACTCACCTCGGCCTATGCCCCGTTTGCCAATGGCGGCGAGGGCGTGACCCCCCACATCATCACCAAAGTGCGGAACGGCGACGGCAAGGTGCTCTACACGCTAAAAAGCGCGAGCCTCGGCCAGGTAGTGGCAGCGCCTTACGTTGCGGAGATGAACGACATGATGAACGCGACCCTCGTCAGAGGCACCGGCAGGCAGGCGGCGCTGCCGAACCAAGTCGCCGGCGGCAAGACCGGGACGAGCCAGAACTTTCGCGACGCTTGGTTCGTCGGCTACACCGGCTATTACCTGGCCGGGGTATGGGTCGGCAATGACGACGGCTCGAAGATGCATAATGTCAGCGGCGGCATGCTCCCGGCCAAGCTCTGGCACGACATCATGGTCTATGCCCATCAGGGCAAGCCGCCCCTGCCCCTCCCAGGCACCCGGTCGCCCTGGCTCGAAGAAGCGGCATCGCGGCTTCCCTGGAATGCGCCCTCGGCCAAGAGCGATGACCAGCCGCTCTATCGCCGCATGCTCGGCATCCTGACCGGCGGCAAGGGCTGAGCGTTAGACCCCCTCCCTATCCTCCCCCGCAAAGGGGGAAGGGGGAGAGCAAGCTCAAGAGCCCGTCGTGACCCGTAAGTGATGAGATGAAGTCACTCGATGCTGCGCTTGGGCGAGCGCCCATGCGAGGAGTGCAGCATGCCTTCCGCACCGTAGCGGTGCAGGCTCGCGCCATGCTTGCGCAGCCAAACCCTCGCCTCCTCATGGCGCGACATGGTGCGCTCGACCACGGACCAGAATCGTGGGCCGTGATTCATATGCGCAAGATGGGCGACCTCATGCGCGGCGAGATAATCGAGCACGAAGGGCGGGGCGAGAACGAGACGCCAGGAGAAGGACAGCGCGCCGGTGGTCGAGCAGGAGCCCCACCGCGTGGTCTGATCGCGCACAAAGATGCGGGCAGGCGTGAGGTCGAGCCGGTTGGCGTGCACCGTCACCCGCGCGCGGAGATCCTGATGCGCCTGCCGCTTCAGCCAGTCGAGCAGCCGGCGTGGCGCGTGCTCGGTCTCGCCGGCGACCAAGAGGCGCGGCAGTCTGCGGATTGGCAACCTCGCGCCTTGCGGCCATGCAGGCGCGATCTTCGTGTCTTCCGCCGCTTCGATCCACACCACGCCGCGACGCCGAAGCGAACCGGCGAAGCGGAGCATGTGGGCGAAGCCGCGCAACGGGACGATCGCGCCATGGGTGAAGGGCACGGGCTCCGATAGTCCAGCGACCCGCTCCTTTAGCCAATCCAGATGTCGCGACAGAAACTCATCGGCGTCGGCGAAACTCGAATAGACCGGCATGGTGAGGATCGCGCCGCGGCGCGCTTCGCTGACCTGCAGGCTGAATCGGCGCGCGCGTGAGCTCCGCCGCAGCAGGATTGGCAGCCCTAATCCTTTGACCTTAACCTCAATGGTCTCCCCGTTGCCGGGCTTTAGACGCTTAAGCATGACACGCTCCCTGCGCCGATCGAGTTATTCCTCGACTCGACGGGGGTCAGACTAGCACAGGCGTCGCGGGAGGCGCCTCTAGCTTTAAGCCTTGCGGCTGAAGAATCGCGCCAAGAGCCCTCTGCGGCGCTGGTGCAACGCAATAAAATCCCGGATTTTCGGCAGGATTTCGGCGCGGAATCGGGCCCCGTTGAAAACACCGTAATGACCGGCACCGGGCTGCAAATGGTGCTGCCGTTTGGAGGTTGGGAGGTTGTTGCACAAAATATGTGCAGCGAAGGTCTGGCCGATCCCGGTAATGTCGTCCTTCTCGCCCTCAACGGTCATCAGCGCCACCCGCCGGATCTTGCCCGGATCGACGGGGCGCCCCCGGTGGCGCATCTCGCCCTTGGGGAGGGCATGCTCAATAAAGACGGTGTTGATGGTCTGCAAATAGTACTCCGCTGTCAGGTCCATGACGGCAAGGAACTCGTCGTAAAATTCGCGGTGCTTGTCCGCGGAATCGCCGTCGCCCCGGATCAAATTGTGGAACAGATGGCGGTGGGCGGTGATGTGGCGGTCGAGATTCATGCCCATGAAGCCGCTCAGTTGCAGGAACCCCGGATAGACCGGACGCATCATGCCCGGATGGGGCCAAGGGACCTGCGTGATGACGTTTCGCTCGAACCAGTCAAGCTTGCGGTCTTGAGCGAAGCAATTCACCTCGGTCGGACTCACCCTCGCATCGATCGGACCAGCCATGAGAATCATCGAGCGCGGAACGCAGCGATCGCGCACCGCCTCCATCAGCGCCACGGCGGCGAACACCGGGACGGTTGGCTGGCAGACCGCCATCACATGCACATTGCCCCTGCAATACCTAATAAACTCAACGACATAGTCGATGTAGTCATCGAGATCGAAAGGACCGGCGGAGCGGGGTATGCGGCGCGCGTCCTCCCACTCGGTGATGTAGACCTCGTGATCGGGCAGCATGTCGCGCACGGTGCCGCGCAACAGCGTCGGGAAGTGCCCCGCCATCGGCGCCACGATCAGCACGTTGCTGTCCTGGCGGCGTCTCTTTTCCGGGATGTCCCGCTCGAAATAGAGGAGGTTGCAAAACGGCTTCGCAATCAGTCTCCGCTCGCTGACGGCGACCTCGCCTCCGTCGACCCAAGTGGTCGGAATGTCCCAGGCAGGCTTGCGGTAGCGCCGCGTGGTGCGCTCGAATAGCTCAAGCGCCGCCGCCGCGCTCCGGCCAAGCGTGGTATGCGAGGCGGGGTTCAGCGGATTGCGAAACAACAGCCGATAGGCTTCCGCCGCTGCCCGCGCAGGGCTCAACGCCGCCTGGTTAAGTTCGAATAAATGGTAAAGCATGGATCGACCTCCTGCTCATGGTGCAGCCCATGATGCTGCATTGCAAACTGCAATGGCGATTCTATGTTGCGATGCAACGACAAACGGCCGCGGGAGCAAATAGGCCGCGCGGCTAAAGGAAGCGGCTGAGCTTCTCCGCCATGTCTTCCGCGCTTGTGCCGTAAGCGAAATGGGCCAAATATTTGCCTTGCGGGTCCATGAGATAGACCAGCGCCGAATGGTCGACGCTGTAGTCGCTGGGCGACGCCTTATTCTCAACTTTGGTATAACTGACCCGATAGGCCTTGGCCGCGGCGGCAATTGCCTCGGGCGACCCCGTGAGCCCGACGAAACTGGGCCCGAAGCTCTTCACGTAGTCGGCCATGGCCTTGGGCGTATCCCGCCCTGGGTCGAGGGTGACGAAGATCGGCACCAGTTTGGCCGCTTTGTCGCCAAGCCTATCCAGCGCCTGGGCGATGACCTGAAGTTCGGCGGGACAAATGTCCGGGCAATGGGTGAAGCCGAAGAAGACCAACATATAGCGGCCGCGGAAGTCCCGGTCGGTGACCGTCTTGCCGTCCGCACCGACAAGAGAAAAAGGTCCGCCGATAAGCGCGGTGCCCGACGATTCGACGATGGCGCCATGCGGGGTGGTGACGAGCAAGACCGCGGCCCCGGTCAACGCGCCGATCGTGAATCCAGCGATGATGAAGGAGAGGAGCCGAGCTTTCATTTATTCACCGAGCTGCAGCAGGGACCCATTGATCCGGGCTCTCTGCAAGAACCAGCGGAACGCCATATAACCGACCAGGAGATAGATGGCATTGAGGGCAAGCGCCCACCAAAGCTCGCTCGCGTTGAACGTGCCGTGCAGCAGGATCGCGCGCATGCCCTCGAAGACATGGGTCGGCGGCAACGCAAGCGCAACCGGCTGCAGCCAGTCCGGCAGCACTGCCACGGGATAGTAAACGCAGGACAGCGGGAGAAGCACGAAGGCGAGCGACCAGGCGAACTCTTCAGCGCCAAGGCCGTAGCGCAAGATGACGCCCGCGGACAGCAGCCCAAGCGACCAGCTCGTCAGGACGAGTACGGCAAAGAAGGGGATCAGCGCCAGTCCGAGATCGAGCAGATTGAAGCCGAAGATGAAATAGGCGGCAACGGCGACCGGCACCATGCTGACGCCGAGGCGGATCAGGCTCCAGACGCTCAAGGCGGCGACGAGCTCAAAGGGCCGGAGCGGGCTCGTCAGCAAATTCCCCAGATTGCGCGCCCACATCTCCTCGATGAAGGTCGTGGAGAAGCCGATCTTCGAGCGGAAAAGAATGTCCCAGAGCAGCACCGAGCCGATCAACACGCCCGCGGCTTGCGCCAGCGGGCTAGTAGTGCCGGCCAGATATTTTTGCAGGAATCCCCAAGTGAGCATCTGCAGGAAGGGCCAGTAGATGAGCTCGACCAGCCTGATGCCGGAGCTGCGCAGGAGGTAGGTGTAGCGCCGGACCATTGCGCCGATGCGGCGGAGCGAGGCGCGAAGGCCGCTCGGCGGCAGGATGACGGGGACGGCGCCGGACTGAGTTGAAATCGCGCTCATGATATTTTCCGCGCGCGAGCGTCGGCCGGCGCGAGCTTTCCTTGCACCGCGTGCCGCGAGCGGCCGCGGACGACGTCGAGGAACACGTCCTCGAGCGTTTCGCGGCCGTAAGTTTCGATCAGCGCTTTCGGGGCTTCGTCCTCCAGAATGCGGCCGGCGTCGAGCATAATGACGCGGTCGGCAAGACGCTCCACTTCCGCCATGTTGTGGGAGGCGAGCAGGATCGTGGCGCCACGGGCATGGGCGTAGTCCTTCAGCTTTTGCCTGATCCAGTCCGCCGTGTCCGGATCGAGCGAGGCGGTCGGCTCGTCGAGTAGCAACAGCTCGGGCGCATTCAGCAGCGCCTTGGCGAGCCCGACGCGGGTCTTCTGACCGGCTGACAACTTGCCGGTGTCGCGGTCGAGCAGCTGGGTGATCTGCAAATCTTCGGCAAGGAAGTCGATGCGCTCGGACACGTTGGCAACGCCATAAAGGCCGCCATAGACGGTCAGGTTCTGGCGTACGGTGAGCCGCATCGGCAGGTCGACATAGGGGCTCTGGAAATTCAGCCGTTCGGCGACCCCATAGCGGTCTCGGCTCATATCGGCGCCGAACACCCGGACCTCGCCGGAGGTCGGCACCACGAGCCCAAGCAGCATGGCGATGGTCGTGGTCTTGCCGGCGCCGTTGCCGCCAAGCAGCGCCACCGTGGTCCGCGGCTCAAGCGTGAAGCTGATGCTGTCCACGGCCGTCACCGTGCCGTAAACCTTGGTGAGGTTCTTGACCGCGACGGGGATCGTTTCGGCGGGTTGCAGCGAATTGCTAACTCTCTCGTCCATGGTTAGCGCCTGCCCGCGCGCTTTGTCCGAATTATGGCTGCTTGCGCCATGCTAAACTTCACCTATGAGCGCCCTCGACAATAGTCAAACGGCCCCGCGAACGACGACGCGGGACTGGCTCCGGCGTGGCGAGAGCCGGTTGCGGTTGCAGACCATCGTCAGACTCCGCTGGCTCGCCGTGCTCGGCCAGAGCACGACCGTGATCATCGTCTATTGGGTGATGGGGATCGATCTGCCGATCGGCGGCTGCTTCGCCGTGATCTCGCTGTCGGCATGGCTCAACGTTGCGCTGCGCATCCGCTATCCCGCGAGCCAGCGGCTGAAAAGCCATTACGCCTTCCTGATGCTGGGCTACGACGTTCTCCAGCTCGGCGCGCTGCTCTACCTGACCGGCGGCCTTGAGAACCCATTCGCCTTCCTGCTCATCGCGCCGGTCACGGTGTCGGCCTCGGCCCTGCCGCCGCGCGTCACGGTGGCACTTGGCGGGCTCGCCATCGTCGTCGCGACGGTGCTCACGAAATTCCGTCACCCGCTGCCGTGGTTTCATCATTCGACGTTCTTTCTCCCCTTCCCTTACCTGATGGGTGTCTGGGCGGCGCTCGTCTCGGGGATCCTGTTCATCGGCTTCTACTCCTGGCGCACGGCGGAGGAAGCCCGCCGCATGGCCGGAGCTTTGGCGGCCGCGGAATTGGTGCTCGCCCGCGAGCAGAAGCTTTCGGCCTTGGATGGGCTCGCCGCCGCTGCGGCGCATGGGCTCGGCACCCCGTTGGCAACCATCGCCGTCGTGGCCAAGGAGCTGTTGCGCAATGCGGGGCCGGCCGACCCCCACTATGACGATCTGCTGCTGCTCCGGGCGCAGGCCGAGCGGTGCCGCACGATCCTCGGCGAGCTTGCCGGCATGGGCGAGCAGCATGACTTCATCGTCTCGCGCCTGGCCCTCAGCCATCTCATCGAGGAGGCCGTGGCGCCGCATCGGCTCGTCGCGGTGCCGATCGAAGTGACCGCCGCCCCCGGGGCCGGGACGACGCCAGGCGCTCCGGGCGCGCAAGAGCCGGTGACGCAGCGGAACCCAGGCGTGATCTACGGTCTCGGCAACCTCGTGGAGAACGCGATCGATTTCGCCGCAAGCGAGGTCGAGGTGAAGGCAAGCTGGTCCGAGGCCGAGGTCAGGATCGAGATCGCCGACGACGGCGAAGGCTTCCCGCCGAGCGTACTCGAGCAGCTTGGCGAGCCCTTCATCACCACGCGGCCGGGCCATGGCCGGAACGCGGAGGAGCTCGACGAGCATGTCGGCATGGGTCTCGGCTTTTTCATTGCCAAGACGCTGCTGGAACGCTCCGGCGCGCGGCTTGAGCTCGCCAACCGGGGGCTGCCGCCGGGCGGTGCCGTGGTCACGGTGGTTTGGCCGAGGACGAAGTTCGAGCAGACCTCGGAGACGTTAGAGTGGCGGAAGGAGCCCGTAGGTTAACGGTGCGGCCAGGTCGCCCCGACAAAGCATGGGCGCGGCTTGCGCAAGGGCATGGGAAGGGTCACTTTCCCCTGCGGGTTGTGCCCCCTTAGCCTTACGGAAAGGTAACTTGCAGGCAGGCTCGAGGGTGTAGGAGGCTCTGGAAATGGACGCTCAACAGGCTTGGCCAGTGCCCCAGGACAACACGCTCCTCATCGTCGACGACGATAGCGCCTTCCTCGCGCGGCTCGCGCGCGCCATGGAGACCCGCGGCTTCGAGGTCGAGACGGCGCCGACCGTCGAGGAGGGGCTGTCGTCGCTCCGCCGCCGGCCGCCGGCATTCGCCGTGGTCGACATGCGTCTCGAAGACGGCAGCGGCATCGACGTCATTGCGGCGCTGAAGGACCTGCGCCCGGAAGCGCGCGCGGTCGTGCTCACCGGCTACGGCAATATTGCCACGGCGGTGACCGCGGTGAAGCTCGGCGCCGTCGATTATCTTGCCAAGCCCGCCGACGCCGACGACATCTATCAGGCGCTCGTTGCGCCCTCGAACGCCAAGGCACCGCCGCCGGAAAATCCGATGTCGGCCGACCGGGTGCGCTGGGAGCATATCCAGCGCGTCTATGAGCTTTGCAACCGCAACGTCTCGGAGACGGCACGGCGGCTCAACATGCACCGCCGGACGCTACAGCGCATCCTCGCCAAGCGCGCCCCGAAATAGCTCCCCGCTATTCCCTATCGTTCGTCATACCGGCGGCTGCCTAGATCTTGATGCGGCAGGCGGGGTCGAGATGCAGCTGTAGCCTAAGCGCCGCGGCGTGGGCGAAGGTAAGCATCATGGCTTTCCGCCGCGCCGCGCTCAACCGCTCCTCGAGAGGCTCGCGCATCAACTGAGCGCCGTAGCGGTCGGCGAGGATCAGACCCGTTTCTCCGGGGAGCACGTGGCACGGGAAGTCGGGCGCCACGGCGAAATAGAGCCGGTCGCAATAGGGCTGGTATTCGGGCCATTTGCCGTCGGCCTGAAAGTCGATCAGGCAGGACTTGATCTCGACGATCCAGATGTCGCCGCCGGGCGCGAGCGCCACCACGTCGGCGCGCCGGCCATTGGCGAGGCCTAGCTCGGTGACTACCGCATGGCCGAGCGCACGAAGCGCGCGGCAGACGCCGCGTTGCAGCTCGGCGGCCACCGCCGATTGCCGCCCGTCGAACGCCAAAACGGGTTCTTCGGCGCCGGCACCAATTTCCAACAAGGAAGACTTCATCAGGAACACATTCCGCTTCACGGTGTTGTGCATGCTTAACCATTTCGCGTTGCGGAACAAGCTGGTACTTCTGACGTTTAGCGCTTGCACATGAGGCCTGCTCCGCCTGTCCTGACTGGCCAAAATGTGGGATCGGTTCCGAGGGAGAGGTTGATGAGCGCGCAGGAAGCTGCCCTGCTGGAGGAGACCCCCCGGACCGAGACCGCGTCCCCTTCCCTTAACGATCGCCTGGCCGCCACGCGCCAACTCTCCACCGAGCTCGCGCGTCCCTTGAGCGATGAGGACCAGGTCGTCCAGGCCAATGACGATGCCAGTCCCACCAAATGGCATCTCGCCCACACCACTTGGTTCTTCGAAGCCTTCGTGCTGAAGCCCTTTGCTTCGGGCTACCGCGTGTTCGACGAAAGTTTCGAATATTGCTTCAACTCCTATTATGAGAGCGTCGGCCCGCGCCTGCCGCGCGCCAAGCGGGGACTGTTGACGCGGCCGTCGGGCGATCAAGTCCGCGCCTATCGTAACCATGTAGATGCGGCGCTGGCAAATTTCTGCGCGAGCGGTAACATGCCGCCCGCGGCGCAAGCGCTGATCGAGCTCGGCGTCAATCACGAGCAACAGCATCAGGAGCTTCTGCTCACCGACATTTTGAGCCTGTTCGCGAGCGAGCCGCTGAAGCCCGCCTACGCCCGCGCAAGCCCAAGCGTCGCCGTGGCGGAGGCCGCGCCGCTCGATTTTGTCGCCTTCGACGGCGGCATTCTCGAAATTGGTCATGACGGCGATGGCTTCGCCTATGACAATGAGGGGCCACGCCACCAGGCGCTCATTCGCCCCTTCAAGCTCGCCAACCGTTGCGTGACCAATGGAGAGTGGATCGCGTTCATCGAGGACGGCGGCTATGCAACGCCTGTGCTCTGGCTCGCCGATGGCTGGGCCACCGTCAAAGCCCAAGGCTGGACGGCGCCGCTCTATTGGGAAGAGGCCGAGGGCGGCTTCATGCAGATGAGCCTGTTGGGCTACCGGCCGGGCGCTCCGGGCGCGCCGGTGTGCCATGTCAGTTATTACGAGGCCGATGCTTTTGCCCGCTGGGCCGGCTACCGGCTCCCCACCGAGTTCGAGTGGGAGGTGGCCGCAGGCAGCGTGGCCTTAGCGGGACGGACGCTCGGCGGCGGTCATTTGCGCCCCGTGCGGGCTGAGGCGCGGAAGCCCCACTCCCTCGATCAAATCTATGGCGATGTGTGGGAATGGACGGTAAGCGCCTACCTCCCCTATCCGGGCTTCAAGGCCGCACCCGGCGCCGTCGGCGAGTACAACGGCAAGTTCATGTGCAATCAGTTCGTGCTCAGGGGCGGCTCCTGCGCCACGCCGGAAGGCCATATCCGCAAGACCTATCGCAACTTCTTCTATCCCCATCAGCGCTGGCAGTTTATGGGCCTCCGGCTGGCTGCCGACCAGTGATGGAGCGGACCCTCCCCTACCCCCTGGCCGAAGAGCAGGCGCGGGGCTCGGTGTCACCTTCGCCTAGCCCCGATGCCGCGCTTGGCGACTTTGCGCGAGCCGTGCTGCAAGGTTTTGCGCACAAGCCCCGCAGCCTCCCATGCCGGTTCTTCTACGACGCCCGCGGCTCGGCGCTGTTCGAGGAGATCACGCAGCTTCCGGAGTATTACCCGACGCGCGTGGAGACCGCGCTGCTCGAGGCCCATGGCGCGGAGATCGCGGGTCTGATGGGCGGGGCCCGTCTCCTTGTCGAATTCGGCTCCGGATCGGGCCGCAAGACGAGCTTGCTGCTGAACGCGCTCCATCGCGTCGAAACCTATATTCCCATCGACGTCGCCGGCGAGAGCCTGGAAGAGGCCGCCGAATGGCTCGCAGAGCGGCATGACGGCCTTGCCATCAGGCCGCTCGTCGCGGACTTCACCACGACCCGCGCGCTGCCGGTGATCGCCCGGCGCAGGCGGAAGCTCGGCTTCTTCTCCGGCTCGACCATTGGCAATCTCAGCCACGCCGAGGCAAGAGCCTTTCTCGCCAATGCCGCGCGATTGCTTGGGAAGGCGAGCGCCTTTCTCATCGGCGTCGATCTGAAGAAGGACCCGGCGATCCTGCTTCCCGCCTATAACGACAGGCGCGGGATCACGGCCGCCTTCAACCTCAACCTGCTCGCCCGCATCAATCGCGAGCTGGCTGGGGATATCGATCTCGATCGCTTCGCCCATGACGCAATCTATGGTGAGGCAAGCGGCCGCATCGAGATGCATCTCGTCAGCTTAAGCCGCCAAACGGTGCGCGTGCTTGGGCAGACATTCAGCTTCGCCAAAGCTGAGCGCATCCACACCGAGAACTCGCATAAATATTCGGTCGAGGAGTTCCAGGCCTTGGCGCGGAGTGCTGGCTGGACGCCGGCCCACGCCTGGACCGACAAGGACCAGCTGTTCAGCCTGCATCTCTTGCGCCGCGATTAGCCCTGCCGCCTTCGGCTTGCCAGCATGCGTGCCGGCGGGGCATGGTGCCGGCAAAGGCGCAAGCAGGGTGATGTTTCATGTCTGATCTTCCTTCCGGCAATGCGGTGATCGGCCAATCCGGCGGCCCTACCGCCGTGATTAACCAGTCGCTAGTGGGCGTCATCGAAGGCCTGAAGAGAGGTCTCTGCGCCACCGGCCACGCGAAGCTTGTGCTGGGCATGCGCCATGGCGTGCGCGGGCTGGTCAAGGGCGGCGATGACGGGCTCGTGGACCTGACCAATATCGCGGCCGACCGGCTGGAGCGCCTCGCGGGCACGCCGTCAGCGGCGCTTGGCTCCACCCGCGACAAGCCCGACGAGGCCTATTGCCAGCGCATCCTCGACGGCTGCCGCAAGCATGACATTCGCTATTTCTTCTATATCGGCGGCAACGATAGCGCCGACACCTGCCGCATCGTCAGCGAAAAGGCGGCGGAGGCGCACTACGAGCTTCGCTGCTTTCACGTGCCGAAGACCATCGACAACGATCTCCTGGAGAACGACCACACGCCGGGATTTCCCTCAGCCGCACGCTACGTGACGCTCGCGCTGATGGGCGACGCGCTCGACAATGCTAGCCTCGGGGGCATAAAGATCAACGTCATCATGGGGCGGAACGCGGGCTTCCTCACCGCTGCCGCCTCGCTTGCGCGCAGGGCCGCGAGCACGGGCGCCGGCCCTTCCGATCGGCTTGCCCCGCATCTCATCTATCTGCCAGAGGTGCCCTTCTCCACCGACGCCTTCCTCGCCGATGTCGAGGCGGTCTACGTCAAGCTCGGGCGCTGCCAGATCGCGGTCAGCGAAGGTATCCGCGACGACAAGGGTCAAGAGATCGGACCGAAGCTGATGCGTGGGCCAAGCGAGGTGGATGCGCACGGCAATGTGCAGCTCTCGGGGTCGGGCGCGCTCGGCGACGGGCTCGCCGATCTCGTCAGGTCGGGCCTCACCCCCAAAGGCGGCAAGGCGCCTCGGGTGCGCGCCGATACCTTCGGCTACATCCAGCGCTGCTGGCCGCATCCCTCGCCAATCGATGCGCAGGAAGCGCGTGAGGTCGGCCGCTATGCCGCCGAGCTTGCCGCCAAAGGCGAGACAAACGCCTCCGTGATTCTGATCCGCACCAGCAACGCGCCCGGCGCTTATAAGAGCGCACGCGGCCGCGCCGACCTCTCGGCGGTGGCAAGACGCTCGCGTCATATGCCGCCGAAGTTCATCTTAGGATCGAATGATGTGAGCGCCGCCTTCCACGACTACTGCCGCCCGCTGCTCGGCGAGCTGCCCCAGCTCGAACGGCTGTAGGGGCTCCCTACTCGACCAGCTCGCGCACATAGGTGGGAAGCGCGAAGGCCGCGACATGGACGTCGGGGCGCCAATAGCGCGTGGGGAAAGCGCCCGCTTCCGCGTAGCGCCGCTCGATGGCGTCGTGGCGGAGGTGCCGCAGATCCGTATCGTCCGTGGCCCAGCCATAGGACATCGGGCCGCCGAAATAGCTGGGCGTAGTGGCAAGATAGGCAAATGCGTCGTCGAACAGGTCACGGAAGAAGCCCACGCTCTGCCTAAGCTCCGGCCCTTGCAGGAACGGTAGCCCGTTCTGAGTGACCAGCACGCCGCCATCGGCCAGCGCCCGCCGGCAGTCGGTATAGAATTCGCGGGTGAAGAGCACGGCGCCAGGCCCGATGGGGTCGGTGGAATCGATCATGATCACGTCGAAGCGCTCTTCGGTCTCCGCCACGAGCTTGGTCCCGTCGGCGATGACGATCCGCGTGCGCGGATCGTCGAAGGCGCCGGCCGAAACTTCAGGGAAATGCTGGCGGCAAAGATCTATCACGCTGCGATCAATCTCGCAGAGCGTCACGCTCTCCAGTTCGGGATGCCGCAGCGCCTCGCGCAGAACTCCGCCATCACCGCCGCCGACGATGAGCGCCTTGCTTACCCGCCCATGAGCGAACAGCGGCACATGCGACATCATCTCGTGATAGACGAACTCGTCCCTGGTCGAGAGCTGGACCACACCGTCCAGCATCATCACCCGCCCGAACTCGAGCGTCTCGAAGATGATCAGGTGCTGATGCTCGGTCTCGCTGTCGAAGAGAACGCGGTCCGCCTTCAGGCGGCAGCGGAAACCGCGGTGCAGCGTCTCTTCGACCCAGCGTTCCATCGATGTATGTCCTTGCCGCGCATTTGCTCTTTGACCACCACCCTTTGAGGCGAGAATGCCTCTTTAAGAACGTCGATCGTTCTTCGCGGGCTGGTTTGGCCGCACATGAACACATCGAGCGCGGCATAGCCGTATTCGGGCCAGCTATGGATCGAGATGTGCGATTCGGCGAGCACAGCCACACCAGACACTCCGCCATTCGGCTCGAAGTGATGAAGGTGGATGTGCAGGAGCGTAGCTCCGGCGACCTCGACGCAGCGTCGAAGCGTCGCTTCGATGTGCTCTATGTCGTCGAGCCGTTCCGCCCGAACCAAATCGATGATGAGATGAGTACCCGCATAACGGACCCCATCGCGCTCACAGAAAAAGTCCTTGCGCTCGTCTCCTTCCGGAGCGATGCGCGTGTAATCCGATTCTTCCGTTTGGGCGGTGCTTGAACCATGATCCAAGTCCATCCCCAATTGGAAGAGGGCGTCACCATTCATGGCGTCCTCCCCAACCAGCAGATGTCCAGTTACAACGAGTCGCGCTATGTACACCCATGCAGCAGCGATGCAAGAAGTTTTTGGCCAAGCGGCGCTGACGACTGAGTAGACATGCTCACGGAGCGCGCGGAGAGAGAACGCAACGCCTCTAGCAGACACGCCGCCAGACCCGCTTGGCGGGACGAAACAAGGTTGATCGTCATGCGCCGGCTTGTAATGGAGCGAGTTCCAGCCTGTCTCTCCGTCCTCGCCCTCTTCGCCGCGCTTGCCGCTGCTGCGGCGCCGGCTTGGAGCGAAGAGCTGCCGCAGCTCGGCATCGCGCTTGCCGCGAGTTCCGTCTCGGGCCTCTCCTCCGGTGCCTATATGGCGGGCCAGATCGAGCTTGCCCATTCCAAGGACGTGGTCGGCGCCGGCATCGTCGCCGGCGGACCCTTCGCCTGCGCCGAGACCGCATCGAGCCAGCTGTTTCCCTATTGGCCGCTGGTGCTGTGGCAGAACGCCTCGCAGGCGGCGAACGCTTGCATGCAGGTGGACTGGGGCGCGCCGGATACCGACGCCCTCGCCAAGCGCGCCAAGGAGCTCGCTTTGGCCGGCAAGATCGATCCGCTCGACGGTGTTGCCGACGACAAGGTCTATCTGTTCTCGGGCAACGAGGATCAAACTGTCCGCCGCGACGTGGTGGAGGCCGCCAAGCTTTTCTATAAGGCGGCGGGCGTGCCGGACGCGAGCGTCGCGCTGGTCGAGAAGGAAGGTGGCCATGCCTTCTTGACCGAGTCCGAAGGCACGGCTTGCGGGCTCTCCAAGGACCCTTATGTCAGCGACTGCGACTACGATCAGGCGGAGGCGATCCTGGAATGGATCTACGGTCCCCTCGCCTCTCCGGCGCCGACTCCAACCGGACAGTTCATCACCTTCGACCAGTCCGCCTTCGACAAGACCCCGCCTGACGGGCTCGCCCAGGAGGGCGTGGTCTACGTGCCCGCCGATTGCGTGAGCCATCCCGGCTGCCGCCTGCATATCGCGCTGCATGGCTGCGACCAGGCCCGCGAGACCGTTGGCGACGCCTTCATTGAGGAAAGCGGATTTGCCCGCTACGCCGACACCAACCGGCTCGTGATCCTGTTTCCCCAAGTGGCCGGCAGCATGGTCAACCCGCATGGCTGCTGGGACTGGTGGGGCTATACCGACATCGATTATCTCGGCAAGGACGCGCCGCAAATCGAGGCCATCTGGGGCATGGCGCAAGGTCTGGCGATGCAGCCTTGAGCGACAGGCAGCCCATGGGATCCATGATGCGCCTAGAAGCGCGCGGTTTGCTGACGGTGATCGAGGACAAGGCAGGCTTATGAGGAGAGCGCCTAAGGAAGGCGACATTGGTTTGGCCGAAGCACCCTGTGGCTCCGACCTCCATGCCCAAGCCTTGCGGCTGCGCGAGGCGATCTTGCGCCGGCCGCTCGGCCTTCCGCTCACAGAGGAGGAAATCGCCGACGATGCAGGCCGGAGGCATTTCTGCGCCGTGGCAGACGGTGCCGTGGTCGCGTCCGTCTCCTTCAAGCCTTTGGGCCCGCATACGCTGCAACTCAAGCAAATGGTCGTGGCGGAAGACCGGCAGCGTGAGGGGCTCGGGGCGCGGCTACTCGCATATGCCGAGGACTGGGCGCGCCGCGTAGGCTATGGCGTAATCATTCTGAACGCCCGCATCGGCGCCGAAGAGTTCTACACGGGGCTCGGCTATCGGTGCGAAGGCGATGTCTTCGACGAGGATACGATCCCGCATATCAGGATGACAAAGCGCCTCGGCTGAGCGACGACCGGAGTGACATCGAGGCCGGCAGCCCCCATGGCGGGGCCCTATCAAGACTGAGGTAGATCGTGATGAAGGCGATATGGCGCGGCCAGGTGATCGCGGAGAGCAATCGAACCATCGAGGTGGACGGCTACCATTATTTCCCGCGTGACAGCGTCCGCATGGATTTGCTCCGGCAGGCGCCGAAGAGCGGAAGCGATCTCGCCTGCCCGCACGGCGTCCAGTTCTACGACGTCGTCGCCGAGGGCACCACGCAGAGCGAAAGATCGGCGTGGTCTTACGAAGCGCCTCGCAACTCGATGCGCCATGTCGATCATTGGATCGGATTCTGGGACGACATCGACATCATGTCATCGTAGCCTATGCTGGCAGCATCTTGCTCCCGCGTGGAGCAACGTTTCGGACTTGGGGAGGAGGATTCATGAGCTTGGCGGTGGGCGACAAGGCGCCGGACTTCACCATGCCGACCGACGGCGGCGGGGAGGTTTCGCTGAAAGCCCTGAAGGGCAAGACGGTGGTGCTCTATTTCTATCCGAGGGACGACACGCCGGGCTGCACGACGGAGGCCTGCGCCTTCCGCGATTCGCTGCCCGACTTTTCCAAGGCCAAGGCTGTGATCATTGGCGTCTCGAAGGATTCGGTCGCGAGCCACGACAAGTTCAAGACCAAGTTCAAGCTCCCCTTCCCGCTCGCCTCCGACGCGGACGGCGAGGTCTGCGAGGCCTATGGCGTGTGGGCGCAAAAGAGCATGTACGGGAAGACGTACATGGGCATCGAGCGCTCGACCTTCCTCATCGACGATAAGGGCGTCGTCCGCGATATTTGGCGCAAGGTGAAGGTGGACGGCCACGCCGCCGAGGTGCTGAAGGCCGCGGAGGCGCTGGGGTAGCGCCAGGAGCGCAACTCTGGAAGTCGTCATGGCGATGAAAGCGCTCGCGGCGAGAGCGAGGAGCGGCTCTATCTGCTCAATGCCTGGCGCGACTCGCCGCTTTACACGGAGCGCGAACGGGCGGCGCTTGCCGGACGGAGGCTGTCATCCTCGTCGCGGAAACCCATGTGCCCGATGCAGCGGTGACGTCAGCCAATGCGGCGGCGTGAGAACACGCCCAGACGGCTCCAGCGAACAAGTATCCGATACCAGGCGCATCGATCCATTAGCGACATCGCCTATGCGTCCGGTTTCTCCAACCCGTCGCATTTTACGCGCCGGTTCAAAGACACACCTTCGGCGCCACGCCCGGCGAGTTTCGCCGGCGTCGAGTTTGATTTTTGCCGGTCGGCACGCAGGCTTTCGGCTCACACGATGGTCTTGGCGTAGAGGTCCGTGCGGCGGTCGCGGAAAAAGCCCCACTCGGCGCGGTAGCGCTCGATCTCCGACAGGTCGAAGCTGTGCACCAGCACGCCTTCGTCCCTCTCGCCGAAGCTCTCAACCCGCTCGCCTTTGTGATCGGCGATGAAGGAATGGCCGTAGAATGTCTGGTTTACGCCGTCGTTCTCCTCCGACCCGATCCGGTTCGCGGCCACGACGGGCACGGCGTTGCAGACCGCGTGGCCCTGCATCGCGCGGCGCCATTGTTTATGGGTGTCGAGGTTCAGGTCGTAGGGCTCCGAGCCGATGGCCGTCGGGTAGAACAGCACCTCGGCGCCTTGCAGCACCATGGCGCGCGCCGCTTCGGGGTACCACTGGTCCCAGCAAATGCCGACACCGATGGTGCCGTGCTTCGTCTTCCATGATTTGAAGCCAGTGTCGCCGGGGCGAAAATAATATTTCTCCTGATAGCCAGGACCGTCGGGGATATGGCTCTTGCGGTAGAGGCCGAGGATCTCGCCGCCGGCATCGGTTATCGCCACGCTGTTGTAATAGCGCGGTCCATCTCGTTCGAAGAAGGAGATGGGAATGACCACTTGCAGCTCCTTCGCCAACTTTTGCAGCGCCAGCACGCAAGGGTGCTCGCTCGCGGGATAGGCGGTCTCGAACCATTTCGGATTCTGCTGCGTGGGGAAATAGATGCCCTGGAACAGCTCCGACGGCAGGATCACTTGCGCGCCGCGCTTCGCCGCCTCGCGGATCAAGCCTTCCGTCTTGGCGATGTTGGCTCCCATGTCGTGCCCATAGGCCGCTTGCAGGCCCGCGACGGTGATCGTGCGCTTCGTCATCTAGAGGGGCTCTTGTTGCGTGATGCAGTGGAACGACCCGCCGCCCGCATCGCCTGCGCCGAGCAGGCCGCGCGACGAGACGCCCACGAGTTTGTGGCCGGGAAACACCCCTCGTAAGGCTTCGAGTGCTGAACCCTCGTTATGCGTTCCATAGACGGGCACGACCACGACGCCGTTAGCGATGACGAAATTCATGTGCGAGGCGGGAGAAACTTCGCCCAAGGCGTTGCGATATAACCCGACGCCGGGGATGCGGCTGATTTCGAGCTTGCGGCCGCCAGCATCCGTCGCGGTTTCGAGGGTATGCGCGATTCTGTCCAGGGTTTCCGCGTTCGGATCATCGGCGCCGGCAGGGGATTGGCAGACCACGCGGCCCGGACCCACGAAGCGGGCGATGTTGTCGATATGGCCGTCGGTGTGGTCGTTCTTGAGACCTTCGTCGATCCAGATGATTTTCTTCGCAGCCAGGGCGTCGCGGAGCGCCGCTTCCGCTTGCCCCTTGCTCCAACCGTTGCGATTGGGGTTCAGCAGCGTCTGCCGGGTGGTCAGGATCGTGCCTTGGCCGTCATGGTCGACCGCGCCGCCTTCGAGCACGAAGCCGAAGCTTAGCGTGGGCGTGCCGGCAAGCTGCGCGATGTCGTCGCCTATGCGCGCGTCATCGGGGAGACCAAACTTGCCACCCCAACCGTTGGTCTTGAATCTGAGGGCGATCGCGCCGCGAGGCGTGCGCGCAAAGATGGGGCCCGTGTCGCGCAGCCAGATGTCCCCATACTTCGCGGGGACAATATCGGCGGCCCCGCCGACGGCCTTCCGCGCCGACGCCTCGGCCTCCGAACCGTTCACCAGCAGCCGAACCTTGTTGCCTTCGCTCAAGGCCCGCACCATCGCCGCAACGTCGCGGCGCGGCGCCTCCAGATCGCCGTTCCATTGGGACGCGCCGGCCGGCCATGCCGTCCAGATGGCCTTCTGCGGCGCCCATTCCCCAGGCAGGGAGATCGTTTTTTCGGTCACGGCAATGCTCATGCCGCCCTATAAGGGATCCCCACCGCAACGGATCAAGCGGCAAAGCGCTTATTAGATGCCGGGCGCAACGCGTCGTTGACGGCGACCTGGACGTTGTAGCCCACGACACCGGAGCCTCGGCCGCTCGTCGCCAGCGATGGTTCCTGCCGATCGGCGCTGTCGAGTTGGTGCAGATAGCGGGTGACGCTCTCCTCGATCTGCGCCATGCGCCGCTCCATCTTCGCGCGTGTGAAGTTCTCGTCACGGTTGTTCACTGCCCTGAACTTGCTGCCATCGATCGCGACGCTGGCTTCTGTGAAGAGCCCCAGCGTGCGACAGAGCGCAACGAACCGGACGCAGACCTGACGGATGACGCGGCCGTTGTCCTTGCGGAAATCGGCGACCGTCTTGTGATCGGGAACAAGGCGCCCCGTGAGTCACATCACCTCAACGTTACGCCCGACCTCACGCTCGAGCCGGCGGCTCGACTGAACCCGGTTGAGATAGCCGTAGATGTAGAGCTTCAGCAGTACCGACGGATGATACGAAGGCCGGCCGGTTACCTCGGGATTGACCCCGCTAAACCAAAGCTCAGCCAGATCGAGTTCGTCGACAAGGACGTCGATTACGCAAACGGGATTGTCCTCGCCGATCCAGTCTTCCAGGCATTCAGGAAACAGCGTGCTCTGCCCGCGATCTGCCCCCGCAACGAAGCGCGTCATCCAATCCCCCCCCCCCAAATCGAGCAGGAATCATACCGCAAGAATCACATGAAGCAGGGCGTTTTCACACAGCCAGGGTCATTCTGCGACATCAGTGCGGCCCTCGCGGAGGTCCGCTTCGTGCTGCTTAGCGGACATATCCTGCGGACGTGCTGGATCGAACCGGACTTCGATTCGAGGTTCCGCGTTTTCTACTCTGTTCGGGCGTGCTCCTCGGTGTGAGCCTTCGCTTCCTCCCCTCATGGGACACGTCGTGTCCAGCCAATTTCGGAACCCATTAAACCGCCATTAAGGCTTTAGTAATCTGAATCGCCCGTGATAGGCGCGTCATGGCCGACGGTCATCCCCTCTTTGGCACCGTGTTCAGTTCACAGCCCGCGCAATCGCTGCTCAGCGTGAGCGCAACGCGGCTGGCGCTGGTCTTCCGCTCGCTTGTCGGGGTGACGGGAGCAGCGCCTGAGCGGGCACTACTTTACGGAACCCGGCCCTATCTAGAAGCCTATGCAGCACACACTGATCAGCGCGTGCTCAAAGATCCACATGCGGCAGTCGGTGGAAAATGGGAAGCGGTTGGGCGTCTGCAATTCGACTACTTGGTTGCGAACGGCTTGAGGCCGGATAGCAGGCTGCTCGATCTCGGCTGTGGCACTCTTCGCGGCGGACGGCACTTCATTCCTTACCTCAATCCCCTCAACTATACCGGGACGGACATTTCATTGAAGGCGATCGAATATGCGCACCGTCTTGTTAGGGACGAAAATCTCGCAGCAAGAGAACCGCGATTGATCCACCGCCGCCGAGGCGAAGCGTTCTTTGCTGACCTCGGCGATGCGCATTTCGACTTCATCTTGGCGCAGTCCGTTTTCACACATCTTCCCGCGGACGTCGTCGAGGAATGCTTTGCAAGCGTAGGGCGAGTAATGGGACCGAGCGCGGTATTCTTCTTCACATTCCAGCACGAAGCAGAACATCGCAGGAAAGATTTGAAGGACTTCGCGCATCCATCTCGACTCTTCGCCGACCTGGCCGAACGACATAATTTTCTCTTCGAGACGCGCGATGACTACAATCATCCGCGCGGGCAAACGATGGCTTCGTTGCGGCACCAATCGCTCTGCTCGCGCAGCCAGCGCCCCGGCAGCGTCTTCGCTCACTGAGGAGAGAGCGAGAGCAAGGGCCCGAGTGTCCGCTTTGGGTCTTGGTCGTGTGAAAACGCCCTGGCAGAAGCATTGACGCCTCGCGACCTCGGCGAGGTGGCCGTGTTTGGCCATTTTGCCGAGTTTGGCGGCTTTTCCCCACCGCAACGGATCAAGCGGCAAAGCGTTTAATAGATGCCGGGCGCAACGCGTCGTTGACGGCGACCTGGACGTTGTAGCCCAGACACCGGAGCCTCGGCCGCTCGTCGCCATCGAGCGGGCATCAGGGTCGGTCAGCGATATCTGCTGCTGCGGTGTGGCGAGCATCCGCGCCTGGAGCGCATGGAGGCGCTGCATCTCCTCTTTCAGCTTCGCGATCTTCTCCTTCAGGCGGGTCGTCGTGGTCGTGCACGCCAGCGATGGTTCCTGCCGATCGGCGCTGTCGAGCTGGTGCAGATAGCGGGTGACGCTCTCCTCGATCTGCGCCATGCGCCGCTCCATCTTCGCGCGTGTGAAGTTCTCGTCACGGTTGTTCACTGCCCTGAACTTGCTGCCATCGATCGCGACGCTGGCTTCTGTGAAGAGCCCCAGCGTGCGACAGAGCGCAACGAACCGGACGCAGACCTGACGGATGACGCGGCCGTTGTCCTTGCGGAAATCGGCGACCGTCTTGTGATCGGGAACATAGGGCAGGCTTTGGTTAAGTCCGGGACACGAGCAGCAGCGCGAGCCAAAGCTGGCAGCCGCAGTAATGGACACAGGTCGAGCAACGGCTGGTTTTTCGGAATTTCCTTAGCTCAGCGTTGTTAAAGGGACCCATAGCCACTTGTAGCACTAAAGGGTGACAAAATTTTGCCGAGGTGGCCCTGAAGGCAAACCATGGGCGAGGGTCATGGCAGTTGCGGAGCCTGACCCCGCGGGGGAGGCATTGGAGAGGCGATTTGATCGAGCCTCGTACAGGAATCCATGATGGCTGGGGAACGATGGGCCGATCATCTCGGTTGTATTCGAGCAGCCGCACAAAGTGAGGCGTCAGCTGGGGGGGCCTACGGATTGCGAGGCTTGCGTCGCAAAGGAGGGTAGAACATGGCCATTGCCCCGACGTTAGAAAAGCATTTGGCTGCCAAGAACGTCAAATACGACGTGATCGCCAAAGCGGTTTTGCTCCCCCCGAAAACCAAGCACGAGGCAGATGTCGTGGCGTTCACGCTGTTCTGCCTGTTCTCGTTCATCCTGGTCGGCTTGATCGCGGCCGGGATACTCTAGGAAGGGAGGCGCGAGGTGCCCTTCCCGCCCGAGTAAACCGGAGCCTTTTCTGCCTCGGCATCTGATCGAGCAGAGTTCTTGGAAACCCTCTCCGTGACCGAGACTCGTGAAAAGCCCTAGCGACGCGACTGACTTGCCTCGCTTCGGCGTCAGCCCCTTGGTGGCTTAGCCGAAAATGGCTGTTTAGCGAGGCGGTCGATAACCCAGCCGATCACGTAAACCACGCTGTACACCACCAAGGTGAAGACGAGCGGCAGGGCTACGCCAACGGCGAGGACTTCAGCGAGTGTGAAGTGCCAGTCCATAGGACTAAAACTTTGCGCACCGCTCGCGGTTCCGCTCGGCGTGAGGGAGCGCCGGGACGGTAAGGCACGAGGGATACTCGCTATGTAGCTGGCGAGCAGCACGCGACCACGAGGCTGAAAGCCGTCTCGCGCCCCTCGTTGCGTGATGCCAGCTCTACATCGGGCGATGAACTTTAGGTCACAGACCCATGAAGGGGATTCCCGAATCGGTAGAACGCTGATTCAACGTTCTCAAGCAAGGGAGGCGTGCAAGATGTGTCCAGGCATCGTTGAAGCCCCCGCCAATGGAAGCGAGCTTACTACGAAATGCCGCGACGGTTACCTAACTCCCGCCACGGCCGCTCCGCGCCCGCCGTGCACCACTTGGGGGGCAAGAAGGGGGGCGGTTCGCCAAAATCCCGTGTGCCTTTTGAGTTTTAAGGGCTTTTGGCGGAGGAAGCATCAGCGAACCCGTCTCCGCTCTTTTGTTCCCTGTTCTAGGGAAAAATACAGGGAAATTCGCCGACTTTTGGCTCAAGATGACCGAGGCGCCCCGGCTTTCGAGAGTAAGTTCAATTGCTTGCGAACGGAATTCCCTAGCCGCTAGAGCGGGTTTATCATTTTCCGATTCGGAGAGGATTACCGATTTTTGGCAAACAGTCGCTGGGACACCAACGGTCGCCTAAGTTGATCTCTTCGAGCCCCAAGGAATGCGCGAACTGCTTCGGCGCCGCTGAATGCGGTCCGGATTAAGACGAATTCGCTCTAGGCCATCGACTCATTAGCGCGCATCCAGATTCTGGCTGAGGCGAGTTCGACGCCAGCCAGGTAGTTTTCGGGGCGCTTGTCGTATCGTGTTGCGACGCCCCGGAAGTGTTTGAGCTTGGTGAAGAAGCGTATGGGGAGGTCCTGCAGGCCGCGCGGCTGTGGGCCAGAGCGCCAAAACTGTTCGCTGCTGTAGCGGTGCTTTATGGCATGATCGACCGGCGCTCTTCGCCCATTGATCCTGCATTACGCTCCCTAGGCTCAGGACTCATTGATTGAGATAGAAGCAGATTGTAGCTGTGATGCAGATTGCCGAGAAGAAGGCGTGGGCGCAACGGTCGTAGCGCATGGCGATGCGCCGCCAGTCCTTGATCCTTCCGA